>OGLM01000225.1_pt1 | contig 69736 bp, 63 predicted proteins | sample 1572531 | NCBI WGS metagenome assembly OGLM01 (sample SAMEA2581909, study PRJEB24529) | metagenome | biome: Human gut stool | place: China | collected 2011
ATCAGTAGGCATTGTTTTTAAAAAGTGCGGTCATCCGCCAAATTTACAGGGCTTACTCATCGGCTTATTCCGATTATATGTTTCTCCGCTTCGACGCTGATAGGAGTATAAGCTTTTATCTCTTTTGTTTGCAGGTCGACGGTCATGACCGCCTTATCTGCGCCGAGAATCATTTTGCCGTCGCTTACGAGCATATTAAAGACAAGCTGGAAATCGCAGTCGAACTCTGTTTTTAGCATATCCCCGTTTTCGGATATTTCGAGCAAGACCGATTTTGGATTTTTTCCGACGTGATCGGAAAGAAGAATATACGCCCGCTCGTCTGTCACATACCGCGCTTTAAAGCCCAAATTTTCATCGCTGAATATTTTATGATGTTTGCAGTCGCGGTCAAAGGAATAAATCGTTGTGCTCGCCAAACCGAGATGGCTCAATGAATCGACGGCATATATTTTGCCGCCTGCCTCAAAAATATCGCAGAAATTGCCGTTTATCTCCCCTCCCGGCGTTTCGAGCGCGCCTCCGAACTCGCCGTAGTCGCGGGACACGAAAGTGCCGATGAAATATTCAGGCTTCGAGAACTCCGCCAGAAGGCCACCGTCGATACTGCTGCAAGAGATGAGCAGATAAAGCGGATCAATGACCTGCAGAATTATATCGCACAGCAGACTACCCACCTCACCGAATTTAACGAATCGCTGGTGCGACGTTGGATCAAACAGATAACCATCTGGGATGACCACATCACTGTCGAACTAAAATCCGGTGTTAGCATCGATGTGGATGCATAAATCCCATAGACGCACGAAACCCTCCTGACCATGATGGCCGGGAGGGTTTCTTTTTATCTCAAGTTAGAAATTGTCGATAGCGCATTTATTACTCTTATACAATCGACCTTCTCTCCAATTTGACTTGTTCTTCCATGTACAAGCCAATGTCGATTTGCTTCGTCTGGCTCTGCTTTAGAAAAATCGCTTTTTTCAAACAATAATGTAGTGTATTCATAAATTGATTGCCAACACAGGCTCTTTATAGCATTCCCATTGTTCTTCTCTTCAGATGCATGATAATTGCATATTCTCATAACTCTCACGTCCTTAGGATCGTCTCCAAAACTTGAAATCACTCCTTCAAGAATCGTCGTTAATACAGTCAAACAAGAGGAATACATTCCCTGTTTAAAAATCAAATATGCTTCTTCAAATCTCTTTTTCTGTCCTTGATTGTCTATTGCAGAACAAATTGTTTGTGATAATTCATCTAGTTGTTTATCCGTATAAAAATTCAAAAAGAATTCTTCTATCTTTTCATTATCTGAACTACAATTGCGTAGTTCCTCTAACTGTTGTATATCAATTGTCAAAGGAATGGTCCAACCAGCATGAGCTAAAGTAGATATAAGTTCTTTATATCCTTCTTCTATAATATCCGTTGCTGGCACAATTGGTTCTTGTGGCTCACCTTCAATTTTATAAAAGGGAAGATCCTTATTGTTCAAAACTATGTCTTGCATCTTCCTCATCATTGCTGCTTTTCTTTTCTTCTTCGGAAGGCGATTAATTTTCATAATTTCTAACTGAGCAGCAACCTTAGTATAAGAATCATATATCTTATCGACCTCTTCCACGCCAATTCCAAACTGTGCTGATGCTCTATTAAATACCTCTTTATCGTGTTTATGCGGAAAATAGCCATTGTCTTGTCTTTTTAATTCTTCAAAAGTCTTCTCACAAAACTCAAATACTTCTCTATCTTTAAATGTTGCCACTGTATCCCTCCTAAAATGGATTATTCATTGATATCATCGTCGATTTTTTCATCATCAAATACATATTGTTTTTCTCTGTACATCTCTGGATTATTTCGTTCTTTTCCCTTTCGATATGCTCTTACCGAAATTACTCTCCCATCAGAAAGTGTTCGTTTATGACCTCGAACACCCCAAGATGGAACATGATATTTACGTCCTGAACCAGTTGCACCATACTTAATAGGCCTTCCATCTTTATCGACAGCAACGATTCTCTTAATTAACACGATTCTTTCTTGTGATTTATACGCATCGTCGTCTGGTAAAATTGTTCCTCTCTGTTCGACAATTTTTATTTCTTCTGGACAATTATTTATTTCGTATTGTACTCCCACCCAGAAGTTGCCCAGCCAGTATGCTAATCTCATAATGTCATCGAAAGAAAAATAGTCTAATGCATCTTCCGAAATTTCTACAGGCAGAACATATGCATTCTCATCTTGACTTACCTCGATTACTGCAACATCCATCTCTGAATCCATATCTTTATCAACAAGACAAACTGTGATAGCACAATAAACGGATTTCCCTATATACCTGTATGACGCAAACAGACCATACGGAGAAGACGCCTCTCGATAACGACTAATACCATTTAAAATTATACCGATCTGTGTGTCCTGATGAATGTCTCCAAAGATTTCTAATCTAAAATCTCTCAAACTAACTGCTTGTTCAAAAAACTCATGCCGTCTTCCGATAAAAGAAATTGGGTCTGCCTTTGCATCCGTCATGTTAAAATAGTCCAAATTAGTTTCAAAATCATAGTTGATGCCATTCACACTAATGGCAGAAAAATCAATGTATTCTTTCACAGCCCGTCCCCACTGCCATTCAATTTCTTTCATTGTAGACGGCATTCGATTTAAATTAAAATCCATATAAGTAACCCTCCTGTCATCTATTCCACTGCCAAGTCTACCCCTTAGTATCGAGTGGCTTGAACTGCGGTCGGCTCTGACAACAATCCTGGTGCCACAACCCACGACATCTAATCCACAGCCTAAACCCTACCGCATTTTTTCGGTCATCCACTTTTTCTCCGGTCAGGCTAAAAAATAGATATGTTTCCATACAAGAAAACCGAACTTTCCGCAAGGCTTCTCTAATGATGCTAACCTCGCAAAAAGCCCGGAAATACGCCACTTTTCAACCTTTATTTATCTTTCCTTGACAGCAAACAGACCGTCTCCACATGATTCGTATGCGGGAACATATCGACGGGCTGGATTTTTTCGACTTTATAGCCGCGCTTTGTCAGAAAGCGCAGGTCACGCTGCTGAGTTTCGGGGTTGCAGGAGATATAGACCACCTTTTTCGGCGCGAGGGTCACGAGCGACGACAGGAAGCACTCGTCGCTTCCTGCGCGCGGAGGGTCCATGAAAACTATGTCCGCTTTCTCCCCGTCCTGCGCCATGCCGAGCATAAACTCGCCTGCATCGTCGCAGAAGAATCGGACGTTCTTTATCCCGTTTCGCTTGGCGTTCGATATTGCGTCGTGAACGGCGTCGCGGTTGAGTTCAACACCTATCACCTCGCCCGCCCGCTTCGACGCGACGAGCCCTATTGTGCCGATACCGCAATAGGCATCGATAACCTTTTCGCTCCCGGTCATACCGGCATATTCCATCGCGGTGTTATAAAGCACCTCGGTCTGCACCGGGTTTATCTGATAAAATGAGCGCGGAGATATCCTGAATGTAAGCCCACAAAGCTCATCCTCGATTTTGCCCGTGCCGTAGAGCACATTCTCGCGCTCACCGAGCACAAGGCTCGTCTGATACGGGTTAATGTTATGGACTATCGTTGTTATGTCGGGATGCTCCTTGCGAAGAGCTTTTACGAAGTTATTCTTCGCGGGGAAAATCGGACCTGATGTGACGAGCACGACCATTATCTGATTTGTCTTGAATCCGCGCTTGACGAGGACATGACGAAGTGTACCGCCGCCGCTTCGCTCGTCATACGGCTGTATTCTGAAACTTTTCAGCATATTGCGGATCGAGACGATTATCTCATCCGCTTTTCTGTCCTCCGTCAGGCACGAATCGACGCAGACTATGCTGTGCGTGCCGGACTGATAGACTCCGGAAATTATCTTCCCGTTTCTCGCCGTGGCAAACGCCGCCTGTACCTTGTTGCGATAATGATACGGCTCAGCCATGCCGATTATCGGCTCGACATGGGCGAACTCGCCGAGCAGTTTTTCCACCTTGCGCTGTTTGAATTTCAGCTGCTCCGCGTAGCTCAGATTCTGCAGCTGGCATCCGCCGCATTTTTTATATAGAGGACACTTCTTTTCTTCAGTCATGTTTAATTCCGTTTCAGTCGGGATATATCCGAAAATTCACTTATTTATCCTGCTGAGCTTTGTGCTCGGCTTTTTCTTTGTCTTTCTTTGCAACATCGTTGGTGTTCATGGAATTGCGGAACACGACGAAGCGATCATACAGGAACTCTGTCACGAAATTTGTCACCATGCAGAGAGCCTCAACAAGATAGTTGTTCCACATAAGATCGGTAGTGGCATACTTCGTAAACCAAGTCGAGAGCGGAGTGAACACGCAGTAATAAGCCGCGACTTTGAGCATGGCTATCGGGACATTGTTCGCAGATTTGAAGGTGAATTTGCGGTTGAAAGTAAAATTCCAAAGCACGGAGAGAACAAGCGAAATAAGATAGGCTATCCACTCTTTGAAATGACATGCCTCATAAAACAGGGTGTATGTTGCTATCTGAATAATTCCCGCAGAGGCAGAAAACAGCGCAAATTTGACAGTCTGAAGAACATTTTCCTTTGTGCTGAGCTTCTGATTTTCGGCAGCGCCCTGCGTTTCTTTTTCCTTGTCTGACATAAGTTATCTCCCCTTTTATGTTTTTACAGATTCCCGGCATTTCTGAGCATCTCTTCGGCCGATTTGAGCTGAAGTTCGGTGACATCGAGTCCACCGGTTATCCTTGCTATTTCATATTTTCTGCCCTCGGTATCGAGGCGTTCGACCTTTGTGTAGGTCTTGCCGTCCGAGACGGATTTGCTGATTCTCATGTGGCAGTCCGCCTGCGCCGCTATCTGAGCGGAATGGGTGACGCAGATGACCTGCCTGCCGCGCGAGACTTCTTTGAGCTTCATGGCAACTTTCTGCGCCGCTCTGCCGCTGAGTCCCGCGTCTATCTCATCGAATATCATCGTATCGAGTCCGTCTCTGCCGGCGATAACGCTCTTTATCGCGAGCATTATGCGCGACAGCTCGCCGCCAGAAGCGATTTTTGCGAGGGGCTTTAGTGTCTCGCCCGCGTTTGCGGAGATGAGAAATTCTATATTGTCCGCACCGTTTATTGTAAACGGTGTTTTTTCTCTGTTGACTTTGAAGCTGACCGACGGCATATCGAGGAATTCGAGCTGTTCGGTCACTCCGCGCTCAAACTCGCGCGCCGCCTTTTCACGCGCTGCAGTAAGCTTTTCGGCAAGGGCACGAACCTCGGCTTTAGTCGAGCTGACGAGTGCATCGAGCTCTTGGACCCGTTCATCCGAAAGGGCTATTTTATTGCGTTCTTCGCGTGCGGAATCAAGGAAAGAGAGCATTTCATCTTCCGTCGAGCCGTATTTTACCGAGAGGCGGAAAAGCTCATCGAGTCTCGCTTCGATCTCTTCGAGCTCGGACGGGTCATAGGAGAAATCCTCCATAGCCGAGCGAAGTTCTCCCGCGCAGTCCTCAAGCTCATAGCCGACATTGCGAAGAGTCTTTGCGGCGGGCTCGACATCTTTGTAGAATCGGGCGGCGTCCTCCGCATTCCCGGCGCAGTCGCCTATCGCGCTTATCACGCCGAAGCTGTCGTCGGCGCCCTGGAGGATATCATACGCCGCTCTGAGCGATGCCGTGACACGCTCGCAGTTTTGAAGAAGCGTCTTTCGCTCGTTGAGTTCGTCGCGCTCGCCGGGTCTTATATCCGCCTGTTCAAGCTCGTTTATCTGATAATCGAGCAGATCAAGCCGGCGAAGCTTCTCCGACTCGTCGGTTTTGAGGGAGTCGCGCTCCCTGATATATGAACAGAGTTCTCTGAATTTTTCTCTGTATTCTTCAAGCAAATCGGCATCGTCCGCGACGCAGTCGATGAACTCGAAGTGTTTTTCTGGCGCCATGAGCGCCTGGTTGTCATGCTGACCGTGTATGTTTATCAGCTCATGTCCCGCCTGTCGGAGCGACGCGACATTCGAAGGCACGCCGTTTATGCGGCAGGTGTTTTTGCCGTCCAGACCGAGGGTGCGGCGAAGAAGTATATTGCCGTCCTCGTCGGGCTCGATATCATATTCTTTAAGCCGCGCGGCAGTGTCGGCGGAAACGCCGGAGAAGAGCGCGGTAACGCTCGCGGACTGCGCGCCGGTTCTGATAAGCTCGCGCGAGGTACGTTCGCCGAGCACCGCGTTTATCGAATCAATTATAATCGACTTGCCCGCGCCGGTTTCGCCCGTAAGGACATTGAGCCCCGAATCGAACTCGATATCGGCGCTCTCAATTATTGCTATATTCTCTATTTTCAGACTGAGAAGCATAGCTCAAACCTCATTTTTCGATAAGTCGTTTTATGGAATCTTTCATCTGCGAAGCGTAGCTTTCGCTTCTGCAAAGGGCAAATATAGTATCGTCGCCCGCGAGAGTGCCGACAAGCCCCTCCCAGTGCATGGAATCAAATGCCGCGCACGCCGCCTGAGCCATGCCGGTATAGCAGCGGATAACAATTGTATTGCCCGCATAGTCGGCAGAGACGACGGACTGGGCAAATATGCTGCGAAACTTCGAGAGCAGTTCGTCCGACTCGGTCTTTGTGACGGCGTATTTATACTGCCCGTTTGCGCCCATGGTCTTGACAAGGCGCAGCTCTTTTATATCGCGCGAAACCGTCGCCTGAGTGGCGTCAAAGCCGCTGTCTTTGAGCTTCTGAAGAAGCTCATCCTGGGTTGACAGGTCATATTTTTCAATTATTTCGAGTATTGCTTCCTGCCTTCTTTTTTTCAAGGTTATACCTCCCGTTCATCGTGGGAACTGCTGTTCCATTTCATCATTTTTCTGTTGAGTATATCTACAAAACTGTCGTTCTTGAGTCTGATAAAGCTCGCGCAGATGTCCGCCTTTTCGACCGTTATGCTCCCCTGCGCCGAGACGGTGAACGGCTCGTCGCCATCGCACGAGACGGAGAGAGGTCCGTCATCATCGGAATAGATGCGCAGCACCGCGTCGTCGCCCAGAACGAGCGAACGGGTGAACACCGAATGAGAACAAATCGGAGTGAGTATCATACACTCGAGCTTCGGATCGACCACGGGACCGCCGGCAGAGAGCGAATATGCCGTTGAACCGGTCGGAGTCGAGAGAATGAGTCCGTCGCCGAGATAGCGGTTGAAATATCTGCCGTCGAGATCGACATTTATCTCGGAAATTCTGCTCAGCCTCGACAGGCGCATTACGGTGGAGTCGTTCATGCTGTAGCCGCTCTGCACGCTGTCACCGTCGGCGGCGGTGGTTTTGAGCATCATGCGCTTATCCATGCTGTAATCGCCGGTTATGAGCTTTTCGAGCAAATCGAGCTCGTGTATCTCGAGACCCGCCATGAACGCAAGGCGGCCGGCGTTGATACCTAAAACGGGTTTCGAATAGACTGCGGCTTTCTTGGCGGAATGGATTATCGTTCCGTCCCCGCCGACGGTTATGACCGCCTCGCAGCCGCCGAGCAGCTCTTTTTCAGGCAAAAATTCAGCCTTGGTATCGGAAAACACATCTTCTGTACCGAGCGGCAGAGAATATGCCGCGCCGAGTTCGTCGAGCCGCGCACAGATGAGCCTTGTCACCTGAGAGGCGTTTTTACGAGTAAGATTTGGAATTATTGCAAACATCATAGTTATTCTCCCGCTTTGAAACAGGCGTGCGCCGCGCTGACGACTTCCGCAACATTGGGCGCCGAAACAGACTGCACTTCGTCCTTTTTCAGATATACGAGGTATTCTATATTGCCCTCCGGCCCCTTGACCGGGGAAAAATCGAGAGCCGACACCGAAAATCCCGCCTGCACGGCATAGGAGCAAACATTTTCGATGACTTTTATATGCACGCGCGGATCTTTGACCACGCCTTTCTTGCCGACATTCTCCCTGCCCGCCTCGAACTGCGGCTTTATAAGGCAGACAGCACTGCCGCCGTCTTTTAAAAGCGGCGAAAGCGCAGGTATGATATATTTCAGAGAGATAAACGAGACATCCGCGCTCGCAAAATCGGCGCGCTCGGGAATCTCTTTTTCCGTTATGTATCTGAAGTTCGTCTTTTCAAGATCGATAACGCGATGGTCGGACTTCAGCTTCGGCGAAAGCTGACCGCTGCCGGAATCGACGGCGTAAACTTTTTTCGCGCCGTTTTGGAGCATACAGTCGGTAAATCCGCCCGTTGACGCGCCGATATCAATGCATAAATATCCGCTCAAATCGAGTTTGAAAACATCGACGGCTTTCTCAAGTTTCAGTCCGCCGCGGCTGACATAGCGTTCCGACTCGCCTTTATACTCGATTATATCACAGTCGTTCGCCAAAAGTCCAGCTTTAGATACAACTTTGCCGTTTAAATATACATTCCCGCTCTTTATCATTTCCTTGGCTTTTTCGCGCGACGGCGCGACACCCAAGGAGACCATAAGAGCGTCTATACGCTTTCTGTTTTCCTCCACGGTCAAGCCTCCGCAGAAGTGACGAACGAGAGCACGCCCTCTTCGTCAAAGCCGTATTTATGTAAGAGCGACTCAACGGACGCCTGCTTGACGAAGCCGTTTTCGATAGCTCTGAGATGATATTTTCCGGAGAATCCCGCTTTCGAGAGGTCGAACAGGAAGCCTTCGCCCGCTCCGCCGCGGCGTATGCCCTCTTCAAAGAAATAGACATCCTTGCAGTTTTTCGCCGCCTCCACCGCGCCCTCGCAGACGGGAATTATGCGGTTGAGCTTTATAAGCTTCACGGATTCGCCGGAATTCACAAGCTTTTCATATGCGAACGCGCAGGCTGAAAAAGTCCTGCCGTAGGTTATGATAGCCTTTTCGGCGTTCTCGTCGCCGAACACATCGAAGTCGGCAAAGGTCGGTTTGATGCTCTCGGGTATCGCGCGCTGAGCTCCGCGCGGATATCTGACCGCGACGAGCTTCGACTCGGAATAGAGCGCCTGCTGCATGGCGTGTTTGAGTCCCTCATAGGACGAGGGCGAATAGACGGTTATATCCGGCACGCTTCTGAGCATCGAAACATCGAAAACGCCCTGGTGCGTCTCGCCGTCCTCGCCGACAAATCCGGCTCGGTCGATGGCAATGACCATCTTCTGCTTCTGGAGCGCAGCATCGTGCAAAAGCTGATCGAAGCAGCGCTGGAGAAATGTGGAATAGACTGCAAAAACCGGGATAAATCCGCTCTTTGCAAGACCGAGCGCAAACGCAACAGCGTGCTCCTCGGCGATGCCTATATCAAAGAATCTGTATTTATATTCATTCGAGAACCGCTCAAGCCCCGTGCCGATGGACATAGCCGCGGTTATGGCGCACACGCGGTCATCGCAGGACGCGAAGCGACACATGATATCGCCGAAATTGCTCGAAAAGCTCGTGCCGGATGAAAGAGGCTCGCCGGTGTTGATATCAAACTTCGAGATTCCGTGGAACTGCTCGGGCGAACGCTCGGCAAAGTCATAGCCCTTGCCCTTGAGAGTATTGACATGGAGAAGTACGGGTTTGTCATACTTCTTTGCCATCTCAAACGCTTCGCAGAGTTGCTGGATATTGTGCCCGTCGATGGGGCCGATATAGTGAAGTCCGAGATCCTCGAACCACGAATCGGAATAGATAATGCGCTTCAATGCGCTCTTTATATCAAATGCAGCATCCGAAAGCTCATTTCCGATGATCGGGATGTGTTTCAGGAGCTTTTCGGTGTGCGCTTTCATGCGGTAATATTCAGGTTTCGCTCTGACGACGGCAAGATAACGCGCCATCGAACCGACATTTTCGGAGATAGACATCTCGTTGTCGTTGAGCACGATTATGAGCCTGTCGTGCGTTCTGCCGGCGTTATTGAGCGCCTCATAAAACATTCCGCCGGTCATTGACCCGTCTCCGACGACGGCGACGACGGTATTCTTGCTGCCGCGCATGGTGTTCGCGGTCGAGAGTCCGAGTGCGCTCGATGCGGCGGTGCTGGAATGGCCGCTGTAGAACATATCATGTTCGCTCTCATCGGGGCGGCAGAATCCGGAGAGTCCGCCCTCCTTGCGAAGAGTGTGGAAGCGGTCATATCTGCCCGTGAGCAGCTTATGGGTATACGCCTGATGTCCGACATCCCAGACGAACTTATCGCGCGGAGAATCGAACTCCTTGTGCATGGCGAGAGTCAGCTCCACAACACCGAGATTGGACGCGAGATGACCACCGTTCTTTGAAACCGTGTCGATAAGAACGGTGCGTATTTCGGCGGCAAGTTCGTTGAGCTGATCGTAGCTCATGCCTTTGATATCCGCAGGGGAGTGTATATTTTTAAGGTACTTGTCAGATGCCATTTGACTTCAACCTTTCATTGAGAATGGATTGACGGTCACTTATTTCTGGAGAGAAGCTTTTCGGAAAGCGATATCAAAAATTCAGCCTCATCGCCGAAAACTTTAAGCGCGTCTATTGCCTTATCGGTAAGCTCCGCGGCTATTCTCTGTGCTTCTTCGAGACCGAGGAGCGAGACGTAGGTGTTTTTGCAGTTCTCGGCGTCGCTGCCTATCGGCTTGCCGAGAGTCGCCTCGTCGCTCGTGACATCAAGGATATCATCGACTATCTGGAACGCTATGCCGAGATTTTCGGCATATATTCGCGCCGCTTCGAGCTTTTTGTCGTCGGCTCCGGCGGCGATGCAGCCGAGCTGACACGCGCATCTTATAAGCTCGCCCGTCTTGAGGACATCGACACTGCGCAAATCATCGACCGAAACGGTCTTGTTCTCGTTTTCAAGATCCTGCACCTGACCCGCTATCATTCCGGCGCAGCCGGCGGCACGCGCAAGAAGCGAAACGGCCTTTGCAACGGCATCGGCGGGAATATCTTTTGCTTCGCCTGCGGTCTGGAATGCGAAAGTCAGCAGCGAATCGCCGGCAAGGAGCGCATTTGCTTCGCCGAATTTGATATGGCTCGACGGCTTGCCGCGGCGCATATCGTCGTTGTCCATGCAGGGCAGATCGTCATGGATGAGCGAATATGTGTGGATAAACTCGATAGCGCACGCAAGGGGCAGAGCCGCTTCTACGCTGCCGCCGCACATCCTGCAAAATTCGAGAGTCAGCATCGGGCGGATACGCTTGCCGCCGTTTTCGACGCTGTATCTCATCGCTTCGAGCATTTTTGTTTCACCCGCGCCCGATGGCTCGGACGAAAGATATGCCATGAGCGAGTTATTTATCATAGAGATATACTCGTCGGCTGTATATTTTTTACTCATCTTCATTCTCCTTTTCAAGCTCGGACAGTTCCTTTATCTTCGTCTGGGCTTTGTCGAGATACTCGTTGCAGAAAGAGACGAGCTTCGTCCCCTCTTCAAAGAGCTTCAATGACTCATCGAGAGAAGCGTCGCCGCACTCGAGAGCGGAAACTATATCTTCAAGTCTTTTGACTGAATCTTCATAAGTTTTCTTAGCCATTGCCTGTTCCTCCGTTTCCGACAGATGAAGTGACGCGGGCGGTGAGCTTTATATCCGTCGCAATCACGGTTATATCGTCGCCCTCTTTGGGGACATTCGTTTTTGATATCAGCTTTCCGCCGCGTTCGACCGCCGCATAGCCGCCCGAGAGTATTCTCAGGGGGCTGAGCGCATCGAGCCTGCCCGCGAGGACTGAAATGTTCAACTTATCCCTGTGATGTGCCTGCAGAGCCGCCGACTGCATATCGGAAAAGAGCGAATCGAGCGTCTGCCGCTGAGAGATTATCTGCTGCATCGGTCCGTATGCCGAAAGTTCTGCACAGATACGTTTTATTTCATTACAGCCGAAGCGAATATGTGAATCCAGCGCAGAGGCGCAGCGCCTGCCGAGTTGATTGATATATGCGTGCTGTTCCGCCCTGTCGCTGACGGCAAGTTCCGCCGCTGCGGACGGGGTCGGCGCGCGGAGATCGGCCGCGAAATCGCAGATGGTGAAATCAGTCTCATGACCGACCGCGGAAATCACAGGGATATCGCTCGCCGCAACTGCGCGAGCCACTTTTTCTTCGTTAAAAGCCCAGAGCTCTTCGACCGAGCCGCCGCCGCGCCCGACTATGAGCACATCGGCATAATGCCCCGCGTTGAACCGCCTTATGGCATCGGATATCTGACCCGCCGCAGACGCACCCTGCACCTGCACGGGACAGAGGATTATCTGCGTTGACGGGCTGCGGCGCGTTATGACATTTATAATGTCCCTGACCGCAGCGCCCGTCGGCGAAGTGACGACGCCGACACGCTTCGGAAAACGCGGTATCGGACGTTTGCGCTCCTGTGCAAAAAGTCCCTCCGCTTCAAGCTTTTTCTTGAGCTGTTCAAAGGCAATACTCAAAGCGCCCGCTCCGTCGGGCTGCATATCCTCGATATAGAGCTGATACTGACCGTCGCGCTCAAAGACGCTGACATGACCCCTGGCGATAACCTTCATACCGTTTTCGGGCATGAAGCCGAGGCGTTCGTTATCGGACTTGAACATGACTGCGCGCACTGCCGCTTTCTCGTCCTTGAGGGTCATGTAGAAATGCCCGGTGCGGTAATGATTCGTAAAATTCGATATCTCCCCGCTGACGAACACCGTTCGCAGGTTATAGTCCGAATCCATAACGGATTTTATATATCTGTTAAGTTGACTTACTGTTACGCTGACGGTTTCAAGCATTTTTCTGCTCCCTGAGATAAGTCAGATACGCCGTTCCGGCGGCATTATCCGCCGAGAATGCAGGCTCGGCAAAGTATGCGCCGAACTCCTTTGTAAATCTTTGGCGTATTATTGAATTGGACATCACGCCGCCCGCAAAGACAAGCGGTAGGTTGCCGTATTTTCCGAGTATATTCTTCGTCATTTTTTCGAGAGCCGCCGACACGGAATCGAGGCAATAGAGAGCGATATTGCACTGCTCCTCGCCGTTTTTTATCATATCGAGGCACTTGTTTTCAATGCCCGAAAGGCAGCAGTCTGTGCCCTTGACGCAGGGTTTCGGCTTGAATACTTTTTGGCTTTCGAGCGCCAATTTTTCGAGTTCTGCGCCCGCAGGGAACTTGAGTCCCATAGCAACGCCGACCCTGTCAACAGCCTGTCCCGCGTTGAGATCGAGAGTTCTGCCGATGATGTCAATATTGAGAAGCTTCTCTTCATTGGGGCGCACCAAGAGCGCCTCGGTCGTTCCGCCGGAAACATGGAACGCGATAAACTCGCGGTCAAAAAGTTCAATATGCCCGCTCGAATAGACAGCCGCCGCGACATGACCCGCCTGATGCGAGAATTCATAAAGCGGCACGCCCAGGGCAGACGAGAGGCACTTCGCGGTATTGAGTCCAACGGTAAAGCACGGCATATACGAGCCCTCTGCATCACGCGGAGCATATGACGCGCCGATAAAATCAGGCTTACCGCACTCGTCGATAACAGCAGAAACGACCTGCCAGAGCTGCTGTGTATGATGAAACACGGCGTCGCTCTGACGCAGTCCGCGCTCGCCGCTCTTGACGGGCAGAAGCATCTTCTTTTGAAAAACACATCCGCTCACATCATCAAAGGCTGCGGCGGATGTAGTATAGTTGCTTGTATCTATGCCAAGATAAACAGCCATGGCTTATTCCCCTTCCGGGGTGTCGGAGCCGCTTCTGTCGGCAAGCTTTTCTTCGCGCGACACAGAGCCGAGAACACCGTTGACGAACGACGCATCCTCTGCCGTAGCGTATTTTTTACACAGCTCGACAGCCTCGTTTATTGAGGTGCCGACCGGGACTTCCGGTATGTACATAAGCTCGCAGATGCTCAGTCTCATCGCGGACAGAGCGACGCGGGATATTCTGTGCTTCTTCCAGTTCTTTGAATATTTTTCGATGATATCGTCGATTGAAAACAGCTTGTCCCACGCAGTCTGGGCGAGCATGGACGCGAACTCGTCCGGCTCTATAAGCTCGTTTTCAAGGCTGAGAGATATAATATCGTCCATATCCGTCTCGGGATTGAAGGACTTTTCAAACAGCAGGGCAAACGCCTGCTCTCTCGACTGGCTTCTTGTCATAAACTTTCCTGTACTCCCCTCAGAATTCCGCTCTCGGGCGGTAAACATTGCTCGGCATAAAAACCGAATCGAGCCCTCCCGCAAGAGAGGGCCTGAAAAATTTACTTTTCGCTTTCGGGCTTGATATCCATACCGGCTATCGAGACATTGACCTTCGAGACCATCTTTCCGGTCATGCTCTGGACGGCATTCTTGACATTCTTCTGAATATCCGCCGCGACCTTCGGAATCTTGGTTCCGGGCGCGATATTGACATGGATATATATCTTGACATCGTTATCCGACGACAAGACGCGCACGGACTTCGCCGCACCCTCTCCGAGCTTGAAGATCGAATGTACGTCGGGAGTCCTGGCGGCAAAGCTGCTCACGCCTTCAACGTCCTTGGCGGCATTGAGAGCTATCGATGCAATGACATCCTCGGATATTACGAGGTTGCCGATATTGTCAACAGTTTTGTTTTCTTCCACAGGGCATTCCTCCTTCTGCCCTATATTATAACACAAACTTGAAAATTCTCAACTACTTAATTCAACAATTGTTATGTTTTCGGCTGAAAAACCGGTCTGTTTGAGAACTATCTCCTTTATCTGGAGGATAACCGTGTCGTTCAAAGCACCTTTTGCGACGATTACTTCGGCGGAGTTATTGTTGATTATCACGACGCAGTCGCCGCCGGTTTTCGCTTTTATCAGCGCTTCAATATCACTCTCGAGCTTTATCGCGTTCGACAGAGCCTTTAGCGCCGCGGTTGCTTCTTTGACGGCGGAGGCATCGGACGAGCTGTCTTTTATAACTTTGTTGAGGGTCTCCGCCGCTTTGTCATGGGCGGAATTTCTTCTGAGCTTGGCGGAGGCGAAATAATCGCTGCTCTTGCCTGTCGCCACCGCGCTCTCCGAGACTCCCGACGAATTGACAAGCTGCGCATCGCCGAGATTCCCGCCCGTGTTATCGACCGCCTCGACCGACGGTTTCGCGTTCGCGCTCTTCACCGACGGGCGGTTGTAATACCAGTTTATAAACACTGCCGAACCAAGGGCGAGAACGAGTGCCGCGGCGATTATCTGCCTTTTCCTGACGACCATAAATATCAATCCTTTCGGGTTTCTTTTATTTGAACGGCGCTGTTACGCCGACATTTTCGTGATATATACGCGCGACGCGCTGATATCGAGAACGGCGGTTATCGCCTGGGTTATCTCCTGGCGCACGGCATCAGAGCCGCCGCCCTCGCAGACGACCGCAACGCCGCGGATCTTCGGCTGAATAAGTTTTATTATCATTCCGCCCTCGTTCCCGTCGCTCTCAATGAGAACATACTCTTTTTCGTCCGAGAAGTTTTCTTTTTCGAGAGCCGTGCCGCCGGAGGTGTCGCTCTTTATCTTTTCATTCCTCGCATATACCTGCTCGGCGCCGCTCTCGAGAGTCACCATGACGCGCGTTTTTCCCGCTCCGTCTATCGAAGAGACTATCTCTGCCAGGCGTTTTTCTATGTCTTCAGCGTATGTCTCCTGGCTCTGCGCCGCAGTGACACTCTCTTTTTTCTCCGCCTTCTTTTCGCCCGACGGAATAAATTCGGAGATAATGAGCAGCACCACACCGAGCACTCCGACCGCGCAGAGCACGGCAAGCTTCTTGTCGGAAGTGAATACGGACTTCAATTTTTCAAATGAGTGTTTTATATCCATCAGCTTGTGCTCCCGGTTCTTATATCTATCACTGCGTCCCCCAACAGGTTCTGGAGTTTCTCGACTGCCGCTTCTTTCAGCACTGCCCCGCTCGGCAATATGATATTCGCCTTTTTAATAAATATGCTTCCCTGCTCATCAATATCCGTCAAAAGGTCTATTTCGCAGTCGAGGTAGCCGTAGGACGCAAGTATTTCCTGCACGCCGTCCTGCATCTGCTGGGCATATGCGGCGGTCAGGCGGTAGTTCACCTCGTTGTTTAATTCGCTCGGTATCAGAGCTTCTGTATCTGGCGAGGATGCAGAAAAATTTGTTTTCATTATGGCGCTCGCAAGCGGGAAAACGAGCGCGCATATGACCGCCAGCGCAGTGACGCACCGCATTATTTTCTGCATATTTCCCTTTGGCACGAGCGCATATATGACTGACGAGAATATCGCCGCGGCGCACACGCCGAGCGCCCATTTTTTCAGATCTTCCATGCTACGCACCAGCTTTCACGGAGATGACTATCCCCGTTGAGATAATAAATAGAGCTGCTGTAAAAATAACCGCCGCGTTTATCACGGTCAGCGCGGACGAGAGAGTATCGAGCACCTCACCCGTTGTATCGTCCCCCATGGACGAAGAGAGTACGCCGAGGAGCTTCAACAAAATAATTCTTGCCGTCAGCTGAAGAATGACGGGCAAGTCTATCATCACAACGGCGATAACGCCAAACACGCCGACCGTGCTTTTGAGCAGAGACACGCTGCCGATTATCGACGAATAAGCATCACTGAGCGCGCCGCCAACTATCGGCACGGCGGAGCTGAGCGCAAGCTTTATGCCTTTTGAAGCCAAAGTGTCCGCGCTCCCGGCGAGCAGGCTTTTGAGCCCCAGAACAGCCGAAAATGCCGCCGCAACAAATGACAGAACGCCTATAGTGAGCTTTTTTATCATATCCGCGAGCTTCGTGAGCTTCAATTCGGGGCTCAGCGACGCGGACACGCCGAAAGCCGAAAACGCACCGCACAGGGGCATTATTATATTCCCTGCCGTCTGCGCCGCCGCCTGAGCCGCAGCCATGGCAAACGATCCGTAAGTCAGGGCGAGCGTGGGATTTCCCGCGGCGGTTATTATGCCGGCGAGCACAGGAATGAGCGCGAGCATAAAATCAGAAGTCGCCTCAACGGCGCTCATCCCCTGCGAGATAACTCCGGCGGACGAAGCAAAGACGGTTATCGCGACGGCGCAGCCTATGACTATATTCAGCGGCTCGGAAAAGTTTTCGGCGGCGGCAGTACCTTTGATAAGACCGACGAAAATAACAACGCCCGCGATTATAACCATGTCTTTTATCGGCTTTTTGAAGCTTCCGCGTGCGATGTCGGCGAACATGGAGATAATTTTTTTAGGTGATGGTGAGAGCATCGACTGCCAATTTGATATATCTATCCCCGCCGAGTCGAGGCTATCTTTCACATCATCGGGCAGAGAATCGTCGAGGCTGTCCGCTCCGCTCGACTCATAAAAAGATGAATAATTGTCCGTCGTCTCCTCTTCAAGCGCGAAGCACACGGCGGTATTGAGCGCGAGCATCATCAGCAGAGCCGCAATCACTTTCAAGCATCTCATAGACGTCCCTCAGATATTTATCAGTTCTTTTGCGAGCGCGACCGCCGACTTTATCAGCGGCAGGGCGAGCGCGATTATCGTCGCCTTTGCCGCAAGCTCGGACACGCCCGCCACGGCGGAATTGCCGTTGTCGCGGCAGATATCGCCCGCGATCTGCGCCGCGACCGCAACACCGAGCGCCTTTATCAGCACGGATATGCACTCGCCGCCAGTCTCCGACATCCCGGAGAAGAAATCGAGCTGCGAGATTATATTCTGCAAAATGCGTACGGCGGACGCCGCTATCACCGCGACTGCCGCTATCTGCACTATCGGGGCATACTCCGGGCGATACTGCTTTATCACGGCACACAGCACGCACACCGACACCGCGAGCGCGGCTGTTTTTATTATCTCCGCCATATCAACCACCGAGTATACCGTTGACGGCATCGAGCAGCTGCGAAAGATACGGCAGCAGCATGATAAGCACTGCGGCTATGCCCGCCAGCACGGTTATCAGCGCATAATCATCCCGACCCGCTCTTGACAACACCTGACTGAGCACCGCCACGATTATGCCGACCATTGCTATTTTTATAACTATTCCCGCTTCCATAGACGATGCACGGCAAACGCCGTTCCTTTCCTGAATTTATCAGACAGCCGCTATCACAATGACTGCGCCCGCGAGCGCGCCGAGAGGCGGCAGAACTTTTGCATATTTCTTTTTCTTTTCCCGCGCCTCCGAGAGCCGCAGCTCAAAATCGGCGCAGAACATATCGCAGTTTGCTATCTGCCCCTCGAGTGCGGTAGTACCGAGCGAGCGACCGAAAGAGACAAGCCGCGAGACATCGGACGAAGTCAAGCCGACTGTGTTTTTCCGCGCGGAGAGCGAATCGCTCCACGCCTGCGGAAACGGCTCTGAATCACAGAGCTTTATACACTCCGGGATAAACAAGAGTTCTTTCAAGTCCGGGGTCGAGCCGAGTATCTCGAGCACATCGCCGACTGGGCAGCAGCAACATTCAAGCTGAGTCCGCACAACGCGCAGCATAATGCATATCTTTTCGAGCAGGCTCACGCGCAGGCTCAGCATACGCGCCGCATATCCGCCCGCAAGCAGCAGCGCCGATGCCGTCAGGACGGCTCCGATCATTCGCATAAAAATGCTCCTTCAGATCATATATTCCGACTGTCTCACCTGGGCGTTCGCCGAGCATGACGAGCTTCGAGAACACGCCGGACGAGAGCAGCTCCGCCGCGGCGGGACGGCTACGCAGATCTTCATCTTTGCCGGCATGGACGCTGACGAGAAAATTCACGCCCGAGTTCATGCCCTCCAAGATACGCTTCGCTTCGGAGCGATTGCCTATCTCATCGCAGACGATTATCTGCGGCGAAAGGGTTCTGAGTGCTATCAAAATACCAACATCCTTTGGATAGCCTGTCAGAACATCGGAGAAGCCGACATCGCACTGCGGGCATCCGCCACTCGAAGCGGCTATCTCTCCGCGCTCGTCAACTATTGCTACGCGATAATATCTGCCGCCGGAAACGCCCGACAGCCTGCGTGCGAGGTCGCGCAGGAGCGTTGTTTTGCCCGAGAGCGGAGGCCCCGCGATAATCGCAGACACGATGCCATGAGAAAAGATGGACGGATATATTTCATCCGCCGCGCCCGGAATTTCATGGGCGATACGCAGGTTTACGGACGAGATATCGCGAAACGACTTCACGGTCCCGCTTTCCGCCATGACCGCCGTTCCGCAGACTCCGGCTCTGTGTCCGTGGGCGAGGCTTATAAACCCGCTCGCCGCAGCGGCGGAATTAGAATGTACGGAATAGCCGCACATACGCGAGAAGCTCGCCTGAAGCTCCGCAGGAGTTGCCGCAAGCGCGCCCGGCGAAAAGACCAATCCGGTTCTGCCGCTTTCATAGACGAACAGCGAGCCGCCGCGCGTGACTATAACAACGGGTCTCGCGGCGCGCAGGCGAATTTCATATGCGCTCTCTTTGACACGGCTGTCGACCCCGAGCAGAGCGGTGCGAAGCCGATCATCGAGAAAGTCTACCGCGCTGTCAAATGAATCCGCCGCCCGCATGATATCGCCTCCGTTTCTCTAAATAATATGAAGCCTTGTCCCCGGGTAGAACAAAAAAGCACCCTGCAAAAATGCAGAGTGCTGATATTGATTTGTTTATCTGACTTCGAGTATATTGCTCGCGCCTGTGAAGAGATTGAAATACAACAGTTTTTCTTCGCCGTTTTCGATGAATTTTATCTCATAGTTTCCGTCCGCGCGAGCACCGACGCATTTGACATCGAGAATCTTTGCATCGGATTCTCTGAAAGTCTCTTTGAGCACTTCGAGCTCCGCTTCGCTGTATTCCCCGGCATCGTCGGAGACGAAGAGCACACGCCCGAAGAGGTTGTTTATCTTCGCAAGCAGCAGTTTCTGCTCCCAGGTGAAAGTCAAATTATGGTCGCGCAGGAAGAAAACATCGGGGTCGTTTAAGAACGCTCTGCCGTTGAGATGACGGCGGAACATGCTGTTGTTTATGGCGTTCTGTGCGCTGGGCAATTCATTATTTATCGACATGGAGTTATAGAACTTGCCGCCATAAGATAAATCGACATCGCAGCTTATCCTGCACGCATCGACAACGCCGAACGCGGGGCCGAGCGGCACTCCGCAGCCGAGGATGATTTTATCCCCGACGCACTCGCGCAAAAAGTCCATAGCCTCGCACATGATGGTTCCGCGGGTCTTATTATCGCGCGGAGTCCTGCACTGGCTGTAGAGGAAGTCGAGCTTCACCATATCGTAGCCCCAATCGTTGAGCACGGTGTCAAAGACATTTTTCAGATGCTCGCGCACCTCGGGGTTATAGATATCGAGCGTATACGCGCCGCCCCACGCGACACAGCCGAGCTGAGGCTTGCCGTCGGGATTGCGAATGAGCCAATCGGGATGCTCTTTCAATATGCGCGATTTGCCGCGCTGGACATTGAAGGGCGCGAGCCAAATACCCGCAAGGTAGCCCTCTCTGTGGACGGCGTCGGCTATGGTTTTCATGCCGTTGGGGAAGTCCCTGCCGTTATAGTCGAGCCAGTCGCCGACAAAAGGCTCATAGCCGTCGTCGATCTGGAAGATATTGACGCTCTCGCGCGCCCGCGAAAGCCCTTTTAAATCACGCAGGATTATATTTTCATCTATTTTCTGGAAGTAGTTATACCACGAAGTATAGCCCGTGAGCCTGTCGATGTGTTTCTTTGCAGGTAGACTCATAGCGGCAAAATATTTGTCAAACACTTCGTCATAACCGCCGACAAAGCGGACGATATCAAACATCTCATACGGTTCGCTTATAGTCAGCCCCTCGACATCCTTTTCGACGGAGAAGATATGCTTCTCCATATCCGAATAAAAAACGGTATAGCCGTTTCTCTCGCTCAGCGAGCCGAAGAGCTCAAACTCATCGCCGCGGCGGAGATAAGTATATGTAAAGCTATGGAAGAAGCCCGGGCGCGGCTCATAGCGGGTGAACGCATAGTCGCCGGAGGTTATCGCCATATCTTTCGTATATTTTGTGACACCAGCGAGCGGAGTCGTTCCGCGATAGATATCCTCGGAGGACATCTCGCCCGATGTTGTCCACGACTGATAGCCGTTGACAAAGAATTTTTCGTTCTTTTCATACTCGTGCCAGAATTCGAGCGACGCCGAAATGAGCGTTATCGGGCGCGAGGGAATGAGAGTCAGCTTCACTCCGCTCTCATCGTTAACGGTAATGACCGAAAAATGCGGTCCCGAATAGCCGACAGTCTCATAAACTGCGCCGGCGAGAGAATATTTGAGTCTGAATACGGGCTTGTTCATCCTGTTTCCTCCCTGCGATTTTCTCTTCAAGCTTCAGTTTATCATTTTGAGCCGAAAAAAACAATAGGGATTTAGTGCTGCATCTATCATGGGTGCAAAATTATAGACATAAAAAAACAGCGCCGCACTCAAAAATGTGCGGTGCCGATATATTGGAACCCTTTCGGGCTTGTTTTAGTTCCTGCGGCTGAGAAGCCGCCGCTTAAGTTACAGTGCAGCTTTGCCTGCTACAGAACTAAGCGCGAGAAGCATCATGAGCTTGTGGAAGCTGAACTTCTTCTCCTTCTCAATCTCACCAAACAGGTCCTGTTCCATCTTGTAGTACTGCTTCATCATCATATCTGTCAGTCCTTTCATTTGGTATGCTTTCATTATACTCAGTTTCCGCTATTTGTCAAGTAATTTTGCACAAACAAGTGCACTCTCATTTGTGCAATTTCACTAAAGGAACAGACTTTTATAAACCTACCAGTTTGAATAATTGCTTTTAACCGCATTAAAATCTTATGTGCATATTGCACAATCAGAGCGTTCCTGATTGTGTATTATGACGAAGTGTGAGCAGATTTTTTGGAACATCCTACAAAACATGTGTCAAAAGTTTGTTAGAAATGACAACAAAAATATTCAAAAAGAGCCTCCGACACATGTCGAAAGCTCTCCTTTTGTGTTATTCTGATGAAAAGAATTAGATTTTGCCCGCCTTTTCAAGCTCTTTGTAGTTTCTTCTGATCTTAAGAGTCGTGGTCTTCGGGAACTCTTCGGAACGGAACTCGAGCTTGTCGATGTTCTTCCATCTGGGCATATCGCGGTTGAACTGGTCAACGGCATCTTTGACGAGCTGATCGGCATCCTTGCCGTACTCCTCATAGTAAGGATAGACCTCTGCAACAATCTTGTTGCCCTCCTGGCTGACAAGAATCTCATGGATCGCGTGGCAGCGCTGAGAAAGCTTGTCCTCAAGTTCCTCGGGAGAGACGTTCTTACCGTTGTTTGTAATGATCAGATTCTTCTTGCGGCCGACGAAGAAGAGGAAGCCGTCCTCATCGATTCTGCCGTAGTCGCCGGTCTTGAACCAGCCGTTGTCGAATGCCGCGGCGGTTGCCTCGGGATCCTTGTAATAGCCTCTCATGACGTTGGAGCCGCGGACATATATCTCGCCGACGCCGTCCTCATCGGGATCGTTTATCTTTATCTCGTTACACGGAAGCGGTCTGCCGACGCTGCCGGGCTTATGATTTTCCATGGTGTTGGTGGTAACTGCGGGCGAGCACTCAGTTATGCCGTAGCCGTTGAGAACCTGGATGCCGAGGTCATAGAGACCCTGCTCATACTCGGGGTCAAGCGCAGCACCGCCGACAATGATATACTTCAGATTTCCGCCGAGCTGCTCATGAACCTGAGCGAACAACTTGCGGCGGACGTCGATACCGAACTTCATAAGGAAGCGGCTTATCTTGATGCCCTTCTTGAGGACTTCCTCTCTGCCGGTCTTTCTCGCAGTCTTCCAGACGCGCTTATAGATAGTCTCGACAACCAGTGGAACACCGGAGAAGTTCTGAGGATGATGGGTCTGGAAATCCTTGACGAGGTTCTTTATATCTACGCAGATATAGCCATATGTGATGATAATGAACGCGGCGAAGATAGTCGCAACCCACGAGAAGGTGTGGTTAAGCGGCAGGAAGCCGACGGAGTTTCCGCCCTGGAAACATTTGCAGGAAGAAGTGACGACGGAAGCGAGGTTGCCGTGAGTGAGCATAACGCCCTTGCTCTTGCCGGTGGTGCCGGAAGTGAAAACGATGGTCGCGAGATCCTCGGGAGTCACAACGACATCTTTATATTCTGTATAGCCCTCTGCGAGGAGCTTCTCGCCCTCTGCTATGTACTTCGGGAAATCGGGGATATAGAGATATGTGTCCATGGGAGCACCTATCTCTTTTATCTTCTCGACTGTCGGAGCATAGTACTCGGAATAGAAGATAGCCTTGCACTCGCCCTCGTTGAGCTGAACGGCAAGATCCTCTGCAGGAAGCTTGGGGTCAAGCGGAACGCTGACTATCTTTCCGAGAAGGTTCGCAAAAAACGCGATTATCCACTCATAGGAGTTCTCGCCGATAATGGCGACATTGCAGTCCTTGATGCCGTGGGCAAACATATATGTGCCCAGGCAGTTGATGTCGTGCCAGACATCATTGAAAGTGCTGGTCTTGATGCCGCCCTCGTAGTCATACATGAAAAGGGGCTGATCCTTTCCCTCGCCTACGCCGTGGATGACAAGCTCTTTTATCGTCTTGACATCGGGCACATCATAGTATACGTCCTTGTACTTCTTTTTCATTTTTTTGATTCCTTCCCTCATATTTTATTTTCTCTGGCCTTGAACTCCGTACCCCTTACAGAGTTCTCTCAAAACACAATTTTATATGATTGCAGAGCATTCTTTTTTACTATAACGAAATTAATAAACATTTGCATTAGTTTAGAAAAAGTTTATAATTTGTATTAAAAAGCCAAAAAACCGGACGGATCAGCTTCACTGATCGTGTCCGGTCGATGCGTTTTGCACTTCTTCTTTTTTCGCTTTTTCTTTTGAGGATTTGCCGAGCTTTTTGTATGCAAAGAACTTGTTTGTCACAAAGTTAAACGGCGTTACTATAACCGCGACTATGCACGGGACGATATACTCCGCGAGCTTTCTGTCGGTCATATCGACGCCCGACTGCCTTATGGCCTCGCCCAACGACCTTACGCCCTCCTCAAGGTTCAATACGTCAAGGAAGAGCCAGGTGAGCAAGGTTGTCAAAAACAGTCCCGAGAAAGCATACACAACATAGAGTCTGAGCAGAACCTGCCAGCCCTTGACTCCCTCATCGCGTTCAAAGACAAGCCTGCTGTTAATCAGATATGATGAGAGCACACTAAGCACGAAGCCCACAAGAGTCGCAAGCACATAGTGACCCCCGACAAAAACAACAGCGGCATACGCAACATAGTTGACCATCGCGTTTATACTGCCGACGACGATGAATTTCAGGTATTGAATGACTGCATTATTACTCTTTTTCTTCACCTTTCCGCCTCCCCTGCGAATACCAAAAAGATGATAACATATAAGTGCGGTCTTTTCAATATCAAAAAAACAGATTGGCTCTGAATCCCCTGCTGTTTTCATTCTCTATTGTTAAATCTTTCTTAAGTTCATAAAAGGAATAAAATACAATTATACTTATACTAAAATAACAGCATATTAAGGTGGGACAGGTTGCGAACAGACAGCCGCCGCCATGGGATGGAGATGCAAGGAAAATATGAAAATCAAACCGCTCAGCCGCCTTATGACCGACTTCGGCGGCTTCCTGGGTCTTGCGGAGCACGTCAAGCTCGGGATCTATGCGAAAAACGCCGTTAAGGTTCAGGAACACATTGTCAAGAAGCTCATGCGCGACAACAAGAACACCGTATACGGCAAGGCGCACAATTTCAAGGACGTTCACTCCGTTGCGGACTATCAGGCAAAGGTTCCTCTCTCGCGCTACAAGGACTACGAGGAATATATCGACCGCATGGTTGAGACCGGCGAAAGAAATCTTATAACCAGATACCGCATACACAGATACGCCGAGTCCTCCGGCAGCATCGGCAAGCCGAAGCTCGTTCCCCTCGCCGCAAGGTCGCTGTGGAACTGCCAGTGCTTCAGCTTCTCGGCTCCCGTCGGCTGCGCCGTCAAGTGGTTCCACGCGCACGGCAAGCGTCTGCCTCCTCAGAAGGGTATGCTGACGCTCGAGATAACGCCCCACCGTCTTCCCAACGGAAAGACCTGCAGCTGCCTTTCCGGTATCCCGATGATGTACTTAAAGCCCATAGTCAGCTCCTTTGTCACCTCTCCCCCGGAGATAATGTTCCCGGAGGATCCGAGCAGAACGAATATGCAGTATTTCAAGCTGCGTTTCGCGCTGATGGACAGAGACGTGAGCTACCTGAGCACAATGATAATAACCGTTCTCGAGTCGATGATGCATTATCTCGAGGACAACTGGGAGATGCTCTGCGACGACATTGAGCACGGCACGATAAACGAGAGCATCGCGTGCCCGCCCCAGGTAAAAGAAAAGCTCATGAAGCGCATTAAGCCCATGCCCGACCGCGCCGCCGAGCTTCGCAGCGAATTTGAAAAGGGCTTTGACACTCCGATAGTCCCCCGAATCTGGAAGAACTGCTGCTGGATGTTCGGCATGGGCGCAGGCTCGCTCGAGGTATACTCGAAGAAGCTGGGCCGTTACACAGGAAATCTCCCGATTCACAACATGGGCTACGGCGCTTCCGAGGATCTTGTTGCAGTGCCGATAGCGCTCAACTCCAACGACTGCGTAATTCTTCCTCACAACGGATTCTTTGAGTTCCTGCCCGTCGGCGCTCCCGAGGGCACCCGTCCGTTCACCATAAGCGAAGTAAAGCCCGGCGAGGAATATGAAATAATCATTACGAATCTCTCCGGTCTCTACCGTTACCGCATTGACGACGTCGTCGAGGTCACCGGCTTCTACAAGCAGTCTCCGACGGTAATGTTCAAGTACAGACTCAACCAGGTGCTTAACATCGGCGGAGAAAAGACCGACCAGAGCATGGTTGACTGGGCGGTTGAGCAGATGTGCGACCGTTTCGGTACGGTCGCGATAGGTCACAGCGTCTATCCCGACACTGAGACGACCACTCCCGGTCACTATGTCCTCTTCGTTGAGACCGAGGACGAAATCGACCCCGCAAGACGTCAGGAGTTCGCGGCGGTATTTGACGAAAAGCTCAGCGATTCGAACCTCTTCATCAGCGATGCCTGGCACGAAAAGACCCTCGGCAAGACCGAGCTTCACTTTGTCAAGAAGGGCACTTATCACCAGTATCTCGAGATGAAGAAGAACGAGGGCGCGAACCTCAACCAGCTCAAGCCCGTTGTCCTGCTCAACACTCAGGACAAGCGCGACTTCTTCTGGGAGAATGTCACCGACTGACGGTAATTCAATAAAGAGCTTGCAGCCGCAACGGGTGAACTGTTGCGGCTGTTTTGTATTTTTGTGGTGGACTTGTATAGAGAAAATTGGAATTTATCGTGGAATCCATCAGGCTCCCCTGTAGGGGAGCTGGCTCGGCGCAAGCCGAGACTGAGGGGTTGTTTCGCTCCGCTCAAAGTAATAAGTAAAAGTGAATAGTGAAAAAAGTTCGCGATATAGTCGGATTTCATCCGCCCACGAACTTCACGCAATTTTAGTGGCGTGCAACCTGTAGGGTGCGGCGACCTCGACGCACCGCTGCTGCACAAGCAGCACGATATAAATTTGTAGAATTTGTACTCTACCTTCGCGTCCTGCAACAATTCAATATTTTATACTACACGCGTTTCGGCATTTTCTTTTTATTTGAAAAAGAAAAGCAAAACAGGGGGAATCCCCTGTACCCCCGACAACGCCACGCCGCGGTACATAGCTTGCGGCTCTCAGTTAGTTGCTCGGCACATTCGCACGCAAACGCGCCGGAGCTTGAACGAATGCGTGCTCGTGCGTCTTGCTTCGCAAGCCGTTCAGCCCTCTCAAAACATAGTCGCCTATCGCCCTTGGAGCGGGCGCTATGCTCCTTGTTTTTCGCCAACATCGCCTCGCTTCATCCGCCACAGGCGGCGCTTCGGTGATGTTGCCCGCTCCTCTCAGTTGGCTTATCAAACACTGCGGTGCGGCTATTGAAAGCTTGATTATAAAAAATTATTTGAGTCACTTGCTTTTACCTTGCTATGGCTCAAGTGATAGATAAATACTAATTTGTCACATGTATCGCAAACACAAAATCCTACCCATGAAAACTGGGCAGGATTTAATGCTTTTATTACACTGTCGTGGCAATGAGTTTATTTATCTGTTTGCTTCGTCAACAAACACGCGGAACAGCGGCAGGCATGAGGAGAAGAATTTTTTATACGCCTCGCAATAATCACGGTCGGCTCTGCTTCGCTTGCATCCGCCGCCTCGGCAGAGGGGATAATATCTGCATGCCTTGCACTTCGGGTCGACCGGTAGGCTCTCGCGGATAAAATCGGTGGCTTTCTTTGAATTTGCCATCGTTTCAAGCTCATCTGAATTTATGTTGCCGAGCAGCCATTCGTCAAGGCAATAGAAGTCGCAGGGATAGACATTGCCATTGCCCTCGACTACAAATTGATGCATACAGTGACCGCAAACGCCGCACTGCTCCGGCTGTCTGCCGACATACATCTGAACCCAGTTGTCAAACTGGCGGATGCTCGTGTATTCGCCACGAACGTAGTCTTTGACATAGGCGTTGAACAGATGTATCAGAAAATACGCATACTGCTCGTTAGTCATATACAGTTCGCTCTCGCTCTTGTCACCGAACGGGCGCAGGCACGGGATGAACTGGAGATATTTAAATCCCTTGCGCTTGAAGAACGAATATATCCTGTCGATATTCTCGGCGGCGTAGCCAGTGAGCACGGTTAAGATATTGAAATCGACCTCGTGCATGGTCAGCATCTGGGCGGCATTGAGAATTTTATAGAATCTGTTTGTGCCGTTGGCGTCGACTCTGAAGCGGTTCGCTTCCATATCGCCGTCAAGGCTCAAACCCACGAGGAAATGTTCATCGTGAAAGAACCGCGCCCACTGCTCGTCTATCAATAAACCGTTGGTCTGTATGCTGAAAAATATACAGCTGCCGCGCAGGTTATATTTTTTGACCCGCTCGGCGAAGTCTTTGAAATAGTCTATCCCGGCAAGCAGCGGCTCTCCGCCCTGAAACGCAAAAGCTACACTGTCCCCTTTTGCGAAGCTGAGCGCGCTTTTTATGAGCCTGTCTGAAGTTTCGGCGGACATAATGCCGAGGTTGTGCTCTTCTCTTATCTGTGAAACATCGTGATAAAAGCAATATTCGCACCGCAGATTGCAGAGGCTCGACGCAGGCTTTATCATTATTGAAAGTTCAGGCAAAATTTCACCCCCGGATATTCCGACCGCCGAGCGGACTGTTCACCCGTTCGGCGGCGTTTCTATCAGCTGTTTTCTATAATTCCTCGGCGGTTATTTTTGAACTCGTTCATCTTTTCGTCGAGTCTGTCGCGCATCTCATCGGCAATTGTCGGATATGCCGGGGTGCGGTTGTAGTTCTCGCCCGCATCGTCGGTCAGGATATGCAGCCAGTTCTTGCGGAATTTGTCGAAGAACGCGGAGTTGTCGTTCTGTATATTCTTGAAATACTTGAACACGACATACTCATTATTCTTGAGAACATCGAAATCATAGTCTTTGTACTCTTCGCGCGAGAGGATATCGGCAGTCGGTATAGCATACTGGATAGCCTTGAGCTTTTCGCGCTTCATGTGGAGTATCGGGGTTTCGGCAGTGTGTATAACTTTATTCTGAGTGAAAACGGGAACCATCGAAACGCCGTCTATAACGCGGTCTGCGGGAAGATAATTCTTATCCGTTCCGCCGTTTCCGGTGATGCCGCACATCTCGACGAGAGTCGGGAACAGATCGACGAGCGTTGCGGACTCATCATAAGTCGAACCTGCTTTGAACAGGCCGCCATTGTTGCCCCAGCGGATCATAAACGGCACTTTCTGACCGCCCTCATATGCAAGATACTTGCCGCCGCGAAGATCGCCCGTCGAGCCCTGAAGCGCGGGGCCGTTGTCGCTGGTGAACACTATTATCGTGTCGTCCATGACGCCGAGCTCCTCGAGGGTATCAAAGAGCTTGCCGAGATAATAGTCAAACTCGGTCACGCAGTCAACATATGTGCCCATGCCGGATTTGCCCTTGAACTCATCGCCGACATACACGGGCGCGTGCGGCCACGGAGTTGCATAGAACGCGAAGAACGGCTCGTCGCCCTGCTTGACCTGATCGGTTATCCAATCGTTCATTTCCTCGTATATCCACTTTGTGGCGTTGCCCTGGTCCTTGAGCTCGTCTGTACCGCGGGCTATCTCATACTCTCCGTTCTCCTCCCTGACGTGGTAGAACGGGTTCATATCGTTGACATAGTGGCTGCCGTAGAAATAATCGAAGCCCTGATTTGTGGGCAGGTACTCGCCGTAGTCGCCGAGATGCCACTTGCCGAAGCAGCCGGTGGCATAGCCTGCTCCCTTGAGAGCCTCCGCTATGGTGATCTCGTCGCCGAGCATACCGTCGGCATTGCCGCCCATTTCAACGGAATTGAAGATACGGGTCGAGGCGAAGGGCGAGAATGTGTCAACAGTCGGATATATGACATTGTCGGCATATCCGCGATAGGGATAGCGCCCTGTGAGCGCGGCAAAGCGCGCAGGAGAGCAGACGGAATAGCTCGAATAGAAATTCGTGAACTGCGCGCCCTCTTCGCCGATGCGGTCGATGTTCGGGGTATCATATATCGCGCCGTTTGCGGAGACATCGCCGTAGCCGAGATCGTCCATGAGAATAAACAGGACATTGGGCGAATTCTCTTTTGTTTTATTTTTGTCTACCCCCTTGAGGTAGTCGTCCTGACCGTCCCATAGACGCTCGGCGTTGGGCTTCGAGCGCAGGTTCATGGTCAGCACGAACGCAACGGTCGTGAACACGAGCAGCACACTGAGAACACGCGAGAGTACTTTTTGAAGAGTAACTTTTTTATCGATTTTCACAACGCAGAGAATAACGCCGACTATAACGGCTATACTCGGCAGGGCGAGCAGGAGATTGCCGAGCAGGCGTGTGAAGAAATTGCCCTCGCCCGTGAGCCAGGGATGCTCCGCACTCGAAAATCCCGCAAGACCGGAAGTGAACGCGCCGAAGCCCGCATCCGCGCCGAAAATTATGTAATAAGTGATAACGCCGAACAGCGCGGCGCAGTAGCCGATAAGAAAGCCGAGATAAAGCCGGCGCTTAAAAAACATACCGATAACTATAAGCGCGGACACAATGCAGCAAAATCCCACACAGATGACCGCTGTCATATTGAGCCTCGTTATCCACATCGCGAGCATGAGCGCGGTACCGATAACGCTGACGATTATCGGGAACACTTTCTTTCCGGAATCAAATTCTATCTTTTTCTTCAATTCATGACCTCCTTTGAAAAATTCACCAATACGGATTATATCATTAATCGCGGGATTTGTCACCATTTTTAAAATTAAAAAGGGGTTGTCGCATTCAGATGCAGAAAGCGTTTTTTTGACCCGAAGCTGTATAAGTATACTGCGAGTGGGCAAAAAGGCGCTTAAAAGAGCAATAATAAAAGGTCATACTCCGCATTATACATACGAAATATGACCTGCATCTTTTGCTCTTTGGTCTGCGCTGAATGCGGCAGACCCTAAATTACGCTCTGTTGTTTCTTTTTATTGCCTCGATAGCACCCTTTTCGAGCCGCGAGACCTGCGCCTGCGAGATGCCTATCTCCCCTGCCACTTCCATCTGAGTCTTGCCTTTTAAAAAGCGCAGATAAAGTATTTTCTTCTCCCGCTCCGGCAGATTTTCGACCGACTCGCGAAAGATTATCTCATCGAGCCAGCTTCCGTCGTCGCCGCTGTCGCCGAGCTGATCCATGACATATATCGTGTCGCCGCCGTCCGAGAACACGGGCTCATAGAGCGAGACGGGCTCGACAATCGCTTCGAGGGCTAAAACTATCTCCTCTTTTTTCATGTTCATCGCTTTCGCTATCTCTTCTACCGTCGGGTCGCGCCCGAGCTTTGCGACAAGCTTCTCTTTCTCCTGCATCGCGTGATAGGCAACATCTCTTATTGATCGACTGACGCGCATCGAGTTGTTGTCGCGCAGATAGCGGCGTATTTCGCCGATTATCATGGGCACGGCATAGGTCGAAAAGCGGACATTCTGATTTATATCAAAGTTATCTATAGCTTTTATAAGCCCGATGCACCCGACCTGAAAGAGATCGTCGGGGTTCTCTCCCCTGTTTGTAAACCGCTGGACAACGCTCAGGACAAGGCGCAGATTTCCGTTTATAAGCTCGTCCCGCGCCGACTTGTCCCCCGAATGCATACGGCGCAGAAGCTCCGTCTTTTCTTTTTCTTTGAGCACCTTCAGCTTCGATGTATTCACTCCGCAGATCTCGACCCTGTTGTACTGCATTCCGCCGCCTCCCACTTTGCTCGCGCTATAAAAAATTATTCCCATATAGCGCGCTCTTAATACCGCGGAGAAAAATTTTTGAGCTGAGATTGACACGGCGGCGGCGGGCGTGTTACCATTTATCCGGAATAAAAAATATTGAAGGAGGCGCACTATGCGATTCGGAACCTGCGTTGGATTTGACAAGCTCGAATCTGCCGCGAAGCTCGGATATGACTATCTTGAAAGCAATCTGGGGCACATAAAAAGTCTCGGCGAGCAGGAACTAAAAAATACAAAAGCAATGCTCGACGTCTACGGTGCAAGTCTTGAGGTAGCGAACTGCTTTTTCCCCGGGGAGATACACCTCGCCGGAGAGGATGCGGACATTGAAATTATAAGAGACTACACGCGCCGCGCGTTTGACAACGCAGTGTTTCTCGGAATCGAAACCTGCGTGCTCGGAAGCGGGCGTTCGCGCAGCGTGCCGGAGGGATTCGACAGAGAAAAAGGGCTCGAACAGATACACTCGGCTCTAAGAGTCATAGACGACGAAGCGGGCGAACACGGAATAAAAGTTGCTATTGAGCCGCTGAACATGCTCGAAACGAATGTGTTTACGACAGTCCGCAAGAGTGTTGACATCTGCCGCGCTCTGGGGCTCAAAAATATATTTGTCCTCGCCGACATATATCATATGGTCATGGAAAATGAGGACCTCGGCGCGCTTCGGTATGCGGGAGACAAATTGATACATATACACTTCTCGAACCCGACCGCAAAAGATTCGCCGAACGGCGGAAAAATGAAGCGCATCTTCCCCGCAGAGGGCGACGGATACAATTACGCGCCGTTCGCAGAAGCCGTAAAGAAAGCCGGATACGACGGAAGAATGAGCATTGAAGCCAACTGCATCGACTTTGAAGCCGAAGCGGCAGAGGGGCTTAAAACGATGAAGAAGCTTTTTGAGTGAGGGTAAGATGAGATACGAGTATAAAAGTATTAAATTTTTTGCGCAGGGCGGCGACGCGCTCAAAGCCGCAGAGATACTGCGCGGAGAAATAGAATCGCGAACGGGAGTTATGCCGCAAATAACCGTTCCTGAAAAAGCGGACATATCTCTTATCGCCGACCCGAACGGTCTGCGCGACGGATATAAAATAGAACAGAGCGGCAGCCGCCTTGTTTTCAGGGCACAAGGTATACGCGGACTGATATTCGCCATCGGCATGTTCCTGAGAAAAATCGAAGTTTCGGGCGAAAAAATCACGCTCATACAGGATATCGGCGGAGAATACAAGCCCGACAAGCGCATAAGGGGTCATCAGCTCGGCTACCGCACAACGCCAAACAGCTACGACGCGTGGGATCTGGAGGACTACCGCAGATATTATCTCGACCTGATGTTCTTCGGCTGCAACACGGTTGAGCACATTCCGTATGACGGGCTCGGAGCGCAGCAGAACAGGCTGATGAAATACGACCCGCAGGACTTTCTCGTTGAAGCTTCAAAAATCGCGGACGAATACGACCTCGATGTATCTCTCTGGTACCCGAACGACCGCGAGAGCCTTGAGGACGCCGAGAAACGGCGCAGATGCGTCTTTGAGCGCACGCCGAGGGTAGACATTATGTTCCCGCCCGGAGGCGACCCCGGCGACTACGACGCGGACGAATTTATAAGCCGCTGCCGCGATTTTTCGCGCCTGCTCAAGGAATATCACCCAAACGCCGAGATGTGGCCGTCCGCACAGCAGCCGCACTCGATACCGAACTGGGGCGAAAAGCTCATAAGCGAACTGCAAAAGCTGCCGGACGAGATTGACGGCATTATAACAGGTCCGAACCATGCGTTTGAGATGGATGAGCTGCGCCGCAGAATGCCCGCAAAATACCCGATAAGATTTTATCCGGACATAACGCACAACGTGCGCTGCGAATATCCGGTTCATTTCGACCGCGACGACTGGCACTATGCACTCGCCGCGGGACTCAGCCGCGAATGCACGAATCCCCGCCCCTGCGAATACAGGGAGATTCACCGCCTCACGCGCAGATATGTTGTCGGCAGCGTTTCATATTCCGAGGGCATAACGGACGATGTCAACAAATGCGTCTGGAGCGACATGGACTTTTTCCCCGATGTCGATGTCCGCGACTCGCTTGAGGACTATTCGCGCCTGTATTTCCCCTCTCTGCCGGCAAGCGAGGTTGCAGACAGGATACTCGGGCTTGAGCTAAATTGGCAGACAGATCCGGCGGAGAATCCCGGCATTGACGACAATCTCAGAGGTTGGGAGTCGCTCGCCGAAAGATATCCCGATGCCGTGAAGCTCTGGCGATTCAACCAGTGCTTATTCCGCGCAAAGTGCGACGCATATTTAAGACACAAGCGGATAATCGAACTGCGAGCGATAAAAGAAGCGAAATGCGAGATTCTCTCCGGCAGGCTCGCGAGCGCAAAGGATATACTCAAAAATACCGAGGACGGGCGTGAAAAGGCGCTTCGCGCGGACATAGAGCGCATTGCAGGAGAGCTTTTTGAGCAGATAGGCTTGCAGACGGATGTTGAGCGCTACTGCGCCAACAGCTGGGAGCGCGGAGCAGTGCTTGAGACAATCGACCTGCCGAACACCGACCGCGCATGGCTTATGGGTCGGCTCGAAAAGGCTGAATCGATGCCCGATGACGAGGCTAAAAAATACATGATTCGCAGCGTCAGGCGCAACGAAGTCGAGAGCGACGAATATTATTTCTCGGTCGCGGAGCACGGCTTCGGAGTGCTCGGGTGCGAGCAAGTTGTCGGCCCCGAGGGCATATACATGGACTTCCATGGTGACCGCCCCGATGTCAACAACGGCAGTCTCCCGACCTGCCTTTTCAAAGTCTACGACAATCAGTCGTTCAGGTGCAAGCTGGGCGGATTCAGATATGACACCGACTACGAGCTGAAAGTCACCTATCATCAGAAAAAAGATGAGAGCATCAACGACCTGACGATAAAAGCCAACGGAACAATTGTATACAAAGGCGGTCAGTTCGGCGAAGAAGACGAAGAATTCAACCGCGAGATGCTCCCGGACGGCTTTGTCTGCGCGGTATATCAGCTGCCGAAAGATGTGTTCGTCAACGGGTGCGTTGAAATCGAGATATTCGAGGAACACGCGGGAGTTATGATAAGCGAACTGCGAATAGTTAAGAAAAAATAAAGATATGCACTGTGGAAAACCGCAGTGCATATTTTTTACAGCCCCGACGGATTGAATTGGCAGAGCAAATATGCTATTATACATATGTATAACAAACGGAGGTCTCAAATGGAAGCTGTTGCAACTCCCCTCGCTGGAAAGCCGCTTTTCAGCAACAAAGCACTCAAAAAATTGATATTCCCGCTTGTCATCGAGCAATTTCTCGCGATATCCGTCGGATTCTGCGACACGGTTATGATATCCGGTCTCGGCGACGAGGCTATTTCGGGCGTTTCGCTTGTCGATATGATAATGACGCTGATGATAAATGTCTTTGCCGCGCTCGCTACGGGCGGCGCAGTCGTTGCGGCGCAGTTCATCGGCGCAAAAAGAGCAAAGGACGCGCGCAACAGCGCATCTCAGCTGATATTTATCGCGTTTATAATCTCGATTGTACTCATGGCACTGACCCTTGTTTTCAAAGCTCAGCTGCTCAGGCTCTTTTTCAGCACGCTTGAAGAGGGTGTTATGCAGTCCGCATTGACATATTTCTGGATATCCGCGCTGTCGTTCCCGTTCCTCGCTATATATAACTGCTGCGCAGCGCTTTTCCGCGCCATGGGCAACTCGAAAATATCAATGTTAGCCTCGCTCATCACCACAATTATGAACATAATCGGCAACGCCATTCTCATATACGGAGTCAAATGGGGTGTTGCTGGCGCGGCGATATCCTCGACTATTTCGCGTTTTGCGGCGATGCTCCTCCTGCTCATCCTCCTGCACAAGAGAGATCGTCCGATTTATATCTCGATTAAAGATAAATTCAGGCCGAATTTCGGGCTTATAAAAAAGATACTCTCTATAGGAATACCCAGCAGCATCGAGAGCAGCCTGTTTCACCTCGGGCGCATACTTGTCGTCAGCATTATAACCTCGTTCGGAACGGTTCAGATAGCGGCTAACGCAGTCGCAAATAACCTCGACGGAATCGGCTGCATACCCGGTCAGGCGATGGGGCTTGCGGTGATAACAGTCATTGGTCAATGCGTCGGTCTCGGCAGCGAAGAGCAGATAAGACTGCACACGAAGAAGCTGATGAAGCTGACCTATCTTATGTCGGCGATATGGAACGCAATAATCCTCGCTACCCTGCCGCTGACGCTCAGGATGTACAACATCTCGCCCGATGCATATTCGCTCGCGCTCAAGCTCATCATCATTCACAACGGCTGTGCGATATTTATCTGGCCCGCATCGTTCACGATGCCGAATGTTCTCAAGGCTGCGAACGACGTCAAATTCACGATGTGCATCGCGCTGTTTTCAATGTTCACTTTCCGACTGCTTCTGAGCTACATAATCGGACTCAAGCTCGGCATGGGCGCTATCGGCGTCTGGATAGCGATGATAGTCGACTGGGTGTTCCGCGCGGTTGCGTTCTGCCTGCGATACAAAGGCAAACGCTGGCTGAGCTACAGCATTTACAAAAAAGACAAGAAACCGGCAAAAGCAGAATAAATTTGACCCCGCAGTTGCGTTTACTGCGGGGTCAGATTATATCACGGCATAAAAACGAGGCAGTCTTTCGACTGCCTCACTTTTCATTTAATTATTTGTTGCCGGTCATCTTTGCGATTTCTTCGGCGTAGTTCTCTTCTTTCTTCTCGATGCCCTCGCCCTTTGCGTAGCGGATGAAGCCGGTAGCCTTTATCGAAGCGCCGAGCTTCTTAGCAACATCTGCAATGTAGCCTGCGACATCGCCGTCATAGAGATCCGAACGAACGAATGCCTGCTCAAGAAGGCAAACTTCCTTGAGCTGCTTCTTCATACGGCCGTCGACTGCACCTGCAAAGATCTTGTTTGCAACGATATCAGACTTGCTTGCCATTGCAAGCTCGACAAGAGTCTCAACTGCCTTATCGGAAAGGAAGTTGAAGAGGAACTTGTTGTTCTTCTGCTCCTCATAAGCTGCAAGATCCTCATCGCTGAAGAGCTTATCGTTGACAGCCTTATCGAAGAGATTCTTAAGAATCGGCTTCGGAAGAGACTCGGGCTTGTTGAGCGAGCTGTCGATAGTGATCGACTTCATCTTTGCAAGCTCATCGTCGGAGATGCAATCCTTGCTGAGATACTCGGGGCTCATAGCTGCAATCTGCATTGCAACGTTTCTGCCCATCTCCTTAAACTCTGCCTTATCGGCAGCGTCTGTATCAAAGCTGACAAGAACGCCTACCGAGCCGCCGCCGTGGATATAGGAAGCAACAGTGCCCTCAACTCTTACAAAGCGGCGAACCTTCATGTTCTCACGGATTACGAGGAAGAGCTCCTGAACAGCGTCGGAGACAGTCTCATCGCTGCCCGAAAGGGTCATAGCAAGGAGAGCGTCAACATCTGCCGGATTCTTTTCCGCAACAGTGACAGCAATCTTATTTGCAAGCTCAACAAACTTCTCGTTCTTTGCAACGAAGTCTGTCTCGCAGTTGACTTCTACCATAGAAGCAACCTTATTTGCCTCATCATAATATGCAACAACAACGCCCTCGGCGGCAACGCGGCCTGCCTTCTTGGCGGCGGAAGCAAGACCCTTCTCACGAAGAACATCAACGGCCTTGTCCATATCGCCGTCGGTCTCTGTGAGAGCCTTCTTGCAGTCCATCATACCTGCTCCGGTCTTTTCGCGGAGAGCCTGTACGTCTTTAGCAGTGAAGTTCATTATTTGTCCTCCTCTGTCTCTGCGGCCTCGGCAGCCTCTGCGTCACCCTGCTCGCCCTGTCTGCCCTCGATGACAGCGTCTGCCATTGCGGCGGAGATAAGACGGACAGCGCGGATAGCGTCATCGTTGCCGGGGATAACATAGTCTACTTCATCGGGATCGCAGTTTGTGTCGACGATAGCGATGATCGGAATACCGAGCTTATGAGCCTCGAGAACAGCGATCTTCTCCTTGCGGGGATCGACGATGAACATAGCAGCGGGCTGCTTCTTCATCTTGGAAATACCGCCCATGAACTTCTCAAGCTTCTCTATCTCGAGCTGGAGCTTGATAACTTCCTTCTTGGGAAGCATATCGAAAGTTCCGTCAGCCTCCATGGTCTTGAGCTGCTCAAGTCTCTTTATACGGCGCTGAATGGTGTTGAAGTTGGTGAGCATACCGCCGAGCCAACGGGCGTTGACATAAGGCATGCCGCAGCGCTCAGCCTCCTCGCGGATAGAATCCTGAGCCTGCTTCTTCGTGCCGACGAAAAGGATCTCCTTGCCGTCTGCAGCGATATCGCGAACCGCCATATAGGCATCCTCAAGCTTCTTGACCGTCTTCTGAAGGTCGATGATGTAAATACCGTTGCGCTCCGTGAAAATATAGGGAGCCATTTTGGGGTTCCATCTTCTGGTCTGATGACCGAAGTGCACACCTGCTTCAAGCAGCTGCTTCATTGATACTACTGACATTTGTTTTTCCTCCTTTGGTTTTTCCTCCGCGAAACAGGGCGGCCGCAACGGCGAAAATTCACCGCACCGGGCGACTTCCTAAAGCTTCGCGTGCGTAATGCTCGGATATTATATCACAGCAAGATATAAAAATCAAGAGTTTTTTAATCTATTTCAGCTTTTCTCTGCCGGTTCTTTGTGCTCTTCTCTTTTGCCGCCGGAAGTTTTTGCAAGCGCTTTATTATAGAGCTTGTACACGCCGCACTTCCAGCACAGGAGCATACCGACGACTGCGCCGACGACCGCCTGAAGAATCTGATATGGAAGCTTCATAACGGCGTATTCTGGGGTGCTGTAGATAAACGCTCTGCCGAGGGAGTAACCGACGACCATAATGACCGCGCCTATCGAGACGCCTATTCCGCTCGCGAGCACGGGGTGCTTCTTCAGAACATAGTGCGAGAAAATGGAGATGATAACAGCCTGGAGTCCGTGGGTAAACAATGAGACGAACATCGGGAGCGGATAGAAGAACAGGTCGCCGAGGAACGCGCCGACTCCGCCGACTATAAACGCCGCGACAGGGTCGAGGATTATCGCTGCGGTGCAGATAATTATATCATTGAGATACAGGTGGCCGCCCGGAACGGGAACGCCGAACGAGCTCATCGCGACATTGAGCGCCATGAACATTGCCGTCAAACATATCCACAGAGTGGTTCTTTTCGTGTTGCTTTTCTCTTTCATTTTCAAGTCCTCCTTGCTTTTTTGACAGGAATATTATACAATACCACTGATAATATAAAATAGTCAGAAACGGAGAAAATAATATAACCAGATGAAATACACGGTTGATTTGAACGACCGCCCGGTCTATTTGCAGATTTACAAACAGCTCAGGGCGGATATAGTCGGCGGGGCGTTCGCCTACGGCAGCAAACTGCCGTCAAAGCGGCTGCTCGCGGAAGAGCTCGGGGTGAGCACGATAACGACAGAGCACGCATATGATTTACTCTGCGAAGAGGGATATGCCCAGGCGCGAGAGAGAAGCGGATATTTTGTTGTTTTCCGCCGTTCGGACGGCTTTGCGGCGTCCGACAGCAGACCGCCAGAGCCGATGCGAGGAAAAAATATCGAACACAGCAAGCCCGAATTTTCATTATCGCTGCTCAGCAGGACGATGCGCAAAGTTATTGCGGACTGCGGAGAAGAGATACTTGAACGCTCACCGCACTCGGGGCGAATCGAATTACGCGAAGCGCTGCGGCAATATCTCGCGAGAAACCGCGGCATATCTGTTGACACGGATCAGATAATCGTCGGCTCGGGTGCAGAATATCTCTACGGGCTGATAGTCGACCTACTCGGCAGGGACAAAACATACGCGATAGAGTCGCCGTCATATGAAAAAATCGAGCAGGTATACAGGGCGGCGGGAGTCAGATACGAGCTTCTCCCCCTCTCGGACGACGGCATAGACGGAGCGGCGCTGAGCGGCAGCAAGGCGGATATTCTGCATACTACGCCATATCGAAGCTTCCCGACTGGGGTCACGGCGTCCGCCTCGAAGAGATATGAATATATCAACTGGTCTTCATCGGGCGACAGATTCATTGTTGAGTCGGACTACGACTCAGAATTTTCGGTCTCACAGAAGCCTGCGGACACGCTTTTTGTGCTCTCCGACCGCGACAATGTAATATATCTCAACACATTTTCAAAAACTATATCGCCCTCGCTGCGTGTCGGATACATGGTTCTGCCGAAAAGGCTCGTTAAGATATTTGAAGAGCGGCTAGGGTTCTATTCCTGCACCGTGCCGACATTCGAGCAGTTGGTGCTGACCGAGCTTCTGAACAGCGGCGACTTCGAGCGGCACATAAACAGAGTCAGGCGCGCAAAGCGCAGAGAGCTCAATAAGGCATGAAAAATCGGCGGCAAGATCAATCCCCTGCCGCCGATTTATTAATTATTTATTTGTCTTTTATCTTCAGCATTGCGCGCATGGCGTTGAGCACAGCGAGAATGAGAACTCCGACATCGCCGAAGACCGCTATCCACATATCCGCGATACCGAATGCGCTGAGCACGAGGATGATCACTTTGACCGCGAGCGCGATCCAGATATTCTCGTTGACGATGCGCATGGTCTTTCTGGCTATCTTTATCGCCGTCGGGAGCTTTGAGATCTTATCATCCATGAGGACGATATCCGCCGACTCGATTGCGGCGTCGCTGCCCATCGCGCCCATTGCGATGCCTACATCGGCTCTTGTGAGCACGGGTGCGTCGTTGATGCCGTCGCCGACGAACGCGACCTTGTTGCCCTCGCCGAGCAGCTCTTCAACGCGCTCAACCTTCTGCGACGGAAGCAGTTTTGCATGGACTGCGCTGAGTCCGAGCTGCTTGCCGACCGCTTCGGCAACGCGCTCGTTGTCGCCCGTGAGCATAACGGTATTCTTGATTCCGAGTTCCTTGAGCTTCGCTATCGCATCTGCGGAATCGGGCTTTATCTCATCGTTGATAACGATATGTCCGAGATACTGCGCGCCCTCGCTGATATGAATAACAGTGCCTGCCATATGGCACTCATGCCACTTGGCTCCCGCCATGTCCATGAGTTTGCCGTTGCCAACAAAATAAGTCTTGCCGTCGATAACAGCCTCAAGACCCATGCCCGCGTGCTCGGTTATCTTGCCGATGCGGCTCTTGTCTATATGGCCCTTATGCGCCGCTACTATCGACTCGCCGACGGGGTGAGTTGAATAGCTCTCCGCCGCGGCGGCGACATCGAGAAGATGCGCCTCGGTGATATTTTCGGGATGAATGGCGTTGACCGCGAAGGTGCCTTTCGTCAGCGTTCCGGTCTTGTCGAACACGACCGTGTCGATCTTTGAAAGGGTCTCCATATAGTTGGCACCCTTTATAAGTATGCCGTCACGCGAAGCTCCGCCGATGCCGCCGAAGAACGACAGCGGAACGGACACGACCAGCGCGCACGGGCACGATACGACAAGGAAGGTAAGCGCGCGCTCGATCCATCTGCTCCAAAGGCTCCATGTGCTGGGAGTGCCCATGAGCATGGTGACAAGCGGCGGTATAATCGCGAGCACAACGGCGCCGATAACGACGCAGGGAGTATACCAGCGCGAGAAGCGGGTGATGAAGTTCTCGGCTCTCGCCTTTTTCTCCGAGGAGTTTTCAACGAGTTCGAGAATCTTCGCGACCGTGCTCTCCTCGAAGCGGCTCTGCGTTCTAACATGGATAACGCCGGAAAGATTTATCGTTCCGCTCGTCACTCTGTCACCGACAGTCTTGTCTGCGGGCAGGCTCTCGCCTGTCAGGGCGGCGGTATTGACAGAAGTCGAGCCGTCGATTATCTCGCCGTCAAGCGGAATCTTTTCGCCGGGCTTGATAACTATAGTCTCGCCGAGTTCAACTTCCTCGGGCGACACGGTTTCCTCTTTTCCGTCGCGCACGACTACGGCATAGTCGGGACGGATATCCATAAGCGCGGATATCGACTTGCGGCTCTTGCCGACCGCGATGCTCTGGAACAGCTCGCCGACCTGATAGAATATCATGACCGCCGAGGCTTCGCGGTAATCGCCGACGCCGAACGCGCCAACAGTGGCGATAGCCATGAGGAAGTGTTCATCGAACACCTGGCCGTGGGCAATGTTGCGTATAGCGTCCCACAGGACATCGTAGCCTATCACAAGATACGGCGCGATATACAGCAGCAGCGCTTTCCAGCCCTCAAAGCCGAATATCTCGTCGACTGCCCAGGCGACGCCTGTCAGCACGACCGATACGATTATTCTTATCAGTGTTTTCTTCTGCTTTCTCGTCATCGGGGACACCCCTCTTACTTAAGAATTATTGTGCAGTCGGGCTCAACTTTCTTTGCGGTCTTGACAACTTTCTTGAGCACATCGTCAAAAGCATCGTCCGCCGCCTCAAGGGTCAGCTTCTGGGTGAAGAAATTGACGCTGACACTCCCGACTCCGTCAACCTTGGCGATAGCCGCCTCCATCTTTGCCGCGCAGTTTGCGCAATCCAGATCCTCAAGCTTAAATATCTTCTTCATTGTTCTCGGTCCTTTCTTCAATAAGATGTTCAAAACCTTTGGATATAATCGTTCTGACATGGTCGTCAGAAAGAAAATAATAGATTGTTTTGCCCTCACGGCGGTTGGCGACAAGGTTCGCGTCCTTGAGTATCTTGAGCTGGTGCGATATCGCCGACTGCGTCATGCCGAGCAGTTCCGCAATGGCGCAAACGCACATCTCCGACTCAAAGAGCGAAAACAAAATCTTGACGCGGGTCGTATCGCCGAAGAGCCTGAACAGATCGGACAGGTCGCAAAGCAGCTCGTCTGTCGGCAGCTCGTGCCTCACCATATCGAGCATCTTCTCGTGGTTGTGTTCCATTTTTTTGTCCTCCGTTCATTTGCGTGATGATTCATATGACTATTCATTCATATGTTTCATTGTTCATATGATAGCTCATTCATATGTTATTGTCAACAGTTTTTTCAAAAAAATTTGTAAGACAGCCGAAAAAATAAATATAGGTCATAATCCGCATTGTCAGACACGGATTATGACCTTCGTATTTTGCACTAAGCAGACATTCAGTCTTCTTTGCCGTCGAGCAGGCTCTCTCTGAAGCCGTCGCTGATAACGGCAAGGTTATCGATATGCATCTTTCCGTTCTTGAATTTGAGCGTGAGCGAATCGGAGTTTCGCTTCATCAAGACAAAATCGGAAATATTAAAGCGCTTCTTCTTGCCGAACATGGTCGAATAGATATATATCCCCTCGCCCGCAGGCACGACCTTCTGGTCGAGCTGGCAGAGCATCGCCGCGGCACCGAAAAGCATACAGCCAAAGCCCGGAATCGCAACGAAGAACTTTCCGACAGCGAGCATTGCGATGCAGACGGCGGCGCCGACAATATAGACAGCCATGCCGAAGAAGAAAAGCCATCTTGGAATATGTACGGCATATTTTGCATCACCGGGATCGCGCACTATACGGACGATAAAATATATCAGCAGAGCCGCAGAAACGACAGCGGCGACAAAAGCATAAATCATTCCGACTCTCCTTAAAAGATATTGAGATTCCTGAGCACGAATATCATAGAGATGACCCATGCCGCATCGACAATATATGAAATTATCGTCAGAACTTTCGATGACTTAGCACCGACCGCGATACCTACGACTCGGAGCACGAAGAACAATATTATCGCCACGGCACTCGCTATCAAAAATCCGAGCATCACCGACGCGCTGACAAAATTCGGTTTTGCGGCGTTGATTATCTGAACAATAAAAAATGCGACTGCGCCGACTATGTCAACAATAGCCGATATATTTGTTATTTTTGGCAGAACTTTGTTTTTCATATTTACGAGACCCGAAGTCTCCCTCACTCCTTTGAATCGGTTACGGGAAAATTCTATCACATAAATGCGATTTAATCAACAGCGGACAGAAAAAAGCGGCGAAATTTACCGCCGCGCATGGTTAGCATACATTAACTATATTTAACTATATTCGCCTGTATCGGCTCTCCCCTGCCGAACGAGGCGGCATTTTCAAACGTGGTCTCGCTTATCGACTCAAGCGCCTCGTGGGTCAGAAAGCCCTGGTGCGAGGTGATTATGACATTCGGGAACGACAGAAGTCGCGCCGTGACGGAGGTTTCGAGTATATCGTCCTCGCGGTTTTCAAAAACGTTGTGTGTCTCCTCCTCATACACATCGAGCCCGACGCCCATAAATTTATGCTGTCTTATACCTTTTATAAGATCGGGCGTGCTTATCAGCGCGCCGCGCGAAGTGTTGACGAGGATAACGCCGTCCTTCATCCGCTCTATTGCGTCGATATTTATCATATGATAGGTCTCCTCGGTCAGCGGGCAATGGAGAGATATCAGATCGCTTTCGCCGAGAAGTTCATCGAGTTCGACATATCGAACGAAGTCGAGCGAGGGGTTCCGATACTTATCATAGGCGATAACATTCATCCCGAGTCCGCGGCAGGCGCGCGCAAACGACGCGCCTATCTTTCCCGTGCCGACAACTCCTGCCGTCTTTCCGCAGAAGTTGACCCCGGTCAGTCCCATGAGACTGAAATTGTTCTCGCGCACTTTTATATAAGCCTTGTGTATGCGGCGGTTGACAGCGAACGCGAGCGCGAGGGCGTGCTCGGCTATTGCCTCGGGCGAATACCCCGGCACGCGCATAACGGAGATACCGTGCTCCTGCGCCGCCGGAAGATCGACATTGTTATACCCGGCGCAGCGCATGAGAATGAGCCTGACCCCGTTCTCGGCGAGGATATCCACCACCCGCCTGCCGACATCGGACGCGACGAACAGGCACACGGCGTCATAGCCTTTCGAGAGCGGCGCAGTGCGATAAGAGATATCCGTCTTGAGATAGTCTATTTCAATGTCGGAATATTTGCCTGCAAGCTTTTCGAACGCCTCGCGGTCATACGGCTTTGTATCATAAAAAAGTATCTTCATAGAATGCGCCTCCGGCAGTTTTCTCTGAATAGTATCTGCCGGGCGGGAATGAATATTCGGGTTAAATAAGCACAATTTATCATAAAGAGTGAAAACAATGGGAAGAAAATACAAAAAAGGCTTGACTTTTTCGAGCAAATATTATATGATAATCAAGCTGATTTGCGGATACAGCTTCCGCACAGTGAAAAGAATATGATCCATTAGCTCAGTCGGTAGAGCACTTGACTTTTAATCAAGGTGTCCGGAGTTCGAATCTCCGATGGATCACCAAATACAGAGAAGCCGCCTTTGGGCGGCTTTTTTGTTTTTAGATTTTTTAAAATTTTGTGTTGACAAAGGTATTTTTTGTGTTATGATATAGGTGTGCTACGACAGATAGCACACCTATTCTGATTTTGGTGCACTGCGGCGCGCCGGAATCAAAAAGAAAGGAGAATCGCTGTGGTCTTAATCGACAAGCAGAGCCGCGTGCCGGCATACGAACAGATAAGGAATCAGCTGCTGACTCTTATCCTTGTCGGTACATTCGCTCCGCACTCGCAGCTGCCGTCAATCCGATCCATCGCAACCGACGCCGGCGTGAACATAAACACGGTCAAAAAGGCGTTCTCCGACCTTGAATCCTACGGTGCGATATACACCGTGCCCGGAAAGGGAAGCTTCGTCAGCGAAAAGGCTTTCAAGAACGATTCGGTGCACGACACGGCGGTGTCCGAAGTTTCGGACGCCATCTCTGCCGCCCGCGCCAAGGGACTCAAAAAGCAGGAAATTATCGACATACTCAATGAAATCTACACTCAGGAGGAAGAATTATGATTGAAGTAATCGGCGTTACAAAACGGTTTCAGGACTTCACCGCCATTCAGAATCTTTCGCTGAAAGTCGAAAAGTCGTCAATATACGGGCTTGTCGGCTACAACGGCGCGGGCAAAACAACGCTTCTCAAGACGGTCGCCGGAGTCTACAGAGCCGACGAGGGCGAGGTCGAAATATTCGGCGAGAATGTTTTTGACAATGCCAAGGTTAAGCAGAGACTCTTCTATGTCCCCGATGACCTCTATTTCGAGCCCAATGCGACAATAGAGAGCATGGGCAAGTTCTACGCGGGCTACTATCCCCGCTTCAGCTTCGACACCATGCACAAGCTTTCGAAAGTTTTCGGGCTTGACACAAAGAAGAGCATACGCGGCTTTTCAAAGGGCATGCAGAGGCAGGCGGAGATAATCCTCGGAATGTCCACGATGCCCGAGGTCATTCTGCTCGACGAGAGCTTCGACGGACTCGACCCGGCGAAGAGGAACCTCATCAAGAATCTTCTGCTCGAATACATGGCGGAGGAGGAATGCTCGGTCATAATCTCATCCCACAATCTCCACGACCTTGCGGACATGTGCGACCACATCGCGCTGATAAACGGCAAGAGCATAGTCATGGACTGCTCGGTTGACGATATCAGCGGCTCGCGCTGCAAGTTCAGGCTGGTCTTTGACCGCGACCTCGAAGAGAGCGACTTCAAGGCGCTCGACATCAAGCACTTCTCGAAGGACGGAAAGATAATCACTCTGAGCGCCAACGGCGACATGGACGAAAACGAGAAGAAGCTTCAGGATATGAAACCGCTGATGATCGAAAAATTCCCGCTCACGCTCGAAGAGATCTTCCTCGAGGAGATGGATGGCAGCGACTACGACTTCAAGGACATCTTCGGCAAGACCGAAGAGAAGAAATGAGGTGGAACAGATGAAGAAAAAATATAAGAACACTTTCTGGTTCTCCGTCGCGCACGCGATGAAAAAGAACTTCATTCTCCCGCTGCTGACATTTGCAGTGAGCATGTTTTTCTATCTCACCGGCTTCTGCTGGGATGTATTGAGAGAAGCAAAGAACAAGGCCGCTATCACCGGTCAGGACGTTATGAAGTTAATGCGCGACGCATATGAAGTATTTATCTTTGACTCCGAACAGTCAGCATATAACTCGCTGTTTTATATCTTCCCCGCCCTGCTCGTCGTGATATCGATTTTGCTCGGCGTTTTGCTGTTCAGATTTGTTACGAATAAAAAGACCGTCAACGTCTACTACAGTCTCGGTATCAAGCGCGCCGACCTCTACACCGCGCGTCTTCTTGCGGGCGTGTTCATGATGCTCGCGGCGGTACTCGTCCCGCTCGCTGTTTCGCTCGGGCTCAATCTCCACTATTTCGGCTCGTCCGTCATGCTCTGGCGAACCTTCCTGTTCTATGCGGTGCACAACGTGATATGTGTGCTCGCCGGTCTTACAATATCGGCGGCGGTCTCAAGCTGCGTGGGTACAGTTGTTGAATCGCTTGGCTTCTCAGCCGTTCTCGCGGCGTTCCCGAGCGTTGTGACAATGTGCGTGAACTACGGCGTTCCCGCAATTCTCAACGGCGCACCCGCCATAACTTACTATGGCATATATCCTGCTGCGTCAAGCTACGGGGAGCTGCACTTCGACATAACGGACTCCACCATGTTCGGGCGCATCATCAGTCACATAAATCTGCTCATGCTCAATAGAAGCTCTTTTATTAACTCGGCTTCCGTTGAATCCATGACAAAAGAGGCGGCAAAGAAATGGGCTGCCCCCTCGCTGACCCCCTATATTCTCTGGGCAGTTCTCATCGCCGCGTTCTTCGTGTTCGGTCTGTTCATGTTCAAGCGCAGAAAAGCCGAGATATGCGGATTCCCCGGAAGAAGCACCGTTCTCAACTTCGTACTCTGCATGATTGCCTCTTTCGGAGTGGCCTCGCTGGTGCTGTACTTCGTGACTTCCGAAATACCGCAGATAACAACCTGGATGATTATAGTCGGGCTGATGATAATCAGCGTCATAATCTTCCTGATATTCGACATTATTCTCCACCTGAGCTTTAAAGCCATAAAAAAGGACTGGAAGATAGGTCTCGTCCACGCCGGGCTCATGGCGGCGTTCCTGCTCTCGCTCTACACCGGATTCTTCGGCTACAGCAGCCGCGTGCCGGATATTCAGGATATTGACAGTGTATCTATCTCCGCCCCCAACGCGCTGATGGGCAGCTACCAGCTCGGGCGTGAGCTTGGCAACAGCTACAGTACGGACAGATATTATTCCGATGTATACTCAAATTACTACTATGTCAGCAACCGCTCGGTTTCCCTCATCGAAAACTTCAAAGACAAAGATGATATAAACACCGTGCGTGAAATACACAAGGCCATGATAAAAGCCGGAAATATCCACAGAGTCAACACAAACTCCGACAACTATTCAAAGAGAATAACCTGCCAGAGCGTTGTTATAAGATACAAGCTCAAGAACGGACGCGAGCTTGTCAGAGTCTATGAATATGTTCCGCTGACAAACTATCCGACACTCTATACTCTCGAAGACACCAAGAACTGGAACAACAAGATAAAAGACGAACTGCTCAACATCGACTCGGAAAACATCATCCCGATAGTTTTCTCTGCTCAGATGGACAACCAGATAGCTGTTGACGAAGAGCTGACGGCAGGTCTTGCGCGCGCGATATACAACGATATAACCACGCTTAGCTCCGACAAGTTCCTGACAAGCAACGCCAAATACCTCGGCTCGGTTGCATTCTGTGTCAAGAGTCAGGGAAAAGATTACTCGATGTATGAGTCATCCGAATATGTCAATGCAACTTCAGTGACAGACGAAACCGTTGAAGAAGAAGTTATACCGCGCCAGGAAATTGTTGACGCACTTTCGTCCCATGGTCCGGCAAGCAGACATCTCGCGCTCAGCTGTGGTTTTTCGGTAGTTCCGATAACCGAAGAAATGACAAACACGATAAGCTTCCTCAAGGCTCACGGACTCTATGAAAAGCTCAGCGACGAGTCGCCGATAGTCAGCGCAAGAATAGCAGACATGGGCAAAGCCACATCCTCAGACGATATGAGATACGGTTTCGCCTATTCCAGCCCGATTTTCAACTCGTTCTGGGACGACGGAAAGTCAAAGCCATATTCAAAGAAGGACTCTGACGGCTATGAATATGAAGTTAGCAGCTACACCAGCGGCGACTTCATGCCGAAGGATTCAATGACCGTCACCGACAAGGCGACGCTCGAAAAGCTTGCCGCCAACGCCTACGGCTACCGCTTTGACCTCACGGGCGGATATCTTGTCGAATTCAAGCGCGCGAACGGTTGCCTTACGATAATGTATGTTCCGAAAGGACGCATCGAGCTGAATCTCGGCACAGGCAAATAAATTTCAAGCGGCGGCTGCGCTGAAACGGTGCGGCCGCCGAACTGAGCAGCATCGGAGGGAGAAAGGGTGAACAGAACAAAAGACGGCTTTAAAAATCCGTTCGGCTTCACGGTCGCACACGCGATAAGAAAGAATTTTGCTTTTCCGCTCGCGGTCTTTGTAATGAGCTTGGCGCTCTACCTCAGAAGCTTTTTCGGCAGCGACAAGATAAGACAGCTTACGGCGCTGAAGAGCGGCGGCTCGGCGACGTTGGAGCTTCTGCGCGAATCCGGAAAATTTTTAATAATCGGCGGATCTGACAACTATATGCTGACGGATATTCTCTATTTTTACACGGCGGCAGTCGTTGTTCTCTCCGCCGCGCTGGGCATAATGCTTTTCAGATTCGTCTCAAGCAGGGCGAAGAACAACATATATTTCAGTCTCGGCATCAGCCGCGCGGGTCTGTTTTCGGCTCATTGGCTCACAGGCGCCGCCATGCTTGAAGCGGCGGTGCTTCTCCCGCTCGCCTTTTCGGCAATGCTGAACCTTATCTACTTCGGCTCGTCCGTCATGCTCTGGCGCACGCTGCTGTTTTACGCCGTTCACATGACCGTGACGGCGCTTGCGGGATTCTCTGTTGCGGCGGCAGTCTCCGTCTGCGTGGGAACCGCAGGCGAATCGGTACTGTTCTCGCTCGCATTCATAGCGTTTCCGAGCGCTGCTGTATATTTTCTCAACAACGCGGTACCGCATCTGCTCTTCGGCGCGCCTCACAATTCAAACTACGCACTCTATCCGTCGGCGAGTCACAACCAGGATATCAGCATGGCTCTCTCCCCTTTCGGGCGCGTGCTGTCGCGTCTCAATCTGCTCTCGCTCAACAACGACGTATTCATCCGCTCGGGCTCGTTGGTCTCGGCCGACGGATTCTCTAAAATCACCGCAGACGAGCTGAATAGCTGGAGCGCGCCGTCTCTTGAGCCCTATATACTCTGGGCGATACTGACCGCCCTGCTGTTCGTTTTCGGGCTTTTGATGCTAAAGCGCAGGAAGGTGGAGATATGCGGCTTCAGCGGCAGGAGCAAGGCTTTAAACTTTTTGCTGACCGCCATGCTCTCTGTTTCCGCAGGCTCGACTATCGTCGCCGTTAATTTTTATTTTTCGCAAATCACCGACAAGCAATATCTTATAACGGGCATAACAACCGTGCTTTTGAGCGCTGTTATATTCGTGGTTTTCGATATTATGCTCAATCTCAGCTTTAAGGCACTCAAAAAGGATTGGAAATACGGGCTTGTCCATGTGGCTCTCGCGGTCGCCGTTATGCTCTCGCTCTACACCGGGTTCTTCGGTTACAGCAGCCGCGTGCCGGATACCGACAGCATCGAGAGCGCATCGATATCCGCTCCGGACATACTTCTCGGAAGCTACCGCACAAGAGCAGACGAGCTCAAATTCAACGCAAACTCCGGCTACTATCTCGCCTTCGACGAGGACGGAAACCCGGTTGGCATAAACAGCGGCTGCTACTATCGCAGCAACGCCGACGAAAGGCGCATAATTATCGACGGATTCAAAAGCGAAAGCGACATTAACGCCGTGCGCGAGCTGCACAAAAGGCTCATCGCCTCGGGCAGAAAAGTTGTTTCAAGCAGCGAGGATTATTCCGAAAGAGCCGTGCGCAGCACTGTTATTATAAAATACAAGCTCAAGAACGGACGCGAGATAATAAGAGAATATCAGACAGTCTGGCTCGGCGACTATCTCTCGCTCTATTCAATAGAGAACACCGAGAACTGGAACAACAAAATCAAAAACGAGCTGCTGAACATAAACAGCGAAAAAGTATTCCCCGTTCTCTTCTCGGGACAGATGGACAAAAAGACCGTCGTTGACCAAAAATTTACACGCGGACTCGCCCGCGCGATATACGAGGACATAACCTCTCTCGGCGCAGACAAAATTCTCTGCTCCGACTCGAAATGGCTCGGCGCGGCGGCTCTGTACCGTGACGGTATCAAGGCGGAAATGGAAGCGGTAACTCAAATCTACTCGCCCGATACAGTCAATGGGGACACCGAAACGCCCGAGGATGCAATAAACAACGCCTGGAAAGCCGGCAACTACGGCGAGATGATGACCAACGGCTCGGAATACGGCGATTTCGGCAAGTTCAAGTCCGTTATTCCGATAACAGAGGAAATGACGAACACCGTCGAATATCTAAAAGCCCACGGGCTCTATGACCTGCTCGTTGACGAATCGCCTATAGTCGCCGTCAGAGTGGCGGACATAGGCAAGCTCACCGTCGACGCGCTTGAATACACCACGCCGATATTCAACGCTTTCTGGGACAACGGCAAATCAAAGCCGGAAACCGACCGCGAGACCGGAGAACAGATAAGCACATACACGAGCGGCGACTACATGCCGAAAAATTCAAGGGAATTCACCGACGGCGCAACGATAAACGCACTCGCCGAAAACGCCTACGGCTACAGATTCGACCTCACGGGCGGATATGTTGCCGAGTTCAGACGTGCCAACGGCTGCAGAACGATAATGTATATTCCGAAAGGGCGCGTCGAGCTGAATCTCGGTTAAATATAAAAACTCCCTTAAACACATATAGCCCCGGGCTTCACGGAAAATCTGTGAAGCCCGGGGCCGTTTCTATATTTACACATGAAAAAATGCGACCCCGAAGGATCGCATAAGTTCAGCTTTCAGATATTACTTGTCCTGTATTAAAGGAAGAGAAGAAGCAGGGTTGCAACGAGTGCGAGAACGAAGAAAGAGATAGCAATGATCTTCGTGATAAGCACAAGCTTCGACTCCATAGTCCTGCTCTTGTTCTTGCCGAAGAAAGTCTCTGCGCCGCCTGCGATAGCGCCGGAAAGACCGGCGGACTTACCCTCCTGAAGAAGGACAAGAACAATAATAGCGACCGAAAGAAGAATGAGGACTATGCCCAATATAATCTCATGTACTGCCATGAAGTTAACCTCCAAACACAAATTGCTAAGATATTTTAGCATATACTTTGACACATTTCAATAGTTTTTATAAAAACTTTTGCCGAACGGAGAAATTTTCCTTCCGAAAGATGTATTATCAGCACGCAGCTGAACAAACTACTCTCAGCGGCAAGAGTCCGAAGTCAATGCGTTTGCAGGGCTTTTCCCGCCGACCGTTTTGCGGGGAAGCCTTGCAAACGGTCTTTTTTATATTCCAAGCTCAAGCTGTTCGCCCTTGTCCTCCGCGCTCAGCAGCGCTCCGGCGGCGGGCAGGTTCTTTGTCTTATATCTGTACGCCTTGGCGAACTCCCCTTCTTTATACGCGCGGACGGTCATAACTTTCTGACCCTTCTTGAGGCTCATAACGCCGACTCCCTGAGTGTCCTTGGTAGTCTTGGGCGAGATTGCGCCGGTGTTTATCAGAAGGTGTCTGCCCGCGGAAGAGATTATAACAAGCTCGACATCGCTTTCGATATGGAGCATCGCAGCGACGGGCGATTTGTCTGAATAAGCCTTTATGAGCTTCTTGCGGTTCGTCTTCGTCTGATAGGCGGAAAGCTCGACCTTCGCCGCCTTTCCGTTTTCAAAGAAGAAGAGCATATGACCCGAATAGTCCGAGGTCACGACCATATAGACCGCCGTCTCGCCCTCGTCCATGCCGAGCGTGCTCGCCACATAATCGCCGAGTGCGCTCGCCTTTGTCTCCTTGAAGTCGTTGACGCGAGCCTTGTAGACCTGGCAGCGGTTCGTGAAGAAGAGAAGCTCTTTCGCGTTATCCGTAACCACGGTCTGGGCGAGCTCATCGCCCTCCTTGAACTTCTGCTCGCTGCTCATGCGCAGAGACTGCGGGGTTATCTTCTTGAAATAGCCCTGCTTCGAGAAGAAGAGCGTCACGGGATAATCGGGTATCTGCTCCTCCTCTTCCTCCTCTGCGATATCGGAGGCGTAGATAATTTCCGTCTTTCTCGGCTTGCCATATTTTTTGATAACTTCCTCAAGCTCGCTGATAATTATCGCGCCGACTCTGCCGCGCTTTGCGAGGATATCCTCAAGATCGGCAATGAGCTTTTCGAGATCTTCGATATCCTGCGTGCGCTTTAAGATATATTCGCGGTTCAAATGACGAAGCTTTATCTCCGCGACATACTCCGCCTGGATGCGGTCGATTCCGAAGCCTATCATGAGGTTCGGGACGACCTCCGCCTCCTCTTCGGTATTTCTGACGATCTTTATCGCCTTGTCGATATCGAGAAGTATTTTTTCAAGTCCGCGCAGCAGATGCAGCTTGTCCTTAGCTTTTTTGAGGTCAAAATAAGTTCTGCGTCTGACGCACTCCATGCGGAACGCAATCCACTCGTTGAGCAGCTCTTTGACGCCCATGACGCGGGGTGAACCGGCAATCAGGACATTGAAGTTGCAGGCGAACGAATCCGAAAGCGGAGTGAGCCTGTAGAGCTTCTGCATGAGCTTGTCGGGGTCAGTTCCCCTCTTTAAATCTATTGTTATTTTAAGACCGCTCTTGTCCGTCTCATCACGGATATCGCTTATCTCTTTTATTGCACCTGCCTTGACTCTGTCGATAACCTTTTCTATTATAGACTCGCTCGTCGCGGTCGAGGTCATCGGGATTTCCGTTATATCAATGCAGTTGTTCGACTTGTCATAAGTATATTTGGCGTAGAGCTTGAACGAGCCGCGGCCTGTGCGGTAAATCTCCTCGATCTTCGCGCGGTCATAGAGTATCTTAGCGCCACCCGCAAAGTCGGGCGCTTTGAGGGTATCCGCAACGCAGTGATCGGGGTTTCTGATAAGCTCGATAGTCGTGCGGCAGACCTCTTCGAGGTTAAATGAGCATATGGAGCTCGCCATGCCGACGGCTATACCCGTGTTATTATTGACGAGCACGCTCGGGAAAGTGACCGGCAGAAGGGTCGGCTCTTTCATGGTGTTGTCGTAGTTATCGACAAAATCGACGGTATCCTTGTCGATATCCTTGAAAAGCTCGGCGCTTATGGGGTCAAGCTTCGCCTCGGTATATCTCGAAGCCGCCCACATCATATCGCGCGAATACGCTTTACCGAAATTACCCTTTGAATCGACATATGGGTGCAGCAGCGCTTCATACCCGCGCGAGAGCCTGACCATAGTCTCGTATATAGCGGCGTCGCCGTGGGGGTTCAGCTGCATGGTGCGTCCGACGATATTAGCCGACTTTGAGCGCGCACCGGTGAGCAGACCCATTTTGTACATGGTATAGAGTATCTTTCTGTGCGAGGGCTTGAAGCCGTCTATCTCCGGGATGGCGCGCGACATGATGACGCTCATCGCATAAGGGAAATAGTTCGTTTCAATGGTATCGGTTATCGGCTGTTCGACAACTTCGCCCGCGCCGATGATATGAACTCCGCTCTTGAGCGGATCGATTTCATTTTTCGGGAGTTCTTTTTTGCCTCTTTTTCCCGCCATTTATATCAAAATCCTTTCAATAGTTAAGCTGTTACGAAACATCCGCCATGTCGATATATGCCGCGCCGTCGCGTGCGATATGCTCTTTTCTGCCGGCGAGATTGTCGCCGAGCCAGAGATCAAATATCTCGGCAGTTTTCTGGGCGTCGGTCGGGTCAACGCGGATAAGGCGGCGGGTCGCGGGATTCATCGTCGTCAGCGACATCATGTCCGCATCGTTTTCACCGAGTCCTTTCGAGCGCTGGATGGTGAACTTGCTGTTTTCAAGCTGGGAAAGGATATCCTGCTTCTCCTGCTCATTATAGGCAAACCATGTCTCGTCCTTTGAGTTTATCTCATAGAGCGGCGACTCCGCGATATACACCTTGCCTTTTTCGATAAGCGTGGGCATGAGGCGATAGATCATCGCGAGGATAAGCGTGCGTATCTGGAATCCGTCAACGTCGGCATCGGTGCAGATTATGACCTTGCTCCAGCGCAGCTGATCGATATTGAACGCGACCATATCTTTCATCGATTTCGACTTGACCTCGACTCCGCAGCCAAGAACTTTTATCAGATCGGTTATGATATCGTTTGCAAATATTTTGTTATATTCCGCCTTGAGGCAGTTGAGTATCTTTCCGCGCACGGGGATTATCGCCTGGAAAGACGAGTCGCGCGCCTGCTTACAGGCGCCGAGAGCCGAGTCGCCCTCCACTATGAACAGCTCGCGCTCGGAGACATCCTTGCTGCGGCAGTCAACGAATTTCTGCACGCGGCTGCCCATATCGTTGCTCGACTGGAGCTTGCCCTTTATATTGAGTTTCGTCGTCTCCGCACGGACACGCGCGCGCATATTGACGAGCACCTGATCGCATATCTTGTCCGCATCGAGCTTGTTTTCGATGAAATACACCTCGAGCTGATGCTTGAAGAACTCGGTCATTGCCTCCTGAATGAACTTGTTCGTGATAGCTTTTTTCGTCTGGTTCTCATATGAAGCTATGGTCGAGAACGACGAGATGACAAGCACAAGGCAGTCTTCAATATCCTGAAAATTTATCTTTGAATCGGATTTGAGATATTTTCCGCTCTTTTTTATATAAGCGTCTATCTGCGACACGAAAGCGGAGCGTACAGCTTTATCCGGTGCGCCGCCGTGTTCAAGGTAGCTCGAGTTGTGATAGAACTCCTTGAGCTGAACTTTGTTCGAAAAGCAGAGCGCGGCGTTTATCTTCAAAGTATAGTCAGGCTGATCCGCTCTGTCGCGGCCGACGCGCTCGCCGCTCCATGTGCAAATGGAAGAAAGTCCGTTTGAGCCGACGACCTCGCGGACATGGTCGGCGATACCGTTTTCGTAGAAATATTCAAAAGTATCGAACTTTGAGCCGTTCTGATTTTTGAGCACGAATTTGACGCCCGCGTTGACTATCGCCTGGCGGCGCATCATATCCTGAAAATACTCGAGTGGTATGTTGATATCGGTGAAAACTTTGAGATCCGGGCGCCACTTTATGCGCGTGCCGGTGTCTCTTTTATTATACGGCTCCTTTATCATATCACCGACGGGCTTGCCGCCCTTGAAATTCAGATGATAGCAAAAGCCGTTTGAATGTATTTCCGCCTCCATATATTCCGAGGCATACTGAGTGGCGCAAAGACCGAGTCCGTTTGTGCCGAGAGAATACTGATAGCTGCCGCCGTCGTTTGTCTTATACTTACCGCCGGCATACAGCTCGCAGAAAGTCAGCTTCCAGTTATATTCCTTTTCTTTCTGGTTATACTCAACGGGTATTCCGCGTCCCTGATCCTGAACCTCAACGGACTTGTCCTCAAATCGGGTAACGGTTATTGTATTACCGAAGCCCTCACGCGCCTCGTCAACAGAGTTCGAGATGATCTCGAACACAGAGTGCTCGCAGCCCTCTATGCCGTCGGAGCCGAAGATGACCGCAGGTCTTTTGCGCACGCGGTCGGCGCCCTTGAGCACCTCTATGCTCTCCTGATTGTAGGTTGCCTTATTCGCCATTTAGCTGTCCCCCGTAAATCAAATGCTACGCATTATTTTGTATCATACATATTTAATTATACACCATATATTGGCTTTTTGTCAACGATATCAATGGGTATAGAAAAAGACAGACCATGCTGTAGCGCACAGTCTGCCGGATAAAATTATGATTTGTTATACCCTTTGCTTTTTCTTGAACACATCTGCGGGAAGCTGGGCGAGGACTATTGCAACGAACATTATGATGCAGCCGCTGAGCTCCCTTACCGACATTTTTTGATCTATCAGCACCCACGCGAATATGACAGCGAACACCGATTCAAGGCACAGCAGGAGCGAAGCGACCGTTGGGTCTGAATCGCGCTGGCCGAGGGTCTGGAAAGTGAAAGCCACTCCGCAGGATAAAATACCTGTGTAGAGCAGATAGGGCGCGGCGCTCATTATGGCGTGGATACTCGGCTTTTCAAAGATAAACATAAGAACGACGGATATTATGCCCGAGACAAAGAACTGCGCGCACGAGAGCTTGACTCCGTCGACTATCGCCGAATATTTGTCGATAACAAGAATATGTATCGCAAAGCCGACCGAACACGCGAGAGCGAGCAATTCGCCCTTGCCGAAAGTCGCCTTGCCGCCCGCACACAGCAGATAAAGTCCGACAACGCCGAGTCCGACGCCTATCCACACAGGAAGACTGACGCGCTTTTTGAAGAAAACGAGGCTGATTATCGGTACGAGAAGCATATAGAGCGCGGTTATGAAGCCGACCTTGCCGACCGTTGTATAGCCGAACGCCGCCTGCTGAAGATTGCTCGCCACGCAGAGAACCGTCCCGCAGACAAGTCCGCCGACAATAAGATTTTTTCTGTCTTTTTTCTTTTCTTCTGGCGTTTTCTGTTCAGCCGAGCCGAGCTTTTTGTTTTTTGATTTTTGAACTCCCGACATTATCGCAATGACCGGCAGGAGCACCGTGCCGCCCATAATCATTCTTATGCCGTTGAAGGTCAGAGTTCCGATTACTTCAAGTCCCTCGCTCTGAGCCACAAACGACAGTCCCCATATAACAGCGGCGAGAATGAGAAAGATGCCGCCTTTAAGCTGTCCCTTTTTCGTTGTTATCACTCCACTGAAGTTTTCCGAAATATGATAGCACAAAGGCAAATAATAAAAATCGGATTTTGGAATAAAATATAATTTTCAAAAAGATTTTCGGTTTATCTCTCCGCGAGCGGAAGTATTGAGCCGATATCTGTTAATTGAAAGTCCCCTGCCTCCTCCGCACACACGCCGAACGAAGAGAGAAAGGTTCTTATTTTTTCGCCGTCCCTATGAGACGAAAGCGAGCCGTTGAATAGCATTGTATCGGGCGCAATGAGCCCGCAGCAGCCGCCGATAAAGCCATATTCGCGCCCGGGCAGGGCGACATCGCCCTTTGAGACGAGCAGTACAGCAAGTCCGTTTTTTTCGGCCGCCGAGGCTATTGACACATCATCGGTAATTATCGTGCTTTCAGTCACCGGCACTGCCGAGCATTTTGTGTAGCCCTGGCGCACGGGTATTAAACTACGCCCGGAAAAGTCGATGTTTTTGCAGACGGTTTTGGGATTGAGTATCGCATAATTGCCGAAAAGCGCGGCATTGAGCGGCACATCGGCGGGATATTTATCGCCGAGCGGAGTGTCGAGAACCTGCACATCAAAGCCCATTTCAATAAGCTTTTCCGCGTTGTTACACTGCTCTCGGCTCAATATGATTTTTCGCCCGCCGAGATGCAACAAATGCAAATCGGCGTGGGCGGCTGTGCCGTCGGTTATCGCGGCGCACGGCAGGATATCAAAAACACTGATACCGCGCGAGAGAAGATATTCTTTTGCTTTCTCTGCGCCGATGCTCACTGCGGCGAGAGCTATTCCCCTCTTCGGCAGGTTCGGCGATTCTATAGGGGTCATAAAATTCATCAGTCAACGCAGTTCGCGAACGCCTCATAGACATTCTTGACGCCGATGACCTCTATCTCCTTTTTGAGCTTGTCCGGCACGGATTTGAAATTATGGCGCGGGATAATGCAGGTCTTGAAGCCGAGTCGGGCCGCCTCTTTTATGCGCTGTTCGCAGTGGTTGACGGAGCGAATCTCGCCGCCGAGACCTATCTCGCCGAAAGCGAGCACATCATCTCTTATCGGGACATCCTTGAGGCTCGAAATAAGCGCAAGCGCGACGGAGAGGTCGGTCGCGGGTTCATCGAGCTTGAGTCCGCCGATGACATTTATATATGCATCCATATTGCCGAAGAAATAGCCCGCCCGCTTTTCGAGGACGGCTAAGAGCATAGCCATGCGGCTGTAATCAAAACCTGTCGCCATACGGCGGGGATTGCCGAAGCTCGACGCGCTGACAAGAGCCTGAACCTCGGCGAGTATCGGGCGAGTACCCTCCATAGCGCAGGCGATGCAGGTGCCCGAAGTGTTCTTCGGTCTGCCTGAAATTAGCATAAGGGACGGATTCTCGACCTGAGAAAGTCCGCTGTCGAGCATCTCGAAAACGCCTATCTCATTCGTCGAGCCGTAGCGGTTCTTGACGGCACGGAGGATTCTGTAAGACATATTGCGGTCGCCCTCGAAATAGAGCACCGCGTCAACTATATGTTCGAGCACCTTGGGTCCCGCGATGTTGCCGTCCTTGTTGACATGACCGACGACTATAATCGGAATATTGCTGTTCTTCGCGGTGCGCATGAACATCGAAGTCGATTCGCGCACCTGCGTGACACTGCCCGCAGAGGAGCTGAGGTCACTTATGACCATAGTCTGTATCGAGTCGATGATAACGAGCCCGGGCTTGTTGATATTTATATACTCGCATATAGCCTGAACATCGGTCTGGCTCATGAGAGTTAGGGTCGGGCTCGTGACCCCGAGCCTGTCCGCGCGGAGTTTTATCTGATAGACCGACTCCTCGCCCGAGACATAGAGAATATCGAGATCCTTGCCGATATACTGGCATATCTGAAGAAGAATCGTCGATTTGCCTATGCCGGGGTCGCCGCTCAGAAGCACCAACGAGCCCTTGACTATTCCGCCGCCGAGAACGCGGTCGAGCTCGGTGAGCCCTGTCTGATAGCGTATCTCCTCATCGGCGGTTATCTCGCTGAGTGCATATGTCTTGACGCTGCGCGCACTCGCGCCGCTCTTGGACGCCGGAGCGGCGGGCGCTTTTATCTCCTCGTTCATGGTGTTCCACTCGCCGCAACCCGGGCAGCAGCCGAACCATTTCGGGCTTTCATAGCCGCATTCGGAACAGATATAGACCGATTTTGCCTTGCCTGCCATTTTATGTTACCTCCGTCAGTTTTTCGTCTTGTTTTAAATAGTCTGTTATACCGCACATGACCGAAAAAGCCATGGCGTTCTGATAATTATCGTCTTTTAGTTTCAGCGTCTCGGCGGCGTTCGAGAGGAAGCCGCACTCGACCATAACCGCCGGAGACTGCGCATGATAGAGCAGATATATCTCAGTGCCCGTGCGCTTGACGGCGCGATGATTCTGAGGCTGGATAAGCGAGCGGATATCCTGTTGAATCGCCTTTGCCAGCTTCTCGCTCTCCGGATTGTTTTTTGAATAGAACACCTGTGCGCCGCTGTATGACGGGCCGCCGTAGTGGTTCTGATGTATGCTCACGAACAGGGCATCGGGCGTCTGTTCGATGATCTTCATTCTGTTTTTTATATCCGAGACCTTTTGCTGGCGCACGGTTTTTGCGGAGTCGTCGGCTATATCGTCGTCCGTTTCGCGAGTCATGATGACATTGTAGCCCGCTGTATCGAGCATATCGCGCAGCTTCAGAGCTATGGACAGATTTATATCTTTTTCGACCGTTCCGTCCGCCGCAGTCGCGCCGCCGTCCATGCCGCCGTGACCTGCATCAATGATGACAGTCACTGTGCGGAGCGCATTTGAAGAGGCCCTGTGCGCATATCCGGAGCCGCGCGAGGATATCATCACGAAGCATATAATCATTATTACAACCGCCGCCGTGATACCGAGAGCGACGAGCCTTGAACGCTTTTTTAAATTTATCACCATACCGACACCCCCACAAAAGAATATGCGGAGAGTCGCGGCATTATTAGAACAGCGGCGGGCAAAATAGGAAAAAGGAGCTGAGAAAATGAAAGGAATAACAAAAATTATCGGCGGTCTTGCCATCGGGACGGTCAACTCCGCGCTCGGAGCCGGCGGCGGAATGATCGCCGTGCCGATGCTCAGAAAAAGCGGAATGGAGCAAAACAGAGCGCAGGCAAACGCGGTGGCGCTCATTATGCTGCTGACCGCGGCGAGCGCGGGAATATATATTTACACAGGGAAAGTAACCTTCGGCGATGCGCTCCCCTATCTCCCGGCGGGGCTTATAGGAAGCGTTCTCGGTTCTTTCATTCTGCCGAAGATACCGACGAAAATACTCGGCAAGATTTTTGCCCTTTTCATGCTTTGGGCGGGAGTGAGGATGCTGATGCGATGAAAACGATACTGGCAGCTTTTTTCTCGGGTCTCGCCGGCAGTCTCGGGCTCGGCGGAGGCGGGGTGCTGGTGCTCTATCTCGTGCTCGCACTCGGTATGCCGCAGCTCAAGGCACAGGGCATAAATCTATTATTTTTTATCCCCTGCGCGGTGCTTTCGAGCATAATTTATTCATTCAAAAAGCTCATCGACTGGAAAAGCGTTCTGCTCTTTGCCGCAGGCGGTCTGCCGGGAGTTTTGCTCGGCAGTCTCGCGGTATCGCACATGAACAGCAATATTCCCGGGAAAATCTTCGGTGGGTTTCTGCTGCTCATGGGCATAAAAGAGCTGTTCAGGAAAGGTGATTGATGCGCCGATAGTCGAGATAATCCTGGAGAATCATCACGGCGCTGACGGCATCGACAACTGCCTTGCGCTTCTTGCCGCGCGTGTTTGTAACATTCAGGGCGTTATGCGCCGAAACCGTTGTCAGGCGTTCGTCGCGCATAACGGTCTCTATGCCCGAAAACTCGGTCAGAGCCGCCGCGAAATCCTCGCACCGCTGAGCGCGTTCGCCGTGGGTGCCGTCCATATTGACGGGCAGGCCGACAACTATCAGCTCAGCCTTTTTCTCTTTTGCTATCTCTGTTATTTTTTCAATCAGCGGCTCGGATTCTTTTTCTGTTATAACGGTCACGGGAGACGCCAAAAATTCGGTCTTGTCGCAGACGGCTATGCCCGTTCGCGTATCCCCGTAATCTACCGACAGGATTATCATAAAATACCTCTTAATTAAAAAATTAGCCGCACCGTTATCGGGTGCGGCCGTTTATATATTTTTTCGCCGCAGGTTGAGTTTAATCGTCCGAACGCGGGCTTGTCGGAAGGATGGAATCGATAATATTGCTGACCGCCTCGCCGACTCCGCTGACGACCTCGCTGACGGATCCGCCGCCGCATGCGGTACACTCGGCGGGCATTGCGGACTTCTTATAATATCCCTTTGCAGTCTCCTTGCACGAGGGCGAAGCGAGAAGTCCGGTCTTCTTGCAGTAGTCCTTCTCCTCGACCTTGCCGGTCTTGGGGAACTCCTTGACGGGCAGGTTCGCGTGGATGCGGTCGAGCAGTTCGATATAGACTCGTCCGGAAGCACTGTATCTGAACGGAATGACCTTGGGCTTATCGTAGCCGAGCCAGACTGCGCAGACATAATAGGGCGTGCCGCCGGCTATCCAGCTGTCCTTGGTGTCACTCGTGGTACCGGTCTTGCTCATCAGCTCGAACTTGCCGAGATTCTTGCTCTTGCGGAAATCTCTTGCCGGGACGGTCTTGAGCAGTTCGCGCATGACCTCTGCGGTATCCTCGCTGAGGACTCTCTCGGGCTCGGACTTCGTTTCGAGCAGGACTTCCGTACCCGTGGCATTGGTGACTTTATAATAGCAATAGGGCTCATAGTAATAGCCGTTGTTGCCGAACACAGCATATGCCGCCGCCATTTCGACAGTAGTGACGCCGTTTGTCAGAGCGCCGGTTGCAAGGGGCGCGATATTCGCATCCGCAGAATCATCAAGAGTTGTCAGATGGAACGTCTTTTTCATGAAGTTATAGGCTTCGTTGACGCCGAGCATCTCCGTAATTATTCTGACGGGCACGGTATTGAACGACTTCTGGATAGCATACTGGACGGTTATCTCTTTCTTGCTTCCGTTCGTACCGTCCGCATTCTGCGGCCAGAGCTTGCCGTTTTGATAGATTGAATAGTCGAGAATCATGCTCGACCAGTTGACATAATTCTTCTCGAGCGCGAGAGAATAGGTCGAAAGGGGCTTTATGGACGAACCGGGCTGTCTCGGGGACTCGGACGCTCTGTTGAGGCAGAGGTTGCCGTTCTTTTCGCCCGCCTGTCCGACTATGCCGACGATTCTGCCCTCATAGTCCATGACGGTTGCAGCAGACTGAGCGGCGGGATGCTCGGCGGTGTCTGCCTCCTTATCGAAAGCGATTCTGTTTGAATATACGGTATTGAGAACCTTCTGAACATCGGGGTTGGCGGCAGAATATATCTTGAGTCCGCCGTAATTTATCTTCTCCATCGCCTGGCGGTAGGTGTAGCCGTATTTGCTCATCAGATCCTTGCAGACGGTCTTGATGACATAATCGACATAGAAATCCTGATATTCCTTCTCGGTGTTCTTGTCCTCGGTAGTGTTCTTGGTCTTGCCCGGCTTCGGGACATAGCCCTCGCTGTTTGTGAACACGAGCTTATAGTTAACTGCTTCTTCGTACTCCTCTTTGCTTACCGCCTTTTCCTCGAGCATATATTTGAGACAGAGTTCCTGACGCGTTTTGTTCGCCTCGGGATTGAGCAGAGGGTTATACTTCGTCGGCGCTTTTGTTATGACCGCGAGGGTCGCGCACTCGGCGAGATTCAGTTCGCTGACATCCTTGCCGAAATAAGTCTCGCTCGCGGTCTGGACGCCGTAGCAGCCGTTGCCGAGATAAAGGGTGTTGAGATAAGCTTCAAGAATAGCATCCTTGCTGTAGTGCTGTTCAAGATTCAGAGCACGCTCTATCTCCTTGAACTTTCGGACGACCGTGACCTCCTTGTCGTTGGTCAGGTTCTTGACGAGCTGCTGGGTTATTGTCGAACCACCGCCGGTTGAAAGTCCTGTTGCCGCGCCGAAAGTGCGCAGCCAATCGACACCATGATGCTTCTCAAAACGCTTGTCCTCAAGGCAGACGAAAGCGTTTCTGAGATTTTCCGGCATCTTGTCGAAATCGACCCATATTCTGTTCTCCTCGCCGTGGAGCTGAGCCATTTCAACGAGCTCATTGTTGCTGTCATAGGCATAGACGAACGAGGTCTGGTTCTGATTCGCCTTGTAGTCGTCGAGATTTATCGCGATCTCGCCGTGGGCAAAAGACACGATGTTGAAGAAAACATAACCTCCGATTATCGCCGCGGTGAGCATACCGACGACGAGCACGCAGAGTATGACCAGCAGAGCTATCCTGCCGGCTTTTTTATTCGGCTTTTTATTCTTCTTATTGGAAGATGTTTTGGCTGTTCCCATCTTTTTCGATGCGTTTGCGGAGCTGTTTGCCATCCGTGCGCCTCCTTCACATTACAATCCAGTTAAAAATTATAGCATACTTTTTGCAAAAAGTTTAGCCTAAATCCAAATATTCTCACTATTTTGTAAAATCAAAACAATAGCAGTGCATAAAACAACGTATAAAAATGCCAGAAAGGGGCAAAAATCACCACGAAAGCAGAAAAAGTAAGCCTGCGGAAAGGAAAAGAAAAGATGAAAACCACGATAAAAAGCATCGCCGTTGCCATTGCGTTCTGCGCCGCGGCGTTTCTGACCGTCTCGGCTATAATCGAAAACACCGCGCCTAACGGGAGCGAAAAATACATCATGCGCGACTACAACGGCAGGATAGCGGTGTTCGTATACGGCGAGGACGAGCCGCAGGAGGTGTTCGATGTTTTCACATCTTCCCTGCCCCGCGGCGAAGCCGAGCGCGTCTACAAGGGAATAACGGTCGAGGGCGACGAAGCACTTCAAAAGCTGATAGAAGATTTTACAGGGTAGCAAAAACAAAAGCGGCTGTTATCATCACGCAGGCACTGAGCCTCATGATGAACAGCCGCATTCTATTTTTATTGCCGATATTTATTCGCCCTTATCAAACATATCGTTAAGCTGGGCGCACACGGCGGACATTCTGCCGATACGCTCGCGCAGAATAGTTTCGGCTTTCTTCTGCGCCTCGGCGACTATCGCGTTCGCCTGCTCCTGCGCTTCGGTAACTGTCTTCTGTGCCTGACTGCGCGCGGCGGTAACTATTGCATCCGACTGGCCGCGAGCCGACTCATTACTCACTTCGAGCAGACTCTTCTGCGCCTCAAGGTCGGATATCTCCTTTTCGAGAGCTTTCTTTCTGCTCTCTGCGGCATTGAGCTCGTCAATCATATATCTGCCCTGCTCGTTTCTGAGCTTTTCGAGGCGCTTTATATGCTTTGCAAATGCCACGCAGTTGTTATACAAACTGCGGTTCTGCGTTCTGAGAGCTTCTATCTCTTCACTAGAAGCCGCTTCGCCCGCGGGAGCTTCGGCGCGCTTTTCAAGCTCCGAACCCCATGCGTAAATTTTATTATATTCCTCCTGCAGCATCGAGATATATGAATCCGTTGCCGCGACATCGTATCCCCTATCAACTACGGGGAGCTTCATCTTTCCTTCCACTTCTGTCATCCCTTCCCAAAAATCAGCTGTTTCTCTTTGCTATATCAACAAGGTTCTTGTAGCTTATCGCCATCGACTCGCGCGGGTCAATATCGCAGGTGTCCTGCTCGATAACGATATATCCGACGCCCGAATCCCTGCATGCGCGGTAGCACTCATCGAGATTGAGGTTGCCCGTGCCTACTTCGGCAAAATCGGGCTTGTTCTCGCTGTTGATTTTATAATCCTTGAAGTGGCAGACCTTCATTCTGCCGCTGAGGCGCTTTATGAAATCCGTCGGATCGCCGCCGCCGTACTGAACCCAATATGTGTCCATTATAAAGCCGAACAGCTCAGGATCGGTGTCGTCGATAAGCATATCTATAACGCGCCTGCCGTTATATTTCTTGAACTCGAAGGCGTGGTTATGATAGGCAAAGTGCATCCCCATATCGCGGAGCTTCTTAGCAAGCTCGCCCGTGAGCTTTATGAACTCGCGCACGCCCTCTTCGCTGCCGCTGTACTCCCCCGGCATGCAGCCGACTCCGAGCGTGTCGCAGTGGATCATTTTATGCTCCCTGACAACGGCTTCGGTATCGCTGAGCATGCGGTCGAACGAAGTGTGCGTGACGCAGACATCCATACTGTACTTATCAACAAGATATGCAACCTTCTCCGGCTCGATAGGTCCGATAGCGGAAATTTGAATCGTGTTGATGCCGATAGAATCAAGATAAGCAAAAGTCTTTTCGGCATCCTCATAATTCTGTATGTAGTCGCGTAAAGTATAGAGCTGCGCGCCGAGTTTGATATCCGACACGAGAGCACCTCCGTTCCCGCTTTTTCTACAGATTATTATATTATAGCCATCCCGAAGTTTCAAGTGAATTTACAAAAAAAGCCCGGACTTGCAAACTCCGACAAACCGCGAATATAGATATTCTACGGGAGGCGGTGCTGTGTTCGGTTGGTTTTTGCAGTTATTTTCAAACGGATTTCTCTTTTTTATCCTGCATCTGAGCCAGCCGGGCTCATTTGCCCCGCCGCTGAGTGCGGCGCAGGAGCGCGAAGCTCTTGCAAAAATGCACGCGGGCGACAAATCGGCGCGCAGCGAACTCATCGAGCACAACCTGCGGCTCGTGGCGCACATAGTCAAAAAATACTACGCCGCATATTCGGATCAGGACGATCTTATTTCGATAGGCACGGTCGGGCTGATAAAGGCTATAGACTCATTCAAGCCCGACAAGGGCACGCGCCTTGCGACATACGCCGCGAAATGCGTTGAAAATGAGATACTGATGCACTTTCGCTCGATGAAAAAGAGCGCGCACGACATCTCGCTCGAAGACCCGATCGACAGCGACAGCGAGGGAAACCCGCTCACGCTAATGGATATTATCTGCACACCGGACTGCATCGCGGACGATCTCGATTTGAAGATAAAGAGCGAGAAGCTGCGCGGGCTCGTCATCGGCATACCCGACCCGCGCGAAAAGGCGATAATCGTCATGCGCTATGGGCTCGACGGCAACGAGCCGCTGACTCAGCGAGAGATAGCGTCGATGATGAACATTTCCCGCTCCTATGTCAGCAGGATAGAAAAGCGCGCGCTCGAAAGGCTCGGGAAAGGAATGAGGCAGCCGTGAGAATCATCCCACGGCTGCATTTTTATTTTATAATGTCGTTATCCTTGATGTACTTCACAGTCTCATCAACGGTTGTGAACGCGAGGGCGACCGAAGTATCGGCGGCTCCGTAATAGATAGCTATTCTGCCGGTCTCGGCATCCGCGAGCGCGGCGCACGGGAACACGACGTTCGGCACATCGCCGACGCATTCATAGAGCTCATGGGGGGCTAACAGGAAGCTATCCGCGCGGTGGAGCACTTTCCACGGCTCATCTTTATCGAGAATAGCGGCGCCCATGCTGTAAGTGAAGCCGTTGCAGCTCGTGAGCACGCCGTGATAGAACATGAGCCAGCCCTCGTCGGTTTCAATAGGAGTCGGACCCGCTCCGACTTTTGTAGCTTCCCAGTTCTCGACCGGGCTCATAACAAAGCGGTGCTTACCCCAATAAGTGAGGTCTTTCGACTGACTGATGAATATATCGCCGTAAGGGGTGTGTCCCCTGTCGCACGGGCGAATAAGCAGAAGATACTCGCCGTTCACCTTGCGCGGGAAAAGAACGCCGTTGCGGGCAACGGGATAGCAGGCATCCTCAAGCTGAGTCCAGCTCTTAAAATCCTCTGTATATGCTATGCCGATAGTTGTGCCGTGAGGGGTGAGATTGACCCACGAGAGATAGTATTTTCCGTCGAGCTTGCACAGGCGCGGATCGTAGCCGTTGAAGATATATTTATCCTCAAGCTCCCAGTTTATCGCGTCTTTGCTGAAGCCGACAACGAGCTTATGGGCGCGGGAGCGGATATCCGCCCTGAAAACTCCGGCAAAGCCCGAGCCGCAAGGTACGACTGCGGAGTTAAAAATGCTGTTCGCCATATGCAGATTATCGCGGGTGATAACGGGATTGCTGCTGTAACGCCACACGGGATATTCAAATCCTGCGGGCTTATCCTCCCACGGGATGTTTGGTATGTTTGTTCCGATTATTTTTGCCATATCTGACTCTCCTTCCGTCCTTTAGATTTTAGCATAGATAGAGACAAAAAGTAAAGAGGAAGGGCGGAAATGAGAAAGAAAGTAAAAAAGTGGCGGATATTTTAAAAAAGTTTGAAAAAAAGACTTGCCAAATCGTTTTTCATGTGGTATTATTGATGAGCTTTCCGGGTGTGGCGCAGCTGGTAGCGCGCTTGACTGGGGGTCAAGAGGCCGTGAGTTCAAGTCTCGCCACTCGGACCATAAGTCCACCGTAATTTCAATAGAATTGCGGCGGACTTTTTCTACGCCCCAAAACCGCTTGAAACAAGGCATTCAGGCATATAACAAACCCCGTCATAGAGTACTTCTGCGGAAGAGTGATCCTGCCACACTGAACATGGCGGTAGAATTTTTCATAATTCGGTGGTATAATTAATTCCGATCCGACCAATTGAATAAAACACATACATAGCTGCTTGGTTTTCTTTTGAGAATCAGGCGGCTTTCTTATTTTCGGAGGCGATGAAAAATATAATTGCAAAAGTAAAATTTTGTTGATAAGGGTACTGTTTATGATATTAACTCTGTTTTGTGTTTTTCTTTAGCACCGCTCTTACACGAATCGTCAAGGGTATCATGATAACATAAAACAGTATCAGGTAAAACGGGAAAATAACCATACCGAATGTCTGACCGAGCAATCCGCAAAGTGCGGGAGCGAGCATGATTCCGATATATGCCGATGCCATTTGAATTCCGATGACAGACTGTGAAATATCGCTGCCGAAGTTTTCGGGTGTAAGGTAATTAAAATTCGGGAACAGCGGACCGTTTCCGAGTCCTATTAAAAACATTCCGGCGGCGCACAGATATACATTGCTCGGAAGAACCAAAAGCAACAGGGCTGCACCTAATACGATCTGCCCCAGCCTTATTATTTTCCAGCTATGCAATCTTGTTGCCAACACGCCGGACAAAAACCGTCCGAGAGTCAACCCGACATAGTATATCATTATAATTCGAGCTGCCTTTTCTGGGGACAAATGCTTGTATTCCACAAGAAATGTACTGCCCCATCCGCCGCAGGTGCATTCTATTGCACAGGAGGTGATAAACAGTCCGCACATCATTTTTACGCCCGGAATTTTCAATATGCTTCTAAGCGATAAGCTTTTAAATTCGGCTTCATCCGTGCTTTTTTCAGCACCGTGCACTTTATGCCATAAAGGAAGCGATATAAACAACAGCGCAGCTATGGCAAGCTGGATGATAAAAGTAATTCTGTATCCGCCTCGCCAACCGGATTTGCCTGCAATAACAAGTGATAAAATGTAGGGGCTTACGGATACGCCGACGCCGTAAAAGCAATGCAGAAAGCTCATATGTGTTGCGGAATAATGCAGAGCAACATAGTTATTCAGTGCTACATCTATTGAGCCGGCGCCGATGCCGAGTATAACAGATAAAAAGCACATCACCCATAAATTCGGCGCAAAAGAATAGCCAAGTAAGGCAATCGCTGTCAGAAGCGTGCTGTATGCCGAAACCTTATTGGTTCCGAGCTTGGCGATTACTTTAGAGCTGATAATGCTTGATATAACAGTTCCGCATGACACTATGACCGTAACAAAGCTTCCGAATGAAAAAGGCAGACCGAAGTCGGAGTATATGGCAGGCCAAGCCGTACCGAAAAGCGAGTCCGGTATCCCCAAGCCGATAAAAGCGATATATATTATAATCAACAATACTGTCGCCATAGAATGCTCCCCTGCAGCTTGCAAAAAAATTATGTTTTTTGAACTCTGAATATCAAGAATTATACTACAAGTCAATCAATAAATCAATAAAAACGAATAACAATGAAAGGACTGAACGATATGAGTAAAAGGAAAATCAGACTGCTTGCCGATTATGTTGTCCGGCAGATATTCGATTGCGTAGCGGTAGAGTCAAAAGCGAAAATCAAGGTGGTCTTTATCGGAGGCACCGAAATCGAAATGACGCTGTAAAAAAACTTGAAAACAGAAACGGAGTAATGTAAAATGATTGTGCCGAGAGTGTTCAAATCAAGACAGCGAAAACGCAAAAACATCTCTATTGTCCTGTCTTCACAGTTAAAAAGCTTTGAAATCTAACGGTTTCAAGGCTTTTTATTTTTTGCGTAGGATT
>OGLM01000240.1_pt1 | contig 68275 bp, 37 predicted proteins | sample 1572531 | NCBI WGS metagenome assembly OGLM01 (sample SAMEA2581909, study PRJEB24529) | metagenome | biome: Human gut stool | place: China | collected 2011
CATCTATCGCGGCATTGTGAGTTTTCATGTACGTTGTAATAAAACCAGGCAGTTCGCTGTCACGTTTCTTCTTGCTTTCAAAAACTACGCCTACGGCTTCCGCTTTTGCTACAATCTTCTTGCGTCTGTCAATGGTTCCGTTCTTATAACATAAGACAAGTATTGTAGAAGACATCGGTTTATCGAGATATCTCTCCAAAGCGTCAAAAGAACGGATGTTCTGTGCCTCCTTAACGACAATCAGCCGATGTTCTGCCGGCATAACAGGATAGCCTTTTGCCATATCAACAATCTGCGCGGCGGTGACATCAGAACCAAACAGAATGTTCTGATTGAAAAACAATTCTTCAGGCTGCAACACATTGTTTGAGATATAATCAGATATCTTATCGATGAAATAAGGCTCCTCTCCCATCAACAAATATATGGGATAAAATCTGCGTGCTTTCAAATCACGCATCACTGACTCATACGTAGTTACAGTCTTTTTCTCTGCCATTTCGAAACAATTGTATTTTTTTCAATAAACACAGGTATCTGTCGCGCGGAGACATTCTCAACCGTATAAAACGCGATGAATACTGTCCACATGAAAACGACAAGATGTGTCTGATTCTCATTATTCATGCATAAAACAGCCGTAATTTATTTTGTCAGAGCAACTATTCACATTATCTTTGCATAAGATAAGCTGCGATTCGGCAGTGTCAAGACCGGTAAAACGGTGTTTCCCAGTCTTGCCGTTGCACTCATCTTGCATTATCTTTGCATAAGATAAGCGGCGGTTCGACAATAAAAAGCAAGTCAGCACTGCGACAGCCAGCATCACATTTGCACTGAATAAATACAATAAAAAACAGAATACGACATATAAAAACAAATAAAATATTTTCACTAACCGTATGGAAGAATACATTGTTTCGGCAAGAAAATACAGACCGGCAACGTTTGACTCGGTTGTAGGACAATCCGCTCTCACCACAACTTTGAAAAACGCGGTAAAGAGCGGTAAGCTTGCACACGCCTACCTGTTCTGCGGTCCGAGAGGTGTCGGCAAGACCACATGTGCCAGAATATTCGCCAAGGCAATAAACTGCATGCACCCCACCGCCGAAGGAGAGGCTTGCAACGAGTGCGAGAGTTGCAAGGCATTCAACGAAGGACGCTCTTACAACATATTCGAGCTTGACGCCGCCAGCAACAACTCGGTCGAGAACATCAAGGCGCTTATGGAGCAGACGCGCATACCGCCGCAGGTCGGCAAGTACAAGGTGTTCATCATCGACGAAGTGCACATGCTGTCGACGGCTGCGTTCAACGCATTCCTGAAAACGCTTGAGGAGCCGCCTTCGCATGTTGTCTTCATACTTGCCACGACAGAGAAGCACAAGATTCTGCCGACCATAATATCGCGTTGCCAGATTTACGATTTCGAGCGCATGACCGTGCCCAACATAGTTAAGCAGCTGAAGATGGTTGCTGAAAAGGAGGGCATAACTTACGAGGAGGAGGCGCTCAACGTAATAGCCGAGAAGGCTGACGGAGGCATGCGCGACGCCTTGTCCGTGTTCGACCAGGCCGCCAGCTTCTGCCAGGGCGACATCACGTACCAGAAGGTCATAGAAGACCTGAACGTGCTTGACGCAGACAACTATTTCAACATCATCGACCTTTGTCTGGCAAACAAGTCGGCAGACGTGATGGTGCTGCTTAACAATATAATAAACAAGGGCTTTGACGGCTCCCACCTTATAAGCGGGCTTGCCGTACACGTAAGGAACGTGCTGATGGCGAAAGACGAGCAGACCCTGCCTTTGCTCCAGACCAGTGAGCGCCAGGCGGCGCGTTACAAGGAGCAGGCAGGCCGTTGTCCCGCAAACTTCCTTTACAAGGCATTGAAGATAATGAACGACTGCGACATAAACTACCGCCAGAGCGGCAACAAGCGTCTGCTGGTGGAGCTTACGCTGATAGAAATATCGCAGATAACGCAGCCGGACGACGAAGGGGCGGCGTCGGGGCGCGGCCCTAAGAGACTGAAATCCCTGTTCAAAAGATTAAGGAGTTCTCAGCCGAAGAAGGAGGAGGCTATGCAGGTGGCCGAGGCTGAGACTCGTATTGGCGTTGGCAAGGCGGTGCCGGTTAACACCGTTGATAGTAATATTGACGGGGCAAACGCCGGTGCCGGTGTCGGCGCATCTGTGGACGAACCGCATCCGTCCGAGGCGAAGCCTGTTGGCCTTAAAGGGCTGAAACTCGGTAGAATAGGTAAGACTTTTGAAAACCTGAAGCGTAAAAGCGAGGACCGTAATGATATCGGAATAACGGTTGACGAAGTAAAGGATACGGGCGACCGGAATGAGTTTACCGAAGAACAGCTGATGACGCAGTGGTTAGCCATGTGCAACCGCATGCCGCAGCAGATGACGGGCATTGCCTCAAGGCTGAAGAACATCGTTCCTTCAATAACCGAATTTCCCCATGTCGAGGTGGTTGTCGACAACCAGATACTCTTCGACGACATTGTTAAGATAAAGGGACGCATACGAAATACACTTGTACAGGCATTGAGAAACAGCGCCCTCAGTCTTGACGTCCGTCTTGCGCAGCCTGGAGAGGTAAAGCGCATTCTTACGAACCGCGAACGCTTTGACGAGTTGAAGGCTAACAACAAGGCGTTCGAGAAATTGAGCGAAATGCTCGGTCTAGAGCTCAATTGACGGACAACCATTTTTAACAGTATTAATTCTTTTTGTTCGTTATTAAGATTTAATTTTGCGTCTTGTTCCGCAAAGGCGGGACATTTTAACCTAATTAAATCTTATGTACAAAACAGTTTTCAACAAGCGCGAGATTTTCAAGTTCAGGCACTTCAGCCGCAAGAACTACGCCTTGTTCACCTGTGTAGGCCGCGAGGTTCTCGTGTGCACGCTTAGCGTAGCCACGCTGACCTATGCCAAGGCCGACGGCGTAAGCGTACGCACCGACATGGTGGGTACGGGTATGGCCGACACGGTGCGCACGGTTGTGCTTGACGGGGTTGACGTGACAGCCTCGCGCGCGCCCCTGGCCGGTGGCCGGGTGCCGAGAATTGTAACTGTGCTGGGACGCGACGACATTGCCGCTGCGCCTGCACAAAGTGTTAACGACTTGCTCAAATACGCAGTTGGCGTTGATGTGCGCCAGCGTGGTCCTATCGGCGCGCAGACCGACATCAGCATTCGTGGGGGCACGAGCGAGCATATAGCGATACTGCTCGACGGAATTAACATCTGCGACCCCCAGACGGGACACAACTCGTTTGACCTGCCGGTAACTCTCGACGACATTCAGCGCATTGAGGTCATAGAAGGACCTGCCGGCCGCATTTACGGTACGTCGGCGCTCGTCGGGGCGATAAACATCGTTACGCGCAAGACCGTGGACAACGGAGGAAGCGTAAGCGCGGAGGGCGGTTCGTTCGGGTACGCGGCGGCGGAAGCCGGAGCCGGACTCAAGACGGGCAAATGGAGCAACCACATTAGTGGCGGATACATGCGCAGCGATGGTTACAACCGCAGCCAGGCAGGCAGTCTCAATGCTGACTATGAAGGGGTGAAGGCCTTTTACCACGGCAATTACACCGACGACGGGCTCACTGTATCGTGGCATGCGGGCATGAGCTTGAAAGGATGGGGCAGCAATACGTTTTACAGCACGTTGTCAGACGAGCAGTATGAGCACTCTTCTAAATTTTTTACGGCCGTTCAGGCCACGACGAACGTAGGCAGGTTCCACTTCCGTCCGTCAGTTTACTGGAACCGTTATCAGGACAGATTCGAGTTTTACCGTGGCGATGCCGACCGTTCTCCGTTCAACTACCACCGTACCGATGTTATAGGATTGAACCTTAACAGCTGGTTCGACTGGACGTTAGGACGCACGGCTTTCGGTGCGGAGGCACGCAACGAGGACATTATATCCACAACCCTGGGCGAACCGCTCAACTCTCCTGTACACATCGGCGGTACCGGCCGTGACTACACGTTTGGCCTCAACCGTACAAATCTCAGTCTTTATCTTGAACACAATGTCACGCTTGGCGGTCTTTCATTGTCGGCCGGTTTCACGGCGGTCAGGAATACGTGGAGCGAAATGCCGTTCAAGCTGTATCCCGGATTTGACGCTAGTTACTCGATTACTGGCAGTCTGAAGGCGTATGCCTCGTTCAACACGTCCTTGCGTATGCCTTCGTTTACCGAGTTGTATTATTCGGTTGACGGTCACAAGGCCGACAAGCACCTGCGTCCGGAAGAGATGAGCGCGGTCGAGGTGGGGATGAAGTACGCCTCCGGCGGATTGAACGCTACGCTTTCGGTTTACCGTAACTGGGGCCGCAACATGATAGACTGGATTATGGATACTTCTCAGGGCGAAGATGCAGTGTGGACTTCGGTAAACCATACGAAGATAACTTCAACCGGTGTTGAAGCGTCTGTCGGACTTGATTTCTTCAGTCTGCTTCCAGCCCAGCGTGTGTTGCGTTCGCTGGATGTGGCTTACGCCTACATAGACCAGGACCAGCGCCGCGAGCCGGGCGTACAGTCGCTATACGCCCTTGAGTATCTTCGCCACAAGCTTGTCGCCGGGCTCGGGCTGCGCTTGCTGCCGGGACTTGACCTTGACGTAAAATACCGTTATCAGTACCGCATGGGTTCATATACCGACACGCAGGGCGTCAACCGCGACTATAAGCCTTATTCGCTTGTGGACGCCCGGCTGACGTGGGCGAAACCGCGTTATAGCCTTTATGTTGAGGCCAACAACTTGTTTGATGCCGACTATGTTGACTACGGCAACGTGCCACAGCCAGGATTGTGGATTATTGCCGGAGCAAAATGGAAATTCAACTTTTGATTTGTCTTAAATAAACAAGCCGGCCCGAAGAAAGTCATTCTCACGACTGTTTTCGGGCCGGCTTATTTGTCTTTTATATTATTTCCCCGTCGGGCTTACACTTCCTTACCGTTCAAGAACGTTCTGCATATTATTGGTGATGTGTATGCGTAGGGTATGTAGTCTATTGACGGTATCGGTTCCGTTATGAAGAAGTTTGCCGTTTTACCGACGGTTATCGAACCGTATTCTTGGCTCTGCCCCATGGCGTATGCGGCGTTGAGTGTAGCGGCATTGATGGCTTCAGCCGGCAGCAGACGCATCTTTATGCAGGCAAGCGAAACCACGAACTTCATGTCGCCGGACGGCGTCGAACCCGGGTTGTAGTCGCTTGCGACGGCCACACCGAGTCCGGCGTCAATCATCTTGCGTGCCGGTGCGTAAGGCATGTTGAGGAAGAACGACGTGCCCGGAAGTACGGTCGGCATGGTGTTGCTGTCTTTCAGGATGTCGAACTCTGTCTCAGGCATGTTCTCGAGATGGTCGACCGAAAGCGCGCCATGCTTTACTGCGACGGGCAGACCGCCTGTTGCGGCAAGCTCGTCGACGTGTATTTTGGGCTTCATGCCATATTTGGCGGCAGCGTCAAGTATGCGGTCGGTATCTTCAGGGGTGAAGAACCCTTCGTCACAGAATACGTCGACATAATCTGCCAGCCCCTCGCGGCCGGCTTCCGGAATCATTTCGTTTACCACCGTGTTTACGTATTCATCATGGCTGAAGCTGCGTCCTACGGCATGCGCTCCAAGGAATGTAGACACGACGTGCATCGGTGTGTCCTCCTTGATTCTGCGGATAACGCGCAGCATCTTCATTTCGTCTGCCGTGTTAAGTCCGTATCCGCTCTTGATTTCAACACAACCTGTGCCTTTTCGCATTATCTCTTCGGCGCGGTGCATGGCCTGGCGGTACAGCTCGTCTTCGCTCAGGGTGTGAAGCAAGTCGGCCGAGTTGAGTATGCCGCCGCCTCGCCGGGCTATTTCGGCATAGCTCAGTCCCATGATTTTGTCGACAAACTCGCCCTCGCGGCTGCCGGCATAGACAATGTGCGTATGCGGGTCGCACCATGAAGGCAATACCGTTCCTCCCTGTGCGTTGACTTCACAGTCTGCCGACAATCCTTCTGCCGGCATGTCGTCCATACTGCCGAAAGCCGATATTTTACCGTTTTCCACGAGAAGCCAGGCGTTGTCTATCTGGCCGAGGCTTTTCATCTCTTCGCCACGGAGACGGATCTTGCCGGCATTTTCTATGCCGGCAAGGATTCCTATGTTACTGACAAGCAGGCGCATTGTTTTCAAGGAAGTCAATAGAGTGTTTAATATGCGGGTACATTACTTCGTCGTTGACGATGAAGGGAACAGCCTCGCGGTAAGCCTTGTACACATTCTCGATGATTGGCGACGACTTGAGCGGGCGGCGGAATTCGAGTGCCTGGGCGGCGTTGAACAGTTCGATTGCAAGCACACGCTCCGTATTGAGCACTACCTTGTACAGTTTTATTGCTGCATTGGCACCCATGCTTACATGGTCTTCCTGTCCCTGGCTTGACGGTATGCTGTCTACTGAAGACGGAGTGCTGAGACTCTTGTTGAGGCTGACTACCGAAGCTGCGGTGTATTGTGTTATCATGAAACCGCTGTTTACTCCAGGATTTGCAACAAGGAAGCTTGGCAGTCCGCGTGTTCCGGAAACGAGTTTGTATATACGGCGCTCCGAAATGTTTGCAAGCTCGCATGCGGCGATGGCAAGGAAGTCCATAGGTTGTGCTATCGGCTCGCCGTGGAAGTTTCCAGCAGAGATTATGATGTCATCGTCCGGGCATACGGTCGGGTTGTCGGTAGCAGAGTTTATTTCAGTGTCAATAACCGAATAAACGTAGTTCCATGTATCTTTGAATGTTCCGTGAACCTGTGGAATGCAGCGGAACGAGTACGGATCCTGGACGTAATCTTTCGGTTTGGATACGATTTCGCTGCCTTCAAGCAGTTTGCGCATGCGTGCGGCAGTTTCAATCTGGCCCTTATGTGGGCGAACCTGGTGCACGGCGTCGGTGAACGGCTCGACAAGTCCGCAATAAGCGTCAAGCGACATGGCTGAGATAGTATCTGCCCAGTCGCCCAGTCGTTTGCTCTTCAGCAACGCCCATACAGCAAATGCACTCATGTTCTGCGTACCGTTAAGCAGTGCGAGTCCTTCCTTTGAAGCAAGGCGGATGGGTTCCCAACCGTTCAAGTTCAGCACTTCGGCTCCCGTCATGACCTTTCCCTGGTACTCAACGTCGCCAAGTCCTACTAATGGCAGGCACAAGTGTGCCAACGGTACAAGGTCGCCAGACGCTCCGAGTGAGCCCTGCATGTAAACAACCGGATAAACGCCGTTGTTGAAGAAGTCGATAAGGCGTTCAACTGTTTCGAGCTGACAGCCTGAGTATCCGTAGCTGAGCGACTGTATCTTAAGCAGAAGCATTATCTTGACAATCTCGTTCGGCACGCGGTCGCCGGTGCCGCAGGCGTGTGACATCATCAGGTTTATTTGCAGTTGTGCCAGATGGTCTTTGCCTATTGACACGTTGCAAAGGGAGCCGAAGCCCGTGGTCACGCCGTAGATAGGAACTTTTGTTTCAGCTATTTTTTTGTCAAGATACTCGCGGCAGCGCACAATTCGGTTGCGGGCGTCGTCGCTCAATTCAAGCTTATAGCCGTTCTTTATTATTTCACCGATGCGTTCGATTGTAAGATGTTCGGCAGATATATGGTGGATCATATTATTTTATTTAATGGTTAAGAATAAAAATGTTTATTGAATATGCTGTTTACAGCAAAAGTTAAGAAGATATGCGACTTGAGTATTGCTTTCATGCGTAGCCAACCCAGATTGTCATATCTTCTTAACTTCCGGTGTTTTTATTAATAGATTCCGTCTATCACGCTGTCGTCAACGAGGTTTGGCATTGTGACCTTCAGTTCCGGAGTGCGTTCCATTTCGCGTATGATGCTGTGCATTGAGCCTTCGTTGCGTGCCCAGCTGCGGCGTGCTATGCCGTTGTTTACGTCCCAGAATAGCATTTCGCGTATGTGGCGTGCGCTGTCCTCGCTTCCGTCTATTACCATGCCGAAGCCTCCGTTGATTACTTCGCCCCAGCCGACTCCGCCTCCGTTGTGCAGCGATACCCATGTGGCGCCGCGGAACGAGTCGCCTATTACGTTCTGTACCGCCATGTCGGCGCAGAACTGTGAGCCGTCGTATATGTTGCTTGTCTCACGGAACGGAGAGTCTGTGCCTGACACGTCGTGGTGGTCGCGGCCTAGTACTACCGGACGGCTTATCTCGCCGCTCTTGATAGCTTCGTTGAATGCAGCGGCTATCTTGGCGCGTCCCTCTGCGTCGGCGTAAAGGATGCGTGCCTGCGAACCTACTACGAGGTGGTTTGGTCCGGCTTCTTTTATCCAATGGATGTTGTCGTCCATCTGGCCTTGTATCTCTTCAGGAGCGGTCTTCTTTATTTCCTCGAGCACTTCGGCTGCTATGCGGTCGGTCGTCTCCAGGTCTTTCGGGTCGCCCGAAGTACATACCCAGCGGAACGGACCGAAGCCGTAGTCGAAGAACATCGGGCCCATGATGTCCTGTACGTATGACGGGTAACGGAACTTGCCGTCGGCCCCCATGATGTCTGCTCCTGCGCGTTCAGACTGGAGCAGGAAGGCGTTGCCGTAGTCGAAGAAGTACATTCCGCGTTCGGTCAGCTTGTTGATAGCTGCCACCTGGCGGCGCAACGATGCCTGTACGCGCTCGCGGAACTCGGCGGGATTCTCGGCCATCATCTTCTTTGATTCCTCGAGCGACATGCCTACTGGATAGTATCCGCCCGCCCACGGGTTGTGCAGAGATGTCTGGTCGCTGCCCAAGTCAACCTTTATGCCTTCGTCGGCGAGGCGTTCCCACAGGTCGACAACGTTGCCCACGTAAGCCATTGACACGGTCTTCTTCTCTTCAACCGCCTTGCGCACTGACGGTATCAGTTCGTCAAGGTTGGTGTGAAGCTCGTCAACCCAGCCCTGGTCGTAACGCTTCTGTGCAGCCAGCGGATTGATTTCAGCAACCACGCTTACCACTCCGGCTATGTTGCCTGCCTTAGGCTGTGCGCCCGACATGCCGCCGAGGCCTGACGATACGAACAACATTCCGTGTATGTCGTTGCGCTCCTTTTCCTTCTTCAGCTGCATGCGTGCGGCGTTGAGCACGGTTATCGTTGTGCCGTGGACGATGCCCTGCGGGCCTATGTACATGTAAGAGCCTGCGGTCATCTGTCCGTACTGGCTTACTCCGAGTGCGTTCATGCGCTCCCAGTCGTCAGGCTTTGAGTAGTTTGGTATTACCATACCGTTCGTAACTACCACTCTCGGCGCGTTCTTGTGCGACGGGAAGAGTCCGAGCGGATGGCCGGAATACATCACGAGCGTCTGCTCGTCGGTCATTTCGCTCAGGTATTTCATAGCCAGGCGGTACTGTGCCCAGTTCTGGAATATGGCTCCGTTGCCTCCGTAGATTATAAGTTCGTGCGGATGCTGTGCCACGGCCGGGTTCAGGTTGTTCTGAATCATCAGCATGATGGCGGCAGCCTGGAGCGACTTGTGCGGATATTCGTCTATCGGACGGGCATACATCTCGTAGCGCGGACGGAAGCGGTACATGTAGATGCGGCCGTATTTTTCAAGCTCTTCGGCAAATTCTGGTGCCAGCGTAGCGTGGAACTTCTTGGGGAAATACCTCAAGGCGTTGCGCAGCGCTAGCTTCTTTTCCTCTTTGGTCAATATGTCCTTGCGCTTCGGCGCATGGTTTATTTCGGTGTCGTAAGGCATCGGTTCGGGCAATACGTCGGGTATGCCGGCACGTATTTCCTCTGCAAACTGCTCTTTGGTCATCATCATATTTATTTTTTTATAGTATTTTCAACGATTGTCATAATCTCGCGTTCGGCGGCGTCGGCGTCTTTCATCAGCTTCTCGGCTTCTGCCACAAGTCCGTCGGCCACGGCCTTGTCTTTCAGTGAAGACGCGTTGATCTTAACGTTCAGTCCTGCGCCAAGCACAGCCGCGCGTGCAGCCAGTGCGCCCACGCCGGCGTCAGACACGCTGTTGGGGTTGCCCGTTTCGGCCATTGCCTTGCATATCTCGAATGCCTTGAACGACGTCTTCATTGTTTCAAGCGGCACCTGTGCGGCAAACAGGGTGGCACTCTGTATTGCTTCCGAGCGCAGGCGCTTGTCTTCCTCTGTGTTCTTGGGCATGCCGAATGCCGCCATAATGCGGTTGAAGGCTTCGGTGTCTTCGTCTACAAGGTGTAGCAGTTCGGTTTCGAGCTCCAGTCCGCGGTCGGCCCACTGGCTGAATTCGTCCCAGCGGTCGTCCCATCCCGGTTTGTGGGCTGACAGGTTGGCCACCATCGTGCCCAGTGCTGCGCCCAGTGCGCCCATGTATGCGGCTACCGAACCTCCGCCCGGAGCGGGTGATTCGCGCAGCGTTTCGTCGGCAAAGCCTCTTACGGTCAGTGCCGTCAGCTTGTCGTTATTGTTGTTGTCTGCGTCGAGAAGATATTCTATCACCTTCTCTTCAGGTACGAACGGGCGCAGGTCGTCGAGCCCCATCGACTTTATTGCAATGTTAAGTATGTCTTCCTTGGGTATTCCGGTAGAGCGGTGCTGCTTGCGCAGGAAGTACTTGCCGGCGTCGATAACGGCACGCTCGGGCACAAGGCCTACTATCTCGGTTCCGGTTACGCGCAGTCCGCGTGCCTGTGCGGCGCGGCATACCTCGTCGAATGCAACGTGCAGCGGGGTGGCGTTGATGTCGGTGATGTTCATCGAAACCTGTGCGATGCCGTATTCCTTGATAAACCAGCCGATGGCTTTTGTGCCTTTCAGCGTACCGGGACGCATGATGGGCTTGCCGTCGGCGTCGCGCTTTATGGTGCCTGTTATTGGGTTGCCCTCGCGCTCGGGACGTCCCTTTTCGCGCACGTCGAATGCTATTGCGTTGGCACGGCGTGTCGATGTTGTGTTGAGGTTGAAGTTCACGGCTATGAGGAAGTCGCGTGCGCCTACTGCCGTGCAGCCTGTCTTGGCCACGCCCTCGTCATACGGCCGTGCGCCGAAGTCGGGCTTGCCGTCGGGGTCGGCCAGCTTTTCGGGCAGGGCCTCGTATTCTCCCTTGCGGCAGACCGCCAGGTTGCGCCTTTCAGGTTTTAGCGCAGCAGCCTCGTAGCAATAGCAGGGTATGCCAATTTCGTTGGCTATGCGCTCTGCCAGCTTGCGTGCCAGCTCGGCACACTCCTCGAGGGTTATTCCGCTAACGGGCACGAGCGGGCACACGTCGGTGGCACCCATGCGCGGGTGTGCGCCGTGGTGGTGGCGCATGTCGATTACTTCACCGGCCTTTTTAACGGCCTTGAAAGCAGCCTCAACCACTGCGTCCGGTTCGCCGACAAACGTTACTACCGTGCGGTTGGTTGCCTCGCCCGGGTCTACGTCCAATAGTTTTACGCCTTCGCTTTTCTCTATAACGTCGGTGATTTGCTTGATTACGGTTTTGTCGCGTCCTTCGCTGAAGTTGGGCACGCACTCAACAATCTGCCTTGTCTTTGCCATAGTATTTTCAAAGTATATTAAATTATGTGTAGTCGTTAACGCAAATGTCAGCCGTCGTTGCATGCAAAGGCGGCCGTATATGTCTGTTTTCCTAACGTGCAAAGATAGTGTTTTTACGTATAAGTTGCAAGAAATGTAAGGGAAAATTGAAAGTGCTTATTTATACATAATGAAAGCAGAATGTCTGTGTCGCACCTTCTTTTGATGCATTAAGGAAGTTAATGTGGCTGATATGTGTGTGAAAACTGTCAAAAAGTTAGATGTTAGTGTGCTGAATGAATGTTTGCCCCCGTGTCTGCGTGCGGCATGATTTAATTGAAAAACCGATTGTACGGGGTATCGGCATGGGATTTACCGCCTGCATGCCGTTTGCGGTTAACAATGCCGGTAATACGCCGGTTTGTGTAATTCATTGGGAAACGGGGTGGAGTGGTGCCTGACGAAATGGCGTGTAGCCTTGGCCGTGCCCCGTGTTTTTACCCTTTAGGCTGGCAGTGTTGTGGAGTGGTTTTGCAAAAGGCCGCCTTTTGGCGTCTCAAAGGTGGCCTTTTACAGCCTCAAAGGTTACCTTTTGCAGTGTGAAAGGTAACCTTTTGTAAGTAGATTTGCTGAGCGGTTGTAAGTACCTGGTATGCAGCGTGTTAAACGGTAGGCAGGTGCCGGCGGCGTTTTCTTGCCGGCGGCGCAGTGGCGGCTTCGCCCTTACGCTTGTTCTGCTGTTTTGCATGGCGCAGTGTCAGTGCAGGCAGGCATGTTGCTGACAGGCTTTTTAGTGCCAGCGTGCCGGGGTTTATATTGATTGTGGTTGTGTGTTTTCCGCCTGTTTTTACGGTTAGCGGTGGTTGCAGTCATAACGCATTTGCGTGTCAGGCTTCTGCCGTCGTATAATTGACATAGAACAATTTTTGCCGGAAAGGAAAGCCCGCAAGAAAAAAAACTGTAAGTATATTCATTACAGTTAACCAATATTTTTGTAATTTTGTCTCGCCGAAAACATTCGGACCTTTAAAACAAATAAAAACATATTATATGGGAGGATTCTTCGGGACAATCTCTAAGTCGAGTTGCGTTACAGACCTGTTCTACGGCACGGACTATAATTCGCATCTGGGCACAAAGCGTGGCGGACTCGCTACTTATGATGCGGAAGCAAAGCAGTTTATGCGTTCAATCCACAATCTTGAAAGCACATACTTCCGCACAAAGTTTGAAAACGAGCTGGGCAAGTTTTCAGGTAACTCAGGCATAGGCATCATCAGCGATACTGACGCGCAGCCTATAATAATCAATTCGCATCTGGGGCGCTTTGCCATCGTAACCGTCGGCAAGGTGAACAACATTGACGAGCTTGAGAAAGACTTGCTTGAACGTAACATGCACCTGGCCGAGCTCAGCTCCGGCAAGACTAACCAGACCGAGCTTATAGCGCTGCTGATAATAATGGGCAGGAACTTTGTTGAAGGCATAGAGAACGTTTACGCCAAGATTAAAGGCTCGTGCTCGCTGCTGCTGCTAACCGAGGACGGAATAATAGCGGCGCGCGACAAATGGGGGCGCACGCCTATCGTGATCGGACGGAAGGACGGCGCGTATGCCGCGACGAGCGAGTCGAGCAGCTTCCCCAACCTTGATTATGAGATTGACCGCGACCTGGGTCCAGGCGAGATTGTACGCCTGAGGGCTGACAGCGTGGAGCAGATGCGCAAGCCCGAGGAGCGCATGCAGATATGCTCCTTCCTCTGGGTTTACTACGGATTCCCCACATCGTGCTATGAAGGGCGCAACGTCGAGGAAGTGCGCTTCGAGATGGGAAAGAAGATGGGTCAGCAGGACAAGTCTGAAGTTGACTGCACATGCGGAATACCCGACTCGGGCGTGGGCATGGCCCTCGGATATGCCGAAGGCAAGGGCGTGCCATATCACCGCGCAATATCAAAATACACCCCGACGTGGCCGCGAAGCTTTACGCCGAGCCGTCAGGAGCTGCGCAACCTCGTGGCAAAGATGAAGCTGATACCTAACCGTGCGATGCTGAAGGACAAGCGCCTGCTGTTCTGTGACGACTCTATCGTGCGCGGAACACAGTTGCGCGACAACGTGAAGGTGCTCTTCGACTACGGCGTGCGCGAGGCTCACGTGCGCATAGCATGCCCGCCGCTCATCTATGGCTGCCCGTTCATTGGTTTTACGGCATCAAAGAGCGACCTTGAGCTTATAACGCGCAGGATTATCAAGGAGCTTGAAGGCGACGAGAACAAGAATCTTGAGAAGTATGCCAAAACGGGCTCGCCCGAATACGAGCGCATGGTAGGCATCATGCGCGACAGGCTCGGCCTGACCTCTCTCAAGTTTAATACGCTCGAGAATCTTGTCGAGGCCATAGGCCTGCCCAAGTGCAAGCTCTGCACCCATTGCTTCGACGGCACGGGCTGCTTCTGACGCAATGTCATGGAATTAAGACAATGATTATATTTTTAGGTTGATGCGTGCCGCAAGGTCGGTGTGTGTCAACCTAATTTTTTCAACTGTGTTGGTGTAGGGTGGTTTGATTGCTACGCATTGCAGGTGCGCTGTTTGTGGATGATATTTGTGTCGAGCGTCAAATTTAAACATGCTTGAGGGCTTGAAGTCCCATTTATTTAGTAACTTTGTCATCGGTTAAAACGGCGCCGGCTGACGGTCCGTATTCCCGATCCGGCACTATGAAAACCAGGCAGTGTGTGCCAATAGCCCGTATTCTGGTAGTTTACGGTGAATCAAGACTTATGTTAATTGAAAACCTTAGTGATAATAAAGCTTTTATGAGAACACTGATCATTACAACCTTGCTTGTCCTGGCTCTCGGCATTACGGCCGATGTGCATGGAGAGGACACTGTACAAGACGGCAGGCAGCTTGTGCTGCAAAACGTTTACAGCCGCGACATTACTTCGCTCAACGGTACATGGCAGACAATAGTTGACCCTTTTGACGCCGGTTTCTATGACTACCGCCTGGCTGAAAGCCCGACTGGATTTTTCAAAAACCAAAAACCGAAGGACCCTTCAGACATGGTTGAGTACGACTTTAGTCCGGCAGAGCAGTTGGTCGTGCCCGGCGACTGGAACACACAGCGCGACGACCTTTTCTTTTATGAAGGCAGTGTCTGGTACAAGAAGGACTTCAGTTATACGCTTAAGGCCGGGACACGTGTCTATCTCTATTTCGGAGCCGTGAATTACCTGGCGTATGTTTATCTTAACGGTGAAAAGTTAGGCGTACACGAGGGAGGTTTTACGCCTTTCTGTTTCGACATCACCGACAAGGTGAAGGCCGGTGGCAACTTTGTTGTGGTCAGGGTGAACAACGAGCGCCGGCCGGAGAATGTGCCGACGGTAAATTCGGACTGGTGGAACTACGGCGGAATAACCCGCGACGTGCTTCTTGTTGAAACGCCCGAAGTGTCGATAGACGATTACCGGCTTGAACTTGCGGCAGGCAGATACGACGAACTGCAGGGCTACGTGCAGCTTAGCAGGCCGGTTGCAGGCGAGAAGGTGACCCTGCGCATCGACGGGCTGAAGGTGGAAAGGCAGCTTACCACCGACGCGCAGGGCCGCGCGCAGTTCAGCCTGAAGGCCAAGCCTGCGCTTTGGTCGCCGGAGTCGCCCAGGCTCTACGACGTAACTTTGACGCACGGGACGGAAGTGCTGGCCGACAAGATAGGCTTCCGCCATATAGAGACATCGGGCAAGGACATACTGCTCAACGGTAAGAAGGTGTTCTTAAGGGGCATCTCCATACACGAGGAAGCTCCTTTCAGGCAGGGCCGCGTAAGCAACGAGGCCGAATGCCGCACGTTGCTCAACTGGGCAAAGGAGCTGAACTGCAACTTCGTGCGACTGGCACACTATCCGCATAATGAGAAGATGGTAAGAATGGCGGAGGAAATGGGATTCATGGTTTGGTCCGAGATTCCTGTCTACTGGACAATACATTGGGACAATCCTGACACTTACCTCAATGCGCAGAAGCAGCTTACCGACATGATTGACCGCGACAAGAACCGTTGCGCAATCGTAATATGGTCGGTGGCAAACGAGACTCCGCACAGTGCGGCGCGCGACAAGTTTCTTGCCAATCTGGTGAAGACCGTCAAAGCGAAAGACGACACCCGCCTGGTAAGCATGGCGATGGAAGTAAGTGGTACAGACAACAATACGAGCCGTGTGCACGACAACATGAGCAGTTACGTCGACATTATAAGTTTCAACAATTACCTGGGCTGGTATGGCGGAAAGGTGGAAGACTGCGCCACACGCAAATGGGACATCCCTTACGACAAACCGTTCTTTGTCAGCGAGTTCGGCGGCGGTGCGCTCTATGGCTTGCACGGCGACAAGACACAACGCTGGACGGAAGAGTACCAGGCTGAACTTTACCGTCAGACGTTGGACATGTACAACCGTGTGGAAGGCTTTGCCGGCACGTCGCCGTGGATTCTCATGGACTTCCGTTCCGCCCGCCGCCAGTTGCACGGCATACAGGACTTCTTCAACAGGAAGGGTGTCATATCAGACCAGGGGCAGAAGAAACAGGCATTCTACGTGTTAAGGGACTTCTACAAGAAAAAGATGGAAGAGCGGAAATGACATTTCTGTCGCCTGGATTTCAACCGTCGTCAAGCTTATTTCAGGCTTAAAGACCGAAAAATAAAAAAAGCATCTGTATTTGTAGAGTACAGATGCTTTTTATTTGTTGCACGGTTTTACCGTATACGTTTACGCCGACTGCCGGCAGTTTGGTTGGTTCATTCTTCGTCGTTTTCTTCAACAGCACGTGCCTCCTTGAACTTCTCTTTCATGGTCGGGTTGCCGTGTGTCAGTTTCTTTATTGTCAGTCCGTCTGCCTTGTCGTTGGCAAGGCGCAGGTTGCGTTCCGAGCCCACAAGGGCTTCCTTTATCTTTTGCAAGTGGGTTATCGACTTGTCTATCTCGTCGATTGCGGTTTTGAACTTCTCGCTCGCAAGTCGGTAGTTGTTGGCAAACTTCTCCTTGAAGTCGTTCAGGCGGTTTTCAAAGTTGGTTACGTCGATTGACTGGCTGCGCGCCACAGCCAGCTGGCGCTGGTATTCTATGCTCTTTTTTGATGTCTGCACGAGCAACGTTATCAGCGGAATGAAGAACTGCGGGCGTATGACATACATCTTCGGAAAGCGGTGCGACATGTCTACGATGCCCGTGTTGTACAGCTCGCTTTCAGGTTCGAGCAGCGATACAAGTACGGCAAACTCGCAGTTCTTGGCACGGCGGTCGTCGTCGAGCTTCTTCAGGAAGTCCTCGTTCTTGTGCTTTGTTGCCGTCTGGTCCATTTCGTTCTTCATCTCGAACATGATAGAGATGTATTCAAAGCCGTCTTCATAGTCGCGGAATATGAAGTCGCCTTTGCTGCCGCCCGATGCGTCGTTGTCTTTCTCAAAGTAGGCGTTGGGGAAGAGCGGGCGCATGCGGTTGAACTCCGTGCTGCAGTGTATTTCAAGAGTCTCGCCGACCATCTTGGTCGACATCCTTGTCTTCATGTCTTTGTAGTAGTCCACTTCTTCCTGCTTCTGCCTGAGTCGCATCTCATATGATTCCTTTATGCTGCTCTCGCGCAGTGCGGCTTCGTTCTTCTGCATGCTCACCATGCCCGTAAGCTCAACAATCCTGTTGTCTTTCTCCTTCAGTGCGTCCTGCGACCTGCGCTGTTCTTCGAGCACGGCTATCTGGCAAGCATCCTTACTCTGCGCTATGGTGGATTTCAGTTCAGATATCTCCTTGTCCTTCTTTGCCAATTCACCGGCAAGTTCGAGTGCATTGGCCTGTGCCATGCTCTCAATTTTGGCCTTCAGCTCTGATATCTCCTGATTCTTTTTATTCATCTCTCCGGCAAGTTCAAGCGCCTTGGCCTGCGCCATGTTGTCAATCCGAGCCTTCAGCCGTTCTATTTCTGTATTCTTTTCTCCTATTTCAATGTCCTTTGCCGACAGCTTCTGTCCGAATGCCTGTTCCGACTTCATCACGTCGGCCTTCAGTTCTGCTGCATATTGTTTCCTAACTTCTTCGAGCCTGCGGCTGAGTTCGTCGTTAAACTCGGCGTTCTTAACCTGGCTGACGATAGAAGCATAGTCGGCCTCGTCGACCTGAAACACGCTCTGACATTTAGGACATCTTATTTCTTTCATATCATCGAGTTTTTATATTTACGCACAAATTTACAGATTAAACGCGAGAAATGCAAGCAAACCAAATTATATGTGAGGTTTGCGCCCGAGGCTTATGTTAAGGCATGAAAATGAAAAGCTGTAAAATTTTGAATGGTTAAACCCAAATCATTCGCTTCGCTGTCCAGCTCTTCACCGGCATTATGCTGAACGAGTCGCTTAACATGGGCTCAACTTTGTATCCCGTGCCCATGCCGGCCTTAGTGCTGAACACCACAACCCCATCGCATGGCCTCACGGTTTCATATCCCTCATGCCTTACTTCGTCAAAAAACGTGTCGTGAACGCTATACATCTTTCCGCAAATATTGTCTTCGGCATACAAAGGTAGTGAATATTTGGGAGATTTTCTGCAATCTCAATATTATACCGTCTCAATTCCATCAAACGTGGTGTCGATGAAAGTATCTTTTTTCATCTTGCTTGTATCTATCATTTTATAGTCGTCAAAAAGCTTTCTGATAAAGCGTAATTTAAACGCTAAGCGTATATCGTCTTTGTCTGACTCATCGTCTGATTGTTTCGCTTCTTTGGCTGTGATAGTCCTTATTCCGGTTATTTCGTATAGGTCACGTATGCCTTTTCCTTTAAAATATGGAATGAAATAGTGTAAATCGTCAAGTGCTATCGTCGTTGGGAATTGGCGGCCTGTGTAGTATAGGTCTGCTTTTCCGTCAATGAAGTTTTGATAATAGTCTTGGCGGTTGTTAGGCTTAACAAAGCCAATAAGCACTCTGTTTCCAACATCCACGAACGTACCTTTCTGGGGTATCACATTTTCTATTATTTTCTGTGATTTTGTCTCAATTAAGTTCTTTATAAACTCTTCCAACAGTTGCCTGTTTTGTTCGTCTTTAGGACGCAAAGGGAACGCACCGATATTCACGGCATCTATGCTCTTATAGAATTTTGCATCCTTTACAGTGTCATGTTTACCGTCGCCCGGGAATAGGATATATCCGCCAATGACTTCTTTTTTAAGAACATCAGCTGATTTTAGGGCATCAGCCGAAAAGTCTTTATAATATATAGCATCTCTGTAACGGTGCATTTGGTTAATAGCATCATCAGGCGGTACATCCACACCGTTTTCGTCTTTACCTCCTATACGATATTTTGCATCAAAGAGATATGTCATTTTCATATTCTCCTCGATGTCATTTTTTGTCAGTCTTAAAATAATATCCGGCTTTTGCGGAACAGTCTTTACAACAAGTTCTTTTATTCCTGTTGCGTTGTTTTCGTTTTCTGTGCTTTTCGGATTATAAACCAATTCGGCTAATTCTACGTTGTCTTTTTTAAACAAAATGCGTGAATGTTCTCCTTTGCCTAATTCCCATGTAAACAGGCCATTCATCTCCATTCTGTTTTTTTGCTCCACATCCTCGTCGTTCAGATGCAGCTGTTCTTTCACGATATGGCTTACTTCAATGAAGCACCAAATTTCATACAGAGTTGCAATGTCCTTAGTCTGAAGTTTATATATGCCATCGTTTAGCGAATACGCACGGCGTAAAAGATTCCATGTGCGGTAAACCTGACTATAGCCGGTAGCTCGTTGCAGAACCAGGCTTTCCTGATTTAACCCTTTGAAACGGCCTATTGTTCTGAAAAACGGATTGTTCTGTAAACGTTTTAGCGTGACTGATACATTTTCCATTTCATGTCTCATTGTATCAGATGCACCTTTAAGACATTCAATCTGTCTTTTTAAAGCTTCATATTTACTTGCAATCTGTGTCAGGGCAAATTTCAAGAATCTGTTTTCTTGCGTGTCGTTTGTCTGTATCTGTTCTTCAACGCAATACAGGTGTGCATATTCTTGTTTATGTTCAGCCAGTTCGTTTTCGATATATGCAGGAATGTGTTTCAGCTTGTCGGCTCTCATATACGACTTATGCCCATGCAGCCTGTGTCGTGGCCGTTCAATGATGTTCTTGCAAGCCTTGATAAATTTCTGTTGTTCGCCTGAAAATATGCTCCACCAGATAAGTTCTGGTGTATCCTGATTTTTATCAGGGGTGAATCCGTGATGTGTTCTTCGCAGATAGTCTATCGAAAGCATGCGGTATTCACGTTCAATATCTTCAATTATGGCTTTCCAGTGCTTGTGGTAATCTAGTTTACTGCTTAAAACTTCAAATGAGAAACAGAACTTGCAAGTTTCTTTGCCAACCTTATATATAAACTTTATTTCGCTGCGTCCAATGTCGTTGCCATAGTTGATGTATCCGGCTAATGTATGTCTGCGGAAAGAAAACTTCTCATTGTCTCTTTGCAGGTCAGAACCCCATTGGGCATTATTTACATGATCATTAAATTCTACCCATATTGGATAGTCTGTGTTGTCAAAGAATATAGCTTGCGCTTGTTCTCCTTTGTTTATAGTTGTTATTTCGTCTGAATCGTTGTGTATAACAACCGACTCTACACCGTCTGACCATGAATAAGTAGACATGAGGGCATCTTCGCCAAGATTATTCTTGGCTTTATACCATGTTGCATCAAAATTGGCACATTCAATGTATAGTATGAAGTCTTTATGCCGTATAGTGAGAAGATCCATTTTAACTCCAAAAACTTGTATTGCCTGAATCTAATTTTTGTTTCATTTCCTTCAATTTCAGCAAAGATACAGAGTCTTCTGTTTTGAAGTCTTCGTATATACTCTTCAGTCCTTCTTCAATTGTTGTTTTAAGGTTATCTAAGAAAGTGTTTGTAACCTTTGTATCATCACCTTCAATACGTGAGAGTATTTTCATGCTTGTTATCTCGTCCAATGCTCTCGCTATGACAAACTCTTCTGACAAATCGTTTCCTTGTTCGTCCTTGTTGTAAGGTAAATTGTTTACCACATACAATAAGAAATCATTTCTTGTTCTGTAGGCAATTTTAAAAGGTGTGCCATTCAGCACGTTATTGACAGCTTGTAAATATGCCAATGCTTTTTCACACACATCTTTGTAACCTTCATATACATCAACTCCTTCAACTGCTGTGCCAATAAGTTCTTTTTCCCCTAATTTACCTATTTGTTCATGTTGTTCAGTTAATCCAGAATATAAATCCACTTCGTTCATTTCTATCGTCATAGCTCTGTCTAACACTTTGCGTGAGAATGAGAATGTTGTTTCATCCATGTTAACAGTGCCTACGACAATCAGATTTTGCGGTATAGATATACCTTCTGTTAAGAATTGCTTTCTAAGTGCCCATATATTCGTATCAGAACATCCTGCCAATAATGTGTCTACTAAATTTTCATACCATTGTGCAGGTTTCAGTTCATTTGTTTTTTCATCTCTTTCGTTTTTATATTCAGGCTTGATTAGTGCATCTGTTACAATTTTTCCATCATTATTTTTTTTACGAGTTTCAATTACACTTAAATATTCGGCAAAATATTGTTCTACCGGTGCTAAATTCATTTCGTCTAGGCATAGAAAATATGGAACTTCGGGATGTTCCCATGCTTTAACTATAAATTTTAAAAATTCTCCGGGTATAAATACAGGTTGTCCACTAATACGACTTATATAGCCAATCAGCTCACTTGAATCATGCCAATTTGGCTTTACCTGAATCATTTCATAATTTATCGGTTTTTGTACATCGTATTCTTTTGAATCTTTATCCCAACAAGCGCGAGCTAATTCGCGCACAATACGACTTTTTCCTGTACCTGAAATTCCTGCTAATAGAAGAAATGGTTTGGATTTAATTGCTGTAATATATGGGCGATAACATGGGCGTATGTTTTCTGTATGTTCTGGTTGTGATTCTAAATTTAAAGATAAAAGCATATGCTTCTCATCTTTTTCAAATAAGTCAAGAAGGGCATCATATTTTTTGTCATCACGTGGTATGGAATGAACGCAAAAACTTCTACCTAATTTTTCGAAGATAAGAAGATCTCCTTCATGTAGATTTTCACCTTTTTCTGTAAGAAAAGTGTTAAGTTTTGTACTCCATCTTACATTTGTTGCGGGTTGAATATCTATAATTTCGAATGAGCAAAGATCACTAACGTGACAAATGTTTATGCCTGTATTTTGGAAATTCTCAATATTCGATTCAGGAACATTAAAAAAATTGATAGCTATATACTTAGGTATGTCTATTTGCTTCCCTTCGGCTTGAATCTTTGAAAGTTTACAAACATATATTACGTTCATATTATTATCCATTAAAATGTTTAAAAAATGCTTGTTTGTCATCGCGGTTATTTAGAACATCTATTTTACCGCTTTTATTAACAAGAAGTTTCATATCATTATTATGATCCACTTCTATAATTTGAGAATATTCATTGAGAACAAATTTAACACATCCAACGTTGCCCATTTCGCCTCCAAACAATGCGGCACCGGCAGTAATAAGATTAGGCTTATCAGGATGATTCTCAAGGTAATCAACTAAACCGTATAATAAATTGATAGGTGGGGTAATGTTAATGAATCCTCTCTTGGTAAAAGGATTTGGAACGTAATACCTCTGCATCCATTTTTTCATATAGGCAATTGCTTCTTCTTCCGTAATATCATGATCGAAGCGTGGAATATACTCATTGTCATCTTCATAATATAAACCAAGTTGTAATGCAAGTTGATAAGGTGTTCTAAAAAATGCTCCATTATAGAACTTACTCATGCATTCACGAAATTGATCTTTGGTTAATTTTGTCTTTGGCAAAATGCTCACAAGTTCTATTACTGTTTCGATTGAAGCATTTCTCCATTTACAAAGTGGGTCTGATTTTGTTTTTGGATACTTAATCATGTTACGGCCACTTTGATTGTTTGTGTTTGTATGGTATTCTTCCATATTATTTATTTTGGTTATTCCAATAATTTATTAAAGCCTGTTCTCTTAGTTCAATTTGATTTAGTAATTCATCATCAAAATGAGTTGGATATTTTTTCTTTTCAATTAATTTATCTACTTTGACAGATGTATATCTAATACCTCCTGTCATCTTGTCAAGTACATCTAAATAGTCTTTTCCTAATATATCCCATTCTTTTTCATCAAGAATGTTTTCTTCTGCTGCTATCTGAATAGTCCATTGTTCAGCAAATGCTCTAGCAATATTAGGGAATGTTTTGCTTCTCCATTTTTGTCGTTCAACCGCACTTTTGGTTTTAGTAAAACCATCAGAATACCATTTTGGTTGAGATTTACCACTGCCAAAGTAAATGCGCTCCCCATGATCTTCAGTTTCTTTTGAAGGATGAATAGGACGAAGATTTTTTATCCAAAGACATGTATTTTTTGAATATGGATCTCCAAACATATAAGGTTGTATAGACTGATCAGGTTTTCTCCAACGAGTACTCATGATGCCAACAGGATTTTCTATGGCAATGCGTTTTACATCTGCTCTTGCTAGAAAAAGGAAAAAATTTACACCGTCTTCTCTATCCTGTACGCGATTGGGATAACGAGGATGTGGTCTCCTTTTTTCTATAGGGAGGTCCTTGTCGTCTGGGTGATAATACCATTGAGCGCCGCTGACAGCAAGATATGTACATGGAGGATGTCCTATCATTAAATCCCAATTTCCGTCAATTATAGCTTGCTCACCATTTTGTAATGTAAGGTCTGTTTTATTGAGTACAGTTGTCACATCATGGTTGAAGTGCCATTCTGGATGAGGATCTTCTTTGTTAGTTCCAAATATAGTACCGCTACACTGAAATAGGTCACAGCTATATGCATTGTGCCCTAGTTTACGAAATGCACGACAACATGCCTGACTTTCCTCACATGCAATTAATATATTAAGTTTTCTTTTCATTAACTTTTTTCATTTAAGACATCATACATTGCTTCTGCAATACTTTTTGCAAATAGTACGGGTACGGCATTTCCAATCATCTTGAAACAATACGAATTCGATCCTATAAATTTGTAGTCCATAGGGAATGATTGTAATAAAGCAGCTTCTCTAATAGTAATACTCCTTAATTGTTCGATATCGGGATGTATAAACATATATCCATCTTTATTTAAATGGGCAACAATTGTTGGTGATGGCTTGTCCCATTCTAAGTTTCTATATTTAACATGATTTGATGTATGTCCTGTTATTCTGGTGTAGAAATCCATTTTCTCTTTCTGAGAAGATTTATTCATATTGTTTGCAAGCCACTCTACAAATAATTTTTGATCACGTTCACCATGATAACGTGGAATATGAAGATTTATATGTTCACCTGTTAGTTGTTCATGCGAAACATTACTTCTGCCAATTTTTTCAATTTGAACTTTTGGGGTTAGTTTGGGCATATCCCCAATGGCATCGCGGACTGTTTTATGAGGCAACTTGCTCTTATGACGTGTTAGCGAATCATAGAAATCTTCCGTATTAAATTTTGTATTGTGCTTGGTTCCAAAAATAATAATACGATTGCGTTTTTGTGGAACATCAAAATCTTCTGCGCAATATACTGAATCTTTTAATAATTCTGGAGTGCGTATATCATAGCCTATAGCTTTGAATGCTTCATATATTCTAATTCTTACAGGTATGTTACCTGGACAAGCACTTAGTAGGCCAGGAACATTCTCAAAGACAAAAGCTGTTGGCTTGAAGTGGTCAACAATCTTTACAAAGCTTTCAAATAAATAGTTTCTGTAGTCATATTTCATAGAATTTGGGTCCTGTGCACGTCCTGCAATAGAATAAGCTTGGCATGGAGGCCCGCCAATTATTAAATCTACTTTATGACCTTTAACCAAAGCTTCTAAACCTCCGTTCACTATGTCTATATGGTTTTCCTTTTCATATATTTTCTTTGTTTCGTCGCTCCAATTACCATGAATAAGTTCTTCTGTTTTTTGAACATCAAATTTAATAACACGTTTTTTTGCGTCATCTTCAGTGTGATGCCACTTGTCTATTAATCGTTGACGTAAAGTATTTATCATCGGAGTCTCCCATTCAACGTGAGCGATTCCTTCAAACTTTTCTGTTTGAAGAAATCCTTCACTTAGCCCCCCACATCCAGCAAATAGATCAATAAATGTATATTTGTTTTTTTTTGTCATTATTGGATTATCCCTTGTTTGAAATTTACTTGTATCAAGAAACTTTTATCCGGTTGAAATTTAGGCATTATTTAACAGTGTCTCAAATTTTAATTGGGACACAGTTGTATATTATGTTTAAGTTGTTCACTCAAATTTTATGGTTTCAGATACGCCATTTTTATTTTCTGCGGATACAAAGGTAATCATTTTATCAGATACATTTGTTTGGTAAAAACAATATTTAATAAATACGCATTAAAAATTGATTGATAAAATTGTGCTGACAATGCGGCATGGCGAGAGTAATACTCCAAAGTGTTTTATCCGTAATCTTGTGTATTATCTTATGCTTCTGTCTGAAAATCAAATATTTAGCAAAAATATTCATCAATATTTTTCAAAGTAAAGATAAAAATATGTATATTTGCAAAAACGACAAAAGTATGGAAATGACAGCAATCGACACGTTTGAAAAGCAAGATTTGTTTTATAATCGCATGATTGAGGATTATAAGAATGGAGTGATGCCACATTTATCTGTCTTTAAGCCTTATTTCAAATGGAAAATGGGCGAATGTAGCCATGACGAAATCACAAGGGAAATGGCTTATGTGATGATGGATGAGGCTTCAATGTTGCTCGACGGATATTATAATAAATATCCAAAAGCATACGAAAATATGGATGCCTATATTGATGAAGACCCGTGGCAGCAATATAAGGGATTTGGCGAAGATAAATATGTAGTGTCGTATCTTGAAGGTATCGACAGCGAACTGAAAAATATGATTATGATTTTGTTGTAAAAGTTGGTTTAGAAGAGCATTTAAAGAAATAGTAATATTGATGTTGGACGCACTTTGAAACGACACCGTTTCAAGGTGCGTTCAATGTGTTTGTCCTAAATATTCATCTACAATTAAAATGCCTCGAAAAACTGAAACATTTTTATATCGTTTCCCTTATAGCCCGTATTTTAGTCGTCTGTTATAAGGCTATTTGTTAAGCAAATTCATTGTTGTTGCTTTTAAATTGTAAATGGTTGGTTCCCGACTCGTAACTCGGCCACTTTTGCATCAAAAGTGGCTGATTTTTTGACCGTAAACAATCGAGTTGTTTTTGAGAAACTGATGGATTGCTGTAAGATATGCTATGAACAAGTTCTTGAGGAGCGTGTCATGCAAGTTGTTGTCTTTACCTTTAATGTCGGTTTTCGGAATTTTCCATTGCCATGCCTTTGTTTAAGAGTTCTTCGGCTTCTTCAGTCTTTACAAAATTGTTTATTAGTGTGTCGGGATGTTTTATTGCTATTTTTAGTTGTTCAACGCCGTCTTTTATGCGGAATTTGTTTGTTATGGATAATACTCCCTGGTAATATGAGAATATTGCTTTGTCGGCAGTGTATATCTTCTTGCCGTCTTCAAGGATTGTCCATGCCTTTTCGTATTGTCCGAGTCTGGGCAAGACGTTCAGTGCGTAGACTTTTCTCCAATACAGTGTTTCGTGGTCTTGTCCGGATTGTTTATATCCGTCCAAACAGCGTTGCAGATAATAGTCGGCTTCTTTCCATAGCCCGAGTTTGCCAAGCAAATCGCCCATCACGCCTAAGGCGTTAGGGTCAGATTCTTTGTCTTTGAGGGCATCTTCATAATAATTACGCAATTTGTCGATTGATTCTTTTTCGTCTTTTTGTATGGCTGTCCAAAGGAATGCGGAAATACATGAGCCTGAAACAGGTAATGCTTGTTTGTAGTAAGACAGGTTATGGTTGTTTACATGTGTGAAACATTCCCATATCGGCGTGTTTGCATGCTCTATGATTTCATAAATACTGTCCGTGTTGTAGTATTTGTCATACAGGTCTGTTAAGGCTTGCGCGATTCCCGTCGGGATTACAGACATGTGGTCGGCCTTTATGTTCCTTAGCCTGGCATCATACTGTTTTTCCTTGAAAGTTTCGTATAAATCATTCCCGAACGACTGTCTTGGTTCCGTATCATCGGAGCTTGTAATTATGCGGATGATAGTTGGGACGGCTTGATTTTGCGTCTTAAAATCTGGAATCTGTGGCATTTCTTCAGGAGTGAAGAGTATGTAAGACCTGATGTAATCGTTGTTTTGGCTGATGTAGTAGTTAAGATAGCTTGCCGTATAAGAATGTCCGATTAATGTATTAAAGCCGGAAGTAGGAATAGTCCGGCTTATTTCCTCTGCCAGTTCAGTGTTGACATAGTCGTAAAAAAGTTTCCCGTTTGCGTCAAGACTGTTGTCGGATGTATTGTATCCTACGTCGTTGCGGTTTCCCGGAGAAGAATAATCCACGGCGACCACAGCCGTTGGCGGTATATAGTCAAAGGTCTGCAAATAGATGGCAGTTGAGGCAATCACGTCAAAAGTGTAGTCGGCGTCCAAGACAAATAATAAGTTGTACTTTACATTCTGGTAAGTTGACGCAGGTAAAGCCACTCTGAAAGAGCGTGTGCCATTATATATTTTTGATTTAAATGAATGTTGTTCAACCTTCATTATGTTTTGCGACATGGCAATGTTGCATATTAAGCAAAAATAAATCAAAAGAATTTTCTTCATGATTGCAGATTGTTGGGCATTATTTGTTTATGCAAATATAGCAAAAATAATGAACAGTAAAGCATGCGGAAAATGTTTTAACCCAAATCTGTCATTTGACCGCATATAGTTTTATCTATTTCTCCGGTTTACATCATTGTTTTCTTGGGCTGCATGTAAATAAAAATCCCTTCCGACATGTCAAATGTGTCGGAAGGGATTTGGTGATGTTTGTGTTGTCTTGGTGTTTCCTGATATGTTACTTCTGCACGCCGAACTCAGCCTGCTGGCGGTTTACTTCTTCAAGTGTGCGCTGGCGTTCCTCCTCACTCATGGCCGGTTTGCCGGTTTGCCGGCCGGCTTGCTGGCCAGACAGATTGTCTGCCGTGGGCTGGTCGGCGTAGCAAGTCTTGACGTCGTAGGGCACGCTCTCTATTGTCAGCGTGGCCGGGGTGGGGGCATAGTTGCCTTCGTATGCCGAGCGGGCGGTTATGGTTATCTTGCCCGGACGGTTGGTTGCCTGTATCAGCACGGGTGCCGATCCCCATTCGACGCGGCGCGGATTGGCCATAATGCCTGCTCCGTCGCCTATTATGCGGCCCTCGCCCTCGACGGTGAACTGGATGTTGTCAGATGCAAGGCGCTTCACGTTGCCGTTGTTGTCGGTAACTTCAGCCACCACTACAACGAAGTCGCTGCCGTCGGCAGTCAGCTTGCGGCCGTTGTCGTCGACATAGAGGCGCAGCTTGGTAGAACGGCGCGAGGGCATCTTCTTCTGCACGGCAACAACCTTGCCGTCCTTGATGCCTTCGGCAACGAGCGAAACACGCTGCCAGTTGCGCTGCTTGTAGCTGTATTCGCGGGCTGCCCAGAAGTCCCAGAAGCCTTTGAACACCACAGGTGCCGACTGCACTCCTGCCGGGTCGTGAACTACGGGCAGGGTCATTACCTTGTCGCCCTCGAATGCAGTAAGGCGCACGCTGTCGCAGTTTGAGAACACCGTAACATCGTTGTCGGAGAACTGTGTCATTTCGTTAGCTATGAAGACCATCGGTTCTGCGCTGAGGTCTTGTGAACGGAACATCTCGAACGCGTATTTCTTCTGGCGGAAGGCGTCGTATATTCCGCCGTAGTACGGGTCGGGATGATAGCCGCGCTGGTGGTCGAACGGATGCCACTGGCATCCGCCTATGAACTGGCGCTGGCCGTGGAACATCTCGCCGTAGGTGTCGCAGAGCGAGAGTGCCGCCATGAGCATGGGCCTTTCGCCCCATGCGCGGGCAGCGCGATTGATGTTGTTGTGGGCGTACCAGTCGTCAACCATCTCGCCGAACTCGCGCGTGAAGACGCACTTGTCGTCGGGCCAGTTGCCCTTGCCGATGTTGTCTGCCCAGTCGTAAACCACGTCGTAGTTGTCCCTCACTCCGGCAGACTGTACGTCGGCCACTGCCGCAGGGCGTCCCGGATAGGGGAATTCGTCCTTGGTTATCTGCAAGGCGTTGATAGCGAAGTCTTCAGGATAGCGCGTTTCGTTGAGGATAGGCTCCCACATCAGCACCGAACAGTGGTTGCGGTCGCGGCGTATTATCTGCCTTGTGTTCTCGTGTACAAGCTCGCCGAAGCGCGGGTCCTTGTTCCAGTACTGCCATCCGGGCGTGGGCACGATTACGAAAAGTCCGAGTTCGTCGCACGCATCCATGAAAGCAGGGTCCATGGGGTAGTGTGCGCAGCGTATGATTGTCATTCCTGCCTTGCGCAGACGTTTGGCGTCGCGCCACTGCTGGCTGTTGGGCATGGCGTTGCCTACGTATGCAAAGTCCTGGTGGCGGTTGCCTCCGACGAGCTGGTGGTAAGGTTTGCCGTTGAGCCAGAAGCCGTCCTTGCCGCGGAACTCGGCCTTGCGGATGCCCATGCGCACCATGCCGCCGTCAACGGTCTTTCCGTTTTGCATTACGCTAATCTCAACGTTGTAGAGGTAGGGGCTTTCGGGCGACCACAGGTTGGGGTCTTTCAGCTTCATTGCCAGATATGCTGTTGCGCTCGACTTGGCGCCAACCTTAACCTTCTTTGTTATCGACTTGATGCGCTTTCCGCTCTTGTCTTTCACCACAACGGCAACCGTAGGCTGGGCAGCGGAGGCTGATGTGTTGCCCACTTCGACGTTGACAAACACGTCGGCGCTCTTTTCAGATATGTTGTCGTAGTGCAGGAACACGCCTCCGCCGGCCACCTTGCCGGCTTCGTTGGCATCGGTTATCGCCACAGGCGACTTGCCTATGAGCCACACGTCGCGGTACATGCCGCCGTGGTAGCAGAAGTCGAGGGCGGCCTGCTTCTTGCCCGGAGGATATGTCTTGTCGTCGCTGTTGTCGGCTTTGACGGCTATCAGGCATTCTTCGCCCGCCTTTACGCCGAGTTTTGTCAGGTCGACGGTTATCGGGAGATAGCCTCCGAGGTGGCTTTCAACCTTCTTGCCGTTGACGAAAATGTCTTGTTTGCCCATTATCGCCTCAAAATACACGGTAACGTTCCTGCCCTGCATGTCGGCCGGAACGGTGAAGTGCTTGCGGTACCAGGCCACGCCCTGGTAGTTGCGGCAGCCGCTTGCCTCGGACGGCTCGAGCCTTACGCTGTGCGGTGCGCAGACCACCTGCCACTTGCTGTCGTCGAACGTCGTGGCTTCGGCTCCTGCGGCGTCGCCCAGGTGGAAGCGCCAGCCCTGGTTGAAGTTGTATATTATCCTTCCGCTACCTTGCAGCGGAAACAGTCCTGCGACTGAATATGCGTCGGCGGCGGCAGCCGTCAGCGATATGAACAAGGATAAAAGTATGAACAGTTTTTTCATGTTTAGAGAATGGAGTATGTATTTTCTGTATTTAATTATGTCTGCCCTTTTTAATTAAAATGCTGCCGACTGGCGGCTTGGCGTTAAAAAGGGCAGACATGAGTCACAATCGGTTATTCTCAGTCCTTCATCTTGTTAATGTCGAGCACGACGTGCTTTATTCTCTGGCGGCGCCATGTATAGATGCAATGCAACTTGCCGTCGGATGTCTGGATGATTGAAGGATAAGAGTATTGGCTAATGGGCGAGTCTTCAAGCGTTATCCAATGACGCCAGTTAACGCCGTCGTCAGATACCATTACAGACAGCGGAGTGCGCAGGCCCTTGCCGTTCTTTATGCCCTTGGGTATCGGGCGGTCGTTGCAGATAAGCACGTGGCGTCCGTCTTTAAGGGTAAAGGCGTCGAGTCCGCTGTTGTTGTTGGGCGTGTCGATGAGTTCGAGCTTCGACCATGTTTCGCCGTTGTCAGAGCTGTAAGTTATGCCTATGTGCTCGCTGCGCGTGCGTGCCACGGCTGCAAGACGGCCGTCCTTAAGCACCATGATTGCCGGCTGGATGGCCTTGACACCTTCGTCAGCTTTTACGTACTCGGTGCGTTTCCAAGTCTTGCCCATGTCGTCAGAATACTCGAAATACAGTCGCCAGCCGCCTTCCTCGATGCTTGTCGGGGCTATGAGCCTGCCGTTGCGGAGTATGGGTTTGTTCTTTATAGGACCCAGGAAGCCTTCTTTCAGCGGTTCGCGCTTGCTCCAAGTCTTGCCGCCGTCTTTAGAACGAACCATCCATCCGGTCCAGTCGGCCACCTTGTTGCCTATCTTGAAATAGATTACGAGGTCGCCTCCGGGGATCTGGTAGATTACCGGATTCCAGCAAGCCTTGCGCTGCCAGCCTTCAGGATTGTTGCGTACCTTCTTGTCAACGATTGGACCTTTGGCTGCAGCTGCGTTCGTGCTGTCGAGTCCTGACAGTCCGGCGAGTTTTGCTTCCTCGCTTCCTGTCTTGAAAACTCCGTCTGCCACGAGTTGCGGCGCAAGCCATGTGTCAGAGCCTTTGGGTTTGCGGCTCACCCATATGCACACGTCGGGGTTGCGCTCCTTCGTTCCGCCGAAGTATGTTGCTACCAGGTCGCCGTTCTTTGTTTCGGTTATGGTTGCCGAGTGAGCCTCGGGGAACGATGTGTTTGTATAAAGGAACTCGTCCGTTTCTACAGCTTCGTCCTGTACGGGCATCGTCGACGTGAAGTCGTAAGAGCCAGAACCGATGTTCTTGACAGTACCGTCGGGCAGATGGACTTCGGCAGTCGTGTTGGCCGGAATCTCTATGTGCCATGCCAGTTTGCCGTTCTTCTTTTGCCAGCGGCTGACAATGTTGCCGTAGATTGAGCGGTAAGAGGCCTTGATGTCGTCCATCTCGTCCACACTGAAGTCGGGCTTCATGATGATGTGCTTGAAGCCGGGCTTGTTTGCATCAGAGCTTATTCCAGCAACATCTTCATACAACCACGACACAAGGTCGCCGAGCTGCATTACGTGGTTGGCGCTGTTCATCTTGGGGTTGGCGGTGTTGCCGTTCCAGAGTTCCCAGATGGTCGTTGCCCCGTTCTCGGTCATGTAGCCCCAGCTCGGGTATTTCTTGTTTGTTGCCAGCAGCCATGCCACGTCGGCGCGGCCCATGTCCGTAAGTCCGTGCATCAGCCACTGTGCGCCGATAATGCCGCAGGGCATCAGTCCCTTGCACGTTGTTATTATGTCGTAAACAACGTTTTTCTCGACTTCTCCACGTACATAGTCGTCGTCAATCATGCCGAACGCAAGCGGAAGGATGTTCGACGTAGTGGTGTTGTTGCCGTAGAACGTGCTGTCAGGATAGAGTATGTGTCCCGGAACGAGGCTTGTACCACGGTTTACGCTAAGGAACTTCTTGTTGAAAGCATCCTTTACGCGTGCTGCCTCGGCTGCATACTTGGCTGCTTCGGCGTCCTTTGACTGTATGCGGGCGAAGCGTTCCATCAGCTTGTTAAGCCTGTAATAATATGCAGTGGCAATCAGTGTGCCGTCTGTCTGGCGTTTCGGGTCGCGGTTGTGTATTGTTTCAGAGTCCGATGGGGGTATGCACCAGTCGCCGTACTTGTCGCGCGGCATCAGTCCGTCCTTCATGTACTGGTACTTCATGTGTGCCAGCCACTTCTTCACGGCAGGGTAATATTCGCGCATAGGTTCGTCGTCGCCGTACTGGTTGTACATCATTTCGAGCGAGAACGGCAGGGCTGACGGCCACGTGATGTTGTCTGAATAATAGTTCCAGTAGGCAGGTGCCACGTCGGGTATGCATCCGTCTTCGCGTTGTGCCTCGACTATGTCGCGCGCCCACTTTGCATAAAGGTTGTTATTGTCGAAGATGAAAGCCTCGCCGAAGCAACCACGCCCGCGGTCGCCGAGCCACGGCTGGCGTTCGTCGCGCTGCGGACAGTCGACAGGCATGCCCTTGTAGTTGGCGAGAATGCCCCACACAGCGTTGTTGTAAACCTTGTTCAGGATTGTGTCAGATGAAGCGAACGTACCTGTTTCGGCCATCTCGTCGCTGATGACTTCGCCTATCAGTCCGTCGGCAGTGACGTTGCCCATTCCCTTTATTTCAACATAACGGAAGCCGTGGTAAACGAATGTAGGCGACCACCAGCGTCCGTTCTCGTTACCGTTGGCAACATATTTGTCGGTAGAAAGGGCGTGGCGGAAGTTGGCGCGGTTGAGGCTGCCGTCCGGATTGATGTTTTCAGAGAAAATGATGCTGACTGTATCGCCTGCGTTCACTCCGCCGATGCGCAGTTTCAGCCAGCCTGCCATGTTCTGTCCCATGTCGACGATGAAGCCGTCGCCGTGCTTCTTGACGCTCACGGGCTTGACGGTCTTGAGCACCTTCATGTTGGGCGACATTGCGCCGCGCAGCGTGCCGTAAGGTATTGCCACGCGTTCGGCCGCCATCCATTTGGCATCGTCGTAGCCGGCAGTCGTCCAAGCGCCGAACTCCTTGCGTGCGTCGTATATCTCGCCGTCGTACTCGTTGTTTGAGCGGATAGCCCCGTCGGGGTTAAGTTTCCATTTGTTGTTTGATGAAATGGTCTTCTTCGAGCCGTCGGCATATTCGATAACGAGGTTAAGGCGCAGTTTGGGATAACCGAAGTTGGTTATCTTGTACGGTTTCTTGTTCTGCTGCATGGTGTAGTAACGGCCGTTGCCGAGCACCACGCCTATGGCGTTGTCGGCCGCAAGCATCGACGTAACGTCGAATGCGTTGTACAGTACGGTCTTGCGGTAGTCCGTCGGAGCGGGCGCAAGAACCTGGTCGCCCACCTTCTTACCGTTGATGTAGGCCTCGTACATGCCGAGTCCGCTGATGTAAAGGGTAGCCCTTTCCACCTCTTTTTCTACTTTGAACTCGGTGCGCAGGTAGCGCGAGCTGAGCTGGCTGTGTACGTCTTCGATGTCCCACGGCATAGCCTTGTCGAGACCTATCCACTGTCCGCTCCAGTCAGACTCGTTCAGCAGGCCTACGTTCCACATGGCTGTTTCGCTCCAGTCGGATTCGCCTTGGGTGGTGTTTACCTTCACTCGCCAGTAGCACGGTGTGTTGCTGCGCAGCTCCTTGCCGGCATACCTTATCCATTGCGACTGGTCGCTCTCTACGGTTGCGTCCCAGAGGTCGCCCGTAAGGTTGTCGGCCTTCTCCTTGGTTGACGCCACTATGATGCGGTAAGAAGTCTGCATGACGTCCTGCTTGTCGGAAGTTATCACCCATCCGAGTCTCGGCGCAGGCGTGTCTATGCTCATCGGGTCGGTCATGCGCTCAGTCTTCAGCTCGGTCACGGCGACGGGGAACTGGGCTTTCTTCCCTGTTTTTTTCTTCGCCGCCATGCCCGGCATACAAAGCGCTACGGCCAACGCCGTTATTAATGCTTTGCGTATCATTGCTTTTCGGTTATTTGTGTGTCTGTTTTGCTAATGTAATTCTTGTTTGAGTCGACGGCGATAAGCACACGGTCGCTGCCGCGCAGATAAGCCGCGTCGTATGTGAACTCGGTCACCTTGCTGTCGTATTCGCCGAGGTAGGTCAGCTTGCCGTCGGCGGGATTCATCCACCATACGTTCTTCTTGGCGCCGCTTATCTTGGCGAGGTCAATGCTCATGGGCTTGCCGCTGTAGTTGTAGACAAGCAGGTAGTCGTTGCCGCGTGTGGCGATTACACGGTCGTAGCGTTCGCCGTTCTGTCCGGCTATGATGCTCTGGTCGGCGATGCGCTCGGTGAACGGGAAGCTGAGCATGAGCCATTTCAGGTATTTCATCTGGTTGTAGCCCGGGTCTTTCATGGCATCCCACCAGGGCTTCTCGGCTCCGAACGATGCCTGGAGGCCCGGACGGATGAACTGCATTACGGAGTTGTGGCCGTAAGTGTGGCCGAAGGCTCCGCCGAACACGGCCCAGTAGGCATAGCGGCGCACGTCGTAGTCCATCCAGCGCGGGTCGTTAACGTCGTGGAGTCCCTGCGGAATGTCCTCGTAACTCGGCTCGCCGTCGATGACGGGGCGCAGCGGCTTCTTCTCGAAGCTCATGTCAACGTAGCGCCAGTTGTCCTCCTCGGTGTTGTCCTTGATTGTGTAGTCGCCGTCTCCCTTGCGCTGTCCGTAGCGGCGGTGTCCGCTCTGGAACATGTTGAAGTCCATCCACTCGCGGTCGTTGTACCACCATGCCGACGTGGTGCGGCCCCTGGGGTGGAACGTCATGACGTGTACTTTGTCAATCTTTTTGATGGCACGTGCCATTGCGTCCCATACTTCGGGTTTCTTGTCGCCCATGATGTCGCCGCCAATTAGCCAGATGATGTTAGGCTTGTCCTTGTACCTTTCGGCGAGGAACGTGCCGAGGGCTGCCGCCTTCTTTGTATCCATGGCGTTGATTTGCGAGCCCCAGATGCAGTCCATGGCGATGTAGATGCCGTTGCGCTCGGCCACGTCTACTATGTAGTCAAGGTGCTCCCAGTAGCCGTAGACTCCGGGCTTGGATACTTTGCTGAAGTCGAACTCGGCGTTGTTGGCTGCGTGGCCGTAGACGTTGAACGTAGGTATGGCGTTCAGCACCTGTATCTGCTCTACGTTGTAGCCGGCGGTGCGCTCGTAGCTGAGGAAGTATTCCACCTCGTCGCGGTTGAGCCTTTCAGGCATCAGCCATGCCGTATTGCCGAGCCAGAAGAACGGTGTGCCGTTCTCGTGTACAAGGTAGCGGTTGTTCTCTGATACTACAAGCCGTCCGTTGCTCCACGGCTTGTAAATCTTGCTTGCTGCCGATGCGGCTGTAGCCATCAGCAGCAATGCCAAGGTAAAGATTAGGTTTGTTCTTTTCATACTGAGTGTTTATGTTAATTTATTGTTATTATTAAGTTGTTGGTGACGGGCTTTTGCTTCGGCCCGTTTGTAAAAGGCTATGTATTGCGTTGCAAAAGGTAGCCTTTTATACGCCAAAAGGCCACCTTTTGCATTCTAAAAGACGGTCTTTTACAACCTGTTGGAAGTCAGGGCGTTACGCGCGCGGTTTGAATATACGCCGGCGTATCTTGTCCTGACAGTCAGGTTTGTTGCGGTTTGGCGTGTTAATCGGCATACAGGCAGGCACGTATGGACCTTGTCCCTGAATGCCCGCCTGTATGTTGCCTTTATCGTTTGGCGGCGTAAAGCGTGTATGTTCCGCCTTTCTTGGTGTCTATGTCGTAAAGATAAGTCTTCTTGAGTTCCGGCAATGGCTCGATTGCTCCGGGTGCGTTGATTTTCTGCCTGATGTCGGCAGGTGTGTCAAACAAGGGGTTCTTGTTGTCGCCCTTGGCCTTTTTCAGTCCTTTTCCGGTAAGCGGTACGGCTGAGCGGATGCGCAGATTGCCGTCGAGTTCTGATTTTATGACGGTTTTGGTAATGTTGTTGTCCTCCCATTCCATGCTCACCTCGAAGCCACCGCGTGCCTTCAGGCCGTTTACCGAGCCGCTGGCCCATGCGTCGGGCAGTGCCGGCAGCAGGTATACGAAGCCGTCGTGGCTCTGCATCAGCATTTCGGCTATGCCGGCTGCGCAACCGAAGTTGCCGTCAATCTGGAACGGCGGGTGTGCGTCGAAGAGGTTGGGGTAGGTGCCGCCTTTTTTCTTCTCGTTCCTGACGAGTGTCAACTGGTCGCCTATCAGCTTCCATGCGTGGTTGCCGTCGAGCAGTCGCGACCACAGGCAGACTTTCCAACCCATGCTCCATCCTGTCGAAGGGTCGCCCCTGTGTACGAGCGACGTGCGAGCGGCTGCGGCGAGTTCGGGTGTGCGGAACGGCGAAATCTGGTTGCTCGGGAACAGACCGTAAAGGTGTGACACGTGCCTGTGTACATCGTCGGGGTTGTCCCAGTCGTCCATCCATTCCTGAAGCTGTCCCCAGCGGCCGGTCTGCATGGGCGGCATGCCTGCCAGCTTGTCCTTCAGGCTGTCTGCAAAGGCAGTCACGCCGGTCTTGCCGAGTATGGCCTGGGCGTCGATTACGTGATTGAATAGGTCGTAAACCAGCTGGTTGTCCATTGTAACGCCGGCTGCCGTCGTAGCTCCGTGCAGGTGCTGGTTCTCGGGCGACAGGCTGGGGCAGATTACCCAATAGTTGTTCTTCGGGTCGCGCACCATTATCTGGTTGATGAACCTTGCTGCGTTCTCCATTATAGGATAAACTTCTGCAAGGAACTTCTTGTCGCCAGTGTACAGGTAGTGCTCCCACAGGTGCTGGCTCATCCATGCGCCACCGGTAGGCCAAAGTCCCGACGGAGCTTTGTCGATGGCTCCCGTTACGCGCCAGATGTCGGCGTTATGGTGGAGCACCCATCCGTCGGCTCCGTACATTATGCGTGCCGAGTTGCGGCCGGTCTCGCTTACGTCCTTTATCAGGTTGAACAGCGGATTGGTCAGTTCGCTGAGGTTTGTAGGCTCTGCCGGCCAATAGTTCATTTCAAGATTGATGTTGCAGGTGTACTTGCTGTCCCATGAAGGCAACATCTTGTCGTTCCAGATGCCCTGAAGCGTGGGCGGCTGTGTGCCCGGCTGCGATGTGCAGATGAGCAGGTAGCGGCCAAACTGGAAGTAGGTCTCTATCATGTGCAGGTCTGTGTGGGTCTTGAATGTCTCCACACGCCTGTCGGTTGTCATGTCTGCATATTCGTCTACACCCAAGTCAAGCTTTACACGGTCGTATTGCGACTTGTATTTGTTGAGGTGTTCCTGCTTAATTGTGGCGAAGTCCTTTGCCAGGGCCTTCCTCAATGTCTGCTCGGACAGCAGGGTGTCGTTGCCGCTTATGTCGTTGTAGCGTTTGAAGTTGGTAGCAATGGTAAGGTAGATTGTGGCCTCGTCGGCACCGATAATCTGCAGGATGCCGTCGCGGCTGCTCATTTTTCCGCCCTTGATTTTGGCCGTGGCTCGCCCGGTGAATGTCACTTTGCCCTTCTGGCCTTCGTGCCAGCCGCTTATTCCGCTAAGCACAATCTCGTCGCCCTCGGTCCTTATGGTCACGTCCTGTTGCGGTGAAGTCATCTGGGCGTTGCATGTTATCATGCCTTTCTTGTTTGCCGTGAGGTGTATGGCAAGCACGTTGTCGCCCAGCGAGGTGATGTATTCACGCTGGTAGTTCACTCCGCCGGCGGTGTAGCGTGTTATGGCGCGCGCCGAGTCGAGGCTCAGTTCGCGGTAGTAGTTTGTGTAGTCGTCTACGCCGGGAAAGCTAATGAACAGGTCGCCGAACGGTTGGTAGGGCATACCGCTGTTTGTTTTGGCTTGTACATGTTCCGTGGCAAGTGTCTGTGCCTCCTTGTATTTGCCTTCCCATACCAGCTGCCTTACTTTCGGAAGGTACTCCAGGGCGTCCGGGTTGGCGTTGTTGTTTGGGCGTCCGGCCCATATTGTTTCCTCGTTCAGCTGTAAGCGCTCGGCATAGGGCTGGCCGAACACCATTGCGCCGATGCGGCTGTTGCCTATCGGCAGTGCCTCCGTCCATGTTGCGGCAGGTCTGTCGTACCACAGGTAGTGGCTGTTGTCGGCCTGCGTGGCGGCCAGTGCGGTGCAGGCCGTCATCGTGTAAAGGGCTGTTGCAAATATCTGTTTTCTCATTTTGCTTTTGGTGTGAATCTTAATGCGTTTTCTTCTTCAATGACTACCTTGTCTTCGTCGAGCTTAGAGGCGTCGAGATTGAATGTCTCGATGAAGAACTTGTATACGGCATTGCGCTTGTTGGGGCCGAAATCGTGTCTTTCTTTAGGCAGGTGCACGTTCATTACCTTGTCGGCTGCGCCGTAGAAGCCGTATATTCTCTTTATGTACGGGTATTCAAGTTCTGGTGTTGTTGACGTCCAGTCGCCGCCGTCGCTTACCAGCATCATTGGTTTCGGGGCGAACATTGCTGCCAGTTCGGCGTTGCAAGTACCGCCTCCGGCGAGCTGGATAGGCATTCCGCTCTCGCACGGACAGCCACCGTCGAACCATGACGATACGCTGACAACGGGGCAGCAGGCTGTGTAGCGGTCGTCAAGAACGCTTAGGAGAACAGACTGTGTACCGCCTCCCGAACCGCCGTTTACGCCTACGCGTGTCTTGTCGACGTCCTTGCGCTGTATCATCCAGTCAAGGATGCGTATGCCGTTAAGCGCCTGCATGACGTGGGCTTCAGGTGTTTGGTGGGCCTTGGAGCCAACCTCGTCGGCTGATTCTCCCCATCCCCAAAGGTCGTAGTCCACACATATTGCACCCATGCGGGCGAGCGTTGCCAGTCTCTGTTGTTGAACCGTGCCGTAGCGACCGTTCGAGAAATGGCCGTTCGGACATATAATAAGAGGATGCTTGCCCTTGCCTTTCGGTGCGTAGATTGAACCGCAAACGGTGTGCCCGTTGGCTGTCTTCAAGCGGAAGTTCTGCACGGTGTAGCCGTCAAACTTTCGTATCTTGCCGTATTCAGGAGCGTCTTTCGAGCATACTGCCAATAGCTTGTCGATGCCGAGGCGTGCCCTTACTTCCTTGCGCAGGGTGTCTTTCCGTGCTTCCCATGCTGCCTTGTCAGCGTAAAGAGACGACAGGTAGGGCACCAACTTCATTCCGTCTTCAGCCTGTCGGCGCGGATATTCATACGGTTTTATCTTGTAGAGCTTGTCGTTCTGCTTTACAGCTTTGAAGTCGAAGGGTGCAAGTATGTTGTTTAGCGTCTCCTCCAAAGAGTACGGGCGCACACGGAAATCCGCATACGCCAGCTTTAGTCCGGTGGTGTCGACATTGTATTTCAGTTTTACCCCGAAACGTTTTGACACGTCGCCAAGCACGTCGCTCAGCGGACGCGTGAACTTAGTCTCGTAGGTTTGAGCGCCTGCCGTCATGCCGAACAACAGCAGTGCAGGCAATATCAGTCGTTTCATGTTTTTCTTTATTTTATGTATTCGACAGCAGCCGCAAGTTGTGCAAGTATCCTGCGGCTGCCGCTTTTATGTTCCAAGTGTTCCTGTATCTTTTTATTTCCTGTATGTCAGTTTGCCGAGGTCTTCGCGTTCGCAGACTGTCTTGCCGTTGACGAGCAGGCGGAAGCCCTTGCCCTGGTGGTAGCGCTGTCCGTCCTTGTCGTATATTATTGTGAGGACGTTGCCGCGATAGTTTACGTTGTCGAGGCAGAAGTACGTCCAAGTGTTTTCCGGCACGAGCGGATTGACGACTATGCTGCCGTCAGCCTGCGGGCGCAGGCCTACGAGTCCGGTGATAACGAGGTCGGCAAATGTAGAGTGGTTGTAGTAGCGGCTGCGCTCGCGGTCGCCCATGAGCCATGCTCCGTTCTTCTCGTCAAGGTATTCGCCGATGTACGGACGGCCTCGGTGGTGCTGGCTTTCTACGTACAGTTTCATCTGTTTGAAGAAAGTGCTGTCGCCAAGTACCGGCTCGGGATATTCGTTAACGTAGTTTGCAAAGGCTGTGAGTGTTTGGCTTGTGGCGAACGGCCATATTGCTCCGTCCCATTCGCATTTGCCCACTCCGTGTGAGCGGAACTCTGGATGTCTTCTCTCTGCCGTTGTCAGACCGTAAGGAGCTGAGAAGCCTTTTTCGTCTTCGAGCTGTTTCCAAGCCTCGTCGTATTTCTTCGCATCGGGCAGGTTGAAGTACCAGGGTATGTAGCCTATGGCCTCGCGCACGGCAGCTGCGGTGTCGCCGCGTACTGTCTCGAAGAACGAATGCTTCTCGTTCCACAGCTTGCTTTGTATCAGACTTTTCAGCGTATCTGCTTCGAGGTCGTATTCCTTTGCCTTAGACGCGTCTCCGGCCATTCGGTTTAATTCGGCCAGAGCGCGGGCGTTGCCGTACATGTAGCTGTTGATTGTCGGACGGGCATACTGCTTGCGGCGGCCACCGCTGATGCTTTCTTCCATGCCGTCCTGCACGTCGCCCTGCCAGTAGAGGCCGTTGGCGAGGCGGTTTGTGCTCTTCCAACGTGCGTATTCTTCCTCAAGCGAAGGCTTAAGGCCGAGTACGAAAGCCGTGTCGCCAAGCACCTTGTATGCCTCATATACTGCTGCCGGGTTCCATGAACTGAACTTGTTCATCTTCGTCATGGCCTTGCCGTTGTTGCCGTGGTACCAGGTGTTGAGAATCTGGTGCAGGTAGGTGGTGTCGCGCAGCCAGCGTGTTTCCATTATGTGGTGGCCTACGGCGCAGGCTATGAGGTTGTATTTGTCGGCGTAAGAACGCTGTACGAGGAATTCGGTCATGCCGAGTCCGACGGGAGTGCGCTTGATGTGCTTGCGCAGCGACCACCAGCGGAAGTAGTAAATCTCCTCCATATCCTTGTCAGGACAGTCGAACAGCGGAACGTTCTTGCTCATCCATTCTGACGACTTGCTGTTGGGGATGTATGTCTCGATGTTCTCGTCCTCCATCGTGTTGAAGCGGTCGGCGTAGTGCTTGTAGTTGTCGTATTTGAGCACGGCGGCGTTCGCATCGGCGTCAGACGACTTTGTTGTGAGGTTGGCGATAGCGAACGTTGCCATCGGGTCTTGTTCGTCGGCGCGTGGCATGTCGACAGTCTGGTCGGCAGGTGTCTCGATGTCGGGCTTGTCGAACAGGTTGCCGGTGCGGAACACGATGCGTGTTATTGCTTCGACAGGAGTGTCGAACATTCTTGCAGTGGCTTTCTTGCCGTTCACGAAGTACGTACCCACGTGACCGTCTACAGAAAGTACTGCCTTGATGTGGTATGCCTGACCTGCGTCATAGTGCTTCATCATGCCGCCGTAACGGGCTCCGCCCTTTACTTTCATGGTTGCTGTAGAGTCGAGGACGATGCGAGAGCACATGTTGCCCTTGGCGTCGAGGAACTCGATGTTGAGTTGTCCGTGGTCGTTCTGCATTGCCTTTACGTCGAACTCTACCGTAAGTTCCTTGGTCGCAGGTATGACTTTTTCTACGCGTGCGTAGTCATACGGGTCCTTGTCGCTGAGTGTAAGCCATTCGCCGTCGAGTTTTACGGGCGCCCACAGCGGCGAGTATATGTTCCAGTCGGTCATGTCGGCGAGTTTCTTATACTTGCCGAAGCCTCCCGAAGCCTGCTCCGTGGCCTCGAGCTTGACGGGCACCTGCACGCAGGCCACCCACATGTCTTCTTTGTTGTTGCTGTAAGTTATCCACAGGTTGCCGTCCTTAGGCTTGCCGTTGCCTTCGAGTATGCCGCGTGTGTACTGAGGGCCGAAGCTCTTGTAGAGGCCCCAGTGGCGCTCGGGGGTCACTTCGCCGTTGATGAGGTTGAGCGTAGTGTATTCAAGTCCGTCGTTGCTTAGCGATATAGCCAGCGGCCAACGGTATTCTGCAGGGTTGTAAACAGTGGCGTAAGTGCCGTCTGAAAGGCGCTGTCCCCATATCTTGGCGTTTGAATTCACGAAGCCGTGAGCCCTCTTTACAGGCTGTCTCCATGTGTTGCCGCCGTCGCTGCTTATGCTCGTAAGGGCGTGCTTCCACAGTCCCACCTTGCGTCCGTCGGGCAGGGTGTATCCGCTGAATGCCTTGTAAGGAGTCTTCAAGGGCAGTATTTCGTCGTCGCGGTCAGCTTCTTCAACCCACTGCATGCGTATCATCGGGTCGGCCAACAGTTCGTCGCAGGCCTTGACGAAAGCCTTGTCTTTCGAGCGTTTGTAGTATGGATAGTCGGTATTCTTCTCGTTGAAGCCGTGGTTGTAGTAGATGAAGTAGATGGGGCCGAACGAGCCGTCAGCCTTAATCTCGCGTACCACACGGCCTATGGCGTTGCCGTCGTTGGGGTCGTCCTTAGGCGTGATGGCCACGCAATAGTTGCCCATGGCGATGAGCTTGTTGCTCTTTGATACGTAGAATCCTATGCGCTGGTGCATTATGGCCTTCAGGTCTTTTGCCACAACGCCCGGCCATGCCGGCTTGGTGAAGCCGTCGGGCACGTTGTATTCGGGGAACAGCACTACCGGCTCGGTCCATGTATAGCCGTCGTCAGATGTCTGGAGCATGGTGCGTCCCGGAGCCTCGTGCTCGCTGCGCGGGTCGGTCAGGTAGTGCATGTAGAACTTGTTGTTCCAGTAAGCCATCATGGGCTGGTGGTTGTAGAGCCAGCCGGCGCTGCCGCGCATGGTCTGTATGTTGTGTACTCCGACAACAGGTGAGAGTCCGCCGTCGTGGCGTGCGGGAGTGGCGATTACGCTGCCCGTATAGTGTACGGCGTCGCGGTTGTACTTGATGAGGTTGTTTACTATTTCCTCGGATGCCATGAACACCGTGCCGTGCTTGTGGCCTACGGGGAAGTTGACAGCGCCGGTGCGGTCCTGGAAGTTGACGAAGTCCTTAGTCCTTGCCGCTCCGTAAATGCCGTGCTGGTAAGAGTCGTAGTATACGTAGTACCAGCCTTCGGCCTTGGCCGTGGTCGGGCCTTCGGTGAAGCTCTCCGTAAATGGTTCTGATGGTTTGCTCCAGGGGCCGTAGGGCGACTTGGCGAATGATATTTTCAAGTTGCGCTGTTTGCGCGAATTGTCCTTGAGCACCATCACGTAGTCCTTGTCGCCACGCTTCAGTATGGTGGCGTCGATGCAGCTGAAGTCAGGGTCGATGAGGACTTTGGCCTTGCTGAACTTCTTGAAGTCCTTGGTCGTAACGTAATAGAGGCGGTGGTTGTTGTAGTGGTCCTCCTCGTAGTCGGGGAACTTGCCCGGCACGCACGAAGCCCATACAATCATGTATTGCTTCTTTACGTCGTCATAGAACAGCTCCGGAGCCCAAACGTTCACCGTGGTAGGGTCGTCCATTACGTTGATGAGACGCTCCTCGCTCCAGTGGATGAGGTCTTTGGACGAGGCGTAGCCGAAGCCCTTGTCGCCCCTCCAGCTCGATGTCCACACGAGATGGAACGTGCCGTCGGGTCCTTTAACTATCGACGGGTCGCGCATTACCTTCTGCGTGCCCACTTCCGGACGCAGGAAGGTGCCTTGGATGGTGTCCCACCGCAGGCCGTCATAACTGTAGATGAAGCGCAAACCCTCGTTTGCGGGTTCACGGAATGACGTGGATACATAAACGTCTTTGGCAGACGTGATACTGGAAACCATCGTTGCCGCGGCAATGATGGCAGACAGAAAAAGCTTTTTCATTATATATTTTCTTGCTTGTTTTTTTGTTTATGACGGAATGTTAAAACGTTTGTAATCATATTTTGCATATATTATTGATACTTATTTATAAATACTTTTTCCATGGACTGGTTTTCATGTACGAATTCTTATTTGAACGAATAAAATGAAAACGGATTTTAGCCTGTTTCTGAATGAAAGATAAAATGGCATGAATATGGCAATATGTATGTGCGCTGTTTTGTGCGGTTATGTGGCTTATATTGTTTGTTTGCAGTGTATTATGACATATTTGAACTGTATATGTGTAATGTTGTATAGTCATTGTGTCTGTTGTTTTAGTTACATTTTGTCGTTTCAGTCGTCTTGGTTGTTGTTGCATAATACAATTGTCTGCCTATATGCTGCATTATGAGATGTTTTGAATGTATTTGTTTGCATATTGATAAATATTTGTTACCTTTGCCGTTAAATGTAATGAAAAAGACTAAGATGTATGAGCAAACTGATAAAGCCTGTGAGTTATAAACCCTTGCTTGACATTCAGCAGACTGAGCAGGGTATTAAGTTGATAAAAGAGTTTTTCCAAATGAATCTTTCGACCGAACTGCGTCTGCGCCGTGTCACGGCTCCGCTGTTTGTCCTGAAGGGTCTCGGCATAAACGACGACCTTAACGGCGTGGAGCGTCCGGTGACTTTCCCAATCAAGGATCTGGGTGACGCCAAGGCCGAGGTGGTGCATTCGCTTGCCAAGTGGAAACGGCTGACATTAGGCGAATACAACATAGAGCCTGGATATGGTATTTATACCGACATGAATGCGATACGTGCGGACGAGGAACTCGATAATCTTCACTCGCTATATGTAGACCAATGGGACTGGGAGGCTGTGATGACGGCAGGGCAGCGCAACCTTGGCTTCCTGAAAGACATTGTCCGCCGTATTTACTCGGCAATACGCCGCACGGAGTTTCTTGTGTGCGAACGTTATCCTGAAATAAAGCCTTTTCTGCCTGACGAGATTCAATTTATAGAGAGCGAGGAACTCTTGCAGATGTATCCCGACAAGAGCGCAAAGGAGCGCGAGGACCTGATAGCCAGGAAATATGGAGCTGTTTTCATAATAGGAATTGGCGGAAAACTGTCAAACGGCGAACCGCACGACGGCCGCGCGCCCGATTATGACGACTGGACTACCCCTAACGGCGACGGCTACAATGGTCTTAACGGTGACATCCTGATATGGTATCCTACGCTTGACCGTGCCGTGGAGCTTTCGTCGATGGGCATACGTGTTGACAAGGAAACGTTGTTGCGCCAGTTGGATATTACCGGACAGCAGTGCCGCAAGGAGCTTTATTTCCACAAAAAGCTGTTGGCCGGCGAACTGCCGTTGAGCATAGGCGGCGGCATTGGGCAGAGCCGTCTTTGCATGGTGCTGCTCCATAAGGCCCATCTTGGCGAGATACAGGCAAGCATCTGGCCTGACGAGATGCTCAATGAGTGTGCCCGACTGGGCATGGCCATAATATAAGCCGTGTAGGTAAATTGTTGGTTGTGTGGTTGTTACAGGTATGTCCCCAGTCCATGCAGATGCATGCGCATTGCCATAAGTTTTCTTTGTCGGAACAATAGTTTTATTGTGCTTTTGTAAAAGGTTGCCTTTTGGCTCGCAATAGGTATCCTTTTACACGCCAATAGGTTACCTTTTGCAATGTAAAAGGTAACCTGTTGTATTTCAGTATGTTTTTGCCGATTGCCCTGGATGCTTACAGGGCGGGTCAAATAAAAAAACACATCCACATTGAAGGGTGTCTTGCTAAGGCAATGTTCAATGTGGATGTGGCTTCGTTTACTGGTGTTTTATGCTTGATTTTATTTCTTCAGCTTGAACGAGTTTTCTATGCTTTCAATCTCGCTGCAGAACAGTTTGTCTATCTTTAACCTCTGTTCAATCTGAGTGCAACTGTGTATCACGGTTGAATGGTCGCGCCCTCCGACGAGCTTTCCTATGCGTGAGGCAGGCATTTTGGTATATTTCTGCGCCAGATACATAGACACCTGGCGTGCTATCACGTAGTCGCGCTTGCGGCTACGGCTTGTAACTGCCGCCGTGGTGACGTTGAAATGGTTGCACACAGTGTCGAGTATGTCGTCCATTGTGAGCGGTTCGTTGTCTATCTTGACCGCGCGTTTGATGACCCTTTCTGCCAGGCGCATGTCTATCTTGCAGTTGTAGACTACCGAGAATGCCAGCAGCGAGTTGATTACTCCCTCAAGGTCGCGCACGCTTCCGTTGGCTGTCTGTGCTATGAACCTAACAACTTCTTCAGGTATCTTCAGTCCGTCGCGCTTTATTTTGCTGTTCAGTATGTCGACGCAGAGCTGTATGTTGGGTTTCTCCAGCTCGGCTATAAGTCCGCAACTGAAACGTGTCAGCAGTCGGTCGCTCATGCCTTGAAGGTCGACGGGCGGACGGTCGCATGCCAGAATTATCCGTTTGCCGTTGCGGAAAAGGTGGTTGAATATGTGGAAGAACGTCTCTTGGGTTTTCGTTGCCGACACCCATTCCTGAATGTCATCCACAATCAGCATGTCGATGGTCTGGTAGAAGTTGATGAAGTCGTTTGTACAGTTCTTCAGCACGGCGTCGGTGTATTGCACCTGGAACAGTCTTGCGCTGATGTACAATACCCGTTTTTGCGGATAAAGCTCCTTTGTCCGCACGCCGATGGCATTGACTAGGTGTGTCTTTCCGCAGCCCGACGGGCCATAAATGAACATCGGGTTGAATTGTGTCGAGTTGGGGTGTTCGGCAATGGACAATCCGACCGAACGCGGAAGCTTGTTGCTGTCGCCTTCAATATAGTTGGCAAACGTATGCCGGAGGTCGAGTTGTGAGTCTATGTCTTGTGGTTTTGCGGCGTCAAGTACTGTTGGCGACTGGTTGATGCGTGTCGTCTTCTGTCCTGACTTGTCAATGTCCGCAATAGGCTCGGGTTCGACTTCCTGGGTTAGTTTGTGCGTCTTGTCCACCATGATGCGGTAGTTAAGACGTATGCCGGTACCGAAATATTTGGTCAGCACTTTGGTCAGCAGGCTCACATAGTTCTCTTCAAGATATTCAACGAAGAAGTTGCTGGGCACTTGTAGTATAAGTGTCCGGCTTGTTTCATTGAACGATTCGAAGACAATAGGCTTGAACCATGCGTTGAATTGCTGTTCTGAGACGTTGTCTTTTATCAGCGAAAGGCAGCTGTCCCAAAGTGCGTTGGGGGTGTTGCTCATTTGTCAAGATAAGATTATGATGGCTTTCCGTACGTATGAAAGTCGTTGCAAAGTTCGCAAAAAATATTGAAACGCACAAATACCTGTTTTTCTAGATTTGTAGAGTGATTTGCGTAAATGTCCGAAAAACCGCACTTTATGGCCCTTGTTGCTGATTTGTTGTATTATGGACTATTGCATATTTGCAAGTGCTTGAAAAATAGGGGATTGCATATATGCCGACACTAATGGTAAGGTTGAGGCTTTTATTTGGGACTGTGTCCTGAAAATGGTATGTATTAGTAAGTTCCGAGTTTTTTTATATTCATTCGTGTTGCCCGGCGTTATTTAGATGAATTATAAATTAGTCAGCGTGCGGCTGTTTAATGAAAAAAACAAACCGGCATGCAAGAAAAGAATGTGGTGGTTGTTTGTGCCATATTGCTTCGTGGCAGTGGCTTAAGTACCGTTTCTTTTCTTGCATGCCTTTTTGACTTTATCCCATACTTGATGTCGTTGTATGGTTGTTTAATCTCCTTTTCTTCCGAATATTGAGAAGTGGACGTAGCGTTTCGGGTGCGCCTTAAGGTCAATGAGGAGCGAATCAGCCGAACGCATGGTGCTGTTCAGGTTGTTGTATAGTGCCGGGTCGCGCATGAGCAATCCGAGTGTCCCCTCGTTGTTGTTAAGTTCAGCTGTGAACTTTTCTACGTTGGTAAGTGTCTCGTTTACATGTGCGACAGTGCTGGCAATGTCGATTTGATTAATGTTTTTGGCTGCAACGTTAGCGTTGTAAAGTACGCTGTCTGCCATTCTGGTCATTCCGGGTACGCTCCTTTCAAGGCCTGAAAGCAGGTTGTTGAGTTTTTTTGTGGTTACTGTAAGGTCGGTTGTCACTGTCTCTACATTCTGCAAAGAGTTTGCTATTGCCGGATTGGAGAGCAGAATGTTCAGGCTTGTTACAATCGAATCGATTTTCGGGAGAATCTGGTTTACGGTCGGAATCATGTTTGAAACTTTCTCAAGGGCTCCGCCGTTGATGCCTCCTTGTATGGTCCCCCCAGGCATTATTCTCTCGCGTGGGTTGGTGGCGAGCAACAGGTTGACTTTTACGTTGCCAAGCATGTCGCTTACAATTTCGGCGCTACTGCCTTTGGGAATGCGCAGCTTTTCGTCAATGTCGGCCTCGACCATTATGTCGCCTTTCTTGTTGAAATTGTATATGATGTTCCTTACTACGCCGACTTTGAAACCATCAGCATAAATTGCGCTTGACGATGACAGACCGCTTATGTCCTTGAACGATATGTAGTAAATGTTTTCTGGTGTGAACAGCTTCAGTCCTTTAAGGAAATTCATACCGAAAAACAGTATTACTAATCCGCATATCGCCACTAAGGCTATTTTGACTTCTTTATTGAAAAACTTCATAATCAATTCTTATTTGTTAGACTTAAACTCTCTTATAGCCTGCCTTACATCCATTTTCTCTCCGTTTTTAAACGCTATGATGAAAGCTTCTGGAAATTTGTCCAATATGGATTTACGCAGGCGGTATATTTCATTATAGTCGGTCGATGCCCCGTATGTGTATTTTACAAGCTCTCCTTCTTTGTACGAGTCTATTCCTTCAAGACCTTTGAAGTTGCTGCTGGTCGGGCTGAGATTCTTGCTGCTTGCAAGAACCTGTATTTTGAAAACAGGCTTGTCTGAAATATTTTTGTCGTTCTCGTCAGAGTCTTTACTGCTTGTTTCTGTTAGTGTTGCTTCCTCCTTTTTTACTTTTGGAGCGGATTGACTGTTTTTTCTAGGTTTTTCCGGCTCTTCCGTTATCTTTTCGTCAGCGGGTGGAATAATGGTCGGTATTTCCGTTTTCGGCTTTTTCATCGTCTTGTATGGCACGGTGACATTGTTGTCGTATTTTGCCTTGTATTTGGAAAAAGCCTCGAATATGCCTTTTGCAAGTTTGTCTATGTTTTCCTTGTTGTTCAGGAATTTCTCTTCGTCAGGAGTCGTTATGAAACCTAATTCAATAAGGCACGCAGGCATGGACGTTTCGCGTAATACAAGAAAAACGTCTTGTTTGACGCCTTTATTCGGCCGTTTTGCTATCGAACATACACTGTTTTGCACGTATTTTGCCAGTTCTACGCTGCGTGCCATGTTTTTGTCGTGCATGAATTCGAACATTATTGCGCTTTCTGGCGAATTGGGGTCATAGCCTTCGTAGTGTTCCTTATAATCTTCCTCGATTACGATTACAGAGTTCTCGCGTTGTGCAGCACTCAGCTTTTCGTCAGAACGGCGTATACCCATAGTGTAGGTTTCCAAGCCGCGGGCTATACTCCCTTTAGGCAGGGCGTTAGTGTGGATTGATATGAACACGTCGGCTTTGTTCTTGTTGGCTATGTCTGCCCGTTTGTGCAGTGGTATGAACACGTCCGTCTTGCGCGTGTACACTACTTTTACATCGGGACAGTTTTCTTCAACATAGCGGCCGAAGGCCAAAGCAACATTCAGGTTGATGTTTTTTTCGTATGAAAAAGCTCCTTTAGCGCCTGCATCATGCCCGCCGTGGCCAGCGTCGATGACGAGCGTAAAACGGTTGTCCGCGCCAAAGGAAGCGGCTGTTAAAGAGACAAATATCAGTAATGATAATACTATTCTTTTGCCCATGTGTGATTTATTACAAATACAAAGGTAGTAATTTATTTATGAAAAACTGTTACCTTTCAAAAAGTTTTATCATTTATTAAGTGTAGTTCTACCGATGCACTGGCCAGGTCGGCTCCCATTGGTGGGTTTGTCTTATCGATGGTTATGTCAATAGTCTCGATCGAAGGGAATGCCTCGATGATGCTTTTGCCTATCCTGCCGGCAACGTGCTCGAGCAGGCAGGAAGGCTTTTGCATCTCCTTATTTATGATGTCAAACAATTCGGCATAGTTAAGTGTGTCTTCGACGTTGTCGCTTTCTATGGCCTTTTCAAAAAGATATTTTGCCCTGAGGCTTACGACAAATTCGCCACCGGTGGCTCTTTCTTGTGGCAACACTCCGTGGTTGGCATGAAAGCGCACCTTGTTAAGACAGACGTAACTTGATGATAATTTCATTGTAAATCAATTATGTGCCTTTAATATAATAAGGGTCGAGAATTAAGAAAGCGTCCATGCTTGTTATGGCGGCAAGTCGTTTCCCCCTTAATTCCCGACCCCGGTGTATAAGTTATGTTTTACATTATCCGCATCTCGATGCTCCACAGTTCTTGCAGATCAGGCATCCTTCTTGGTATACGAGTGTCTCCTGTCCACAGGACGGACATTTCTGTCCTTTGGCTTCAGTTCCGTCGGTAATGTATTTCTTAAGGGCGCGTTCAACACCGTTTTTCCATGTGTTGATGCTTTCGTCCTTTAGCTGCAGCGAACCTACCAGTTTAATCACATGTGATATTGGCATGCGGTAGCGTAGCACGCCTGATATCAATTTTGCGTAGTTCCAGTATTCAGGGTTGAATTTCTCGCTCAAGCCTTCAACGGTAGTCTTATATCCACGCTTGTTCTCAAACTGGAAGTCGTAACGCGATTTCCCGTTGTCGTCAACTTGTTTGATTATCTTGCCCTTTGTAATTGTCTTTGGCAGCACGATACCCTCCTCGTCGTCCTGGAGACCGGTGAAGATTTCGTATGGATAACCGTCCAACAGTCCGACGAATGCCACCCATTTCTCCTTGTTGTTCTGGAAACGTACTACATCACATTCAAGTACCTTTGGTCTTACCTCGGTTACTTCAGGATGCCTGCACGGCGGCAGTTGGTGCTGTGTACTTATCTCCTCGCCGCCTTTTTCTTTTTTCTTCTCGACCGAGAGCATAACACCAGAGCGCGAACCGTCGCGATATACGGTGCAACCTTTGCATCCTGATTTCCATGCTTCGACGTACAGACGGTTTACGAGTGCTTCGTCCACGTTGTTCGGAAGGTTGATTGTTACGCTGATGCTGTGGTCTACCCATTTCTGTATTGCACCCTGCATGCGTACTTTCATCAGCCAGTCAACATCGTTTGCCGTGGCCTTATAATAAGGTGATTTGGCTATCAGGTCGTCAATTTCTTCTTGCGTGTAGCGTTTCTGGGTGTCATACCCGTTTATCCTCATCCATTCGATGAACTTGCGGTGGTAGACAATGTATTCTTCGAACGAGTCGCCTACCTCGTCAACGAAGTCAACATGTACGTCGCTGTCGTTGGGGTTCACCTTGCGGCGGCGCTTGTACACGGGCATGAACACCGGTTCTATTCCGCTTGTCGTTTGCGTCATAAGGCTAGTTGTGCCGGTTGGGGCTATTGTAAGGCAGGCAATATTGCGTCGTCCGTATTTTGCCATTTCTTCATAAAGGGCGGGATCGGCTTCCTTTATGCGGTTTACGAATGGATTGTTCTCTTCTCGTTTAGCATCATATATTTCAAATGCTCCGCGCTCTTTTGCCATTATGACAGACGAGCGGTAAGCCTCGATGGCCAGTGCCTTGTGCACTTCGACCGAGAAGTCCGTAGCTTCCTGCGTGCCGTAGCGCAGTCCCATGGCTGCTATCATGTCGCCTTCGGCCGTTATGCCGACGCCTGTACGGCGGCCAAGTCCACTCTTGCGCTTAATCTTTTCCCACAAGTGGTATTCTGTGAATTTCACTTCGTCGCTCTGCGGGTCGCTCTTGATCTTCTCCATTATGAGGTCGATCTTCTCGAGCTCCATGTCCACGATGTCGTCCATTATGCGCTGCGCCATTGCGACGTGGCGGCGGAACAGGTCGAAGTCGAAGTAAGCCTTGTCTGTGAACGGGTTTACTACGTATGAATAAAGGTTGATTGACAGCAGTCGGCAAGAGTCGTAGGGACAGAGCGGAATCTCTCCGCATGGGTTTGTTGAAACGGTGCGGAAACCGAGGTCTGCGTAGCAGTCGGGTATGCTTTCACGGATTATGGTGTCCCAGAACAGCACACCAGGCTCGGCGCTTTTCCATGCGTTGTGTACAATCTTGTCCCATAACTTCTTTGCGCTGATGGCCTTTTCCACACTCGGTTTGTCGCTGTCGACAGGAAACTGCTGTGTGTATTCGCGGTCGTCGATTGCCGACCTCATGAACTCGTCGTCAATCTTGACGGATACGTTTGCGCCGGTTATTTTACCTTCCGTCATTTTTGCGTCGATGAAGGCTTCGCTGTCCGGATGTTTGATGCTTACCGACAGCATGAGCGCTCCGCGTCGTCCGTCTTGGGCTACTTCGCGTGTCGAATTGCTGTAACGCTCCATGAAGGGTACTAGGCCTGTTGATGTGAGCGCCGAGTTGTTAACGGGCGAACCCTTGGGACGCAGGTGTGAAAGGTCGTGTCCTACGCCACCACGCCGTTTCATCAGCTGGACTTGCTCTTCGTCGATTCTCAGGATTGCTCCGTATGAGTCGGCGTCGCCGTCGAGTCCTACGACGAAACAGTTTGACAATGATGCAACCTGATGGCTGTTGCCTATGCCTGTCATCGGGCTGCCTGCAGGTACAATATATTTAAAGTGGTCTAGTACGGTATAAACGTCTTCGGCACTTAGTGGATTCTTATACTTGTTTTCTATTCTCGCTACTTCGTTGGCGATGCGCCAGTGCATGTCAGAGGGTGTCTTTTCAAAAATGTTCCCGAAACTGTCTTTCAGGGCATATTTGTTCACCCAAACTCTGGCAGCCAGTTCGTCGCCGCCGAAATAAGCCAAAGAGGCTTGGAAGGCTTCTTCAAAGGAGTAAGTTTTTTTTATTTCCATGATGGTGGGGTTGATTTTCGAGATGCAAAGCTACGAACATTTTCCGATATAGAAAAGAACTTTTTGGAAAATTTTTCGGGAAAAGAATCGTAAAAAGTTTCCCAAAATGGAATACTTCGTTGTGTTTCAATGAGATTGAACTTTTTTGAAAAGTAAGACTGCAACCGGGACCCGCTTTGTGCCGGAATGTTATCACTTTGTGACATGTGAAGCTGATTTTGCCTGCTTTTCACCTTATTATATATGGTGGTTTTTGTTCCCATCTGCAGTCATGGCGTATTTATGGCTTTTGAACATGCTAGGTTTAATACTGTTTGACCAATCTTTTTGTGGTACTAAGCATTTTACGAATGTGCACCACGTTTTTTACAAATGTAAAATAATTTTCAATTGTCAGCAGTCATTAATGTTTAATGCTATTGCCTGTGCTGCAGAACAATACCTGTGCCATGACCATAAATATAGTAATGCTTTTGCGCAATAGTGTAAAAAAATGACATTAACTGTTCGAGTTATTGACAAAATATGTTATATTTGCACTTTGTTAGTGCCATGAGCGTGTCGTTTTAAGTTCATGGCGTGTGAAAAATGATGGAAAGCATTTTATTATATCAAATCTTATAAACGATTATGAAACCAACGTTATTGTTGCTGGCTGCCGGAATGGGCAGCCGTTACGGCGGGCTTAAGCAGCTCGACGGTCTTGGGCCTAATGGCGAGACCATTATGGACTATTCAATTTATGATGCTATCAAGGCCGGCTTCGGCAAGATTGTTTTCGTTATCCGTAAGGATTTTGAGCAAGACTTCAGGGAGAAGGTTTTATGCAAGTATGAGGGCCATGTGCCGGTGGAACTTTGTTTCCAGAGTCTTGATGCCCTGCCCGAAGGCTTTGCCTGTCCGGAAGGCCGTGTAAAGCCATGGGGTACCAACCATGCCGTGCTCATGGCAAAAGACGTGATTAAAGAACCTTTCTGCGTTATCAACTGCGACGATTTCTATAACCGCGACGCTTTCATGGTGATAGGCAAGTTCCTTGCCGACTTGCCCGAAGGCAGTACAAACCGTTACGCAATGGTAGGTTTCCGTGTAGGCAATACTTTGTCTGAGAACGGAACCGTTGCCCGTGGAATATGTTCGAAGGATAATGATGGCAACCTTACCACCGTTGTTGAGCGTACCGAGATCATGCGTGTTGAAGGCAAGGTCAGCTACAAGGATGAGGAAGGTAAGTGGGTTGCCGTAGACGACAATACACCTGTGTCAATGAACATGTGGGGCTTCACGCCGGATTATTTCGAGCATAGCGAGGAGTATTTCAAGGAGTTCCTGTCTGACCCGGCCAACATGTCAAACCTCAAGGCCGAGTTCTTCATACCTTTGATGGTCAACAAACTGATCAACGACGGTACTGCGACGGTGAATGTGCTCGATACTACGAGCAAATGGTTCGGCGTTACTTACGCTGCCGACCGCCAGGGCGTGGTCGACAGGATACAAGGACTGGTCGACGAAGGAGTTTATCCTGCTGAATTGTTCTAAATGCCGGGCCTGTGCCGGTGTTGGCATTTACAGTAACCTCTTTGTGGCAAGCCGGCATTCTGTCCGGCTAGTGTGTTTTTTCATGCCTTTAGGCATATCGGAAGGACGCATGCCGGCTTGCCTGCCTAAACATTGTTAACTTTTTGAGATGAACATAGATATTCTTACAGTTGCGGAGCTTGAACGGTTCCGCCAACTAATAAGCACGTCTGATAAGATTGTTTTGTGTTGCCACCGCAATCCTGACGGTGACGCCGTAGGTTCCATGCTCGGCCTGTCCGAATACTTGCATGAGTGCGGCAAGGTGCCGGTCGTAATCGTCCCTGACGCTTATCCAGACTTTCTTCAGTGGCTTCCGGGCACTGAACGCATGGTGCGCTATGACAAGCACAAGTCGTTTGCCGACGAAATACTGTCACAGGCAGACCTTCTGTTCTGCCTCGACTTCAACACGGTGTCGCGTACGGGCGACATGGTTGAGGCTATAACCAATTCAAAGTCGGCGAAAGTAATGATTGACCACCACTTAAGTCCCGACATGGACACGGTGCTGTGCATATCGCATCCCGAGGCGTGCAGTACGTGCGAGCTGGTGTTCCGCCTGATATGGCAACTTGGCGGTTTTGACCTTATGACCCGTAAATGTGCGGTGCCGCTGTATTGCGGCATGATGACAGACACGGGCGGATTTACATACAACTCTACGCGTCCCGAGATTTTCTTTATCATAAGCCAGCTTCTCACCAAGCGTATCAACAAAGACAAGATTTACCGCAATGTGTACAACAATTACAGCGAGTGGCGCGTAAGGCTTACCGGTTATGTGCTTTACCAGAAATTGGTTGTCCTGTCTGATTACAAGGCTTCTTACTTCGTGCTTACACGCGACGACCTTAAGAAGTTCCATTATATAAAAGGCGACGCCGAGGGGCTTGTCAACATGCCTTTACAGATTAAAGGTTCCAAACTCAGCATATCGCTCAGGCAGGATACGGAGAAAGACAATCTTGTGTGGGTGAGCCTGCGCTCGGTCGACGATTTTCCGTGCAACAAGATGGCCGAACGTTATTTTAACGGCGGCGGACACCTTAACGCTTCCGGCGGCCGGTTGGAATGCTCTGTCGAGGAGGCTGAAGCCGTGGTCCGTAAGGCCATCGAGGAGTTTTGCGGATGATTGGCAGATTGCTTTATGATTGTTGAGAATTGACTTGTTGACGACAGTGCATTCTGTCGTTCGCGGAAAAAACGAGCGTGAAACCACCGGCATCGGCTTACGATGCGCCGCAGTCGTGGTTTCACGCTCGTTTCTTTTTGCCTTAATAAAACCAATCCTTTTACGGTGTTTTGCAAAATGTTTGTAAGTGCCTGGCTATAAGGCACTTTGCAATTTGTCGTCTTTTGCCTTGCAAAAGGTTGCCTTTTACACGCCAAGAGACGGCCTTTTACAATGCAAAAAGCCGTCTCTTGGAAATCCGTTTCTTTTATGATGCTTGCTGACGCCTGGCCGGGCGTTATCTAACGTTGATGATCTTATGGGTCTGTAACGACAAGCGCCATTTAGGATGGGCCAGACAATAGGCTATGGTTTCCTCCAAAATGCGGGCGTTGGCCTTGCCGTCGCCCGTGTCGCATGGCTGCAGGCTGTATACCGAGGCTTCCATGCCGTCGTATCGGGACATGTCTTGGCTTGCGCCCATGAATACTACTTTAAGTTCGTCTATGCGGTTCAGGTTGACCGGCCGGTACTTCGGCGAGCATGTAATCCAGTCGATGCTGCATCCGTCGGGCAGACGGTTGGTGCCGTTGGTCTCTATTTGCACGTATTTGCCTGCCGCGTGCAGCTTGTCGACAAGCGACGCCGTGAGTTGCAGTGTAGGTTCGCCGCCGGTGATGACAACGTGCGATGCCGGATATTCAGACACCTTGCCGACTATCGAGTCTTCGTCCATCTCAGTGTAATCGTCGTGCTCCGTGTCGCAAAACGGACACTTCAGGTTGCATCCTGAAAACCTTATGAACACGGCAGGAGTGCCCGTGTAATGGCCTTCGCCTTGCAGTGAGTAGAATATTTCGTTGATGCGCATCTCCCTCGGTTTATTCTTCGTCCTTGATGTATGTCACCTTGTTGTTCCTGCTTTCTTCAATGTCAACGCGGTAGCAGTGTTCTACCTGCTCGCATATCCAGCGTGCTATGTTCTCGGCGGTAGGGTTGAACGGCAGCAGCTCGTTGAAGTCGCCGTGGTCAAGATAGCCGTGTATCTTTTCTTTTATTACCTTGAAGTCAACCACCATGCCTTCGGCATTAAGCTCCTTGGCTTTACAGTGTACGGTTACAATCCAGTTGTGTCCGTGCATCTTGCGGCACTTGCTTTCGTAGGGTAGGGTGAGGCGATGGCATCCTGCTATCTCCATCTGTTTTGAAACATAATACATATTTATTGAATATTCCTGTAGTAAACAATCAAGTCTTGACGTGCCGCGGCTCACGGTGGTCGTTTCCGTACGGCAGTCTTGCAGCGACAATTTGTAAATGTTGCGCCAGCCGGCGCGTAGCCTGTTTTTATTGTCCATGCAAAATTAAGAAAATATCCTGAGAAATGCCCCTGCTGCTCATAAAAATCTGTATTTGTTGCAGTTATGTCGGCCTGTGCTTCCGTTTGAATTACAGCCCACATCGGCGCTTTGCCTGTACATGCCGATCGGGTCGCAGATGTGCCGTTTTTGCGGTTTAGTATATAAAATCGGGAAATTCAAATGAAAAATTGTGGGGAAATGATAGTCGTGACAATTTGCAGCCCGTACTTGCCATAGGATAAAAATAAAAATTGCCTTGATATCACATCAAGGCAGATTCTTACTTTTTGAATGTCTTAGTCTTTAGAATCAATGTAGCATGTAATTCTGAAAATCTCTTAATTACGATGCAAATTTAGCCAAATAAATTGACCTAAGTCAATAAATGCAAGTATTTTGATGAAAAAACTACGTAAACGTTTGCGAAAATTCGGTTTTAAAATCAAAATTCACAGCCGTGTAAAATTATGTTTTAAACTTGTCAATCGGCCATGTATGTTCTTGACGCCAAGCAAGCATTGTTGCATGCCGTTTGTTGCATAGGCGGGGCTTGGCGTACCGTAACACTTTTCATAGAGTGCCACATGGCTTCCATTCGTAAAATCCTCAATTCATGATTGCAGTCCAGGCAACGCTCAACGCCATCCAGCCTATTAGCAGCAAGACAAGGCAGGCAAACCATCCGACGAGCATTTTTACCGTGTACCATGCCGTGCGCAGCAGGCTGAAGCCGTACAGCTGTTTGTAGTCATACAGCAGGACGAGTAGCAATAGCCACGTTGGCATGATGTATATGTTGTCAATCCACATGCTCCCGCCCGTGGCTGCGACGCAAATTGTTGATATCATGAGCAGTTGGGTGGCAATGAACACCTGCGAGAAGAAGCACTCCGTTATGTTCATGTTCGGACGCAGCGGCGACCGGCTGAACACGCGCATGGCAAGCAGGGCGAAAAGGCTGTGGGAAAAGATTAGTTCAACGGCTTGATTGTGTTGGAAGAAAGTGGTCGTTTCCTTGAATGTGTTGATAAAAAGGTTCATTCCCTGAAGCATGTATTGCTTTCCCTCGTAAGCTCCTTCACCGCCGCTTATGTCCACGGTTTTCTCGTTAAGCTGTTCTAGCGCGTCGGCGTAAGTCTGCTCAATCACGCCCGGGGCGAGGAAGTGTTGCACAAGAATATAAGCCGTTGTGACGAGGAATAGCATCTTTATGGGAGGAAAATACGGAGTCTGCCGGCCTTCAAGGTAGTCGCCGATCATGTAGCCGGGGCGGTAGATTAGATGCCAGAGGGTTCGCGGCAGGCTGCGGTTGCCTAGTCCCCACACCTCCAGGGCCTTGTTAAGCGCGTGGCGTAATGTGAAGCGTGTAACCCCGGCCGACTGTCCGCAGCGGGGACAGAAATTGCCCGTGAAGGCAGTGTCGCAGTTCAGGCATACGTGTGAGTCGCCTGAAAGAGGTTGCGGCGTCACTCCCTTGCGCTGCCATTCGACGAAACGCTTGGCACGGCGGTTGGCCATGCTCCATGCTGTTAAGGCTTTTTCTTTTATGTTTTTGAAAGGATTTCCCATACGGTAAAATACTTAATTATAATTTAAGCGGCTGCAAAGATACTAAAAAAGCATCGATACCATATAAGGGTAATTTATAACTTTTTGAACGTTAACCCGGACAATTTGTCATTTCGTTGTCCGGGTTAACGTTAAGCAAGAGTTAAGAATAATTTTTTATTTTGTATTTCGACATAAAAAACGTAACTTTGTATTTATTATATATGTATCAAAGATTAAAATCGACTGATGAAAGAATTTGTAATCTCTGAAGTAAAAGCCGAAACGGCTATTCTCGTAGGACTTATCACCCAGGAGCAGGACGAAGCCAAGACGAAAGAATATCTTGACGAACTCGAGTTCCTGGCCGACACGGCTGGTGCTGTGACCGTCAAGCGTTTCACGCAGAAGGTGGGAGGTCCTAACCAGACTACATACGTAGGCAAAGGAAAACTTGAAGAAATAAAGCAATACATCCAGATGGAAGAGGAAGCCGAACGCGAAATCGGAATGGTGATTTTCGATGACGAGCTGTCGGCAAAGCAGATACGCAATATAGAGGGCGAACTGAAGGTGAAGATACTTGACCGCACGTCGCTCATTCTCGACATTTTCGCCATGCGTGCACAGACGGCCAGTGCCAAGACGCAGGTCGAATTGGCCCAATACCGCTACATGTTGCCGCGCCTGCAAAGGTTGTGGACCCACCTTGAGCGTCAGGGAGGCGGTAGCGGTTCCGGCGGAGGCAAGGGTTCCGTTGGCTTGCGTGGTCCTGGCGAGACGCAGCTCGAGATGGACCGCCGTATCATCCTGCAGCGCATGTCGCTCCTCAAGCAGCGCCTTGCCGAGATAGACAAGCAGAAGACGACTCAGCGTAAGAACCGCGGGCGCCTTATCCGTGTAGCTCTTGTAGGTTATACCAACGTCGGTAAGTCAACCATAATGAACCTGTTGGCAAAGAGCGAGGTGTTTGCAGAGAACAAACTCTTTGCCACACTTGACACTACAGTGCGTAAGGTGGTGATAGAGAACTTGCCTTTCCTGCTGGCAGACACCGTCGGCTTTATCCGCAAGTTGCCTACCGACCTTGTCGATTCGTTCAAGAGTACGTTGGACGAGGTGCGCGAGGCTGACCTGCTTCTGCATGTTGTAGACATATCACACCCCGATTTCGAGGAACAGATAACCGTAGTCGACAACACTCTGAAGGACTTGGGATGCGCGGACAAGCCGTCGATGATAATCTTCAACAAAATCGATGCTTATACGTGGGTGGACAAAGAGCCCGACGACCTTACGCCTGCCACGAAGGAGAACATAACACTCGACGAACTGAAGCAGACATGGATGGCCAAGCTTAATGATAATTGCCTTTTCATTTCGGCCAAGAACAAGACCAACATAGAGGAAATGCGCAACACTATTTACAACCTGGTGCGCGAGCTGCATGTACAGAAATATCCGTACAACGACTTCCTTTATCCTACTGAATGATTCTTTTACCACATTAACAGTTAAAATATTAATGCCATGTACGATTACAGATTGTTGTCGGACGAGGAGATCGGAATACTCGAAGAGAATGGTTGTACGGCCGAAGACTGGACCAGCCTGAACGTAGACTACGATTTCAACCCTGCCTTTATCAGGAATGTGAGGTTTTACGGCACGGTAAACCTCGGCGTGTTCGAGAAGAATATTGAAGTTACAAACGGCTTCATGAAGCATTCGGGGATAAGCAATGCCACGCTGCGCAATGTCACCATAGGCGACAACTGTCTGATTGAGAATGTCGGATGCTACATCAACAACTATGTAATCGGCGACGAGTGCTGCATCTGTAACGTGGCTACCATGGAGACAACGGCCGAGGCAACCTTCGGCGAGGGTAACACGATATCGGTCCTCAACGAAGCAGGCAATGGCAATGTGGTGCTGTTCCGCGGCTTGACGGCCAACATCGCTGCGCTAATGGTGGCGCACCCGGATGACAAGGATTTGTCTGCGGCATTGAAAACGATGGCGAGGAACGACATAAGCCAGCGGCTTGCAGACAGGGGAACGATAGGTAACCGCGTGCGGATAACCAACACCACGGAGATAACCAATACCAACATCGACGATAATTGCGAGGTTAACGGTGCTTGCCGGCTCAGCGACTGTACTCTCGCCGCAGCTCCTGACGACAGCGTTTACATAGGTTCGGGCGTTATATGCGAGAACTCAATAATAGCCGACGGCTCTTCTGTGCTAAACAGTGCAAAGATCTTTAACTGTTATGTGGGCGAAGCTTGCCAGATAACCAACGGTTTTACAGCCGAAAGCAGCCTGTTTTTCGCCAACACGTATATGGCAAACGGCGAGGCGTGCGCCGCATTCTGCGGCCCGTTTTCGGCAAGCCATCACAAGAGTTCGCTGCTTATCGGCTGCATGACTTCTTTTTATAATGCCGGTTCTTGCACTAATTTCAGCAACCATGCGTACAAGATGGGCCCTGTGCATTACGGCACTTTGGAGCGTGGAAGCAAGACGGCCAGCGGCTCGCATACGCTTCTGCCTGCTACGATAGGGGCTTTCTCGATGTGCATGGGTAAGATATCCGGCCACCCTGACACGCGCAGGCTGCCTTTCTCTTACATTATTGGTACAGGCCGAGACATCATACTGGTGCCCGGAAAGAACATCGCCACGGTCGGGCTTTACCGTGACATAAGCAAATGGCCGAGGCGCGACGTAAGAATGGAGTCGGCCAAGAATACGCTCATAAACTATGATTGGCTCAGTCCGTTCACAATTAATGAGATAATGGAAGGACGCGAAGAGTTGGGCCGCCTGCTCCGTATACAGGGCGAGGCCGCCGCAGTTTACGAGTACGAAGGCTGCAAGATTAGCGGCAAGTCGTTGCGTCGCGGCCTGCGGTTGTACGACATGGCCGTCGAGCTTTTTATCGGCGAGGTGCCCATGTCGCACGACCTTGACGACAGGTGCGCGGCTTCATGTGCAGGCGGATGGAGCGACTTGTCGGGATTACTGTTGCCGTCTTCCGAGGTGGAGCGTGTCATTGAGAAGATAAAGTTGGGCATTATAAGCACCGTCAACGACCTGACCGAAGTATTCGTAGCCTATAACGACATGTACGGCGAATACCTGTGGACGTTTACAGTCAGCCTTATCAAGTATTATTTAGGTAAGGACGAGCTTACCGAAGAAGATTTCGAGTTGATGCGCGAGCGTGGAAAAGCCGCCCGAGAGGCATGGCTCGACGAGATAAGACGTGACGCCGAGAAGGAGTTTTCGATGGGGGACGTCGACCGTGCTACGCTCGACAAGTTCCTCGCCCAACTGTCATGACTGGGCTTCAGGCATGTAAGACTATCGTAATTTCAACCTTAACACTATTAATATGAGAAATTTTAGATCAGCGTTTTTTGTATTCCTGCTCGCCTTGGTGTTGCCGCTTACGGCAAAGGAATACAAGTATCAGACCGTCAAAGGCGACCTGACGAAGACACGCATCTACACGTTGGACAACGGTCTGACGGTGTATTTGTCGGTAAACAACGAGAAACCGCGCATTCAAACGTACATAGCCGTGCGTACCGGAAGCCGCAACGACCCGCCTGAAACGACAGGTCTTGCACACTATCTTGAGCACCTAATGTTCAAGGGCACACGCCAGTTTGGAACGATAGACGCGGCTAAAGAAGCCGTACTGCTCGACTCAATACAAAACCGTTTCGAGGTTTACCGCACACTGAAAGACTCGCTTCAACGCCGCGCTTACTATCAGCAGATTGACAGCCTGTCGCAGCTCGCCGCAAAATATTTCATCCCCAACGAGTACGACAAGCTGATGTCGTCTATCGGAGCGCAAGGAACCAATGCTTATACAAGCAACGACGTTACCTGCTATGTAGAGAACATACCGGCCAACGAGATTGAAAACTGGGCGCGCATAGAGTCAGACCGTTTTCAGAACATGGTCATCCGCGGTTTCCACACCGAGCTTGAAGCCGTGTATGAGGAGTACAACATCGGTCTCGGCGACGACAATCAGAAACTGTTTACAGCCATGAACGCCTTGCTCTTTCCCGGACATCCGTATGGTACACAGACAACAATCGGAACACAGGAGCACCTGAAGAATCCGTCGATTGTAAACATTAAAAACTATTTTAAGCGTTACTATGTGCCCAACAACGTGGCTATCTGCATGGCGGGCGACTTCGACCCGGACAAGGTTATTGCCATAATCGACAAGTATTTCGGCACATGGAAGCCCAATCCCAACCTCTCACAGCCTGAATATGCACCAATACCAGACCGCACCGCGCCTGCCGACACAACGGTTGTAGGCCAGGAGTCGGAGCGCATATACATGGCGTGGAAGTTTGACAAGGCGGCATCGTTCCAGGCTGATACACTCGATGTAATCAGCGACATGCTGTCCAACGGCAAGGCCGGACTGATGGACCTCGATCTTGACCAGCAGATGAAGTGGCTCGGCGGTGGTGCTTTCACTTATCCGCTGGCTGAATATTCTGGATTTGTTGTAGCCGGATTCCCCAAAGAAGGACAGTCGCTTGATGACGTCAAAGCCCTGCTTCTCGGTGAGATTGAGAAGTTAAAGAAGGGTGAGTTCAGCGAAGACTTGCTTAAGGCAGTCATCAACAACAAGAAACTGTATTTCTACACAACTCTCGAAAGTAATGGAGGCCGCGCCAATATGTTTGTTGACGCCTTCATCAACCGCCAGCAATGGAGCGACGTAGTTGGCCGCCTCGACCGCATATCGAATATTACAAAGCAGCAGATTGTCGACTTTGCCAACCGCCATTTCAAGGACAACTACATCGCCGTTTACAAACGCATCGGCGAAGATACATCGGTCAAGAAAATAGACAAGCCCCACATTACGGCCATACCTACCAACCGCGACCTGCAGAGCGAGTTTGTAACTGAAATAGTAAATACCAAGGTTGATCCGATACAGCCTAAATTCGTTGACTTCGATAAGGACATTGTAAAAGGTAAGACGAAAAACGGCCTGCCCGTATTGTACGTTAAGAACACTGAGAACGGCCGCTTCACACTGAGTTATTATTATAAATTTGGTGAGGAAAGCAATAAGTGGCTGTATTATGCCGCGCAATATTTCAACTATCTCGGCACGGACAAGATGACCGCCGAGCAGGTAAAGCAAAAGTTCTACAGCTTGGCTTGTGACTATGGGATAATAGTTGACACAAAAGCTATCCGGATTTACCTGAACGGATTGGCCGAGAACATGCCTGAAGCCATGGCTTTGCTTGACGATGTAATGTCTAATGCGAAGGTTGACACGGAGGCTTACACAAAGTATGTAGGCATAGAAGAAAAATCGCGTGCAGACAACAAGCTTGACCAGAGAGTGAATTTCAGCAGACTACAACAATACGGAATGTACGGTGCTTATAATACGTGGCTCAACATTCCGTCGACGACGGAGTTGAAAGAAATGGATCCACAGAAGCTTGTCGACATGATTAAGGCGCTTAAAGGTTACAAGCACGAGGTGCTCTATTATGGTCCGATGGAGCTTGACAAACTTGTCGCTGCCATTGACAAGAACCAAAAGGCAATCAAAACGCTTGCCGACGTGCCGGCAGGCAAGCCTTACAAGATGCAAGAGACCACGCAAAACGAGGTGTACATCGCTCCGTATGACGCAAAGAACATATACATGATGCAGTTCCATAACGAGAACAGCCAGTGGAGTCCTGACCGCGAGCCGGTAATTTCGCTGTTCAACGAGTACTACGGGGGAGGTATGAATACCGTGGTATTCCAGGAGTTGCGCGAGGCCCGCGGACTTGCATACAGCGCGTTCGCCATGTACGGAAGACCGAGCGTCAAGGGAGAGCCTGAATACGCTTATACGTACATCATCTCGCAGAACGACAAGATGATGGACTGCATCAACACGTTCAATAATATTTTGGATACAATGCCGAAGTCTGAGAAAGCGTTCGAACTGTCGAAACAGGCTCTGATGAAGCGCATTGCCACACGGCGCGTTACTAAGGAATATTTGCTTTATGCATATCTTGGCGCCAAGGACCTCGGCATCGACTACGACATCAACAAGAAGATTTATGAGGCTGTTCCTTCAATGACAATGGACGACGTAGCCAAGTTTGAGAAAGAGCACATGGCCAACAAGCCTTACCGCTACATGATTCTCGGCGATGAGAAGCAGCTCGACATGAAGGCTCTTGAAAAGATCGGACCTGTAAAGAGGCTTACAACTGAGGAAATCTTCGGATATTAATAAGTTTAAAACAAAAAATCATCAGTGATTATTTATCATTGATTTACAATTAATAAAAGGTTACCTTCTGCATTGCAAAAGGTAACCTTTTTTTTCTCGTACTATATCATTCTGTGCATTTTACACCGACAAATCGAACGTTATTGTAATATATAAAGGATTTTATTGCACAAATGAATAAATAATACTGACAAGCGCAATATATTTTATAATTAAAATTAAGATTGTTTGTTTGGGTTGAGTAAAATTTATAATTTTGCATTCAAATAATAAGGGCAATACATGCATTATATGTAAGTGGATTAGCTTTCTTGCACTTGTGACATCTGCCAGACAATAATAATACGCAATACAAACAGATATTCTTATAAATCGGACTTGCCGGTCGTATTATTATACTTGACACTTTCTCAGCACTGCATTGACAACTATCCCAAACGGATATTATTGTATTATGATATTTTTAATATTAAAACATAATTGAGTATGGGTAAATTAAAATCATTATTTTTAGTATTCCTGATAGCCTTAGTGCTGCCGACGACGGCAAAGGAATACAAGTACAAGACCGTTCCGGGCGATCTGACGAAGACCCGAATATACAAGTTGGACAATGGTCTGACAGTATATTTGTCGGTAAACGACAATGAACCACGTATCCAGACGTATATCGCCGTGCGTACGGGCAGCCGCAACGATCCTCCTGAAACGACAGGTCTGGCACACTATTTTGAGCACCTCATGTTCAAAGGTACGCGCCTGTTTGGAACCACAGACGCGGCAGCCGAGGCTCCATTGCTCGACTCTATACAGAACCGCTTTGAGGTTTACCGCACGCTGAAGGACTCGGTTCAGCGACGTGAATATTATCACGGAATAGACAGTCTGTCGCAGCTCGCTGCCAAATACTTCATTCCCAATGAGTACGACAAGCTGATGTTGGCAATCGGAGCGAAAGGGACTAACGCTTTCACGGGCTACGACATGACCTGCTTCGTTGAGGATATACCTTCAAACGAGGTTGAAAACTGGGCACGCATAGAGGCTGACCGTTTCCAGAATATGGTAATCCGTGGTTTCCATACAGAGCTTGAGACTGTGTATGAGGAGTACAATATTGGACTGACCAATGATTTTGAAAAGGCCTATAACGCATTGAACTATAAGCTGTATCCCGGCCATCCTTATGGCACGCAGACTATCATAGGAACGCAAGAACATCTGAAAAATCCGTCAATCCTTAACCTTAAGAAATATTTTAAGCGTTATTACGTTCCCAACAATGTGGCAATCTGTATGTCAGGCGACTTCAATCCTGACGAGGTGATAGCTGTTATCGACAAGTATTTTGGTTCTTGGAAGCCTAATCCCCATCTTTCGCAGCCTGAATATGCGCCGCTGAAAGAGTTTACAGCCATCACCGACACCACTGTGGTAGGTAATGATGCTGAGAGGGTTTTGGTTGGATGGAGATTCGACAAGGCAAGCTCCATGCAGGCAGACACACTGAAACTCGTTTCTGAAATGCTTGATAACGATATAGCAGGTTTGTTCAACCTCGACCTTAACCAGTCGATGAAATGTATGTCAGCCTCTGCTCTTACCGAGTGGAAAACAGAATATTCAAGTATAGTTTTAAATGGTCGTCCTAAAAAGAACCAGACTCTTGACGAGGTAAAGGAGCTGATGCTTAGCGAGATTGACAAACTGAAACGTGGCGACTTTGACGAAAATCTGATTAAGGCTGTGGCGAACAACGAGAAGCTGAAGTTCTACCAGTCAATCGAAAGCAATAAAGACCGCGCCGATATGATGGCTACTGCTTTCATCAACCGTGCCAAGTGGGGCGATGTTATAGGGCGTATCGACCGTATCTCAGGCATAACAAAGCAGCAGGTTATAGACTTTGCAAGGCGTCATTTCCTCGATAATTATGTAACAGTTTACAAGCGCATAGGCACAGATACCACTCTGAAGAAGATAGACAAACCTCAGATTACGCCTATACCTGCCAACCGCGACCTGCAGAGCGATTTCGTAAAGGAGATAATCAACTCAAAGGTTGAGCCGATACATCCTAAGTTCGTTGATTTCAAAAAAGACATTGTTAAGGGTAAGACAAAGAAGAGCAAACTGCCTGTGCTTTACGTCAAGAACACGGAAAACGGCCGTTTCAAGCTTACATATTACATAATGCAGGGACAGGAGAACGACAAGTGGCTGAAATATGCTGCAAATTATGTGAAGCTTCTCGGCACCGATAAGATGACGGCCAAACAGCTTCAACAGAAGTTTTATGAGCTGGCTTGCTCGTATAAAATCGATGTCAGGGCAAGAAACATGTCTGTCAGCATCAGTGGTCTGGCAAAGAATATGCCTGAGGCAATATCATTGTTTGATGATTTTATTGAGAATGCAAAGGTAGATACGGCTGCTTATAGTAAATTTGTAGAAAAGGAAGAGGATTTACGTTCGTTCTTAAAGCTCAGTCAAGATGCTAACTATGCTTGCTTGCAGGTGTATGGAATGTATGGTACATATAACGGAGCGCTATTTATTCCGTCATCTGAAGAGTTGCACAGCATGAATCCTCAGCAGCTTATAGACAAGATTAGAGGACTGAAAAACTACAAGCATACAATTATGTATTATGGTCCAATGGAGCTGGACAAGCTGATCTCCATTCTTGACAAGAACCACAAGACGCCAAAGAAGCTTGCAGACACACCGATGGCGAAACATTTCACCATGCAGCCTACTCCGCAGAACGAGGTGCTCATAGCTCCTTATGACGCCAAGAACATTTACATGGTTCAGTATCATAATGACGGACATAAGTGGAGTCCTGAACGTGAACCGGTAATCTCGTTGTTCAATGAGTATTACGGAGGCGGAATGAACTCTGTGGTATTCCAGGAACTGCGCGAGTCACGCGGACTTGCTTACAGCGCATACGCCGAATACGGCTCTCCTGCATATAAAGAACTGCCCGAATACGCCTCAACGATTGTGATTTCGCAGAACGACAAGATGATGGACTGCATACGCACATTCAACAGCATTCTGGACACGATACCTCGCTCGGAGAAGGCCCTCGAACTGTCAAAACAGGCTATTATCAAGCGCATTGCTTCTGAACGTACAACAAGGGAAAATATATTCGACGCTTATATTGATGCGTGCGACCATGGCATCGACTACGACATAAACAAGAAAATTTATGAGACTGTGCCTTCACTGACTATGGACGACGTAGCCAAGTTTGAGAAAGAGCACATGGCCAACAAGCCTTACCGCT
>OGLM01000255.1_pt1 | contig 66793 bp, 70 predicted proteins | sample 1572531 | NCBI WGS metagenome assembly OGLM01 (sample SAMEA2581909, study PRJEB24529) | metagenome | biome: Human gut stool | place: China | collected 2011
CATTATTATCACGTGTTTCAAAACGCATTCCTATTTCTTCTAATAATTTGATTTGGTTTTCTGTTATTTTGCAATTACTCATTCCTTTATATGCTTTACGTTGAGTATTTAGCCATGTTCCTAAAGCTATTCCTTCTTCTGTATATTCACATCCGTTTAATGTTTTATAACTACATGGAATTTCTAGATTTCCATGATGTTCAAAATAAACTTTAGCCAAACTATATTTATACATCCAACTTTCTTTTGTATTATTCTTCATAATATCACCCTTTTAATGTTGTGTATTATATCACGATTTAGGTAATTGTCAAAATAACTACTTTCCTAAATATTCTTTTGATATTTCAATATATTTTTTAAATACTTTAAGTGATGTTTTGATATTATTTTTTACATAATCAATATCATTTTCTTTTATTGCTTTTTCAAGGTTTGAAAAAATACTATTTAATTCTATAAAACCTAAATATCTTGTATCTGTCTTAATTGTTCTAAAAATATTATAACATTTTTCTAATTTATCTATTTTCATATAACCCTGTAATAAATTATATTTACTATCAGCTTCTTTTATAAAATCAGCTAAAGCATCATCATATGTACTCATTTCACCAAGTAATTTTTCTGCTGCGTCTACATCTATATTATTTTCTATTAAAATTTTTTTATTTTTATAATTTAGTTGTTTTTTTTCTTCTATTTTTTCTTCTATTTGTTCTATATTGTTATCTATTTCTATATCATTTACTAATTCGACTTCTTCCAGTAATTCCTTAGATAATGGTTCAAATTTTGAGTTTGGCGAAAATAATATTGTATCCTCTATATCTGATTTTTTATCTATCAAAAATTTATCCAAGATTTTTTTTAATTCTTCTTTGTTTATTGGTTTAGCTAAATAATCATCGAAACCTTCTTCTATATATTTTTCTTTCATTCCTTCTAAAACATTTGCTGTTAATACAATGACTGGTATATCAAATCCTTTGATTTTTTTGAATTCATTTAAGGTTTCTTTTCCATTTTTTTGGGGCATTTTATCATCTAAAAATATAAGATCATATTTTTCATTATTCTTAATTTTATTAATAGCTTCATAACCATTTAATACTTCAGTAGTTATTATATTATAATTTTTTAGTAATCTTGTTGCCACCTTTAAATTCATTTTGTTATCATCAACTATTAATACTTTTTTATCTGAATAATCTTCTTGTTGTGGTTTTATGCTCTCTTCTAATTTTGAAATTTCAGCTATTAATGGAACACCTTGCATTTTAATTTTTTGATTAAGATATATAGTAACTTTTGTTTTGTTCATGTTTTTTTCATCTAAAACTATTTTGCCACCTAACATATCTACAAATTTCTTTGCAATCGAAAATTCCAGTTCTGATTGCTCTATTATATTTTTATTAAATTCTTTTAAATTATTAGATGATTTATTTTCTTTTTTTGTTGTTTTGCCTGTATTTTCTATAGATATAACCAGATTGCATTTATCTTTCTCACTAGTACAGTTAACTTCAAAATTGATGCTTCCATCTTCTGTATGTTTTATAGAGTTCATTAATATATTAGTAATTATTTGCTTTACTTTATTTGAATCCCCAAATAACATATATGGAATATTCTCATTAAAATTAGTTTTAATTTCAATTTCTTTTTCACTTAATTTTGATTTTAATAAAGAAATTACATTTTCAAATATCTCAAGCGGTTTATAATCTTCTTCTGTTATTTTCATATTATTTGTTTCTAATTTTGATATATCAAGTACATCATTTATTATTTCAAGTAAGTTTTGACTTGATGTTATTATATCATCAGCATCATTTTTGCAAGCATCTATAGAATCTTCTTGTTTTATGCATTCGCTAAATCCTACAATTGTATTTAATGATGTTCTAAATTCATAATTCATATTTGTTAAAAAATCTATTTTAATATTATTTAATTTTTCTGTTTTTTCTTTTTCTTTTTGTAATTCTAAAAGCAATCTTGAGTCTGGATCTTCTGTTGAATTTATAATTAAATTTATATATGTAAATATAGAAGAAATAATTAATAATTCAGGATTTATTTTTTTTATTATTAGTGCTGTTAACATTAGCAATAAAGAAATTGTAAATACTATTATATTTTTTTTATTACTCATATTCTTTATATTTTTTATTGTCAAAATTATTATAACAAATAAATATACAAAATATATAATATATGAAAATGTTTCAGATAATCCATTTAAATATATATTATTATAAAAACTAGTTGGAAGTATAAAAATAAGTATTCCTAGTAATATATTGATAATTACAGTAATGATTTTTATGAGATTATATTTTTTTTCTTTATTATTACATAACATATATAACATATAAAGAAATAAAAGCCATATCCATCCTAACTGTATAACATTATTTAATTTATTAAGTATCTTTAAAAATATTATATTTATAATGTTTGTTTTTTCTATAAATACAATACTTAGTGTGAATATAGTATTTATAAAATTAAATATAAGCATATATGAAAATATTTTCGTTTCCTTATTATCATATCTTTTTTTAGAAAAAAAGTTGATTAGCAAGAAAAACGAAATTAAAAGTGCACATATTGAAACATATAAATTTATATACATATTACCACCTACCATACAACTTGAGTATAGCATTTTATATATCAAAAATCAATAAAAACGCTATTCATTGAATAACGTTTTATTAAATATTTACTTTGTTTTTTTTAATACAAATTGATTATCAACAGATATAGGTTCTAATAATTTCTTTATATATTCTAAATATCTTTTTTCATAAGCAATTTTATCCTGAACTACTTCAAAATGTTTTGATTCATAAATTTGTTCTAGTGCTTCCCATCTTAATGTTGAAAAACATTCTTTCAATAAAAATTCATCATCTATATTAAAATCACTATAAATTGGTTTTCCTACATTAAGAATATTTTTTGTTTTATCTTTAACAATTGATATTGGTATGATTGATGTATTATGATGCTCAGAAATAGTAACTATTCTTTCAATAAATTCACGTAACTTTTCTTTATTTTTAATACTCATAAAATCATCTATAAAGATTGCTACATTTCTCTTATAAAGCAAGCAATTAATTATTTTACAAGTTTTATTTAAGTCTTTGCTATCATTTAAATCATAATATATATATTTATTAAATTCATATTCATCAGGTGCGATTTGTAAATCATTAAATTCTGGTGTCAATATCACACAATCGTTTTTATATAGTTCATTTATAACATCTTTATCGCAACCATTAACATCATCAATTATAAAAATTGATGTTTTTTTATCAATTTTATAATTATTCATAACCTGCATTTTTTCATTATCTATGTTGTTTTTCGCATTATAAACACTATATAACATATAATTTATACTTTTAGTTAATTTTGATTTTGAAGAACTATAATTAGCATCTATTATACTTTCTTTTAATTTTTTATATTGCCGAGTCAGCCCGTCTTTATCCATTAATTTTTAACCTCACAAACTAAATTTATATTAACAAAGAAATTATTATTTGTCAAATTAGGTTCTCACATTATAACTTATATTCAAATTCAAAATCTAATATTCTTACAGTATCTCCTTCTTCAGCCCCTAACTCTCTTAGTTGATCATCTATTCCCATTTTTCTTAGTTTATTAGAAAATCTTAATGCTGCTTCATCAGAAGAAAATTTTGTCATTCTAAGCAATTTTTCTACTTCGTCTCCACGTACTACCCAAGTTCTATTATCCCTTGTAATAGTAAATGGTTTTTCAACTTTAAATTTATATAAAACATGACTTTCAAATTTTTGTTCATCGTATAATGGTTCTTTTTTTATATTATCTAACATATCAGCTAATTTATTTATTATTTTATCTATTCCCTCTCCATTCATAGCTGACATCTCAAATACTTCAACATTAACTTTTTCTTTAAATTTTTTTAAATTTTCTTTTGATGTAGGCATATCCATTTTATTTGCAATTATTATTTGAGGCTTATCTATTATTTTTTTATTAAAATCTTCTAGCTCTTTATTTATGGTTAAATAATCTTCATATGGATCTCTACCTTCAAAAGCACTCATATCTATAATGTGAGCAATTACTCTTGTTCTTTCAATATGTTTTAAGAACTTATCTCCAAGTCCCTCACCAAGTGAAGCACCTTTAATCAATCCTGGAAGATCTGCAACTACAAATGATCTGTTATTGCTTGCTCTTACAACACCCAAATTTGGTTTTAATGTAGTAAAATGGTATGCGGCAATCTTAGGTTTCACTGCTGATATTTTTGAAATAAATGTCGATTTCCCAACGCTTGGTAAACCTACTAAACCAACATCTGCAAGAAGTTTTAATTCAACTTTTACTCTTTTTACTTCGCCTGGTTCTCCATTTTCAGCAAAGTTAGGAGCAGGGTTTGATCTTGTAGCAAAAGCAATATTACCTCTTCCACCACGACCACCATGCGCTACTACAGCTTCTTCTCCATTTTTAACTAAATCAGCTATTATTAACCCAGTATCTATATCAGTTATTACAGTACCTTCTGGTACTTTTATAATAACGTTTTCTGCTGCTGCACCATGCATTCCTTTTCCAAGGCCATTTTCACCCTTATCACCACGAATTAATTTTTTATATCTTAAATCAAGTAAAGTATTTAAACCTTCATCAACTTTAAATATTATATCTGCGCCTTTTCCACCATTTCCACCATATGGTCCACCCATCTCTACGTATTTTTCTCTTCTAAATGCCATACATCCATTTCCACCACTACCAGCTTCTAAATCTATTATGACTTCATCTATAAACATAATATCGCCTCATTTCAATTCGTATTATACATTATTTTTTTATAAATTAAAAGTTAATTAAATTCAAATTCAATTTTGCCATTATTGTTTTTTAAATATGCATCAAAACTTTTCCCGTTTTTAGATGTGAATCCAACTATTTTTGATGTTTTCCCTGTTTTTAATAATAGTTCTGCATTTTTTTTAGAAATTATTCTATTACATATAGTAAAATTTATTTTAAAGTTGCATCCATCTTTATATCCAATGCATCCATATCCATATTTACTTTTTAATACATCTTTACCACAGATTGGACATATGCCTATTTTATCTTTATAAAAGCCTGTATCTATATCATTTTCTATTGCTTCTTTTTTTATACTAAATACTTTGCTTATTTCTTTTTTAGCAATATCTACAGAATCATCAACAGTTATTTTATTATGATATACACTTTTTAATGCTTTTCCAAGTTCTACAGTTTTATATTTATCCATTTCTATTTGCATTTGTTTTAATGAATTAATTAAATATTCTCCATTTGGAAGTATTGTATAAACATCTTTTTTTAATTCTATATATCCGCTTTTTATAGCGTTATCTATTATTCCAGTTCTAGTTGCTTCAGTACCAAGTTCTAATCCTTCAAATATTGCTTTATAGTCATCTGTATCATCATTTTCATCTATGTTTTTTTTATCTTCTTTAAAAGGATTTTTTAAGTAATTATTAAGTGTTTCTATTGTATAGTGTTTAGGAGCTGTTGTCTTTTTTTCAATTGTTTTAAAATTTATATTTATGATGTCTCCTTTTTTCAAATTTGGAAGTATTTTATCTTTTGAGTTATAATCATCATATTTTGTCCAACCTTGCTCTAATATAACTGTTCCTTTTAGAGTAAATTCCTCTAAATCACCCAACTTTATTTTTATTTCTGTTTTGCTTATTTTACATTCTTCTTTACAAAACACTGCTACAAAACGTTTAAATACTGTTTTATAAACAATCTTTTCATCATCACTTAACGTAGATAATTTAGGAATTTTATATGTTGGTGTAAGTGCTGAATGTGATTCTATTTTTGAATCATCAAATATTGTTTTTTTATCTTTAAATTCTATTGGATATTTTAATTCAATTAAATTATTAATTATTTTTTTTATTTTATCTTTTTCATTGGTAGCAAGATATTCAGAATTTGTACGTGGATATGTTAAGTAACCTTCTTCATAAAGTTTTTGAACTATTGATAGTGATTTATCCATAGACATTTTATATTTTTTCCCTAAAACATTTTGAAGTTTAGATAATGAATAAAGTTTTCCTGGATCTAGTTTATCTTTTTTTACTTTTTTTTCTACTACAATAGCTTTTTCTTTATTATATTCATCACATAATTTATTAGCTGAATCAATTTCATTTTTATCGAATTTTTTTTTGCTATTTAATTCTATTTCTTCTCCGTTTGTTATTTCTTTACTATTTATTCCATAATATATATCTGGAATAAAGTTTCTTATTTGTAAATCTCTATCATATATAGCTTTAACAATCGGAATAATTACTCTTCCAACTCTAAGAAGTGTTCCTGTTTTAAGGGTTGCATATCTAGTTAAGTTAACTCCATATAACCAATCTATATAAGTACGCGCAAATCCCTCATTTGCAAGTGAATCATATTCTTTTTCATCCTTCATATTTTTTAATGCTCCTTTTACAGTTTCTTCTGTTTGATCTGGAAGCCAAAGTCTTACAAATTTTTTATTTGTTTGTAATGCATTTTCAACGCAAAGTCTAACTATTATTTCTCCTTCTCTATCAGCATCTCCTGCATTTACTATTGTATCTACATCGTTTCTGTTAATTAAATTTTTTATTATATTGAATTGTTTTTCTATTCCTTTATCTGTTCCTAAACCTTTAAGTTTAAATTTAAATTTTTCTGGAAAGCAAGGTAAATTTTCTATAGTCCATTTTTTATCTTCTCTCTTTGTATAATCTTCTATATCACATAATCCAAATAAATGTCCAAATGCCCAACTAACTATATATGTTTCATTTTCAAAATATCCGTCATGTCGTTGCATTTTTCCTATACCTGATACTATATTACGAGCAAGTGAAGGTTTTTCTGCAATTATTACTATCATTTTACCACCTAATTAATTGTAACAAATTTTAGAGTTAAAAAAAAGATATAAAATTTTATATCTATTCATATTTACTTGTTATTCCATAATAATCTTCTAATGTAATCCAATCCCCATTGTTATATAGTTTTTCAGCTAGTGATGTTCCAACATATCTATAATGCCATGGTTCAAAACTATATCCTGTTTCTTCTGTTTTTGACTCTGGATATCTAAGAATAAAACCATATTTATATGCATTATTGTTTAACCATATGCCTTCTTTTGTATCTTTAAAACTTGTATATAATGAATTTATATCTGCTGCAAGGCCAAGTTGGTGTTCTGAATGTCCTGGACGAGCTGATATTTTATCTGCTTCTTCTTTTCCATACTTACTTGTCCAATAATTATAAGTAGATACCTGTGTATTATACGATCTATATCCACTTATTATTTTTATATCTATATTATCTTCTTTAGCTGCGACTTGCATTTTATTAAAAGCCTCTGTAAATTCTTTTGTTAATCCATTTCCATATGATTGTGGTATTGAATATGTTTTATTTGCAATTATTATACCGTCTATAGAATAAACTCCATCATTTTCTTCTAATATATATCCTTTTTTTGTTAGGGTTTGATTTTCTTTCAATTCTATTTTTTCTTCCTTTTTTTCAGTTTCAGTTTTGTCTGGTTCTTGATTATTTACTTTTTCTTCAATATTTTTTGATGGTTTTAAAACATTTTTATATATTATAAAACTAATAGATAATATTAATAAAAATATAATTATTATTAATTTATTATTTTTTTTCATTTTATTCCTACCTTTATTTTATGAAGCATTATTTCTATATAAATTAGGAGTTAGAACATATTGTCTTCCACCTACTTTATGGTTTTTTGTTGCATTTTTTCTTTTTAATCTGATATTTGAAATTATGATTGAAAGCGCTAAAGCTAAATTTATATTCTCAAATTTTCTATTTTTCTTTATTAAATTCTTTTCTGCAATATTTGATATTGTTTCATCATTTAAATTATTATCTAGACCTTCATTTATCATATTTTCAAGTTCTATATCATTTTCAAGTTCTAACATAATTTCATTTGGTATTTCAAAATTATTGGATTCTTCTTTTTTACTACTTTCTACATCAATTTTACTTCCATATGTTTTTTGACTAATTTGTTTAAGAGTTACTTTTCCATTTTCATATACAGGTGATAATAAAATGTCTTTTTCTGTTTCATTTCCTTTAACAATATAAAAATTTTCTTCTAGTGATGTAATAATTTCTCTTTCTGGAAATTGTTTTTCTAATGATTTAATAACAGAAACTTGATGTGAATTTTTATTTTCTATTTCTGCTTCTTTTTTCATTTTTATTTCTATAAATTTTTTCTCATTTAATTTTTTAAATATTTCACTTGCATTCTTTTTTCCATCACCATAATTTATACTTGATTCATTTAAAATGTTAGTGAATAATTCTTTAGAATCTTCACCTAAATTTCTTACAACGTATATTTGATTATTACTATCTTTAAATTTAAAATAATCTTTATTATCATGATTAAATTCTGTTACATTTGATAAATTAAGTTGTTTTTTTATTTTGTCAGTTAAATTATTTACACTATCTTTTACTTTAACACCTAGATTCGTTAAATAACTAATAGCTGTTTCTTTGTTTCTGACAAGATTTGATAATGTTTCATATATTTTATCACCTGGAATTTTACTAAAAGCTGTTTTGTAGTCAGAATATTTGAAAGAAAGTCCTAGAGCTTTTAATCTAAACGCATATGATTCAATAATGCCTTTTTTTATATTATTTTCCATTTTTCCCATTAAGATCGCCTCTTTATTATATATTAACATTTTTTATATAAAATATATATAATTATATTAATTTTATACTTTTCATTTTACAATAATTAACGTTATTTTTGTATTTAAAAAGAAACAAATTAAAGTTTCTTTTAATCATATTTATTTAATTAGGCTTTCTAAAGTTATTTTTTCTTCTTCTAATTTTTTTCTTTCCTCATCAACTATTTTAGCTGGAGCTTTATTTATGTATCCCTCATTTGAAAGTAATTTTTCGCGTCTTGAAATACTATTTTTTAATGTTTCTATTTGTTTTTGTTTTTCTATTAAATCTGCTTCTGTTTCTTCTTTTTCAAAATATATATCTACATTATATTTTGAGTTTGCGACGTTATATTTATTAATTTTTAAGTTTTCTTTTGATATATTTAGTTTAAGAATTTTTATTATTAATGAATAATCTTCATCATTATTCAATTTTACTACGGCAGTTTTATCTATATTATTTTCTGCTTTAATATTTCTATATTGTCTAATAAAATCTAACATTAATTCTACATTTGAAGTTTCGCATTTAAATTCAAAATCATTATTATATACAGGATATAAACTTAATATAATGTTTTCTTCATGTATTGGTAGCATAGAATATATTTCATCTGTAACAAAAGGCATAAATGGATGTAATAATTTTAATATATTTTCTATAACATAATGAAGTGTTGATAAAGTTGCATTATCATCTAAACTAAATTTAGAAAGTTCTATATAAGAATCACAAAAGTCATTCCAAATAAATGAATAAAGTGAAGAACCAACGCTATTAAATTCATATTTTTCCATACTATTTGTTACTTCTTTAATTGTTGTATTTAGTTTTGATATTATCCATTTATCAATATCTTTTAAATTTTCTAATTTATAATCTTCTTTCGTAAAATTTTCCATATTCATTAAACAAAATCTTGATGCATTCCATAATTTATTGATAAAATTCCATGTTGATTTTACTTTTTCAGTATCATATCTAAGATCCATACCAGGTGCTGTTGAAGTAGCAAGAAAATATCTTAATGAGTCACATCCATAATCGTCAATAACATCCATGGGATCTACTCCATTTCCTAGAGATTTTGACATTTTTCTTCCTTCTTTATCTCTTATTAATCCATGTATTAAGCAATCTTTAAATGGTCTTTTATTTGTAAATTTAAGTCCTTGGAATGTCATTCTATTTACCCAAAAAGGAATAATATCATACCCAGTAACTAAAACATTATTAGGATAGTATCTTTTATAATCTTCTGTTTCATTTGGCCAACCTAATGTAGCAAAAGGCCATAATGCGCTACTAAACCAAGTATCTAACACATCATTATCTTGTACCCAACCTTCTTCAAGTGGTGCATCTTCTCCAACATAAATTTGATCATCTTTATACCAAGCTGGAATTCTATGTCCCCACCAAAGCTGTCTAGATATACACCAATCATAAGTTATTTCCATCCAGTGATTCATTGTTTTTTCATATCTAGGAGGTACAAAGTTAACTTTTGTATCTTTATTTTTTTGATTTTCTAAAACTTTATCTGCAAGTCCACGCATTTTTACAAACCATTGTTTTGACAAGTATGGTTCAACTACTGCATCTGTTCTTTCACTATGTCCAACACTATGAATCATTTTCTCTATTTTAACTATTAAATCTTTTTCTTTTAAATCATTTACTAATTGTTTTCTACATTCTTCACGAGTTAATCCTTTATAAATTCCCGCATTTTCATTCATAGTGGCATCAGGATTCATAACAACTATTCTTTCTAAGTTATGTCTATTTCCTACTTCAAAATCATTAGGATCGTGTGCTGGTGTTATTTTAACTACACCTGTTCCAAATGTTGGATCAGCATGTTCATCAGCTACTATAGGTATTAATTTATTAACAATTGGAAGTATAACATTCTTACCTATTAATTTTTTGTATCTTTCATCTTCAGGATTTACTGCAACAGCAGTATCTCCAAATAATGTTTCTGGTCTTGTTGTAGCTACTTCTAAATAATCATTACTATTTTCAATAAAATATTTTAAATGATAAAATGCACCTTCATCATCTTTATAAATAACTTCTTCATTAGAAAGGGCTGTTTTTGCTACTGGATCCCAGTTTATTATTTTTTCTCCCCTATAAATTAACCCTTCATTATATAAACTTACAAACACATGTTTAACTGCTTTGGTTAGATTTTCATCTAGTGTAAAGGCTTCTTTATTATAATCTAATGATAATCCAAGTTTTGCCCATTGCTTTCTAATGTTTCCAGAAAATTCTTTAGTCCATTTCCAACATTCTTCTAGGAATTTTTCTCTTCCTAGTTCATATTTATTTATGCCGTTTGATTTTAATCTTTGTACTACTTTTGCTTCTGTTGCTATTGCGGCATGATCCATACCTGGTAACCATAATGCATCATATCCACACATTTTTTTATAACGAATCATTATATCTTGAATTGTTGTATCCCATGCGTGTCCTAAGTGTAATTTACCTGTTACATTTGGTGGCGGTATAACAATCGCATATGGTTTCTTACTTAAATCACCGCTTGTAAAATATCCTTTTTCAAGCCAGTTTTCATATTTTCCTTCTTCTACTTTTAAATGATCATATTTTTTATCTAACATTTTATCCCTTCTTTCATAAAAATAAAACGAGTAATCATTCCGTAAAGGACGAATTACTCGTGGTACCACCTTAATTTATAGCAAAAGCTACCTTAATACTTTAACGCAGTTATACGTAATTTCCTACTATTATTTCAGAAAAAATGCTCCCAAGCTACCTTCAATTACTAATTTATGCAAATTCTCACCTATCATTTGCTCTCTTTAATAAATTAGTAATTTACTCCTCTTGTTCATCACAGTTATTTATATAATATCAAAAACAAAATATTAATTCAATATCATATTTTAAATTATTTCATCATTTCTTTTATTTCATTTGTTGTTTCTTCTACATCAAGTCTTTGAAATAATGGTATTCCTTTTTCAATAACTTTAGTACTATTACAAGCACCATACATAGCAGATTCTAGTGTTCTATATTGTTCTTCTATTCCTAATTGATCTAATATATTTTTAGATGTGTCTGGTATAAATGGATTTATGTAAATAGCAAATATTCTTAAATTTTCAACTAAATGATACATTACTGATTTTAGTTTTTCATGATTTTCTTCTGATTTAGCTAAAATCCATGGTTCTGTTTGATCAATATATTTATTTGCTTTTGTAATTAAATTAAATAAATTTGATAACGAATTACTTATATATATTTTTTCAAAATCATTTTTAAAATTATTTATTGAATCTTTAACTACATTTTCTATTTCTTCATCGTAATCAGTTTTTTCTTTAAATGAATTATCTATTTCACCATTAAAATATTTATTAATCATTGCTATTGTCCTATTAAGTAAATTACCTAAATCATTGCACAAATCTGAATTATATCTTTCTACAAATGTTTCTGGGGTAAATTCACTATCTGTCCCATAATTCATTAATTTAAGTAAAAAGTATCTAACCGCATCTACACCAAATTTATCAGCAAGTACATCAGGGTAAATCATGTTTCCTTTTGACTTACTCATTTTTCCATCTTTCATTACAATAAATCCATGTGAATATAGTTTTTTAGGTGTATCTATACCTAAAGACATTAGAAATATTGGCCAATATATTGCATGGAATCTTACTATATCTTTTCCTATTATTTGTATATCAGCTGGCCAGAAAGATTTGAATTCGCTATCATTTTCAGTTAAATAGCCAAGCGAAGTAATATAGTTTGTAAGTGCATCAAGCCATACATACATAACATGTTTTGGATCATTAGGAAGTTTTATTCCCCAACTAAATGTTGTTCTTGAAATACATAAATCTTCTAAACCGGGTTTAATAAAATTATTCATTATTTCTTCTTTTCTAAATACAGGTTCTAAAAAGTTCGGATTTTTTTCATAGAATTCTTCTATTTTAGATTGATATTTTTTAATATTAAAGAAATAGCACTCTTCTTCAGTTAAATTAACTTCTCTACCACAATCTGGACATTTTCCATCTACCAATTGAGTTTTTGTGAAAAATGTTTCACATGGTACACAATACCAACCGCTATAATGACCTTTATATATATCGCCATTATTACACATTTTTTCATATATTTTTAAAACAATTTCTTCATGCTTTTGATTTGTAGTTCTTATAAAATCATGTTGACTAATATTTAATTTTTCCCAAAGATTTATAGCATTTTTTGCCATTTCATCCACATATTCTTGTGGTGTTTTCCCTGCTTCAATAGCTTTGGTTTCTATTTTTAATCCATGTTCGTCAAGTCCTGTTGTAAATTTAACATTATATCCTTCCATTCTCTTATAACGAGCTATGACATCTGCAAGTATTGTAGTATATGCAGTTCCTATATGAAATTTACCACTTGGATAATAAATAGGTGTTGTTACATAAAAGTTTTTCATAGTTTTGCCTCCTTTAGTAATTATACAATAAATTCAAAAAAATACCAAGTTGTTATTGGTATTTTACAATAATTACTTTAAACTTAAAATTTCATCTTTTGTTAAGCCAGTTATTTTTATAATGTCTTCAATTTGAAAATTATTTTCAATCATTGTCTTAGCGACTTTCTTAATGCCTTGTTCGATGCCTCGTTCAATACCTTGTTCAATACCTTCCTTTATACCTTCTTTTACCCCCTGTTTTATTCCTTGTTCTAAACCTGTTTTTTTGCCTTCTTCAATTCCTTCTAATATAAATTTTTCTTTTTCCTCGGCTAATAAAACTTTATATATTCTTTCTCTATCATCTTCATCATCATATAGTAAGTAATATGTTTCATATTTTAAATCAGTCATATTTTTAAAATAATCTCTGTATAATTCTGTTCTATCCCAACAAATACCTAACTTATTTTTCATTAATTCTTCTGGAGATTGTAAACAATAAGTTTTACCATCATTTACACCTTCATGTTTATTTCCATCTTGATCAATCCAACCATATTCAAATTCATTCTGACAATATTTAAAAAACTTGTTCAATTTTTCATCCATATTTCATTCACCATCATAAATTATCAGATGTTAATTTTGAATTTTCTTGAATAGGAATTATTCTTGTTTTTATTGTATTTATAAAAGCACATTTATGATAAATTTCAAAATTTTCTTTATCAGTTTTCAATTTATAATTAATTAATAAATTAGGAATAAACTCATATTTGTCAGTATCATAATTACCATAAGATGTGTTACTTTCAGTATAACTACCTTTTAACATATTATATAAAAGATTCCATCTATCACATGAACCAACATCAATTTCTTTGACTGCATCTGCATTATTGTGAATTGAATCTTCTTTTAAATCTATAATATCTTCTTTTATATTAAATCTATAAAACAAATCTTTTAATGTAGAATTAGCATAATATTGGCTTAAGGCAATATCAACACATTTTTCTATTTCTGTATTTTTATTAATAACCATAAGTCTTACAGGAATGTTTTCCTTATAAAAAATTATTGCATTGTGTTTATTTCTAATATTTATATTTTCATCTTCAACCTCAATAATACAATTACAGTTTTTAATAATTTTATATCTATCAAATGCAATTTTTTCCTCGTTAAATCCATCTACAAACGCTCCATTAAAGCATTCGTAATGATTATCATATTGTTCAGTCCATAAATCAATAGTATTAACTGTTATCATCTTTTATTTAACTCCTTTAATAATATATGTCTTTTTATATTTTCATCTTTTTGATACCAAGTCTTTATTTCATAACCTAATTCTTGTAAATTTCTTAAACTAAACTCATTACCAAAAGTAACCTCTGCAACAATATTAGTTATACCTTTTTCCATTGCTTTACTTTCTAAATAATTAACAAGTATTTTTTGTAATCCATTTCCTCTATATTTAGGTAAAACTATAACACCATCAATATCTGCACAATTTCCATTAATATCAGGAATAAAACCTTTAATTTGTTCCATTCGTGTTGATACTGATAAAAATATCCAAGCAATCATTTTGTTATCATAAAATGCACCATATATTTCACCATCTTTTATAGGATTGTTTACAATTCTTAAGTACCATTCTTCTGTAAAAGGTAAAAAATAACCTTTCTCATTTTCTTTAAAATCATTTATTACTATTTCTTGAATATTATAAATATCTTTAACATCATCACTATTGCAAGTTCTAATTTCAAGATTATTTAAATCTATTTTAGGCATTATTTCACCTCCAACGATTACTTTATTTTACTTCTTGAGTCATATAAATTTATGGCTCTTTTCAAACCATTTTCTTTAGCAATATTTAAATAATAATCCGCTAATTCATAATTAATATCAGTTCCATTGCCATTAAAATAAAAATTAGCACCCAAATCATAAATTGCAGCAATATGTCCATTATCAGCACATTCTTTAATAATTTCAAATGCTTTTTGATTATCTTTTTCTATATTGCCAAGTTCAAAATAATAATAAGCTCCTGTTACAAATTTAGCGTAGATTTTTTCTACATCAGAAATATTAGGATTATTTATCAACTCAATAATTTTGGGATAAGCATTAATTAAAAGTCCTTTTGCTTTATCTTTATCTACTTCAAGTGATTCTTCTAATCCTAATTCATAAGAGATACCTAAAGAATATATACAAAGTGGATAATCTATTTCAAATCCCTTCTGATAGTAATATAATGCTTTTTGATAATCTTGCTCTACTCCATTTTCTTCTAAATCATAACTTCTTCCAAGTATGTAATAAGAAAATCCATTATTTTGTTTTTCTAATTCATTTATATTAAAATTAATTATTTTCATAAAACCATCTACTTTTTTAAATTTTTATTATCTATATTTAATATTTCATTCCAAAATTGTTCATCACTAAAGCCAAGTCCTCTTTTGCTCTCTTCTAACCAAAATTTATCTTCATCAGAAGATTCACCAAGACTATTTAAATAAGAAATTTGTAAAATTCCCATTGCATTAGCTAAATCATAAAACAAAGGAAATACCTCTAATTCATATTCAGTAAGTGTACAATATTTTTGATATTCATCTAATATCATTTTTGTACTGAAAATTGTTTTTGTCCTATCATTAGGATTTAAACATAAATTGCAAGAAGTAACAGCTAAATCTACAATTCTTGGTAAATAATTTGAAACTGCAAAATCTATTATATATAATTTACCATTGTTATCTTTTAAAACATTAGAACTAATAATATCACCATGAACAAAACTATATGTCAATTTACTAAAATTTACTTTTTTCATTCTAGCTAATAATGATTCAAAGATTTGTTTATACTTTTCAGGAATAGCATTTCTTTTCTCTTCATATTCTTTAACAAAATTTGTAATAGTCCATTTATCATAAATAGAATCAGATTTTAAAATGGCAGAATGAATTACTGACATTTGATGTATTATTTCTTTTATTTCGTCTTGAGTTGGTATTTCATTTAAATCATAAAAACTTTTTCCATTTATATATTCAAAAACACTTAGTCTAAAATTAGTATTATTTATATTAAAAGTTTGTAAACAAGAACCATTAATCTTAAATACTTTTGGCGTATTTAAATTTAATTGAGAAGCTAATTCTATTCTATCAATATATTTGTTAACATCTTCATTTGTTCTTTCCTTATTATAAATTTTTATACAATATTTACCTGTTGTTGTTTCAAGTATATAATTAAAATCTTCATAGCCAACTTCTATTAATTGTTCAGAAACACAGTCTCCTAATATATACAATTCACATATTTTGGATGAAATAATATTAAGATCAAAAGTTAAATTAATTCTTTTAAAAAATTCTCTATTCATAAAATTCTCCTCACAAATTAAAATAATAACAATACTATTATATCATGAAAAAATCAAATCTCATATAAGACTTGATTTTTTACCTTATTTTTAATTTAATCGTAATTTAATTATCTTGATCTTCCTTTCGTTTCATTAGTCATTTGATAATTATATAATCTTTCAAGCTGTTCATCATCTATATGAATCACCTTTCCACCAACCGGATTAATCTTTATTCCACCAAAAACTATCCATATTGCATCTATTGGTGTACTTGGCATATTTGCATCTCCATCTGTAAAAATTATCTTATTTTCAACTCTTCTCGTAAATGCGTTAACAGCCACATCAAAGTTAGTTCCTCCGCCACCATAAAATGGTAAATTGTCAATATCAGATATATCTTTAATTTCAGTAAAACCATAAAATTTCGTATCAAAACATCCGACTTTAACTTTAGATGTTTGTAATATATTCTTACACTCTCTTAAAAAGTTTCTAAGAAGTGTTTCATCTATAGAACCACTTGTATCTAAAACGATTTCTGTCTCTGGTCTTGGCATTTCTTCTAAATATGCTGTTACTACACCATCTTCTATTCCAGCATTTTGATATGACCAATCAATGTCATATTTAACTGCTTCTTTTAACAACCTTCTCCAATCAATAAGCGGTTCAGATGTGCCGATGTCAGTTATATTTCTTCTTTCACTATTTGTAGTGTTTCCATGACCATGTGATTGACTAGCTAATGCTTTTCTTAATTCTTCTAGTTGTTTTTTTCTTTCTATTTTATTTTGTTTAAATGCTTCTTTTTCACCTAATTCTGTTAACTTTTTAATTTCTTCATTCTTTTTCTTTTCTTGCTCTTTATTTTGGCTTTCATCAGGTTGTTGTTCCTTTTCTTGTTGTTCTTTTTTCTTATCAAACATTTTACTTAATTTATCTAGCAAACTTTGTTTATCTTCATCCTTGTCGCCAGATTGTCCTGAATCAGATTGTGATTGTTGTTCTTCTTGATGTTTCTTTTCTATTGCTTTATCCCACATAGAATGGGTGTCATGTCCAACATCTTGTTGTTTTTCTTCTTCCTGTGAATCTTCACCTGATCCACCACCACTTTGCTCTTGTGATTGTTTATCTTGTTCTTGTGAACTTTCACCACCAGAACTGCTTTGTTGTTGAGATTGTGATTGTTGTTGGTCATCTCCACTTTGTCCACTGCCACTACTTTGTTGCTTCTCTTGATTTTGTTCTTGGTTTTGAGAATTGCCTCTCTGTTGTTGTGGTTGCGATTGTTGTACATCGTTTCCACTTTGTCCATCACCACCGCTTTGTTGATTATTTTGTTGTTGACTATCTTGCCCACTTTGATCATTACCCTGTCCATTTTGTTGTTGCTGTTGTTTCTTTTCCTCTAAAAGTTTTTTGTACATTTCTTCTGCATCATAGTTAATTGCCTCTGGAATATCAACTCCACCTTCAACTATAGGTAATCCATCTTGTTTTAGAAAAGCATTTACAACTGAATCAGTCGCTATATTCCATAAATCTTTATCTTTGCCTTCACTTCTAAAAATGTGATCAAATGCTATATGACATATTTCGTGTGCGAAAATAAACGTTTGTTGATCATCTGTAATAGATTCAATAAAGTTAGGATTATAATAAATGTTTTTTCCATCTGTTCCTGCTGTCCCTACTGATGGTTCAGCAATAAAGTTAGAATTAGCTACTACACTTCCAAAGAAGGGATACTTAACTAATAATCTTCTTTTAATAGATTCCACATTCATAAGCTATCCTTAAATTTGTGCTAATAATGAATATACTTCTTCATTTATTTTATTAGCAGTTAAATCAGAACAAGTAACAATAACCAAACAATTTTTAGGTAATTCAAATGTACTAACTTTTTTATATTTAAGTATCTCAATAAATTTAGTTTGTTCTTCTAATGGAATTTCATTTATATTTTCAATAACCAAAATAACATGATTTGTTTTACTTTTATCTAACAATTCTTTATACCAAAGTGGAGGGCAAAAATCTGTATTTTCATAATGTCCATTTAATTCAGATCTATCAATATTTGATTTTATGACAACTGAATTATTAAAAGAATTATAAGGTATGTTTTGAACCAATAATGGAGATACTCCAGATTTAATATAATTTTCTAATAAATTTAATCTTTCTTTATTCATCTTCTTATTCCTCCTTGTGATAAGCTATCAGCCATTTGTACTTCTGCAAGTTTTTCTAATCTTCTCTCATCTCCATGTGTCCACATAGATTCAAATGCAGCTCTTGGTTCTGCACCTACTTGCTTCATAAAATCTCTTACTACTTCAAAATGCTCATCATCAACAGAGGATAATACAACTGCTGTTGCGAATTTTTGTGATACATCCATTTCTAAATCTCTGCTTGAATAATTATGATTAATTACATCTTCAACACTTATTACTTGTTGTCTTGCAAAAGCTGTAAAATCTCTTGTTAAATCGTCTCCTATTAATGCTCTTAACATTTCTGGTTGTTTAGTTTTATAGAGTAACTTAGATGCCATTTCCCATTTTCTTGGATCTGCATTAGGTTTATCTCCAGTATATGGAGTTCTTAAAACATCATGACCACTGTAAGATTTATACGCTATGTAAGCATATACAGAAGGATGAATTTTTGCCTCTGGTTCTTCCTCTTTATAATCTAATCTTTCATATTTTTCTTTAGGTGTAGATGCCCATTTTAACCAACTATCCACTGTGGTATTAATATAAACATGAGCAAATCTGTTAAATAATGGTTCTGCCATTTGATTTGCAGCTAATGAATCATTTAAATCGTTTCCTGCTGCTACTATTCTTGCATTAGGTGGTAACTTCCATTTACCATTTACTTCACCATCTAATACTATGTTAAATGCCATACCTTGTATTGAAGGAAGTGCATTTGTAAGTTCATCAAAGAATATAATATGAATTTTATCTGGTTCTGCTTCACATTTTTCTTTTATTTTTGAATACCATGTTGGTGGTACATCAATCATTTCTCCTGTTGCAGCGTTATAAACACTCTTTCCATTTAAGCTATCAGGAGTTGCATTTCTCATATATATTATTTCACAATCTGGATCTAATTGTTTTACTCTTGCTGATTTACCTTCACTTGATCTACCATGCAAGAATACTGAAACATTACTTTCTACTGCTCCTCTTATTATATCTTCTTCTGATACTCCATCAAAATTGAAGCCATAAGGATTTTGTTTTCTTACAGGTTCTTTTCCTTCTATATTTTGAGTTTGCTCTACTGATGTAGTTTGTGCATAAACTCTATCAGAAACTATTTCTTTTGAGAAATAATTATCCATAAATTGTTTTATATCAGTTCTATCAAAATCACCTTTGTAATCTCTACGATTTTTAAATTGTACTCCAGAAAATATTAATTTTTTTGAAAGAGCTATATTTGCTCTTTCATCTACTAGCCAAGTTATTGGTTCAACACGAACCCAATATATATTTCCTGACTGAATTGTTCTACCATCAGACAAAACTTCTCCATCACAGTTTGAACCACCAACAAAACGAATATATTTACTTCCATTATATTCATATTCTGTATGAGTTCTAGCTCTAAAACTTGTATCAGTATCTTGGTATCTAACTGAATCAGTTGTATAATTTTTGCCTGTAGTTCTTAAACTTCCATTATTGTATGCTCTTTCTAATTCACGAGAATAATTTTCATCAACAATTGTTTGTGGATATTCACCATATTCAACTTCCTTAATTCCATTGGCGCCTCTCACTCCGTTCGAGGAGATTGATTGGATTGAAGAGTAAGGTAAAGCTGGGCGAGCCCCACCATTGCGCTTAATAACACGGTACCAAGTCCTACTACCATCTTCGTTAACGACGCGCGCGTCATCATCATAAGGTGTTTTTGTCCACCACCAACCAGTTCTATCTTTTCTAGTATTTCCTTCACTAGTATAATAATCTGATGATACATAACCACCTAATAAAATAGAAAAATCAGTTATAGCACATTTTGTACCATATCTACTTATAATATCTAACTGATTATTTCCAAATATTTGCTCATCTGTTAAAAATGTAAAGTTATTCATATATAAATCACCACCTATATCATAACATATTTTTATCTTTTTTAACAGATTTTAAGGCGATTTAAAGAGTTTTTTGTCTATTTGAAGGGAAATGTGTCAACTTTGAGTTTTGTACTCTCATTTGTGTCTTTAATATGATTATAAAAAGAGTTTTTTCTTTGATATACATATTCATCATCAACTATTCCCTTATTATATAATTTATTTACAGTTTTTAAATGTTTTTTCAAACGCCTTTTTGAAGAGTATCTTAGTTTAATTATAATCTTACCTGAACTACCTAAAATGTGCCTATAACCTAAAAAATCTATTCCATTTTTTACCATGCCTATTTGAGTTTTTTCATTCAATTCTAAATTTAATAAATCATTGCATAGTTTTTCTATTTTATTTTTACATTCAGATAAATATTTTTTATCTCTATGAACTAATATCATATCATCCATATATCTCACATAGCATTTTATTCCTAATTGTTCTTTAATATAATGATCTATTTTATTTAGATATAAAAGTGCGAACCATTGACTTGATTGATTTCCAAGTGGTAATCCTATAGTTGCATTATCTGGTTGTTCTTTAATTAACTTTTTTATTATCCACATTTCATCATCTGAGAAACCTACTTTTTCTAATAAATCTATTAATATTTCATGGTTAATACTAGGGAAATATTTACGAATATCACATTTTAAGAAATATACATTATTATTATTTTCCTTTAAATATTCTTTTCTTAAAAACTTATGTAATCTATCAATTGCAAATGTTGTTCCCTTACCTTTTCTACATGCACAATTGTCATATATTAATTTTCTTTCTATTTTAGGTTTTAAGCATACATCACAAAAACATCTAACCATAACTCTATCTTTAAATGGTAAAGCTTCTATCAATCTTTCTTTAGGTTCATAAATGTAAAATTTCTTATAATTTCCTAATTTATAATTCTTAGTTGTTAATTCTTTATTCAAATTATTTAAATTAACTGCTAAATTAGATTCAAATCTAATAACTTCTCCCTTATGTTGTTTAGACATTCTACAATTTTTATATGCACTATACAAATTTTCAAAAGTAAAAATCTCATCTAATTTCATAGTTACCTCCAAAAAAATAAACACTCCTTATAACGCACAAAGAGCAAATCTACTCGTTGCTTGTGTGAGTGTTTCTGTATTCTTCCATCGCACTAAGATTATATCTTTTAGCGATTAGAAAAGAAGAAAATTCCTTCACCTTACAATACTGACATATTTTACTTAAAATATATCTCTCTGATCTGTTTTCTGAATCTATTAATGATTCCTTCAAAAGTGAATCTGGGCGAGCCCCACCATTGCGTTTATTAACATTGTTCCAATTTCTATTACCATTTTTGTTAACGACGCGCGCGTGCCAAAAACCAAAAGGGGCTCAAAAGACACAACGCACAAAAATAAATTTTCTCCTTAATTAAAGGTCTTTCAACCTGAAATCCTAATTTCTTTTACGCCATCTTTCATCATCACTTTTTTTCCAAGCAACGATTAAATTAATAGTTTCTGCTAATTGCATTGAAATCTGTTTATATTGTTTTGTTAAAATACATCCAGAACTCTCTGCAACCATAGCTATATATCCTAATAGTTTTAGTTTAACTATTGCCTCTTTTTGCTAATGTTCTCTTTTTGCTTTATTTGTAGCAGAATCCATTCGTATAAAATTTGCTTCCAATAAATATTCAATAGTATCTAAACAATAATTTTGCATACGATTAACAAATACTCCTCTAAATTTCTTTGGTGATTTTTCTGTTACTGCAATTACATAAGCACATAATTTTTTAGCAACAGTAATAACAACTAAATCATTTGAATTAGATGGTATTTTTTCAATTACTTTTAAATCCTTATCCTCTAGTTCTAATTTTTCTTTCATCTTCTTTTCATTGAACTTTTTACTTTCAGCCATTGCTATTCCTTTCTTAATTGCAACAGTATCCTCAACATTATTTGCTGCTTTTGTAACTGTCTCAATTTCTTTTGGAATTTTTAAATTATTTGATCTACTAACTTGCAACACATTATCACACCTTATCTATATAAATTTAAATTACTAACAACATAAAACACTTCCATAGAATTAGAAGTGTCTTGAAAAAGGTAGATTTAGGTACTGCTAATTACTACTACTTATATATGTTATTTTTACTTATTTAAAAAATAACTTACAACTGATAGTTCTAAAATTATCCACAACAACGTTTTTCTTATATCTTTTTCCTCAATAATATTACTTATACAATATTCCTTTATATATGAAATCTTTACTGGTAATTCAATTTTTCTACCATTTATACCTATTGTTTTTAAAATTAAATCTGTTGCTACGCAACTTCCTTCTTCAACAATAGCACCATCTTCTTCTTTATTATCGTAGAAGAATTCAGTTACATCATCTACAAGTCTATTATTTTCTCTAAATTTATCTGCTTTACCACTTTTCTTAATTTGTTCTAGTTTTTCATTGATTAATTGTTCTAAAACATTTTCAGCTTCGGTATCAGATAAATCCTTAAGTGAAGATGTTAGTTTTTCTAAATCATAGTAATATTCAATTGAAGTAATAATTTTAATTTTGTCGTCTAAAACATCAGATATTTCTTTAACATATCTATTTAAATTTTCTTTGTTCATATCTAGCTCCTTTTCTTATAAAATATCTACCTTTTTGTTTTAGCACAAAATCCAACATTTTTTCCCTTTTTAATTTACTATAATTAAGATAACTTACTACATAGTTAGTATGGTTCAATTTTCATAAACTTATTACAATAGTAGTAAGTAAAAAGGAAGGATGTGATGACAATAAAATTGAAATCAAATGCTCGTAGTATTTTAGCAAATAATATTGTATATTATAGATTACAAAAAGGTTGGTCTCAAGAAGATTTTGCCGATAAACTTGGAACTACACCTACTTATGTATTTAATTTAGAAAATGCTAAAAGAAATACTAGAATCGACTATATTGATCACATCGCGACTACACTTAATGTTGAACTTTTCCAATTATTTGAGAAAAGGGAAAATATTGAAAATCGTCGTATTCCTAGGCGATAAAGAATACAATCTAAAGTATTCTTTTTTCGTGCCAATTTAATTATAACACAAAAGTATTAATACCGCACAATAAAATTGCTCCTTATAAGAGAGCAGTATAAAATCAATATTTCCTATAAAATTATATATAGGAGGGATTTTTGTGAAAAATACTTATGAACTTTTCGCCCTTATAGGACAAAATATGAAATCCATAAGAAAAGATATAATTGGTAAGTCTCAAGAAAAAATGGCAGAAGATACTGATATGAGTAGAAGTTTTATATCACACATTGAAAGTCCTAATGTAGATACAGGAATTTCACTAGATACCCTTTTCTTTTTATCTCAAAAATATAATTTTGATATTAGAAAATTTTTTGATGGTTATGAGAAACTTATGGAGAATAACAAGGATGCAAAATAGCATCTTTTTATTTTAGTAATTCTTTTAAAATTGAATACATTACATTGACTACAATAGAATTTCCAACTTGATGGTATAGATTTGTTTCAGTACATACTTTACTTGCTCTATCAAAATCAATATCACTAAATCCCATTAATCTCCAAGTTTCTCTTGGAGTAAGTTTTCTTATTCTCATTATTCTACCTCACTTTCTACAACAATTTTGCTATTATCAGCTGTATTGCTTGCTGTTAAAGTTGGTGAATTTCCATAAATAGAAAATAATCTTGATGATATTGCAAATTTAGTATGTTTATCTATTCCACATACACCACCAATTAAGTATTTATCCATATCAACTTCATACTCTATATCATTTCTATTTTTATGTTTAAATACCCTTTTGTTGTTTTTTTCTATATAATCAGAATTTGTTAAGTAATATTTTTCTTCGACAAATTCTTCAAGAAAATTCTTTAATATAACTTCACTTTCTATTTTGTCTGGAAATTTAAATTGTTTTTGATTATCTAATATTGCAACTAAAAAATACCTCGTTCTAGTTTGAGGTATTCCATAATCAGTAGCACTTAATAATTGATCATATAATGTATATCCTAAACTTATTAAATCTTCTTTAAATAAGTTTAATGTTTGTTTAAATTTCTTACTTGTTATCATAGCTACATTTTCAAATATAACATATTTAGGTTTTGTATTTACTTCCTTGAGTAATCTAATCATCTCCCAACCAAGCGATGATCTTGTAGAACTGGTAAAATCAAATCCTCTCATTTTACCAGCACAAGATATATCTTGACATGGAAAACCACCTATCCATAAATCACAATATGGTAAATCTTTACCTTTAATATCAATTATACTACCAAGATTTAAACTTTCCTCAACATTATGAATTGCACAATAGCTTTTAATTGCATTTTTATCTATTTCTGAAAAAAATTCTACTTTATAATCTTTTATATGTCCTTCGTTTTTTAATCTTTCTAATGCTTTTTCTGGTGATCCTATTCCACTAAAAAAAGTTCCTACTTTTATTATTTCATTTGTCATTTTATCAAACCCCCTTTATTATTTTTTTGACAAATAAAAAGTATAGAAATCAATCTATACTCTATTAACTTAATTTTAATTATAAATACAATTATTTAAATTCTTCAATTTTATGAAACATAAAGATTATTTTATCTATTTCCTTATCAGTATGATAATGACCACAATACCATAAATTATAATCTGCCACCTCTTCTATTTCATCTAAAAAATATTCTGTTGAATTATCAACTGTTGATTGATCTATTCCTTTTAAAAACATTTCTCTTGGCAAATATTTATAAGGACAAGTATGAGATAAAATAATATCAACTTTATTATCTAAATCTTTTAATACTTTCTTTACCTTATTTTTTGTCTTATCATCTGGTTGTTCACTTTCATACCAGTTATATCCTCTAGCTAGTCTAAAATATTTATCAACACTATAAGCACCACCGATAACTAAAACTTTATGATTATTGAAATTATATACTTCTCCATCTTTAGCAAATAATATATTTGGATAATCTTCTTCATAATATACAATTCCATCATGGAATTTTTTTGTTTTGTATGTTTTTATATTTTCTGGTCTTTGTTCATGATTACCATGAATACAGAAAAAAGTTATTGGATATTGTAATAAACTATTCTTAAGCATATAATCTTTTTCATTAGCATAATAATTTATTCCAGCATCTCCTAAAACAATTAATATATCATCCAAAGAAGTATCATTAGCATAACAAAAATAAAATACTTCTCTAAAATCAGCATGCTTATCTCCAGTTATATATATCACATTATCACCATCCAATAAAATTATACCGCTTATACTTAAAATGTCAGCGCTTTTACTTGAAATTTAATAAATTATTGCAAAATAAAAGACTCTCTCAAATTGGTAAAGTCCTTATTTTGTAAGCATTTTTGAAGGTATGTCGTATTTTGCACTAGTGCATCATTCTCATCCGCCATATGCTGTATAAATACAGGGTCACTATTTATTACATTCAAATCTTCCATATATCTTTCTACCACCTTATCTTTTTTTGATAGTTCTTTTAATTCATCATGTTCTAAATTAAGCATTATAAAATATTTGTATTTTTCTATCTGTTCTTGGTTTTTATTATACCAAGTTTTCATAAAATATTCCATATTTATTTCATATATTTCAAAATTATATACAAATCTTTCATCTTCCTCATTTTTAATTTCATATTTATATATTGCCTTTTTCTTATTTAATCCATAACTAAAATTTATTTGAATTATTTTTGTATTTTGATCATACTCTTTTCCTATCAATGTATGATTTTGATATATATTACATATATATGCTAAATTCCTTGGATGTACATAGTTTTTATTTTCTGCATTCATTTCTACGTTTATTTTTCCAGCATTTGTTTCTAAATATAAATCTAATCTTTTACCTCTTGTATTTAAGTTCCCATTTATTAACTCTACATTATTTATTTTTATTTGTTTGATTTCTACATTTAATATATATTCTAAATAATATTTTAATAATTCAATATTATCTTTTTTTAACATTATTTCTTTAAAAGCTCTATCATATTTACATGTATAAAATTTTTTCATTTTCTACATCCATTTATATCTTACCTTGGTAGATTTAAAATTCCTTTTTATAAAAAAAAATATATCCATAAATTAATGAATATATTTAAAAATTATTATATTGTTGGATAAACACTAACCTGTTTTCTATCTTTTCCAACACGTTCAAATTTTACATAACCGTCTATTTTAGCATATACTGTATCATCTGATCCTATACCAACATTAGTACCTGGATAAATTTTAGTACCACGTTGACGATATAGAATAGATCCACCTGTTACAAATTCACCATCGCTAGCTTTAGCTCCTAGTCTTTTAGATATTGAATCACGACCATTTTTTGTTGAACCTTGTCCTTTTTTATGTGCGAATAATTGAATATCTAATCTCATTAAATCAAACATCGGTGACACCTCCTTATTTATTTATTTTTATATTGTTTTTATATTGTTTTTCTAAATTTTCTAACAATTCAAGCATATTGTTTATTAATATATCAGTATTCTTAGTATGTTTAATGACATTTATAATAACATTACCAGACTCCTGCTTAAACTTAATTGAATTATCTAGTTTAATAATTGCATTAACTGATGTTATTACTATACTTGATACTGAAGCACAAACAATATCTTTTCCAAACTCATCATATTCTGAATGACCAGAAATATGTATATTTGTTATCTCATTATTTACTTTTTTTACATCAACTTTAATCATAATTATTTAACTGATTTAATTTCAATTTTAGTATATGGTTGACGATGACCTTGAGTTCTGTGGTAATTTTTCTTTTGATTGTATTTAAATACTTTTATTTTTTTTGCTTTACCATGTTTTACAACAGTACCAGTTACAGTAGCACCTTTTACATATGGTTTTCCAACTACTCCGTTTGCCATTAATACCTTGTCAAAAACAACATCTTTTCCAGATTCAACATCTAGTTTTTCTACATATAATATTGTTCCTGGTTCAACATAATATTGTTTTCCACCTGTTTCAATAACTGCTTTCATTTTTTACCTCCTTTATAATCTAAGACTCGCCTTTGTGGTACAAGTTATTACTTGTTTTATTAACCTACTTTCGTGCGGTTGTAGAGGAGCTCTACACAATATAGAATTTTACCATAATTACTAATAGAAGTCAAACTTTTTATTTAAAACTTCTTTTTCTGTATAATATATTTTATCTATATAAAATAAATTTTTATAGTATTTGAAAATTTTATTTAAATTTTCACCCTTTATTATTTTATTTTTTCTACTTTTTAAATTTATTTTTTTTCTTTCTAATAGAAATCTTAAAAATATATATTTTTTATTTTTAATTTCTTTTAGTATTCTTATTAATAAAAAAACTATCGTTAAATATAATATTAAATTTTTAAACATTAATAATGAAACTATAAAAATGATTGAAATTACTATTGAAATTAAGTAACTTGTTTTAAATGGAAAAACAAGATTTAAAATAGAATTTAGTATTTTTGAACCATCAAGTGGATTTATTGGCAAAAGATTAAATAAAAATATACTATAATTTAATATATAAAGATTATTTATATTAAATTGTCTTAAGAAAAAATAAAGTATAAATTGAAAAACAAATCCCATTATAGATACAATAAATTCCTCTTTAAAAGGTTTATTTATTGGAGTATCAAATATTGTGAGTGCTCCAAAAGGTAGAATCATTATTTTGTTTATCTCCCATTTATAATACATTCCTGCTATAATATGACCTAATTCATGAAATAATATTATAGCAACAAAAAGAAAGAAATCCTTAAAATGACCTGTAAATATACTTGCAGTTATCATTATGTAAAAAAAAATATGTATTTTTATTTTAGATATAGTTTTTATAATCAACTATGTTTCCTTCTTTTTTAAATACTAAATACATATAATCATCTTTATTTTCACCTATATAACTTCCTTTTTTTACATAGTCATATAATTTTACTGAACTGTTTTTCAAGTTTGAATACCAAACGGTAGTTCCGTCCTGTTGTTCTATTATTACTGTATTTCCATAACCCTCTTTTTCACCAACAAACACAACTAATCCTGTTTCTATACATGGAATTAAATAATCATTTCCAACTACTATTTTTACTCCATCTAAATAATTATCAGCTTCTTTATAAATTAATTTTTCATTAAACACTTGTTCATTTTTATTTAAACTTTTAAAAACTTCTTTAAATGGAATTGAACTTCCAAAATATTTTTCATATAATGAATTTATATAAGCAAAAGAAATATTATCTTCATAAACTTTTTGATAGAAAGTTGGTTTTAATTTTGGATTAGCTTTTAATACTATAAGAGTTATTACAGACATAAACGCAACTACTAAAAATTTACTGAAAAAAAGTGTTATTTTATTAAATCCACAATGCTTGTCTTTATTATTTTGTTTTAATTTTTTCATTATTTCTTCTTTCATATATTTCACCTATTTAATTATATAATTTATATTTTTTTTTATTACGTTTTTTTTATTAGTTATTAAGTATATTAATATAATATAAATTATATTTAAGATTAAAGAACTATATATACTTTTAAATAATAAACTTATACTAAATGGTATTATATTGCTTAATGAAAGAACTATAAAATTTATTGTTCTATATAATATTATATTTAATAATGTGATTAATAATAAGTTGTATATATTATAATTAAACTTTTTAAAAAAGCATATTATAAATAATGAACAAATATAATAACTTATTATTTCTAATAAAAACATATTGGTAAAAATTAGTCCATATATTAAACCTATTATTAAGGAATAAATAATTAAATTTTTTTTATGTTTATAGATTATTGGTAATAAAGAAAATGAAAATAGTGGGAAAAATATATTTGAAAAGTTTGAAAATACGCCATCTAAAATTATTGATATTATTATTAAAATTATCATTTTTTCAACACACTTACTAATGATATTAAATCATAATTTAGATCTGATTTTACTTTTAAATTCTTAATTAAATCAAAGTTATCTTTGTTAACTTCACTTACTTTACCTATATATATACCCTCAGGAAATCCATTTCCAAGTCCTGATGTTGTTACAATGGAATCTATTTTTACATCTTCTGTTATTCCCTCTATTATAAAATTACCATTTTCATATTGTGTTAATAATCCATAAGTATATGAATCATTATTTTTTATTTTAACTGATATTTTATTTTCTAATTTTGAAGTTATTAGTTTTACTGTACTGGTTGTATAACTTGTATTATAAATATAACCTATTAAACCTTTTGTAGTTATTACAGCTTGGTTTTTAATTATTCCATCATTTGATCCTTTATCTATTGTTAAAGTATCATACCAATATCCTAAATTTCTATCTATTACAGTAGCATTAATTTTTTCATATTCACTTAAAATAGTTTTAAGCCCTAGTAAATCTTTTAAATTTTTTATATTTTCTTTTAACTCTTCATTTTCGGCTTTTAATATATTATCTTCTATATTGTTTTCACATTTTTTTATTCTTAATTTATTTATTGATTTTATAACAAATGAAAAAATATCTTTTGATGATTTTTCTATAATAGTTAAATTTCTTTTATCGCTTGTAATTATTATAAATATTAAAATACCTAATATACTTGTTATTATTAAAAATTTTTTCTTCTTCATATAATCACCTATATAATACCATTTTCTATAAAACTAAAATAATTATAATTTCCTATAATAATATGATCTACTATTTCTATTCCAAATAGTTTTCCTATTTCTTTTAAATTGTTAGTTATTGATATATCCTCTTTGCTGGGTGTTATATTACCGCTTGGATGATTATGAATAAGTATAATACTTGAAGCACTACATAAATATGCTTCTTTATATATTTCTCTTGGATGAATAAGGCTATGGTTAATAGTCCCAATATAATGTAGTTTTTCACTTATTATTTTTTTATTATTATCTAAATAAAGTGTATAAAAATATTCTTGTTTTTTATCAGATAATTTATCTTTAAAATATTCAAATACTATATCAGGGCTAGTTAATTTTAAATTATTTAATGTTTCAATTTTTTTGTTCATTCTTTTTGAAAGTTCTATACACGATATAATTGTTGCTGCTTTTACAACACCTATTCCTTTTATTTTTTTTAATTTATGGATTGTTATATTTTTTAAGTTTTTTACACCGCCTACTTCATTAAGTAGAATTGTAGCTAAATTTTTTGATGAGGAACCTTTATTCCCTGTTTTTAAAAGTATCGCAATTAATTCTTCATTTGTTAAATTTTCTTCTCCATTGTTTATAAGTCTTTCGATTGGTCTATCATTTTTAGGAATATCTTTAATTGTTGTTTTCATTTATTACCAACTCCTCATATTTAATTAGTATTTGACTGCATATACTACTAATTGTTTCATTGTTGCTACTAGTAAGTAATTTATCATACTCTTCCAGTACTTCAATAAAATGTGTATTGGATACACCTATTTTATCTACATTAGTACTATACCCTAAATTATCATAGTATCCTTTTATTTTATTAGCATTTTCTAAATTTGTACTTATACCTAAATAACTATAATATTTTCCATCTTTTGTAGTATGTATATAATATGGGAATTTCATCATTGCTTTTTCCATTGACTCTTTAGTATCATATTCTCCTTCTCTAACAAAGTATATTTCATTTAGTCCGCTATTAAATACCGGAGTCAATTCTTGTGCATTTTTATATTGTTTTAATAATGTTATTCCTAAATAAAATCCAACTACCATTGATAATATAATAGGAAATATATATTTTTTCATTCTATCACCATATATATAATAAAATACAAAACATAATTTTTTTGTCGAAAAAAAGGAAACCGTACTCCTACGAGTTTCCATGTATTAATTTAATAATACACTATATTATATTATTAAAAAAAGGAATTATTCATTTGACTTTTAATATTTTTATGTATACAATATATTCTAAATTGGAGATGATCTATGTGCTTAAGAAATATCTTTTGGATTATAGAAAAAAACTTAAAGATGCAGTAAATGATTTAAAGCATTTGAAAACATTTTATAAACAAATTCCAAATATATTAACTTCTACAAGAATTTTATCGCCTTTTATAATTATTCCTTTAGCTATGACAGGAAATATAGTTGGAACTGTTATTGCAGCAAGCCTAATTGCTTCCACTGACTTTTTTGATGGGTTAATAGCTAGAAAACTTAATATTACTTCGGAACTTGGAAGAGAACTTGATGCAGTAAGTGATAAATTTTTTGCTTCTGCATTAATAATTCCACTTATATTACAAAGTCCAATTTTTTTAGCTAACATTTTTTTTGAAGGTATGATTGCAACAACTAACTTAAAAGCTAAAATTAAAAGGCTTGAACCTAAAACAATATTTATAGGTAAAGTCAAAACTTTTTCTCTTTCAATAAGTTTAATTCTTGGATACTTAAATTTATTCATCCCTCTAGATTCATCATTAGTTATAGGCTCGATCATTTCTACCATAACGCTTGAATGCATAACTACAGCATCATATATTATCATTAATTCTAATAAAGAAATTGAAATAAAAGACAAAGAAGAATATAAGCTTATATCTGATGTTTTAAATAATAATTTAGACAAGAATAATAAAACAAAAAGCAAAGATAATGTTATCAATAAAGAAAATGGGTTTTACAATACATTTGAAAATAACAAAGTAAATAAAGCTGAAAATACGTATAAAAAATTAGTTTTAAAAAAAGATATAAAAAAACCAAGAGTTTGATTCTTGGTTTTTTTATTATTTTAAAGCATCGATTAACTCAGCTTTTTTCATTGTAGAATAGCCTTCAACTTTTTTTGATTTAGCTAATTCTCTTAATTCAGCAACTGTTAATTTACTTAAATCTTTATTTTCTTTAGTTGATGCTGTTTTAACTTCTTTAGTTTCAGGCTTTTCTTGTACCTCTACTTTTCCATTTAATGCATCTTTAGCGATTGTAACTAAAGAAGCAAAATTTTCTTTTGAATCGATTGCTATTTCAGATAACATTTTACGATTAATAGTAATTCCAGCTTTGTTTAATCCATCAATAAACTTTGAATAACTGATTTCATTTTCACGACAAGCTGCATTGATTCTTGTAATCCATAATTTTCTGAAATCTCTTTTCTTTTGTTTTCTATCTCTATATGCATACTTTCCTGAATGCATTACTTGTTCTTTAGCAGTTTTATATAATCTATGTTTACTACCAAAATATCCTTTTGCTTCATCTAATACTTTTTTACGACGTGCACGATGAATTGTGCTTCCTTTAACTCTTGGCATATTTTTTTCCTCCTACAATATATCTTTTAATCTATTCATATCACTCTTGCTTAATAGTGATGCACTTCTACCACATCTATTTGATGCAGCATTCTTTTTTCCTGTGTTATGTCTAGTCCCAGGATGACCTATTTTAACTGTACCACCAGGTCTAACGTTACAAACTTTAGCAGTACCTTTATGTGTTTTTTGTGTTTTTTTAGCCATACTATAATTCCTCCTATTTTTCTTTTTTAGGCGCTAATACCATCGTCATAACTCTACCATCTAATGTTGGCTTTTGCTCTATAACTGATATTTCATTTAAAGCATCTGCAAAACGAAGTAAAACATTTTTTCCTAATTCTTGATGAGCCATTTCTCTACCTTTAAAACGTATTGAAACTTTTATTTTATGACCCTTCTCTAAGTATTTACTTGAATTATTTAATCTAGTATTAAAGTCATGAACGTCTATTGTTACTGATAAACGATACTCTTTAATTTCTAGATTATTTTCTCTTTGTTTTTTTAGGTTTTCTTTTTGGCGCTTTTTATTTTCATATTTAAATTTATTGTAATCCATAATTTTACAAACTGGTGGATTACCATTTGGATTTATTAATACTAAATCAAATCCTGCATAACTACTTAGTGTTAATGCATCTTTAATAGGTTTTACTCCTAGTTGTTCACCATTTGGACCTATAACCATTACTTCTTTTGCTCTGATTTGTTCGTTTAGATACAAATCTCTTTCCTTACTAGCGATAATTGACACCTCCATATAAGACCTTGTCTTATAAAATTAAAAAGTGAATACAAAGTATCCACTAAAAATGCATAATAAACATAATGTTTTTTGGCATTTTACCCATAGCTATTTGCTATCAGGTGAGAAGTGGATCTTCTACTTTCCTTCTTGATTTCTAGTACATTATACAAGAAAAATATCTCTATGTCAAGATATTTTCTTTTAATATTATGTAGTTACTAAATTTTTTATACTTTTAATATTAACTGTTTTTTTATTATCTATTATATTATTAATTATTATGTTTTCAATATTATCTTTTATTATTTTATCTATTTTTCTTGCACCAAACTCATTATAATTGCTTTCAATTAATATTTCATTTATTACATTTTTAGATATTACAATTTTTATTTCATTTTTATATTTGTTTTTTAATTTTGAAATTTTTTTATTTATTAAATATATTATATTTTCTTTAGTCAAATTATTAAATACTACAATATTATCTATTCTATTTATAAATGGAACACTAAAATTTTCTTTTAGTTTTGTTAATACTTTACTTCTTTCATTATTTGTAAATCCTATATTTATATCATGAAATCCTACATTAGAAGTCATTACTATTGTAACATAATCAAATCTTATTATATTACCTGCTGAATCTTTTATTTTGCCTTCATCTAATATTTGATATAACAAATTTATAATATTAGAGTGTGCTTTTTCTATTTCATCTAATATTAAAACAGAATATGGTTTTCGTTTTATTTCATCTAATATATTATTTGTATCCATGTAACCAACATATCCTGGAGGAGCTCCTAGGAATTTGCTTACAGTATGTGCTTCACTATATTCACTCATATCTAATTTTATAACATTTTGACCTACTAGATTCTTTGAGAAAATTTTAGCTAAATATGTTTTTCCTACTCCACTTGGACCTGTAAACATTATTGAATAGCATTTTCCCTCTTCTTTAAATCCTAGTTTTATTTTTTTTATTATGTTTATTACTTCATTTACTGCTTTGTTTTGACCTATTATTTTATCATTTATATCTTTATTTATTTTATCAACTATTTTTTTATTTTCACTTAAAAGTTCATATATAGGTATTCCTGTTTTTGCATTTATCACTTTTGCTACATCTTCTTTTTTTACTTTTTTTACATTATTTTCATAAAAGTTTAATTCCAAATTATTTATTTTGTGCATGATAGTATTTTCTTTTGTTTTATATTTTGAAGCCTCATTAAAATTATTTGACATAATAGCACTGTTTTTTTCTTTTAAAATATTTTTTAATTCTTTGTTTAGTTCATTGTATTTTTTCATTTGTGTTGTTTCTTTTAAACTGGTTTTACTACATACCTCATCTAATACATCAATACTTTTGTCTGGCTCATTTCTATCATATATGTATTTTTTTGTTAAATTCATTATTAAATCAATAATTTCTTCACTTATTTTAACATAGTGATATTTTTCATATATTGATTTTAATTTCATTAATATTTCTTTTACTGTTTTATCATCTGGTATATCAACCATTACACTTTGGAATCTTCTATCTAAAGCTTTTTCTGGTTCTATATATTTTTTATATTCTTCTATCGTTGTTGCGCCTATACATTTTATTTTGTTTCTAGCAAGTGCGGGTTTAAAAATATTAGATGCATCTATTGCGCCTTCAGCTCCACCTGCTCCGACTAATGTATGTATCTCATCTATAAATAAAATTATGTCATCATTTTCTTCTATTTCTTTTAATATTTTTCTTACTCTTTCTTCAAATTCACCTCTGTATTTTGTTCCTGCTACTGTACTTGCCATATCTAAGCTTATTATTCTTTTATTTTTTAAGCATCTTGGAACTTCTCCTATGCTTATTAACCTACTTAATTCTTCTACTATAGCAGTTTTTCCAACACCAGCATGACCTATTAATAATGGATTGTTTTTTGTTCTTCTACATAATATTTCCAGTATTCTTTTAATTTCTTTATCTCTACCTATTACTGGGTCTATCTCATTATTGAGTGCTTTTTTATTTAAATCAACGCCTAATTCTTCTATTAATAATTTTTTATTTTTCTTTTTTTTATTTACTAATTTATATGAAAAAATATTATATAACTCATCTAGGTTTATATTCATCCCTAGCATAACTCTTATTGCTATTCCTTCTCCCTCTTCAAGTAAACTAGAAAATAAATGTTCTACAGTTACTTCTCCATTATTATTCTCTTTACTATTTATTATTGCATTTTCTATTATTCTTTTTAAAAGAGGTGTATATAAAAACCAATTATTTTCTTCTTTTCCTATTCCTATAATATCTATTATTTCGTTTTTAAATGTTTCATACGTTAAACTATATTCTTTCAGTTTTTCTGATATATTTTTACTGTTTTTTAATATTGAAAGAAATAAGTGTTCACTTCCAACATATGGGTGTTTTAATTCATACATTTCTTTTTTAGCATCTTTAATTACTTTTCTTGCATCTTCATTAAAATTTCCAAACATTTTTATCTTCCCTTCTATATATTTTATGATGATATTAAATTTTTATTTTAATCAATAATATATTATCATTGCTGAAAAACAAAATATTTGTTCTTCTGAAAATATACTAACTGATACTTGATATTTAATATCTACTACTTCTCCATCCAATGTTTTTAAAAAATCATTGACTGATTTTTCTAGGTCTGATTCATGACTTTCATCAAATATTTTTACCTTCATTTAATCACCAAATATAATATACAATTTCGTAATAAAAAATAATGTCACTTTTTAATTATTTTTTTATTTTGTGGTATAATAAATGAAGATAGGTGTGTATGTATGAAGAAGTTAGTTATTATTTTAAGCAGTTTTTTATTTCTTTTACTTTTATGTATTTTAGTTACTTTTAAAACTATTTATATATATGATAGTAGTAGCTCTAGTTTTGAAGTTTATAGCGATAAAAACATAATTAGCGAAAAAATAAATGTTAAAGCACAATATTGCTCATTATTTAAAATAAGATGTGTAGATATTAATGATGTAGATATTAGTAATAATATTAATTTTGATAAAATTGGTGAATATAATATAGTTTATAAATTTAAATACAAAAATAAGAAAAAAACTTATGTAAAAAAAATAAATATTGTAGATACTACTGCACCTATTATCAAGCTTTCTGAATCTAAATTAATGTGTCCAAATAAATATGTTGAACCTGGATATGAGGTTTCTGATAATTATGATACTGATATAAAAAATAAAGTAAAAATTGAAAAAATAAATAATACTTTAATATATACTGTTATTGATTCAAGTGGTAATAAAACAGTTGCAAAACGAGATTTAACTTTTGGCGATAAGGAAGCTCCAAAAATAACTTTAAAAGGTAATGAGACTATATATCTTTTAATTGGAGAAGAATATAAAGAACCTGGATATGAGGTCTCTGATAATTGCGATGATAATCTTAAAACAAAAGTTCAAATAGAAAGTAATTTAAATAATAAAGTAACAGGAACTTATACAATAAAATATAGTGTAAGTGATTCAAGTGGTAATAAGGTTAGTCAAACAAGATTTATTAAAGTTTACAATACTCAAAGTAATATTACAATTATTCCAACAAACAAGGTTATTTACTTAACTTTTGATGATGGACCTGGACCATATACTGAATACTTATTAGATATACTTAAAAAATATAATGTTAAAGCAACATTTTTTGTGACAAATCAATTTTCAAAATATCAATATGTTCTTAAACGTATTGATAATGAAGGACATACTATAGCAATTCATTCATATTCACATTCATATAAAAATATTTATTCAAGTGTTGATGCATTTTTTAATGATATAGATAAAATGGACAAGATAATATATTCTCAAACTGAAAAACATTCTAAATTATTGCGTTTTCCTGGTGGAAGTTCTAATACAATAAGTAGATTTAATAAAGGAATAATGACTAGTTTATCTAAGGAAACCGCTATTAGAGGTTATAAATACTTTGATTGGAATGTAGATAGTAATGATACTGGAACGAGTAATTCTAATAAAATTTCAAATAATATTATAAAAGGTATAAAAGCTAATAATTATTCAATTGTGTTGCAACATGATATAAAAAAATATAGTGTTAACGCAGTAGAAGATGTAATAAAATATGGTCTTGCAAATGGTTATACATTTTTACCTTTATATATAACAAGTCCAACTGCTCATCATGGCATTAATAATTAAAAAATCCCTTAAAATAGGGATTTTTTTACTACATCATATCATCTAATTTGGTGTCAACTTCTTTAGCCACTTTATTGAACTTCTTTTTAACTGTTTTCATAATTGGTTTACTATATTTTTGATAAGCTAATGTAGCTCCTACACCAAGTCCAATAAGCGCCATATTTTTACCTAATTTCATATTTCACCTTCTTAGCTATAATGTAACTTGTATGTAATAACATACAATTATATTTTTTCTTTATTTTTTAAAATTATTCATAAAAATTAATTTTTCTTTTAAAGTTGTTTTTCTTTCATATTCATTATCATTTTTTATACTTATTTTAAAAACATTAGGATCTCCAACTATTATAAGTTTTCTTTTTGCTCTTGTTACAGCTGTATATATTAGTTTTTTTGAAAGCATTCTTCCATATGAACTGGTTATTGGGAGTACAACAAGTTCAAATTCACTTCCTTGAGATTTATGTATGCTTATTACAAAACCATGTTTAAACTTATTAAAATCTTTAGGTAAATATTTAACTATATTTCCATCATAATCAATATATATTTCATCTTTTCCACTTTTGCTTGTATTTGCATATATTATATATTTTATAGTACCCAAATCTCCATTAAAAACATTTTCATCTGGCATATTAACTAATTGTAATACTTTATCATTTTCTCTATATATAACATCAAAATATTTAATTTCTCTTTTTTCAGGATCTTTTTTATTAAATACATTTTGAAGTTCTTTATTTAATGAATCTATTCCATTTACACCAGCATACATAGGTGCCATAATTTGTACTTTCTTATAATCATATCCTTTTTTTTCTATTGTTTCAGCTAATGCTATTATCGTATTTTTTAATGAATAATTTGTACATTCTAAAAATGTATAATCATCTCTTGTTTCATAAAAATCAGAACTTAAATTATTATCATTTATTTCTTTTGCTAGTACGGGTATATATGAGTTTTCATTTTGTCTATATAATAGTTTTAATTTTACAACATCAATTATATCACTATTGATTAAGTCTTTTAAAACTTGTCCTGGTCCAACACTTGGAAGTTGATTAAAATCTCCAACTAATATTAATTTTATGTTGTCATTTAGACCTTTAAGTAAATTATCTATTAAAGATATATCTATCATACTTACTTCATCTATTATTATTAATTTACTTTTATCTTTATTATATTCATCTATTTTAAAACTATTTAGTTCTTTATTCCATCCTAAAAATCTATGTATTGTAGTAGCTGGAAAAAGAGTTGCTTCGCTTAATCTTTTACTAGCTCTTCCCGTAGGTGCGAGTAAAGATATTTCGTTTATTAATTCTTCATCATTTAATTTATTTAATAATTTATATAATTGTACTATTGATTTAATAATTGTAGTTTTTCCTGTTCCTGGTCCACCAGTTATTATAAGTAAATTATTTTCTAAAGCTTTTTTTATTGCAGTTAATTGAATTTCATCATATTTTATATTATTTTCTTTTTCTAATAATTCTATATATGTATCTAATTTCTTATATTTGGTTAATGGAATATTTAATAAAGTATTTAATTTATTTGATACCTTATTTTCTGCTTCATAAATATTATTTAAATAATATTTATCATTTTCTATATGTATTTTTTGCTCTATGCTTAATTCATCTAAATAAGTATTAAATTCTTCTTTATTTAGCGCTATTTTTAAATAGTTAATTGCATTTATATATATTTCATTCAAATTTAAATATGTATCTCCATTTTTATATGTAAGACTTTTCATAACATATAATATACAAGATTTAATTCTATTGATATCATTTTCTTTATAATTTAATTTTTTGCTTATTTCATCGATTTTTGTAAATGAAATTTCTTCTATATCATCTATAATTTTAAATATATTACTCTCTATTTGTATTATTGTATTTGATTTATAAAAATTATATATATTTAAAGAATCTTTCATATTAAAACCTAATTCTGTTAAATATACTATTGTTTTATGACTTTCTTCATATTTAGTTAAAGTATTATATATTATATCTATTTTTTTTGAAGATAATTTAGGTACTAAATATAAATTTGATTTTTCTTCTAGTATTTTATCTAATGCATTTTCTCCTAATGTTTCTACAATTTGTGTAGCTATTTTCTCACCTATTCCATTAAATAAATCACTTGAAAGAAACTCAATTATACCGTCTTTATCGCTAGGTTTTACTCTTTCATATTCATTTACTTTAAATTGTAAACCATATTTTTGATGGTCTACCATTTCACCATAAAAAAAGTATGTATCATCTACATTAAGTTCAACAAATTGTCCTGTAAATGTAATTGTTTTATTTATGAATTCTTTTAAGTTTTCCTCATTTGTTTCTTTTATTTTAAATATCCCTATTACAAAGCCATTGTCTGATGTATATATGCTTCTTTTATAATTACCTTTTATATATGTTTCCATGAAACTCACCGTTATAATTATACCACAAAAAAAAGATAAATTTTATCTCCAAACTGAATGTTTTAGTTGATAATTTCTATCTTCAGCTTTTTCGCTCATTATTAGTTCCATACGTTTTTCATATGATTCTAAATAAAGTTTGATTCCTTCGTTTGTATTTTCATAAAATCCATTTGTAATTAAGTAAGAAACAAATGTAGGATATTTTACTTTTATATAATTTTCTGAACCATAAATGTTTTCTTCATTTGATATCTGATGTGCAACAAACACAGCTTTATTTACATCTTCAATATTTTTTTGTAATTCTAAATATGATTCATAAATTTTTATTTCTAAATCATTTTCATCTTTAGAATTTAATATTTTATATGATTCAAGAGTAATCTTCTCTGTACTTCCATTTTTTAATTCAGGATATTGTTTTTCTGTAACTTGTTCTACTGCATCTATTTTATTTTCATAGTCTTTTTTTATATCACTACCAGTTTTAACTAGTAATATTGTACCAGACACTAGACTTAGCGCAAGAATGGAACAGCAAATAAAATCAGATAACTTAAATTTTTTTAATGATTTTTTATTAATTTTTTTTCTTTTAACTTCTATTTGTTTTTCTAGTCCAACACTATTTTCTATGCATTTATTTTGATATTCGTTTAAATTTCTTATATCTAATATTTTTCTTATATCTTCAAATTTTTTTGATAATTCATCATTATTTTTCATTATATCCCCCACTAACTAATTTAATTAGAAAATTTATTTCTCGAGTATAGATTATATCATTATGAAATAATGTTGTCAAACAAAAAAAGAATTTAATCTTTTTTTAAATTCTTATTAAATAATAATAAAGCTTTTCTAAATTCTTCTTCATCTTTTAATCCAATTAAAACTTCTTTTTCACTGTTTACAAGTGATTTTCTAATACAAAAATCTTTTGGATCTTCTGTATTAACTAAATATATATACTTATCACTACCATTTTTAATTTCATTAAGTATCAAGTATTCTTTATTATTTTCTAGTATAACACTTTCCATATTAAATTCCCTCTTATCTTGTTTTATTTAAATTATTTTCTATTTCACTTCTTTGTTTTTGTTGTGTCATTTGGTCATATAAATTATATAATGGTTTTCCATTTTCATCTACATAACCTTGTCCTATTAAATATGCATCAAAATTATCATATTTAAAATCGATATTATAGCCTTGTTCAGGAACAAAGTCATATTTTTCTTCATTGTTAGATATTTCATATACTGTTCCAAAAACTTCATCTATGTTATTTTGAGACATTCTATATGCCTTATATATTTCAAAAGTTGCTTGTTCATCATTAGAATTATTTTTAGCGTTTAATATATAGTAAGAGTCTTTTGCAAGTTCTTTTGATACTTCACTTCTTAAATCTGGATACTTACTATCTAATACCTGTTCTATGCCACTTATTTCGTTATTTATTTTAGCCTGTTCGATAGCTTTAGCTACTGGAAATACTGATATCATTCCTGCTACCATTGTACCAAGTGCTACATTAGCTACTATTTTTTTTGTGTCAACATTACTTCTTTTAACAGAAACTGGAGGTTTTGAAACACTTTGTGCTTTTATTGTTTCATATTCTTTATTTAAAGTAGTAGGCATAACTGATTCTAAAGGTGTTCCAACACCATAAAGTTTAGGTTGAACTGATTGACTAAAATTCAAATTTTTTCTGTATTCTTCTTCTCTTTTTCTTAATTCTTCTTTTTCTAATTCTTCATTTCTTTTTTTGAACATTTCGCTTAATTCGTTAAAGTTATTTTCCATGTTTGTCACATCCTATCAATACTTTAATTATATCATTGTAAAAAAAAAGTGTCAATTTATATGGCACTTGAAATTATATAAGGATATTGATTTTCCATTAGTTTTACACTTACTTCTTTGTGTAATAATTCTTCACACCCTTTTAATTTGATTAAAAGATAATTACCAGTATGTCCTATTAAATATCCATCTTTATAAACTTCTGGTATAAAGGTAAGTGTTTTACCAATAAATTTATTCATATATTTATTTTCCAATTCTTTTGAAAGTTTTAAAAGTTCCATAACTCTTTGTTTTTTTACTTCTTCTTTTATTTGACCTTCCATTGTTGCTGCTTTTGTACCTTCTCTTTTAGAATATGGAAATACATGTAGTTTAGAAAAATCAACTTTTTTGATTGTTTCTATTGTTTCATTAAAGTTTTTATCTGTTTCATTTGGAAATCCTACTATTACATCTGTTGTAATTGAAATATCTGGTCTTATTTTTCTTATTTTATTTATTTTTTCTATAAAATATTTTGTATCATATTTTCTATTCATCAATTTTAATATTTCATCTGAACCTGATTGTAGTGGTATATGTAAATGATCTACTAATACATTATTATTTTTTATTATTTCTAAAACTCTATCATTTAATTCGGTTATTTCTATTGAGGAAATTCTAATTCTAGATAATTTTTTGATTTTAACTATTTCATTTAATAAATCAGCAAAATCGTAATTATCGAATTCACTTCCATAATTTCCTGTATGTATACCTGTTAACACTATTTCTTTATGTCCATTTAATGTTAAATGATCAATTTCATTTAATATGTCCTCTCTTGGTTTACTTCTAACAGAACCTCTTGTGTATGGAATAATACAATATGCGCAGAAATTATTACATCCATCTTGTATTTTTATAAATGCTCTTGTTTTATCAAAATTATTAAGTTTCATAGTTTCAAATTCTACGTTACTTATATCATAAATATCGGTTTTTTTATTTTTATTTTTCACATACTCATTTATATATTCTGAAACTTTAGATTTGTTTTTATTTCCAATAACAATATCTACACCTTCTATGTTTACAGTTTCAGGTTTAGCTTGTGCAAGACAACCACATACAACAATTATTGCATCTTTATTTTTTTTAATTGCTTGTCTTATAAGTTTTAAAGATTTACTATCTGCAGTATTTGTTACGGAGCATGTATTAATTATATATATATCAGCAGGAATGTTATTATCTTTTTCTTCTACATAACCCGCATTAATTAAATCTTCAGTCATTATTCTACTTTCGTAACTATTTACTTTGCATCCCAATGTATATATATAAAACTTCATTACAACACTTCTTTCTAAAAAAAGACTATAGATTTTGTCTAAAAGCCTTTAATGCATTCAAAAATTCATCATCTTTTAACTCTGAAATAGATTTTTGACTTTTATCTTCACTTGGTATAGTTGGATAATCAAGTTTTGTTTCTATTCTACCATAAATTGGAGAAATAAATTCACTAACTTTAAATTTTTTATCTTTTTTATTCTTTTTGTCAATATCTATATGTTCTAACATTGGTGTACTAGATTCTGAATTTATATTATTTATTTCTTCTACTGGTTTTTGTATATCAAAACCGGATTCAAAGTTATTTTGTTCTTCCATGTCATCATCAATTGTTATAATTGATAAATCGCCAGTTTTGTTTATATCTGATAAATTATAGGATTTTTTTGTTTTATCAACTAGTTCTTCAAAGAAATCATTTAAATCAAATTTTGTTTCATCTTTACTAATTTCTTTACCATTTGCTTTTAATAGTTCTTGATAACTTATAATTGCATTTTCTTCTTGATCTTGTTCAAATTCTAATATTTGTTTTTCATCACGTTTTGTTAAATCTTCTTGCATTTTTGAAAGTATGCTTTCAAAATCAGTATGTGTATTTTCTTCTTTTACAAGATCATTATTTATTTCTATTTGAATTGGTTCAGATTTAATGAATTGATTTTGAATTAAATTTTCACTTTCTCTTTCTTCTATAAGAGGCTCTTCTTTTTGTTTTGCTTTTTCTTCTAATTTAGTTATTTCTTCTTCTAAACTTTCAAGTTTAGGTTCTTCATGATGATTATTTAATATAATCTCACTTGTGTTTTTTAGTTTTTTTCTTTCTATATGTTTTTTTATTAAATTTACAATCAAAAAAACAACAAGAAAAACTAAAATACAAGCCCCTAAAATTATACCATAAAATAAAATCGAATTTTCCATTAATTTATCTAACATTTTTACATCACTCCATAAGTTCATAATTAAGAACACTTAATATAAATATTGGAACAGTTTCAACCCTCATTATTCTATTTCCTAATGTAACAGACTTGTATCCAAGGCTGTTAAACTTTTGTTCTTCATTACTAGTAAGTCCACCCTCCGGTCCGACTACTATTGTTATTTTATCATATATATTTTGTGATTGCAAAAACATTTTCAAGTTTTCATTTTTTTCACACGTACTACACACTAACTTTACACCATCTAAATTTAACTCTTCTATCCTTTTTACCGTTGTGATTATTGGGATAGTGTTTCTTTTTGATTGTTCGCTAGCTTCTTTACATATTCTTGACCATCTTATTATTTTTTTATCTTCTTTTTCAGATATATCTTTTACTATACTTCTTTGTGCATAATAAGGAATTATTTTACTTATTCCAAGTTCTGTTGCTTTTTGTAAAACAAAATCCATTTTTTGTTCTTTAAGTAAAGGAATTACTAAAGTTATTTCTATTTCATCATTTAAATCAATATTTAATTCTTTATCTATTTCTATTGTTTTATAATCTTCTGATTTTATAATACATTCATATACTTTTTTTTCAAATACAACTTCTATTTTATCATTTACATTCATTCTCATTACATTTTTTATATGGTGATAATCATCATCATATAATGTAACTTTATTGTTTACTATTTTCTTACAAAAGTATCTTTGCATATTTATTCTCCATAATATGTTATTCCATCTAAATTGCATTCATTAGTTGCACAAATTGTATATAATATATCATTATTTTTATTGCTTATAATAACAACCGTGCTATCATTGAATTTATCAGATGTTTGTGGATCTATAGCATTTTTTTCTAAATAACCTAGTTCTTTTAATTTTTTTAAAGTTATTCCTAATTTTTTTCCTTCTGATAAATCCAATTTAAATAGATTTTCAGCAACAAAATTTCTAGAACTGCCTTCTATATTTTTTATTTGAATATCATATAATGTTTTTTTGTTATCTTTTATTACATTTGTAACTATCGGAATTGTAATAAGTGATATTGCACCTAACAATATTAATACTCCTAATACTTCAATTAAAGTAAATCCTTTCATAATTCCTCCTACACAAAAAATCCCATATATATTAAAAAGCCTAAGAAAAGTGATAATAAAACGATGCCATTTATCTGTTCAGATTTTTTTGATTTATATTTTATTCCAAGTGACATTGTTATTAGTATTCCGCCTATTAATCCACCTATATGTGCTGCATTATTTATACCAGACACCATAAATCCAAATATCAGATTAATTAGAATAAGTGGAATTATTTGAGATTTTAGTACAGTTCCTAAATATACTCTATAATTGTATCCAAAATAAAGTAATGAGCCAAGTAATCCAAATATAGCGCCACTTGCACCTGCACTTATACTTATAGGAAATATCATAGACATTAAGCTTCCACAAAGCGCACTAACAAGGTATATTATTAAGAATTTAATTTTTCCTAAAAAACTTTCTAGTTGTCTACCTATTACATATAATGCATAACAATTAAATAATAAATGAAATATTCCAATATGTAAGAATGCAGATGTAATTAATCTGTAATATTCTCCACCTAAAATTAAGTCTTTTTGAAATGCACCAAACTTTATTAAAGTAAATGCATCTTGACTACCTTTTCCAAGTATATACATAAGTATAAAAACTATTACATTAATTATTATTAACGAAACTGTTATAATTGGTTTTTTTGGTTTAAATATTTCTTCTGCTTTTATTCCTTCTTGTTCATTTTTTTTATTTATTTCGCTTGTTAATTTAAAAAATAATTCCATACCTTTTTCTTTAATTTTGCTTTTTTTGATTATATCTGGAAATACTTCCATAACTGTTTTGTATTGTTTTATATCATCAAATTCTTTTAAATTAACTATATCTATATTCCTATATGTTTCTTTTATATTTACATTTTCTCCTAAATTAATAAATATACTTAATGCATTCATATTAAGTGAAAAGGTTGTTTTTTGTATTTTTTTTACTATTTTTTTTGTTTTGAACAAATCAAAATCAAATTGCTCATTATTATGAATATAATTACTAACAATTCTCACTATTTTATAATCACTATTTAAATTTTCTAGCCAAATTTCATCTTTTGCACCATGAAGAACTATTGGATTATATCCTTTTTCAGTAATAAAATAATGAAGTAATTTCATTACTATTTCGTCACTTTTTGTTATAGCGTCCATTTTATTCCTCCTTAAATTTATTTAATATATTTATAAATTCTTTTGGTAATTCACTAGTAAAACACATATACTTCTTTGTTGTTGGATGTATAAATCCTAATTCTTTTGCGTGCAAACATTGTCCTGTTTCATCTATTAGTTTTCTTTTACCATATACAGAATCGTTTACAACAGGGTGATTTATATAATTCATATGTACTCTTATTTGATGTGTTCTACCTGTTTCTAATTTTAATTCTATTAGTGTTGCATCTTTATATCTTTCGATTACCTTAAAATGTGTTACTGCATTTTTACTGTTTTCACTTGTAACAGCCATCTTTTTTCTATCTTTTTTATCTCTTCCAATTGGTGCATCTATTGTACCTGTATCTTCATTAATTACGCCCCATACAAGTGCGACATAAATTCTATGTGTTGTTTTATTTTCTAACTGACGAGCTAAAAATTCATGGGCATAATCATTTTTCGCAACTACTAATAATCCAGTTGTAAATGCATCTATTCTATGTACTATTCCAGGTCTAAATTCGCCATTTACTTTGCTTAAATTTTTTGAATGATACATAAGCCCATTTACTAATGTTCCAGTAGGATTTCCAACAGCTGGATGTACAACCAATCCATTTTGTTTATTTACAACTATTATATCGTCATCTTCATATACTATATCTAAATCTATTTTTTCTGCTTTAGCACTCAAAGGTTGTTCTTCTATTTCATTTATTTCTATATTATCGTTTTGTTTAACAATGTAGCTATTTTTTATAATTTTATTATTAACTTTTACGTTTTCAGTTTTAATTAGATTTTGAATTTTGCTTCTACTTTTATTAAGTATTTTAATTAGGTAGTTATCAATTCTTTCATTTGCATCTTCTGTTACTTTGTATCGCATGATTTTTCCTCCTTAATACTAAATATTAATAAAATAATTGCTGAAACAACTATACATATATCTGCAAAATTGAATACTGGAAAATTATATTTTAATATAGAAAAATCTAAATAATCAATTACAAATCCTCTAAATATCCTATCAATCATATTTCCTACTATACCACCTATCAGCATTGAATATGTAATAGTTTGAATTTTATTAAAACTTTTTTTCTTACTTAAATATATATATATTGCTACTAAAACGATTAAAGAAATTAGTGATAGGAAAACTACATTTCCACTTAATATACTAAAAGCTGCACCTATATTTTGTACATATGTTATATTAAAAAAGTTTTTAATGATTGTTATACTACTATATAATTCCATATTTTGTATTACAACAAACTTAATAATTTGATCTAGTATTATTATAAGTAAACTAAATATTGTAATTTTTTTCATTCAATCACCAAACAATATTATATAACAAATTAAAATAAAAAACTAGGTGCTATTCGCACCCATCATTATTTTCTACGAGTAAATAATCATATCCTGATATATTTTGTGTTATTTTTATATATAAATCTGTATTAAATTTTTTATCTGTTTTTGGATTTATTATTCCTTTTTCTACATACCCTTCATCTTCAAGAGTACCTAATTTAACACAATAAACCTGTTTATTTTCAAGTTTTGTAATATTATCGAAAACCCATGATTCTGTTCCATCATATATTTGGTTTAATTGTACATTATAAAGATTATTTCTACTATCTTTTATTGATTTATCAATTGTTACATAAGCAATTGTAGAAAGTATTCCAACAATTACTATTACAACAAGTAATTCGATTAATGTAAATCCATTTTTCATAAATAACACCTATCTTCTAAATATATTTTAACATTTATTTTTTTTTATGTAAATTATAAAGTAAGTTTTCTTGACTTTTATAGTTAATTTTTATAATATTAAGTAAGATTGGTAAAGGAGATTTTTATGTATATAAATGATAAAATATTGATTGGTAAAAATGATAATTATGAAGCTTATATACTTCCTAAAATGGCTAATAGACATGGTATTATAAGTGGCGCTAGTGGAAGTGGAAAAACAATTTCTCTAAAAGTTTTAGCTGAAAGTTTTTCCTCTGCAGGTGTTCCTGTATTTTTAGTTGACGTAAAAGGTGATTTAGCTGGAATGTGTTTACCAGGTATTGTAAATGATAATATTTCAAGTAGAATTAATAATTTAAATTTAGAAAATTTTGAGTTTAAAAGCTTTCCCACTTCATTTTTTGATGTTTATGGAAAATATGGTATTCCAATACGTACAACTATAAATAGTATTGGCCCTAAATTACTTTCTAGAATGCTTAATTTAACTGAGGCTCAAGAAGGTGTCTTAACGATTGTTTTTAAAATTGCAGAAGATGAAAATTTAGAATTAATTGATTTAAAAGATTTAAGAGCTATTTTAGCTTATGTTGGTGAAAGAAGAAAAAATTATGCATTAAATTATGGTAATATTACCTTACAGAGTATTGGTAGTATTCAACGTAATTTACTTTCCTTAGAAGATGAAGGTGGAAATTTCTTTTTTGGTAAACCTGCATTAGACATAAATGATTTTATTAAAACTGATATAAATAGTACTGGTTATATAAATATATTACATGCAGCCACTTTGTTTCAAAAACCAACTTTATATGCTTCATTTTTGTTATGGTTGCTTACTGATTTATATCAAAAATTACCTGAAGTTGGTGATTTAGAAAAACCAAAAATTGCTTTCTTTTTTGATGAAGCACATTTACTTTTTTCTGAGATGCCTGATTATATAATTAAACAAGTAACGCAGATTGTAAAACTAATACGTTCAAAAGGTATTGGACTATATTTTATTTCACAAAGTCCAAGTGATATTCCTGATGAAATATTATCTCAACTAGGAAATCGTATTCAACATGTTTTAAGGTATTATACAAAAAATGATGAAAAAGCTATTAAAGCAGCAGCTAATTCTTTTAGAGAAAATCCTAACTATGATACTGAACAAGTTATTAAAACATTAAAAACTGGTGAAGCTTTAGTATCTTTCCAAGATGAATATGGCCAACCTACTGTTGCAGAAAAAGTAACTATACTCCCACCACAAAGTCAAATTGGAACTATTGATGATGTTAAAAGACAAGAAGTCATAAGAAATAATCCCTTATATATAAAATATATAAATAGAACTGAAGAAATTTCAGCTTATGAAAAGATCGAACAAAAAATACAAAATGAAAAAATAACTCAAATGAGTACTGTAAAAAATAAATCCAATTCATCTAAATCAAGTAATAAAAAAAGTGGTTTAGAAAAAGCTGCAAATAAGGTTGCTAACAGTACTCTTAATACTTTAGGAAGAAAAATAGGAAATTCACTATTTAAATCTTTATTTAAATAAAAAGATTCATAGAATTTATAATTCTTTGAACCTTTTTTTATATTTTTTATCATTAAATAATTCATAAAAAAAGATATAAAATATATATTATTATATTACGTAAAATAAACAATCTTGAAGTAAAATTCTTTTACTTATCTTTCATATCTTGATATATTTAGAATTACTCCTATACTACACAATGTTATAAGTAAACTAGAGCCTCCATATGATAAAAATGGAAGAGTTACACCTGTTACGGGTATTAAACCGACTACTACCATTAAATTAAGAAGTGCTTGAAATGACAATTGAAACATTATTCCAAACGATAAGTATTTTCCAAATAAATCCTTACAATTTTTAGATATTTTAAATCCAGTTATTATAATTGTTAGAAAAAGGGTTACAACTATTACAATTCCCAAAAAGCCAAACTCTTCACTTATAATTGAAAAAATAAAATCAGTTTGTGGTTCTGGTAAGTAAAAGTGTTTCTGTCTAGAATTTAGAAAACCAAATCCAAACAATCCTCCTGGCCCAATTGCGTATAATGACTGAATTATTTGAAATCCACTTCCCAGTGGATCAGACCAAGGATTTAAAAATGATAAAATTCTTGCTAATCTATATGGTGCTATTATTATAAGACCAGTTATCCCAAGAACGCCTATTATTCCAAGGCCTATAAAAAATTTCATACTTACTCCACCTACAAATAATAAACCAATTATTGATATTACAATTATCATTCCTGTTCCAAAGTCTGGTTGTAACATTATAAGTCCAAATACAAAAATCAAAACACAAAGTATTGGCAATACACCTTTTTTTATATTTTTCATATTTTTTTCATTATTCATTAAATATTTAGAAGTAAATATTATTAAAGCAAGTTTTGTAAATTCACTTGGTTGAATTCCAAATGAACCAATTCCAAACCAACTTCTACTACCATTTCTTACCATACCAACACCTGGTATTAGGACCAATATTAAAAGTATTATACATCCTATTAATAAAATATTAGATTTTTTTAAATAAAATTTATAATTGATTTTACTTACTAAAAACATTAGTATTAACCCTATTATAAAAAATAAAGCTTGATTTTTTACATATTTTAAAGGGTCATTATATTTATATTCTGCCCATATTGATGAAGCAGAATAAATCATTATAATCCCAAATATTGATATTAATATAACAGATACTACTAATAATATCTCAACACTTCTTTTTTTCATAGCAGCACCCCAACACTAAGTGCAATCATAGAACCAATTAAACCTATTATCCAAAAAACTTTAACAATATCTTCTTCTTTCCAACCCATTTTTTCAAATGTATGGTGAATTGGAGTCATTGGAAAAATTCTTTTTTTAGTTAGTTTATAATAAAATCTTTGTATTACACAACTAAGTGTTTCTATTACAAATACTATACCTATTATTAATAAAAGTAATTCATGTCTAGTTAATATTGCATATGTTCCAAGAGTTGCTCCTAGCGCAAGTGAACCTGTATCTCCCATAAATATTTTAGCTGGTTTATTAAATACTAAAAATCCTAGTAAAGAACCCGCAAGTGCGAATCCAAATAAAGCTATATCGCTATATCCTTCTAACCATCCTGTATTCCAAGATATTAAAGAAAAAGTTATAAAAGCTATTAAACTTAATCCTCCTGCTAAACCATCTAGGCCATCAGTTATATTTACAGCATTACTACTTGCAACTAAAACAAGTAAAATAAATATACCATATAACCATCCTATATTAATTTTTATATTCAATGCATGTATCCATATCAAAGGTTCATTTCCCGCTAACATAAAGATGTAAAAAAATATTACCGCTGTTATTATTTGTAAAATAAATTTAGACTTTTCACTTAATCCTTTATTATTATTCCTTTTAATAATTAAATAATCATCTAAAAATCCTATAAATGAATAACTCAAGAATGTAAATACAACTAATATTAAAGTATAATTAATATTTATTTTTTTAGCAAAAAACATAAATATTAGAAAAATAATTGTAGGTATTATAAATATTAACCCACCCATTGTTGGAGTACCAACCTTTTTTTTATGTCTTTCTTCTAAATAAACACTTAAACTTTGATTTGCTTTTTTATTTTTTAATATTGGTATTAAAATAAATCCTACTATTAAAGAAAGTATAAAACCTATCATCATTGAAAGAACTGATTTTATCATCATTATCATATCTACACCTCTATTCTGTTAACAACAATCTAATACTTGTGCCCTCTAATACTCTTGTTCCAGCTTCTGGAGATTGATAACTAATTTTATTACCTGTTCCAGAAAATTCTAATTCAAAACCTTTTAATTCTTTTTTTGCATCATCTACATTCATATCGGTAACATTAGGTACTGTTATATATTTTTTTTCATTATAATTATATTTTTTTTCTGTAGTTGTATTTCTTTTTTTTATGTTTAAAATACTTATTGCATCTGTTAGTACGTTTTTAGCAATAGGAGCAGCTATAGTACCACCATACTGTGTTACTCCTTTTGCATTATCTACTGCAACATATACTATTATTTCAGGATCATCAGCTGGTAAAAATCCTATAAATGAAACAATGTAATTTCCTACCATATATCTACCATTTTGTACTTTTTGGGCTGTTCCTGTTTTACCACCTACTCTATATCCTTCTATGTATGCAGGTCTACCTGTACCATTAGTAACTACACTTTCAAGTGCTTCTCTTACTTTTTTACTTGTTTCCTCACTTATTACTGTTCTTATTTTTGTAGGTTCATTTTGTTTTACAACCGTATTTGTTACTGGTTCATTTAAACTTTTAACTACATATGGTTTATACAATGTTCCACCGTTTATTGCTGCGCTAACAGCTGTTATTTGTTGTATAGGTGTAACACTTACCCCTTGACCAAAAGCGGTTGTAGCAAGTTCAACTGGACCTACTTTATCTAAATTAAATATAATTCCTGAGCTTTCACCATTTAAATCAATTCCCGTTTTTTTACCAAACCCAAATTTATCTATATAAGAAAATAATTTTTCTTTCCCAAGTTTTAATCCTAAATTTACAAATCCGGGGTTGCAAGAGTTTTCTACAACCTGTAAATAGGTTTCTGCTCCATGTCCACCATGTTTCCAGCAATGAAGTGTTGCTCCCTCAACTGTTATAGCTCCACTATCAAAAAAAGTATCTTTTTCTAAATCGACTACATTTTCTTCAAGTGCTGTTGCAAGCGTTATTATCTTAAATGTGGAACCAGGTTCATATGTTGCCCAAATAGGTAAATTTCTATTAATTTCTTCTACTGTATAGTTTTTATATTCACTTGGAGAAAAATCTGGTTTTGATGCTATAGCTAAAATTTCACCTGTTTTTGGATTCATAGCTATTCCTAAAGCTTGATCTGGATTGTACTTTAATACTGCATTATTTAATTCTCTTTCTAATGAAGCTTGTATTTCATAGTTTATTGTTAAAGTTAAATTTATTCCATCTTGTGGTTGTTCATATACTTCACTTAATTCAAGTTTATTACCTTTTGCATCACTAAAATATTTTATTGCCCCATAACTTCCAGTTAAATAAGTATCATATAGTAGTTCTAATCCACTAAGTCCTTGATTATCAATTCCAACAAAACCAATTGTATGTGAAAGTAATGTATTATATGGATAATATCTCTTTGATTCTCTTATCAAATACACACCTGGTAGTTTTAATTCATTAATTTTATCTGCTACTTCATAACTTAATCTTCTACCTTCTGGATGTACCCTTTCAATTGAAGATTTTTTATTTACATGTGAATACATTTCTTCATATGATACATTAAGTACCTCTGAAAGTTTTTTTGCTGTTTCTTCTTTATCTTTTACTTGATTAGGAATTATAACTAAAGAAACTGTAGTTATATTATCTGCAAGCACTACACCATTTGTATCATATATAATTCCTCTATTGCCCTCTATTGGTAAATTTCTACTCCATAAATCTGATGCATAATTCGATAATTTATTATAATCAATTACTTGTATGTAGAATACTTTGCCTATAATAAGAGCGAATATGGAAATTATTACTAATAAAATTATTTTTATCCTAGAGTGTATATTTTTAAAAAACATATTATTCACCTAGTCAAAGATATGTCTTTGTATAAAAAAAAAGAACCTTATTATTTATCAATAATTTATATCAATTATAATCATTTATTGATATAATAGATACAGGTGATAAATTATGTTATTAGATTCAATTATTAATGAGGTTGATCCATCTTGGAATGAATTCATATCAAATAAAGAAGTACAATTAGAACTAAAAAAAATAGAAAATAATATAGGAAATGAATATTATCCAGACACAAAAAATGTATTACGATTTTTAAAAAACAATTTAAATAATGTAAAATGCATTATTGTTGGAATGGATCCATATTTAAGTGAAACAAGTGAACACATTCCATATGCAACTGGAAGAAGTTTTGAAGTATATGGTTATAACAATTGGACTGATACAACTAGAAAGTCTTCAATTAATAATATATTAAAATCCATATATTCAATTAATAATGAAAGTAATATTTCAATTAATGAGATTAGGGAAAAAATTAAGGATAAAAGTTTTAATATATTACCTCCTAACGAGTTGTTTGATAATTTAGAACAACAAGGTGTATTATTTTTAAATTATGGTTTAACTGTAAGTAAAAATAAATCAGGTTCTCATTTAAAATATTGGAGCAAGTTTTCACTTATGCTTACGAAATATATATTAGAACATACAAAAAATGTTAAATGGTTGTTATGGGGAAATGATGTTCAGAATATATATTGTGATATAATTCCAGAAGAGAATCAACTATTAAATTGTCATCCAAGATTAAGCAAATTTTTAAACAAAAATAATTTTTCTAAAATAGATAGTATTGATTTTACTGGCAAAAAAAATAAAACTAGAAAATAGTTTTATTTTTTATTTAAAGTTTTCCATTGAAGTTATTACTCTTCTAACATTCATTTCATTAAATGGTTTAGATAATACATCAACAATAGTATAAGTAAAAGCTTTTTCAATTGTTTCCTTAGAATCATCACCTGTTATTATAGCAACAGGTATTTTAGAAAATAAACTGTTTTGTCTAAAGTAATCTAGTACAGCAAATCCATTAACGTTTGGCATATTTAAATCTAATAACACTCCAAATAAATCATTATTTTTAGAAATTATATCTAATGCTTCCTGACCGTCATCTGCAGTTATTATTTCATATTCATCATTAAACATTTTTTTAAGTAAATTTCTTATTATATCAGAATCATCTACTACTAATATTTTTTTATCTAAATGTTTTTCGTTAACACCGTTTTCTCTTGTTAATTTTTCTTTACCTAGATATTCTCTAACTAAATCAATAATTCTATTTGTTTCATTAATTAATTCATCATAATTATCATAAACATATATATCATTATTTGCCTTACTTTGCATTTCATGATTATAAGAAAGTTCAGCCAATTTTGTAAATCCTAAATATCTTGCATCGCTTTTTAAAGAATGAACCAAAATCGCATAATTTTTCATATCTGATTCTTCTTTATATTTTGTCATGTTTCCTATTTTTTCATCTACTGTATTTAAAAAATCTTCTAATGTTTCATTATATGTATCTATATCTCCAAACAATTCTAAACTTGCATTTACATCTACACCATTATTAATTAACAAATTAACATCTTTCATATTTTCACATCCTATCAAATTAATTATAACATAATTTATTTTTTTTTTAAATAAAATAATATTTGTTTACATTTTTAGTCACTTTATTCAGCTTTATATATATATCTATACATAAAGTTATCTTTTATTACAACAAACCAGCTTTCATAATCTTTTACTTTTTCATAATATAATATTGGTGATTTATATTCTTCTTCTAAATCAATCATATCATCAAATTCTTTTATATCTATAAATGTGAAATTATCAAATTCTATTGGTGAACTTACTTCTACAAGTATTTCACTATATTCTTTAAATAATTTTTCTATTTCTTTTTTATATCTGGATTTTGTATTTATAAATATTACAGTTTTAGATAAATGAATTAATAAAGTTAATGAAGTAAGTAATGTTACAGAACCAATTATAACTGGAATTAATTGTATATTTTCTTTTTCTTTTTTTTGTTCTACTATATTTTTTTCAGTATCTTTATAGTCTTGTGTAATCATAACTACTTTTTCAGTCAAAGGTATTTTAAGTGTAATTTCATCGTTTATTTTATAAGTATCATTTGTTTTTAGTGTCCCATCATTTTCTATTATCATTTTTAAATCTAGGTGTGCGGTTACATTTACGTTTTTTTCATTTTTATATTTTTTTACTATTTCGCTATATTCTTTATAATTAACTTTAACATTATCACTTAATCCAAAACTTGAAGTTGATTCAAATTGCCCTTCTTTTTCTTCTGATAAATTATAATCTTTAGAGTATAAAATTTGTTTTCCATACGTATTATTTTCATATTCTATAACTAAAGTGGCAATTATTTTATATAAATATTTTACTTTTGAATCATCATTTCCTAAAAAATTATAGTTGTATCTAACATCAATATAATCAATATCATTTGAAATGGCAGGTTTATTCATTTCTACTATTTCATCTTCCGAGTTATTAAGATATATTTTATAATCTGCTTTATTTGTTATACTATATTCAAAATTCTTTTGCTTTTCTTTTTTTAATATTCCATAACTGATTAAATATATAGCAAATAAACATATAGCACATAATAATATAAAAATTGTTATTCTAACCCATTTTTTTAAAACTTTTCTTTTATGTAGTATTTTTTTCACAAAATCACTTCCTTAATGCGAGAAAACGTCATTCAACCATACTGTAGGATATCCTATAAAATGAACTACTGTTTTAACTATTCCAATTATTTGTTCATTAGTAACTTTTTTGCTATCAACAGTTAAGTTGTTATCTCCTTTTGTAGTATACAAGACTTCTCCCTTGTTATTTTTTTCGATATTTACAATTCTATGCGCAACTATCATATTATCTAATCTATAAACTATTATATTATATATTTGTATATTTTCAAGTTCTTTTTTGTTAGGTTTACTAAATATGACAATATCTCCTCTACTATAAGTTGGAACCATACTATTTGATAATATTGCCATTGGTTTATATTTAAATAGTCCTAAAACAAAACAGATTAGTATAATACTTATACTTAAAAAAGGAAGTAGTAATAATGGATTATTTTGTTTTAATTTCTTTCTTGATAATAATTGTTCTTTTTTTTGATAATCATAACTTATAAATAAATATACTATTGTTGGAAATATCATTCCAATCGCACCATTTAATAACCAATTAAGTGCGGGAAAAATTGGAAATATAATATATATAAGTTCAAGTGGTAGTTTATAGCTTAGGGCTAATTTATATGAACCTATAAAACATAGATATGAACATAGTATATTTGAAAATATAAGGGGTAAAACAGTTGAAGATATATATTTAAATAACTCTCCTATGTTTTTTAAATTTATGAATAATATTTGAAAATTTATATTTACTAAAACAAAAAGAATTGTTATTAAAATATAATCTATTTTTTTTTGGGAATTTGTTATTAAATAATTTCTTATATATTCTTCAAATATTATTATTAAAACAAATTCATATATATTTTTTATAATTGATACTATATCATGTGAATATGGACTATTTTCAAATCCTAAAAACAAACCAATTAAATAAAATATAATTATATACAGTAATACCATTATTACAACTTTTTGAGTTTTGTTTACTTTATTTTTATATCTTTTATATTTTGATTTAAAAAGCAAACATATTATAAACATTAAAAGCCAAAATAAAGGGTTTATTAAAATATAATATATATTACTAAATTTTGGTATTAAAAATATATTTGATATTATTAAATATAATATTATAACTAGAAACAGTATTACACATTTTATATTTCTCATTTAATCACACCTTAATTTTATATAAAAATAAAAAGTACCAACTTTTAAATTTAGTTGACACTAATTATTAATATAAATTATTAATTTTTTTGAACATAATCTAATGTAACAGTTAATGTCTTTGAATTTGCATCAGTTGATACTGTTCCAGTAAAACTAGCATCATATTCAGCTGATATTTTTAGAGTTACTTCCTCTCCAGATTTTAATATACTACCAGCTGTTGGACCATCTATTATATATGATATTGCAGCAGTTTCTCCTGTTATCACTGGAACTAATTGCTCAAGTGTTGCATCTACAGTTCCTCCGTTTCTTACTGTTACTGTATATTCTATTCTGTCACCTGGTGATTGTAAATCTACAGCAAATGTTGCAGTTGTTGCTGTATAAGTCGCTGTTGTACTTTTAGCATTTCCTTGTGTATCAGTTACTGTAATATCTGTAATTGCTACATTCCAATTATTTGTTATTGTTGATGTTCCCCCAACTGTAAGAGTAGTTGCGAATGCTGCATACCCCACTGACATAACTACTATTGCAACAAGCAAAACACCGATTAAAATATTTCTTTGATCTCTTTTTTTACTCATACTATAATCGTTCTCCTATCTTTCTATAAAAATTATAACATATTAATATTTATTTGTCATTATTAAAATAAAAAGTTATTGATAAATCAATAACTTCTAATTAAAATCCTCTTTTTCTTAAAAATGAAGGAATATTTGTTTCATCATCGTCATCATCTACAGATACTCTAGACTCAGTTCTTGTTTCATTTCTTTTATCATAAGATTGATATGAAGGTTCTTCTTCTTCATCCTCAAATCCTGTAGCTATTACTGTTACTATTATTTCGTCATTTAAATTTTCATTGATTACAGCACCAAATATTGTATTAATATCGGTATTTGCACTTTTTCTTATTGTTTCAGCTGCTTCTTCAACTTCAAAAAGTGTTAAATTAGAACCACCTGTTACATTTATTATGGCATCTGTTGCACCATCTATACTTGTTTCAAGTAATGGACTAGATACTGCTTGTAAAGCTGCTTCTGTTGCTCTATTTTCACCTACACCAATTCCAATTCCTATTAATGCGTTTCCTCTTTTTTCCATTACAGCTTTAACGTCTGCAAAGTCAAGGTTAATAAGTCCTGCAACTGCAATTAAATCTGAAATAGATTGTACACCTCTTCTTAAAACATTATCAACTTCTCTAAATGATTCTAGTAAAGGTGTTGTTTTATCTATAATTTCTCTTAATCTATCATTTGGAACAATTATTAATGTATCTACATGTTTTTTTAATTCTTCAAGTCCACTTAAAGCATTATTCATTCTTTTTTTACCCTCGAATGAAAATGGTTTTGTAACGATACCAACAGTCAACGCCCCTAATTGTTGAGCTATATCTGCTATAACTGGAGCTGCTCCTGTACCTGTTCCACCACCCATTCCACAAGTAATGAAAACCATATCAGCGCCTTCTAGTGCTGCTTCAATTTCTGCTTTTGATTCTAGTGCTGCTTCTTTTCCAATTTCTGGTTTTGCTCCTGCCCCAAGTCCATTTGTAAGTTCTGCTCCTATTTGAATCTTAACTGGCGCTTTAGAACTTTTCAAAACTTGCAAATCTGTATTAGCAACAATAAATTCAACTCCTTTTACGCCTGATTCTATCATTCGGTTTACTGCGTTACCGCCTCCACCGCCAACTCCCACTACTTTTATTTTTGCTAATTGATCTGTTTCTAATTCAAACATTTAATTTCCTCCTATTCGCCAAAAAAGTATCCAAATACTTTACCTAACATTGATTCGTTTGAAACATTTATTAAACTTTTTTTTGTAGATGATAATATTTCCATATCGGTATCACTTACCATCGTATAATTTTTCCCTTTTATTTTTAATTTGTTTATGAAATATACTATGTTACCAACTGCAGATGAATATTTATTATTTCTAATTCCTATTAATCTTACATTTCCTATTATAACATCTTTTCCAAAAATATTTTCAGCAACAAGTTCAAAATGACTCATATTGCTTACTCCCCCTGTTATAATAATATATTCCATTTGACGATTTGTCAATTCCAAAAGCTCTTTTTTTGCTAAAGTTAGAATTTCTTCTATTCTAGACATAGTAATTGTAGATACTTCTAGTTGTTCTATATTCTTATGTCCTGGTAATTCATAAATCTCTGAACTACTTGCATATTTTTTATGAGCTAGCGCAAATTTTTCTTTTATTTTTTTTGCTACTTCTAGATCTATTTTATACATATAAGAAATATCGTTATCTATATCTCTTCCAGCCATACCTATAATACTTGTTTTTATAAGTATGTTTTTATTATATACTGAAACTGTTGTTGTTTCAGCTCCAATATTTATAATTGCACCTATTTTTTCTTCCATTCCTTTATTTTTTAGTGCATTAATGTCACCAATACTGTTTAGTGAAATATCTACGACTTCTATACCAATTGCTTCAATCAAGCCAACTACTGAGTAAATGTTTTTCTTTGGGGTTGTTATAAGTATTGCCCTTGTTCTAAGAGTATTACCAGTTAATCCTTTTGGATCTTTTATTCCTGTTTTGCTATCTACTGAAAAATCTATTGGTACTATAGTAACCATTTCTTTTGTTGATGATATCTTTCCTTTCACTGCTTGTCCTAATACTTTTACAACATCATCACCTGTCACTATTTTATTTTCATTATTTATTTTTATTTCACCATCTATTTTAGTGAATTCTGCAAAATAACTTGGTATTGTAGTAATAACTTTTTTTATTTTTATTCCAAGCATATTTTCTACTTCACTTATTGCTTTTTGCAAAGACATAGTTGCAGAATTTACATCTGTTATTAATCCTTTTTTTATTCCTTTTGACTTAACTGATGAAGCTGCAAGAAGATTTAGTTTACCTTTAAATAATTCAGAAGTAACTACTTTTATTGAATCTGAACCAATGTCCACACTTGTATAAATATGCTTCACCTGTACCATCCTCCTATAATCTATTTATAATTATACTATATTTAAGTAAAAAAAAAAAGAAAAAATTAGAAAATAATCTAATTTTTGAAAATTTCAAAGTATTCTCCCGAATCTAAATATAATACTCCTTTAGAATTATTAAATGTTTTTACTATATTAATGTAATTGTTTATTTTCTCAAATGTATTAAGTGTTAAATAAACATAGTTACCATCATTCATAGTAAATAAAAATCTTGTTTCATCGACTTCATTTTTGTCATATTTGATTTCTGAAACTCTTTTTAATACGTCATAATCAATTTCAGATATTTTTTTTATAAATTTTTCATATAAAGTATCTGGAATCATATTTATTAAAACTGGTGCTTCAAGTTTTTCTTGTACTGTTTTTCCATCTAATAAAACGGTTTCATTACTTGAACTATTGTAAAATAATGGTCTGTTTTCTTCTACTTCTATATATAAAATAGTGAATGATTTTTTATATACTTTAGCACTTTTTATATACACATTTTTTTCTAATCTATTTTTAATTGTTGAAGATAGATTTAAAAATGTATTGGGGTAATTTGATACTTTCGCAATATCAATTATTTCTTGCTCTGTTAATTTTTCATTTCCTGATATATATATATTTGTTATATTTTGTTTAAAAAATGATATTGCAGCAAAAATAATTATTGAAAAAATCAACAAAAACATTAATAGTTTTTTGTACTTTATTTTTACTTTTTTTACTTGTTTTGTTTTTTTGTTATTTTTAGTAGATTTGACATTTTTTTTAGTATTTTGTTTATATCTATCACTTCTACTAGCCATATTATCACCTTTTATTCTACATATTCTTGTTCAACTTTAAGTTCTATATTATATTTTTCTTTTATTTTGTTTTGTATTTCATTTATTAAGGTATATACATCTTTTCCAGTTGCATTTCCTTTATTTATTATAAAGTTAGCATGTTTTTCGCTTACTTGCGCTCCACCTATTATTTTACCTTTATATCCTATTTCTTCTATTAATCTTCCTGCATAATCATTTGTAGGATTTCTAAATACTGAACCTGCTGATGGATATTCAAGTGGTTGGCTCATAAGCCTTCTTGTTTTTCTTTCTTCTATTATTTCCATTATTTGTTCTTTATTAGCTTTCTTTAATATTAATGTTGCTTCTAAACAAATATAATCTTTATTTTTTTGAAGAAACGAACTTCTATAATGGAAATCTAAATCTTTGTTGTATAAGGTTTTTAATTCTAATTGTGGAGTTAATACTTTTATTTCACTTACAATATATCCCATATCACTATTGTATGCTCCTGCATTCATGTAAACTGCTCCACCTATTGTTCCTGGTATACCTGTTGCAAATTCTAATCCTGAGTATCCAAGTTTTGACATTTTATTTGCAAGTCTTATTAAGCTATATCCTGCGCCAACAACTATTTTATTTTCATTTATCATAAGTTCATTCATTTCTTCTAGTTTTATAAGTATACCATCATAATACTTATTTAAAAAAATTAAATTTGAACCGTTACCTATTATTTTATATTTTATATTATTTTCTTTTATAAAATTAATTAAATTTTTGAGTTCTTCAACATTTTTAGGAAATACCATATATTTTGCTGTTGATTCTAATTTATATGTTGTATATTTTTTTAAATCTACATTTTCTAGTATTTTACCACACTTTATTTTTTTTATATTATCTGTTTTCATATTTACTTCCCGTCTATTATATTTCTAATTGTTTCATATATTTTAGTAGCACTTTTTGGGACATATAATTTTTCTAAGTTTTTTTTCATATCTTTTATTTTTTCTTCATCATTTAAAATTTCATCTATTGTTTTAACCAAAATATTTCCATTTAAATCTTTTTCTTCTATTAATATTGCTGCATTATTACTAGATAAATCTAATGCATTTTTATATTGATGATTGTCTGGTACATAAGGACTTGGGATTAATATTGATGGTATTTTAAGAGCAATTATTTCACTTAAAGTTGAAGCTCCTGCTCTAGATATAATTATATCTGTATTTTTCATTATTCTTGTCATATTTTCTATATATGGAACAACTTTTACATTTGATGAAAATTTTATTTTTTTTATTTCTTCATATGAATTTTTTCCTGTAACAAAAAGTATTTCATAATTTTTATTTTTAAATAAATTCATGGCTTTTATTAATATATCATTTATTTTTGTAGAGCCTAATGAACCCATTACAAAAAGTGCTAATTTCTTATTTGAATTTAATCCAAATTCTTCTTTTTTTTGAGCTGGTTTATTTATTGCATCTTCACTACAAGGATTACCAGTAAAAACGCATTTATATTCAGGAAAATATTTTATTGATGATTTTAATGATACGCCTATTTTAGATACATATTTACTTAAAAACAAATTACATTTACCTGGTATACTGTTTTGTTCATGTATAAATGTTTTATAACCTAACTTTTTTGCAGCATAAATAACAGGTCCTGTTACATATCCACCTACCCCTATAACTATGTCTGGTGAAAATTCTTTAATCATATTTTTACATTGTTTGTAACTTCTAAATAAATATTTGATTGTTTTAACATTTTTTAGTAGTTTTTTTCTATTAAACCCATATATTTCTATTGTTTTAAATGGAATATTATATTTTGGAATTATGTCTTTTTCCATTCTATCATGTGTACCTATATATAAAAACTCACTGTCTGGTTCAAATTCTTTTATTTTGTTTATTATAGCAAGTGCTGGATAAATATGTCCACCAGTTCCCCCGGCGCTTATTATTACTCTCACATTATCACCTTCTTGTTCATTATACCATAATAATATTCGTTTTAAAACATAATTAGAACATGTTACAAAAAAGGACTATAAATAGTCCAATTTTTTATTTTAATTTATCTTTTATTATGTTTAATACCTTTTCATTATCTTGTGATGATATATATACATAATAACCGTTTATTTCTGTATTTATACTTTTATCTAGGATTTGTTTTGCTTCTTCCGTTGCTCCATCCTTTAATACACTTGTATATATTTCTAGAGCTGATTTTATTCTTTCTTTATATTCTTCTTTTGGTTTTATTATTATATAATAATTTCCATTGCCTTCATATGACACTGCTGCTATATAGTTTTCTACTTGATCTTCTCTTATTCCTAATTCTGTTATTAATGTATTACTACTTAATATCATTAAATCATTAAAATATTTTTTTTCTTCTTCTCCAAATGTTAATGTTTTTAATTCTTCCTTTATCTCTTCATTTTGTTTTCCATATGTTTCTTCTATTGTCTTTTCTTTACATCCTGTTATTATTCCTATTGTTATTAATAATACTATTATTATCTTTTTCATGCTTTTTCCTTTCTAATAACTTATACAGTTTGGTGTTGCATATATTACTGTGTTTCCTGCTTCATCTTGTGCTCCATAATAGAAATAGTAACAACTTCCTTTGCTTGGTGGTTCTATTCCAATATTATTTGCACTTTCTACTGTCCAAACACTACTTACTGTTTCACTACTTGAATCTGTCGTAGATGGCCATGATATTAAATCTTCATAATTTACTTTATTTGGTTCTGCCACCCAATATATATGTTTTCTTGCTTTTACTTTTGTATTATCTGTACATGTATATGATGCCGTAAAACCATTACCATGCACACTATATCTTCCTAGTGTACATGTTGGTGCTTCTTTATCATCACCTTCTGTTACTGTTTTTGTATATACTACACTTCCTGTTGTTAATGATTGTGATAAGTTATTTGCTTTTACTACTATTATATCAGTACCATCATTATTAAAATTAAAATAATATCCTGAAGCATCAATATCACCACTATATGGTGTTTCTACTACTACATTTGAATTTAATTTTAAGTTTCCATAATACTGTAAATTATTGTAATAGCTTTCTGAAAACTCTGTTCCACCAATTTCAGAAGAAGAGCCTGTTGATGTTATTACTACTTTTTCATTTACATATGCGTTAGAAATTTTATTTCCACTTCCATATACATTATTTTCACCTTTTATTGTTCCACTTTCTACTATTCCTTGGGCTGAGAAATATCCAAAATAATTTCCTACTATTCCGCCTACATAATTGTTTCCTTTTACGTTAGTATTGCTTATTACACTTGTTAAAGTAACAGAATCTCCATATTTATATCCCACTATTCCTCCTACTTGACTTCCCGTTGCTTCTATGTTTCCATCTATTGCAATCTCATTTATTTTTGCATTTGTAAATAAATATCCGGCTACTCCGCCTACATTACTATTCCCTTTTACATTTATATTTTTAATATTCAAACCTACTATTGTCGTAGGGTTATTACTATTTTCTCCACTTACGTATCCAAACAAGCCTACATTATTATTACCAACTATTGTTGCATTTTCTACATTTAAACCTTGTACTACTGCAGAATTCGCATATCCAATTAATCCAACATTACTATGTCCTTTTAATTCTACGTTTTTTATAGTATGTAAATTTCCATCTATTATCCCCGTAAAATAATATGATTTATTATTGTATTCTTCATTCCGTGTTCCTATCATATAATAATGTTCATTGTTATAATCTATATCACTCATTAATTTATAATAATTTTGTACTTTTGGCATTGCTGCTATTTTTTTCATATCTTCTGCATTATATATTAAATATGGGCTTTCTTTTGTTCCACTACCTTTTTCAAATTTTGTATTAATAGGATTACTTCTTAATACTATTTTATTACTTGTTTCGCTTTCATAATCAAAGTAGTAACCAGAACCATCATTATCTCCACCTAACCATGTATCCAAATATTTATCATATAAATTTATGTTCCCCGTAGGGCTATCTTCATACACAATTCCAACATAATTATCAGTTTTTTCTTCTAAATTTTTTATTAAATTTACCTTTTTTGAATTCACATACGCTGTAGAAATTTTATTTCCACTTCCATATACATTACTTTTATTACTCTTTATTGTTCCACTTTCTACTATTCCTTGTACTGCCCCACAGCTAAAACAATTTCCTACTAGGCCTCCTACATTATCATATCCTGTTACATTGGTATTGCTTATTACGCTTGTTACATAAATAGAATTTGCATATACGTATCCTACTAGGCCTCCTACTTGACTTCCCGTTGCTTCTATGTTTCCATCTATTGCAATCTCATTTA
>OGLM01000261.1_pt1 | contig 65559 bp, 61 predicted proteins | sample 1572531 | NCBI WGS metagenome assembly OGLM01 (sample SAMEA2581909, study PRJEB24529) | metagenome | biome: Human gut stool | place: China | collected 2011
AGCAGTTGGCACTGTTCCGGCTTGTGCCTGAGTTGAAGGTAATCGGTACGAACTACTGGTTGCGAAACGTATCAAGTTCGCAAACATATGCTTTAGTTTCACAATATGGAGATGCAAGTAATGATGCCGCCACGAGCACATACGGTATTCGTCCAGTGTTTGCGATATATGGAGAATAATAAGGATGTAAGGATTTGCTTCGATCCACAAATAAAGAAGAACTATAAAGATAAAACTTGCCACAGCGTTTTATAAAAGAGTTAAAAGTAATACAAAGACTCTCAATTTTTACAAGTGGATTTTTAGAATTTAGAGAATAAATACATATGACCATAAACAGTTTGGTGTTTGATGTTCTGTCGGTGGAACGTGGTTGAATTTTTGGAGTGGGAAATTAAGGAAGTCATGAGCCTTAATATAGTAGATTCTCGCACTACTCTCCCACTCTTTGCTAATTGTTATGCGAGAAGAAAGCGAGATAAAATATGAAATGGACGAAACAAGAAGATGAAATACTAAAACAATTATACGCTAAGTTACCTTACCGTGAAATAAAAGAAAAATATTTAATGAATAGGTCAGTTCCGAGTATTCGTGGACGAATTGTTACTTTAGGATTAAAGCCAAAAATATTTAGATGGTCTAAAGAAGATATTGCTTTACTAACTGATAAATATGAAAATGGAATGTATATTAAAGATATACAAGAGAAGTATTTTCCACAGTTGTCACCATCTCAAATAACAAGTAAAGCAAGTGATTTACATTTGAAGCATAAAGTCAGTTGTGAATGGTCTATCGAAGAAGACAATTTGTTAAGAGAAAATTTTGCAATTTACACAAACAAAGAACTTCACGAATTATTTTTAAAAAATAAAACTGTTCGTGCAATTGAGGCAAGAGCAAGAAAATTTTTATTAAATAAAGCTGAAATTGTTTGGACACAAGAAGAAGATAATTTGCTAAAAGAGCTTTATGGAAATATAAAAAATGATGAGTTGACAAATCATTTTTCAAAATCATACAATTCTATTTTACGAAGGGCGAATGAACTTGGTTTAAAAAACCAATACACTCTTTGGTCTGAAGATGAAATTTCATATTTAAAAACATATTATGTAAAAAACATATCTTTAGAAGAAATCCAAAATAAATATATTCCAAATAGAACAATTCCTGAAATCATTGGAAAGGCGAATTCAATTGGACTTTTAAGAAAAGATAAACCAAAAGATTGGACAACTGAAGAAACTGATTTGTTGAAAAAATATTATAATACATATTCTACAAATGGTCTTATAGAAAGATTTTTTCCTGAGAGAAATAAATCTCAAATAGAAAAAATGAAATCTGAACTTAATCTTGTAGTAACCAATCGATTTAAAAATGGAAAAGTATATTGGACAGATGAAAAATTAGATCTTCTTTACAATGTGTATCCGTATATAAATACAGAAGAATTTTATGATAAATATTTTAAAAATGACATCAGCTTGTCTGGATTATATGGGAAGCTCAATAAACTTGGGATTAAAAAGGATAATGAGTTTGTTAGTGGTTGGACTTCTGATCAAGATGAATTTTTAAAAAATAATTATAAAAATATGGATTACTCTGTTTCTGATATTGCAAAAATATTGAATAAGGACGAAAAATCTGTTCAATATAGGGCAACAAATGTATTTGGACTATACAGGAAAGATGAATTATTTTCAGAAGAAGAGCGTAATTTAATTCGTGAATTATATCCAAATAATAGAACAATAGATTTTATTGATAAGTTTCCTGGAAGAACAGTAGATCAATTGGATAGATATGCAGTACGTATGGGAGTTAAAAAGACAAAAGATTACATTCGATGCGTAACACTAGAAGGAACAAAAAATAGCATTGAAATATCAAAGCCACAACAGACAGTAAATGATTTGCTCGATGAAATGAATATAAATTATATTGGTGAATATGATTGTAAATATTATCTGATTGACCAATATTTATCAGACTATCATTTAATGATTGAAGTACAAGGAGATTTCTGGCATTGTAGTCCTCTTTTACAGACAAAATCCAATTCGTCTGGAATTAAAAGTAATCTAATAAGAGATAAACGAAAACATACATATATTAAAAATAAATATAATATAGACATTTTATACCTTTGGGAAACAGATGTGAATGAGAATTTGGAATTATGTAGAAAGCTTATAAGTTTATATGTACATAACAATGGAATTTTAGAGAATTATCATTCTTTTAATTATATTCTGAATGAAAATAATGAGCTTGAATTATTAAAAGAAAAATATGTAATTGGATATTAGGAAGAGTGAATTAAGCTGCTCTTCTATTTTATTGTATAAAATTGGAGGTGATTATTACGGCTAATTTAAGACAGGCAAAAACAGATGATGAAATTAAAAAGTTAACGGTAAACAATGTTAAAAAAGCTTACCATGATTTAGCTTTAGATTATAATCATCTTCTTGATTTGGATTATGTGTACTGCCCTCACTGTGGGAAATGGAAGTCATCAAGAACATTTTATACATCAGAAGAATCGAAAAGTGGAATAGAACATTTTGCATGTAAAAGTTGTATTTTGGATATGTGTACAGATATTGATAAAGATGGAAATCGTATTGACAATAAGCAAAAAACAATTGATGTTTTTAGACAATTAAATTGGAAATTTTCTGATGCCGATTACGAATCTCAGTTAGATTCTTTATCAGAAGGAATAGGTGAAAAAATCAGATCAACAGCTGCACAGCAACTTATTGTTATGGTTAGATCATTACCACAATACCGAAATAAACACTGGTGCGATTCTGAATTTGCTATAGATGATGAGGAAAACAACACAGTAGAAAATGTAAAAATTGTTCAAAAAACACTACGTTCAGCCAAAAAAAGATTTGGTAATTCTTATAATAGTGAAGATTTGATGTATTTGGAAAATGAATATCAAGATTGGACAACTAGATATCCATGTGAAAATAAAGCACAAGAATTGTTATTCAAGAGAATTTGTTTTAAAGAACTTGAAATAGATAAGGCTCAAAGAAATGGAAAAGATACTAAGGAATTAGATGCTACACTTCAAAATCTTATGGGAAGTTTAAATGTAAAACCTTCACAAAAAACGTCTAATGCATTAACAGACAATCTTACATTTGGACAGTTAATTGATAAATGGGAACAAGAAAAACCAATTCCAGAACCAGACGAAGAATTTAAAGATGTTGATAAAATTGGATTGTATATTGATGTCTTTTTTAAAGGACATCTATCAAAAATGATGGGACTGAAAAACGCATTTTCGTCATTATACGAAAAATTTATGTCAAAATATACAGTTAAAAAACCACAGTATGATGAAGATTTTGATTCAGAAGCATTATTCGATCAAATCTTCGGATCTAAGATGGATGACGAATAATGATATCGCAGAAAAAGACTCAAGTAGAACTTGAGAAAGATAAAGAACAAAAAATAATGGAGACTGTGGCTTGGAGAGCTGCGTATTATAGACATAACCCACAACGTTATGTATCAGATGTTCTTGGAATAACACTAAAATTATTTCAAAAAATATTATTATGGTGTATGATGCATTACAACTTTACAATGTATCTTGCTGCAAGAGGTCAGGGTAAAACATATTTAACGGCGCTATTTTGTTGTGTTCGTTGTATACTTTTCCCAGGAACTAAAATAGTTGTAAGTTCTGGTACATTAAAACAGGCAAATGAAGTACTGCTTAAGATACAAGATGATTTTATGAAGCAATCATCTATTTTACGATCAGAAATTGAAAAATGTAGTATAGGTCAAAATGATGCATCTATTTATTTTAAAAACGGTTCGTGGATAAAAACACGTACAAGTTCGGAAAATTCTCGTTCCGCACGAGCGAATATAATAATTGTAGATGAATTTCGCATGGTTGATGAAACTGTTCTTAATACTGTTCTTAGAAAATTCTTAACAAGTCCAAGACAACCAAAATATTTAAATAAACCAGAATATAAGCATTTACATGAAAGAAATAAAGAAATTTATATGTCGAGTGCATATTTTAAAAGTTCTTGGGCATATAAAAAAGCGCAAAGTTATACATTAAATTTCTTTGATGATAAAAAGAAGTATTTCATAGTTGGGCTTCCATATCAGGTGAGTATCAAAGAGGGACTTTTATCCCGTGCGCAAGTAGAGGACGAAATGTCAGAGCTTGACTATAACGAACTCGTACAGCAAATGGAGATGGAATGTTTATGGTTTGGGGATACTGATGGAAGTTTGTTTAAATTTGATGAATTGACATCACGAAGAAAAATTAAAAGGGCTTATATGCCATTATCTTTTTATAATGATAAAATTCAAGTTCCTAAATTAATGTCAACTGAAAAAAGAATTCTCTCCGTTGACGTAGCACTTATGCAATCTTCTAAAAAAAAGAAGAATGACGCATCTGCTGTTTATATAAATGATTTAATACAGGTAAATGATACTTCATATCAGTCTAATTTTGTATATGGAGAAACTTTTGAAGGTCTCAATACCGATGATTTGGGAATTATAGTGATGAGATATTTTTACAAATATAATTGCACAGATCTCGTACTTGATACAAACGGTATTGGTTTAGGAGTATTTGATTTTATTATAAAGGATCAATATGACCAAGAAAATGGAGAAACATACAAAGCTTTAACGTGTATTAATGATTCAGACATGGCTTCAAGGTGTCATGTAAGGGATGCAAATAAGGTTATTTGGTCTGTAAAAGCAACAGATAAATTTAATAATGAAATTTGTGTATTACTTAGAAATGGAATTCAAAATGGTAAAATAAACTTTTTAACTACGGAACAAGAAGCAGATTCTGTGCTAAAAGATACATATAAAGGTTATTCAAAGCTTTCTCCGACCGAACAAGTAAAATTAAAGATGCCATATACGCAAACAACTTTTGGTATTTATGAGTTGGTAAAGTTAGATCATGAAGTTAAAAATGGTAACATTAAAGTAAAAGAAGTGTCCGGTATGAGAAAGGATAGATATTCTTCTATAGCATATAATTATTGGTGTGCTTGTCAATTAGAGTTAAAGTTAAGACCAAAGACATCATCCACTCAATCTCTCCTCTCCAAACTCTCAATCAATCAACCAAAACGACAGTCATCGTTTTCTAAAGCAATCTAAATAAAAATCCAAAAAACATAAAATCAAAAAAATATAACTAAATAGAAAAGGAGGTGTTCGCATCAAAAATGACACAATCAAAAAAAGGGATGACTGAAACATCTCCGAAAAACAAAGCCTATAAGACTGCTGCTGATAGGAAAACATATATACAAGAATTAGAAGCACAACAAAAACGATTTGCAGAATCACAAGATTCCTTTAAAAAAGTTCGTGATGTAACGAAAACGACACGCCAAATTTCTATAAGCTCGTATAGCAAAGAAAACGTCATTAAATATCTTCAGAATATTGATAGTTACGAAGATGAACTGCGTGGACTATCACGTTATCTATTCTACCGTTGCCAGCCATATTTTAGATTAATTATGTATAACGCTACAATGTTTGATTTAAATGCAAGATACGTAGTTCCGTCATATGATCCAACTGGTGATAATGATAAGGATAAAATATTAAAGGATTATTATGACACATTGGTATGGTTAGATAGAATGTCTTTACAAGGCAACTTTTTGCAGGTTTTAATCAATAATTTTATAGAAGATGTCTTTTACGGATGTTGTTGGTTAGATGAAACTGGAATGTTTATTTTAAAAATTCCACCGGAATATTGTAGAATATCTGGCAAATATTTTACTGGCGATTATGCATTCTATGTAGATATGAGCAAATATAAAAAGTTCGAGGATGTACTTGAATTTCTTGGTGATCCACTGTTATCAATGTATAAAGAATACGGTGGAAATAATCAGAAAAAATGGCAACCAATGCCAGATGAATATGCTATATGTACAAAGTCAAGAGTTGAAACCTGGGAAACAATCGTCCCCATATTCAGTGGTTTATTTATTGATTTGATAGGTCTTTTGAATCTTGCTGATGTACAGGCTGTTGCAGATGAGCAGCAAATTTATAAATTGATTACTGCTACTATCCCAACATTAAATGGAGCTGATGAACCAGACCAATGGGCTGTAAACATAGATTTTGCAGTTGAGTACTATAATAAATTGGTTGAAAGCTTACCCCCTTATATTGGTTCTATAATAAGTCCACTTCCACTTAATACAATATCTTTTTCTGATGATCAAGCATCAGATACAACAAAAGTACAAAAAGCTACAAAAGAGTTGTTTAATACATCAGGAGGTGCGCAGACACTAAACTCTTCTACTCTCACTAATTCAGAGGGTGTTCGTTCTGCAAATAAAGTTGATAGTGCTTTTGCAATTTCTGCTTTACTTGGGCAAATACAAGGGTGGGTAAATAGAATGCTCTCTTATCAAGTAAAAAATCATGCAAAAGTTAAGTTCTTTGATGTGTCTATTCATACAAGAGATGCATTCAAAGAATCTATGCAGAAAGATTTGCAATATGGATTTCCTAATATTGTAGCGATTAATAGTTTGAATGGCGTTAGTGAATTAGATACATTAGCTATGAATTTCTTAGAAAATGATATCTTAAATCTTACAGATAAATTTAAACCATTAACTTCTGCCAATACAGTATCAAATAAAAGTAGTGATGGTGGTGCACCAACTAAGAGTCCAGAAGAACTTTCAGATTCGGGAGTAAAAACGAGGGACAACAAATAATGAGGTGGTTATATGAAACATAATTTTATAAAAACAACAGATTCCACTACCTCTGAAAATTTAAAGAAACTTGGATTTCAAGTAGTTAATGAATCAAATGGAATGTATATATTTTTGAATACTGATAAACTTCAGTTTTCAAATATAGATAAATCAAAAATACAGTATAGCAATATACTTACTTTTTAGCCACTCTTCTATTCTACTGAGTGGTATTTTTATACCTATTTTTTAAAGAAGGGAGGTTAAAGTAAAGAAATATGTCTACAAAGAGACTTTTATTTATGGAAGACTTATATGACTTCTATTTAAACAAATATAAGAAATCAACACATTTTAGTAGTGAAAAAAATGGCGAACCATTAGTCGTACAGGTTCATGGAAAAGTAAATTTTGACAATTCTAACAAAGACAAAGATGGCTTGCTTCCAGTACATCTTCAAGCATGTCATACAGACTTAAATGCAAATGGTTCAAACATTGATAAAAAAGTAATGGAATCTGCACTTCCTTCATTTAGTAATCGTCCAATTTTGGCTTATATTCACAAGGTAGTTACCGATGAAAATCCAGAAGGACAGTGGGAATTTTACGCACATAATATGCATAAGGATGAAAATGGAGAGCTTGTTTATGATGAGTATCCAATTGGAATCATTCCTGAAAGTTGTAATGCACAATTGGTTTATGATAAAGAGAAAAATAAAACGTATTGCGAAGTCGATGGTTATATTTTCGAAGAGTATTCTAAAGCGTCTGAAATACTTGAACGTGAGGGCGAATGTTTCGTGTCAGTCGAGCTTTCGATTAGAGAACTAGCGTACGATGCGAAGTCTAAATGTTTAAATATTGAAGATTTTTGGTTCTCAGGAGTAACCATTTTAGGAAAAACACCTGAAGGTAAAATTGTAAACCCAGGTATGAAAGATTCAAATATTAAATTGGCAGACTTTAGTGCGGAGAATAATAGTTTATTTGAAAATTATGAATCAAAAATAAGTGAATTACAGGAAAGATTGAATACACTTGAATCTTTCTGTGATGAAATAAAAGAAAAAACTACGAAAGGAGGAACTGAATTGAAGAAAGAAAACTTTGAAGAGGAAGTTACTGAAAATGAGGAGGTAACTGAAACAGAAGAGTCTGAAGAGGAAGTAACTACCCCAGAAGAAGAATCTGAGGAAACAGTTGAGGAGTCCTCCGAAGAGCAGATTGATGACGAAGATTCTGAAGAAGTTGTTGAAACAGAAACAACCGATGAAACTGTTGATGAGACAACTGAAACAGAAACTTTCTCAAAAGATGAATTGTTTAACAAATTGTTTGATATTTCTTTTGAAGATATCAAATATGCATTAAATGCATTATGTTCTATTTACAGAAATGATTCTGAATGGTGCTATGTGTCTCAGGTGTACGATGAATATTTCATTATGCAGGATTGGGATAGTGACAAATATTATAAACAGTCCTACACAAGAGAGGATGATAATATTGCACTTACAGGAGAAAGAACAGAACTGTTCGCAATGCTTCTTACTGAGTCTGAAAAATTATCAATTGAAGAAATGCGTTCAAACTATGCTGAATTAAAAGCATTTAAGGAAGAGATTGAACTAAATAAACTTCGTGAGCAGAAGAAAGAAATTCTTGATTCTAAGAAATATGAAATTCTTGCACAGAAAGATGAAGAAGGAAAATTTGTAAATAAAGACTATGAGAAGCTTGTTTCTGAAATGGACAACTACTCTCTTGCTGATCTTGAGACAGAAATTAAAGTTCTTCATTCAGATTATGTTTCTGAGCATGGTAATTTCGCACTTTCTAAACCAGAAAAAAAAGAAACTACAACAAAGAAACAGTTTGTAAGCGTAAATAAAAAGGCTGCAAAACCTAGCAGATATGGAAAATTGTTTGCTAAAGAAGAAAAATAAAAAAATTAAATAATTTTAAAGGAAAGGATCGTCAATAAGACGGTCTTTTTATTATGTAAAAAATAGGAGGTATAAACACTATGGCTATTAGATACAGCGTAAAAAAACATCACGTTGCATTTCCAACTAAAGTCCTTTCAGACAAAGTTGGAAGAGTTTTAAACATGGTAATTAAGAAAGATACAGACAACGGTACAGTTTGCGGAAAAGGAGCTTATGTAAGCTTTGATCAGTACGAAGTTGCTGACGCTCCGGTAGGATTTGAAGGAGAAATTCTTGAGCAGGCTGCTAACGGAAACTGGTATGTAGAGGTTAAGAAAGTTGATGTTAATGCACCAGCAATTCTTATCTATGAAGTACCAGTAATCGCTGAGAGTTACAACAGTGAATTTACAAAAGCATCTAACTTCTTCAACGCAGCTTCTGCTGAGAGAACAAAGACAGTTAGAGGATTTGTACTTACAGTGACAGACGTTTACGAGCTTAGTGAAGACGCATTTGATGGAACACCTGTTGTTGGTAAGAAAGTAACTATTGAGGCTGGAAGCCAGAAGCACAAAGTATCAGCAGAGTAAGAAAGGAGGGAAATAACCAATGAGAAAGATGAATTTTAGCACACATGTACTTAATGTCTTTGACGAAATGAAAACTTCTTATGAGGAAGTAAAGAACTTAATGTTCGATTTATATAAAAATGAACTTGACGATGGAATTTCAAAGAGAGAGGCAGAGGACAAACTTCGTGAAGTGTCTCTTAGAATCTTTGGTCTTACAAAAGATTCTTCCCGTAGAGAAAGAGAACGTGCTTATAGAGATTATGGTCGTCAGTTCTTCGATGTAATTGAGGAAGTAACAGATTGGACAGTTTCTACAGGTCTTAAAGAGAACGAGTGGTTCAATGTACTTGTTAATTATAAAAATCTTAACGATGGTGATACAAATCTTTTTGTTAATGAGCATGACGAGGTTATTCTTTCTGTAGCAAGAATGGGTAAGAGACACCACGATACAATGCTTCAGAGATTGCCAGAAAATACAACATACTCTGTCGAAACAGATGTTTATGGTGCTGCTGTAGGTGCTGATATTGATAGATACCTTGTTGGACAGGAAGACTGGACAAAACTTGTAGATGCTATCACAAAAGCATTTGTTGTTATGTCACAGGAACTTATCTTTGCAGAGATTCTTGAAGCACACAAGAAACTTCCTGCGCAGACACAGTTTGTTCAGACTGGCGCACTTAACACAGCAAACAGAAAAAAATTCAACAAAGTTCTTCAGAACGTATCTGTAGCAAACGACAATGCTGAAGTTGTTATTATGGGAACAATGGTAGGTCTTCAGGAGCTTGAAGGACTTATTGATATTAATTGGATCGCATCTTCTCAGAAAGAAGACAAGGCTAAAATGGGTCGTCTTGGAAACTACGGACGTTACACTCTTGTTGAAATTCCACAGAGATTTGCAAAAAATGATTTGACAAAAGACATGTACAAAGACGATGTTCTCTATGTGTTCGCATCTGGAGATGAGAAACTTGTTGACATGGTAGATGTCGGTGAGACTCTTATTGAAGAAATTACAGACCGTGGAACAGCTAACGCAAATATCGCTGATATTATGAAATATGAAGTTCAGAGAGAGCTTGGCGTTGCTACAAGAATCGGTAAAGTATTTGGTCAGTGGACTATTACAGAGTAATCTAAACAATAAAAAATATATTAGAGGAGTAGTTTAACCACTACTCTTCTATTTTTGAACGGAGGAAAGCAATGCCTACAGCACGAGCAAAAAAGGAAACAGCTACTACGACAAAAAAAGTAGCAACAAAAAATGAGACAACTGAAAAAGTTGTTGAAGAAAAACCAATTAAAAAAGAAATCGTAAAAGAGAAAAAGGTATTTACAGATTCAGATTATATTTTATGTAGATCGGTATGTTATGGTGGGCTAAATGTTACATCTCAGTCTGGAAACCTTTATGAATTTAAAGATTATGGATATGATTGTGAAATCAATTATCGTGACCTTGTTTCTTTAATTAGAAAAGGTTCAGATCATGTATTCTTACCAAGATTTGTTATTCTTGATGAAGATTTACTTGAAGATTTCCCAACTGTAAAACGAGTATACGAGAAGATGTATACAAGAAATGACTTATTGGATATTCTCAGAATGCCAGTTCATCAGATGGAAATGGAAATCAGAGAACTTCCAGACACAACAAGAAATGTTCTTGAACAGATGGTTGCGACTGAAATTGCAAATGGTAATCTTGATAGTATTTCAAAAGTAAGAAAACTTAGCGAAATCTTTGATTCTGATTTTAATCTTTTAAGCGAATTGTTTGTTAAATAAAGGAGGTTATCATGATACTTCCTTATGAAACTATTTTCTCAAGAGCATTGGGTAGAATTGATGATCCAAAAGAATTGGCATTAGATTCTAACGATTTTATAGAAATTTACACAGAACGACTACACAATGTTCTTGGAGATATAAGAGTAAGAAGACTCTTCTCTTCTATTACATTGGATGATGAAGTTCAAGAAGTATCTTTTGAACTTAAGAATTCAATAGATGAAAGTTCTGATATTGAATATGTGTGCAAATTATTTGTTCTTGGAATCACTATTGAGTGGTTGAGTCCAAGAGTTGATTCGTTGAATTATACTCTTATGATGCTTGGTGGTAAAGAAGAAAAGATGTTAAATAATCCTTATAAACTTCTTCAAGCAAGACTGGATAATGTAAAGAAAGAATTAAGTAAGACGATTAGAGATCATGGTTATCTTTATAACTCTTATATTAATAAAGGTGTCTAGTATGGATTATTTATATGGAGAATTTTCTGACGAACAAATAAAAAATGCAGCGATGCTCATGCACAAAAATATTCATAGATTACTTTTATACAAAGATAATCTAGTTACAACTAAAATTTTTAATTCTGATGAAGAGTTTAAAAGATACTTTGAAAATATCTTATTTAAATTTGGTGGGCTAAACACATTGCTTGGATATCCAGAAGAAATGGTGTTTCTTATGGCAACACTTCAAGCAGCTTATGATATCGTAGACAGTCCAAGGTATGATTACAGTATTTTCAGAAGGGCAATTTTAGATTCTCACGGATATGTTAAAGCTATGTTGGAGGAGGTAGACAACAATGCCAAGCCTATCAACAGCTAGACGTATTTCAAACTTAAAAATCAATAACGCAAAAACAGTTGGTGAAATTTCAAAAGAAAATTCAGATTTTCTTATGGAACAAACGTTTGAAAATGATATTCAAGCAAAACATTGTTATATTTATGATTATTTTCATGATGATCAGCCGGAAAAGAATTATCACATTACTCATGATAATACAACCAAGACACCTATAGATGCAAAATTTATTATAAAAGAATACCGTTCAATTGATAAAGATCAGGTTGGATATTATTTGCAATTCAAACCTAGTGAGCCATTAGAATTTACTGATGGTGATGAACTTTATTATTTTGAAAAAGATTATAGGAATGTGTTTATGACGGAATTTCCGATTTCTGCTTACGTTGATATTCCTGACGATAGAGGGGTTTATAGAAAGTGGATGGTTGTAGACAAAGAGTATGCTAATCAGTTTATGAAGTATCTTATTCTTCCATGCGACTATCACTTGACGTGGGTTGAAACAGATGGAAAGAAAAGAGTAAAAAGAAAAATGTGGACAGTACTCAGAAACCAAAATTCGTAAAATGTATGCGCTTCATATTGGAAACAATATGTCGAAAGTCTTTTAATTGCGTGGAGTCCTTTAGAGCCAGTCATACTACAGCGCAGATATGAAATAAAATCAAGTGCGAATGTTAAAAAATAACTGGATTAGGTAATACGCAGCCAAGATCCGAACAGGATAAGGTTCGACGGTCATGTACTCAAGTGAGTTAACAGAGACATCCTAAGTCTGAAAAGATACGGATTTGATATGACCTGAACTTATACGAAAGTATAAGAAATAGAACTATTCTATTTTTGTCAGAGTAACGAACTGACAAATTAACAATTGATACAATTGGTGAGTACAGAGATTATACAAAATATAGTCCGTCATTATTGGAAACGGTAATGATGTATTTCCTCGAATTGCTGGAAAATCCTAAAGCTATTTATACTACAACATAGTAATGAAATAGATACAAGTGTGAATGTTTAAAAAATAAATAGATAACTTATTTGCAACACCTGTCTATGGACTGAGGTGTTTTTATTTTGCAAAAATGGACAATCAGCAGCGAAGCTCCGAACAGGAGAACGTTCAACGATCATTCCTGAAATGGAATAGGAACAAGTGTTCCGAAGTGGGGAACACCTAAACCAAATCGGCATGGTGAATGATATGATCTGCACTTTTATGAAAGTAAAAGAAAATAGAAAACAATTTCTATCTTTATTAAAATTAGCGAGTTAATAAAGTAACAAATGGACATATTTTGCACACCCGGACAACCAGACAAAAATCTGGATGCCATTAAATAAGTATACTGAAAAATTCTGGTACAACGATGATTTGAATAGAACTATGAGATTGGTTGTTAGCGCACCAACATCTCATCCAACCGTTTGGAAAGTTACGAAGATTGAAAATACAAAACCAATGGGGATACAGAAATTAACACTATATCAGAACTTCTGGGATGAACACAAAGATTATATTGAAAGAGATGATAGTGGTCACATTATAGGAATGTATGCAGACTACTACTCTTCTACTTTTGATCCAGTCGATGAAAAGAATCCACTTGTAACAGAACCAGCATATAGAGCATCAATTAATGCTTCTAATTATATTCTTAAAGTTGGTGGAAGTTATAAGTTACTTAAAGTAAATATAATAGATGACTCTAATATAGATGTTACTGACACATATTCCAATGCAACATTCGAATGGAAATGTTTTATTGGAGAAGATGATGTCACTGATGTTGCTATTTGGTTAGAACAAAAAGAATTCAATAATATCAAAATCAAATTTCCAAATGACAGGACTTTTCTTGGTCAGACATTGCATGTTGTATGTAACATATCGTCTGACATAAAGAATTTGTCAACATCATTTGATTTCGAATTGAGCATCTAGGAGGTTTTGCAATGGAAGAAAATATTTATGATTTTTCAACCAAGAAAGAATTAATTAATAAATTAATTACTTATTCTAAATCTCCTGATGATGACAATATTAGATATAAGAATAAAGTAAAAGAGATTCTATTAAGTACTCCAGAACTTCTATATGCCTTGCATGATGAAGAGTTAGAAAGTGAATTATTTAACGAAGACGGAACTCTTAATACTGAGGGTGAATGGGATAGATATTTCGGTGAAACATCTCTTATTCGTCCTTTTTTATTCTTTCCACAAACATCTACGCACAAGAAAAATTACATATGTTATCAAACAATGTTTAATGAATTAGTGCGTGGAAATAATGTTGAAAAATGTTTAGACATTACATTTACAGTATTTGTCAATTCAGGAGACATTATAGACAAATATACTGGAATTCCTCGTCATGATTTGATTGCTGCGATTCTTAGAGAAAGATTTGCTTGGGCTGGTTTTGAAATATCAAAGACAAAGCCGACATTTAATAAAGAATCTATCATGGATAATACATATTTAGTGAGAACACTTCAGTTTGAGATCATGCTTCCTAATGAAATGTCTGTAACTAAAAATGGAATTACTTCTTATTCAAATAGGAGGTGATCAAATGGATACAGCATTTATTCAAGATGTATATGATAAGCAATTAGAAAGTCTAGAGGAAGAAGAAAAGATAAAAATTGACTTTAATCCGCTTCAATTATATTTTGGAGAAGATTATGTAGTTAATGATCAAATAACAATTCATCAGCCATGTATTCAAGATTTTGTTGATTATGGCGATGCTAATTTATACTCAACAATTGCTCCTTTTACATGTAACACTACTTCATATAGGGTGCAGTTATATGACATGGGTATAGATTGGAATAAAATAACAAACCAAGAACTATTTGCTATGTTGATAAAAACAATAAATCCGAAATATTCAAAACTAATTTTTGGAGACATTGATTTTTCGTGTTTTGATTTGTATTCGAAACACACAGAAGAAGGGGAAGAAATCGTATTGTATGATAGGATGCATGGTATTGAAATAGATGATAATACACGAGAAAAAATGTGTAGATATATTCAATTCATGTTCAATTCTTTTCCGCCAGAGGAAGAGTTTACTTCAAACAATGTTTTAAAACAAGATTTGATTAACAATGACAGGCAAAAACAATTAAACCAAAAGAAAAAGAAAAAATCTGATTCTAATCTGTTATCAATGATTTCTTTCTGTCTAAATCATCCTGGATTCCCATATAAAAAAGATGAATTAAGAAAAGTTTGTATAGTTGAATTCATGGATAGTGTTCAACGTCTTCAGATTTATGAAACAACACATGCACTATATGGCGGTATGTATTCTGGATTTATTGATACAAGCAAAATAGATAAAAATCAATTTAATTTCATGCGTGATGTTCGAATCACTGCATGATTTTTTTATTACCTAAAAACAAAAAAATAAAAGGAGGAATAACCTATGTCATTCAAATTAGGCGACAAAATTTATAAAGAAATTCTGTACTTTTATGCAGAAGACCTTTCAACAGAACTCCCTTTGTATGTTCTTACACAGCTTTCAGAGGCTACAGTAGAAATTACAGCAGAGTCAACTGAAGTAAAAGATAAGAATGGAAACCTTATCAAGAAAATTTGGAAAGGTAAGAGTGGTACATTTAATGCAACAAATGCATTCTGCAACATGAATATTGTTGAAGCTTCTTCTGGAAGTAAAGCTATTTTCGCATCATCTGAAAATAAGGTTCAGATGCCGAAAATGTTCCGTGTACCTGCTGGAACAAAGACAGTTGACCTTGGCGCAGACTTTGTTGAAGGAACAGTTAAGGTTGCACAGTATTTCGGAGATGGCTCTATCGGAAAGACATACGAACTTGGAACAAGCGCAAGTACAACAGATTTTTCAGTAGCAAAAGAGACACATACACTTACTCTCCCAACAGACACTGAATCAGAAATGTATTTTGTAAAATATATTCGTGAAGCGTCTAAAGGTGCTGTTATCACAAATAGAGCTGATGCATTCCCATCTTCTGTACGTGGAATCATGAAAGCTACATATTACAATCCATGTAAAAAGAATGAGCTTAAGGCTGATTATGTAGAGTTCCCATCATTCCAGGTATCTCCAGAAGTATCATTCCCTATTGGATCTGATTCTGCAACAATGGACTTCAAGGGAGATCTTGAAATCGATTACTGTGGAACAGATAAGGTACTTTATAAAACATATGATGCTGACGAAGTAGATAATATGTAAAAGGGTGGAGAAATCCACTCTTCATTAATTTGAAGGGAGAAATAAGATGGCAAACAACAGAGTATGTCTATGCTGTGGAAATGCCTATGAGTACTGCGGTTCTTGTAGAAATGGTGTTAATCTCCCTGCATGGAAAAACTTATTTGACAATGAAAATTGCAAGGATGTATTCCAAACTGTAAGTGATTACGAGCAGAAAGCAATTGATAAAACAAAAGCAAAGAAAATTCTTGCTTCTTGTGATTTAAAACACACTTTTAAGAGTAATATCGTAAAACTTGTTGATGAAATCACAAAAGAAGAAAAGAAAGAAGTTGTAAGTCGTTCTTCTAAAAAGAAAACAGATACAACGAATGAAAAACTGAGTGATTGATATATGAGTGTAAAGAAAGGGATGTATAAATTCATATATCATGAAATTATATGTCCCTATTTTTTACGATTTTCATTATCAGAAAGGAAATAAAGGAATTTAATGAAATATGATAAAGAATACTCTACGACTTTTGTTGAAGAATTTAAATGGCTAAAGTCGAATGGTATTAGATACACATTCATCAAAACAGATGATTCTGGAATGACGGTGTGGAAATACGCAAAAACACCTGAACTATTTGAATCATTAAAAAATTTCTACATTAATAACGAATATTATGATTAGAGGTGTTATGCATGAAAGTTTATTTAGACAATGCTGCAACTACTCCTCTATCACCTTCTGTAAAAAAATATATTACGTCTTTACTTGATTCGTTTTATAATCCATCTTCTACATACGAAGCTGGAAAAGAGTCTAAAAGAATTATAGAGAAAGCACGAGATAATGTAGCAAAATTTATTAATTCTAATCCGGATGAAATAATTTTCACAAGCGGTGGTTCTGCAAGTAATACATTAGCAATTAAAGGATATGACAAAGCCAATAATTGTACTGTATTATACTCTGCTATTTCTCATAAATCAATATTAAAATGCATAGAAGATATTTCATTTTCGCAAAAGATTTATGTTGACGGAGACGGGAAAATTAACTTGTTCATATTTGAAGATATATTAGAACATTGTGACCCAAAACCGTTTGTTGTTATTGACTATGCAAATTCTGAAATAGGAACAGTCCAAAATGTAAAGGAAATCATTAAACTAACACATAGTTTTAATGGAATTGTTTATTTGGATTGCACAGGAAGTATATCTTCTATTCCTGTGAATGTTAAAGAATTAGATATTGATATGATTGGCTTTTCCGGTCATAAAATTCACGCATTAAAAGGTTGTGGAGTTTTATACAAAAAGAAAAATATAGAATTGTCTCCACTTATTTATGGTTCTCAAGAGCAGGGACTGTTTGGTGGTACTGAAAATATATTGGGAATAGCTGCAATTGGAAAAGCTGTTGAAAATTATGAGTATGAAAACAATTCATTTAATGGTAGAGATTATGTTTGGAATTACATTAAAGACAATGTTCAAGATGTTTATATTGTTGGTTCTGAAAAAGATAGACTTAAACACAATCTTTTCATATGCGTAAAAGGAATTGATGGAGAACATTTAATGACATTGCTTGATACAAAAGGTATTCAGGTTTCTATAGGTTCAGCTTGCAATTCTGGAAATAAAGAACCGTCAAATACATTAAAAGAAATACATTTAAACAACGAAGACTTGAATAGCTGTATTCGTATGACATTTTCTGGATCAGAGACAATAGATGAATTGAATTATGTTTGTGATGAATTTAAAAAGTGCGTAGATACATTAAGAAAATTTACATGAAATAGGTTACTCAAGATGATGAGTGTAAAAGTAGGTGACATACCTGTGAGCAAGTATTACCAAAAAGAACGCAATAGTCAGGAAGGTCTGCTACTCTCCTATTAGAAATGGAGCAAATTATGAAGAAATTAAATTGGAAAGTTAGATTTAACAAAGAGAATATTTTATTTATCTCCCAGGTAATTATTTCTGTAGTGATTCCAATCCTTACATATTTTGGACTACAGGCAAGTGATTTAACAACTTGGGCGAAAGTTGGAGATACTTTTGTTCAGGCAGTTAGTAATCCATATGTTGTTGTTATGGCTCTTGTATCATTGTTCAATGCAATCACAGATCCAACGACAAAAGGCATTGGAGATTCTGAAAAAGCATTAACGTATACTAGCCCTAAGAAGTAAAGAAAGGACTGGTGTTACATGAATGGATGCAATCAGACCAATTATGGAAATTGATTATGTTAAACTAATTACACAATTATGTTTGATTATTATTGGACTTAATTATTTTATACCTATTTGTAAGAATTTATTTTGTAAAGTTCTTGGGATTGAGACAAAATTTCAGCGTGAAAAAAAGGAGCAAAAGATTTTATTGCAGGAAACCATAGATAAAGTAACAGAATTAAGTACAAAATTTAACGATGCATCAAACAATACAGATCGTTTGTTTGAAGAAAAACTTGTTAAATTTTATACTCCATATAGAGAACAATCTATGGATATTCAAAAAGATTTGAAGGATTCAATTGAACTTTTGACAAAGGCTGATATTACAAGGTCTGAACAAATAGAATCTGTAATGGTGGGAATAAAAGAATTACTTGGAGATACTATCGATCAGAAATATGAAAAATATATTCGATTAGGCGGAATACCATCTGACGAGGTTGATGAGTTTAATTCTGTTTTTTCCGCATACGAAAAAGTTAATGGAAACCATAACAGAAAGAAGAAATATGATTATGTTATGAATAATTTACCAATTATACCTGTGACAACTTTATATAATACCGGTGAACTACCCATCACCTAAAGGTAATGGGTTTTCTGGCTGAATATTTATAAAAATTAAATAAATGAAAGGGCAGTTTCATGTTGCCCTATAGAATGTACTCGCCTTTACCACATGTAGATGTGTACCAAGAACTTTCTATCAAAGATATAATGTTAGGTGGCGAGTACATTATAAAGAAATAAGTACCCAATATACTTGGGTACTTATCTCTTAACTCTCGCTCGTGCAAATAGCCAATTCGCACTATGAAGCCATATATTGTAATATTTTTACTACTCTTATACCATAACACTTACGCAAGTGAAAATCAATATAAATCATAAAAAATCAATTGTACTTCTACACCAATCATAAGATTTTATTTTTATCGGAGAAAAGTGGCTAATTTTTCTGTGTTTGAATTCTTATCATTTGTACAATTTATATTGATTTTAGATTGAATGCTTCAATCTTATTTCTTAAGAACGATGATTACATCTAGAATAGTCTGTGCTATTCCTAGAAGAATCATACTGATGTAGTAAAAATTCTGCATGATATGACTCCTTTCCTTATGTGCCGAAAAGTTTCATATGTGTGGAGACATATGCAAATTAAAATTATAACTTACGGCACAATTAATGTCAAGTATTTTTACCATACAAGGTTCAGTCGTATGGTAAGAGTATTTGTGGAGAGTAGTAAAAGACTGAACTGCTACTCTCCTACTCTTAAATATTTTTTAGGAGTGATTTATTATAGCTGTTAACGAAGGAAAAAGATTTGAACAGAATTGGAAAAGTTCTGTTGAAGAACTAGATAATTTATGGATTTATAGATTGAAAGATAATGCAGCCAGTTTTGGTGGTGGATCAAATACAAGATTTGCAAGTCATAACATGTGCGACTTTATTATGTTTAATGATGATTCAAGAACGTTATACTGTTTAGAATTAAAATCGACAAAATCAACTTCTGTATCTCTATCAATGATTCGTGATAACCAAATAGAAGAATTGACAAAAGCAAGTAAGCATAATCTTGTTGCTGGATTTCTAATTAATTTTAGAAACACATCAAATGATACATATTTTATAGAAATTTGTGATTTTAATAAAATGATTTCTGAAGTAAATAAGAAGTCATTCAATAAAAAAGATTTGATAAGTTATAATGCGATTTATGTCGAATCCGCATGTAAAAAGGTGAATTATAAATACAATATTAAAAAATTTATAGCTGACACGCATTTGTAAAACAAACTGCTTTACTTCTCTTTTATTTAATGCTATTATCCAAATATAAAATAAATATTTGGAGGTAATAATTATGCCAAGAGGAAGAAAGAAAATCGTTGAAGAAAAAGATTTCGAAAAATTAATCAATGATGCACAGAAGAAAATTAATGATGCAAAGCATAAAATTGAAACTGAAAAAGCTTTCATTTCTGAACAGAAAAAGATGATAAAACAGTTACAAAAAGAAAAAGTTGCCTACGAAGAATATAAAACAAAAATTGATGAAGAAAACAAAATGAACGAGTTGCTGAAAGCAATTAAATCTTCTGGTAAATCTATTGATGAGATTGAAGCCTTTATAAAAGGTGAAACAATTGAAGATACAGAAACTAAAACAAAATAATAAAAATATTGTGAATTATATTTAGAGTCTATGTGTTATACATAGGCTCTTTTTATATGGAAATTAAAAGGAGACATTCTTATGAAAAAAGAAAATATGAGAATCAAAGAAAACATTACAATCAGCGATCAGATCAATGTTATTAATTATATTACGGATTACTATTTTACAGATGGTGAATATACTCCATATTATGCAGGGATTGGAAAAATTGAAGCAATCGCACTATTCTTTATTGATGGTGTCAAGTTTGATAATGACGAATATGTATATGAATGTGTAGAAAATGATGAAGAACTGAGAGGACTTGTACATAAGTTTTGCTATGATATTGCGAATGACAAAGTTGCAAAAAAGCATAACGTAGACAATGGTAAGTACATTGATATTATGAGGTTTGTAATTGAAAATGTAAATGAAAAACTTGAGTTTGAAAAACAGAAAAGAATTCATTGTACAGATGAAAAATCAGAATTTATTTCTTCTATTTCTAATTTTATTAACGACCTAGACTCTGCCATGAGCAACTTTTCTAATTTAAAACTTTTAGAACTTACACCGGATACAATTGAGAAAGCAAAGAGCATTATTGACCAGTTATCAGATAAAGAAATTACCGCAGATGTTGTTTCGGATGTTATAAAAAATGCTGTGGATTTTAAAGTTGATGAATCAGAAGTTGTTGATGGTTTAAAATCTCAGATTGGAAATCTCTGTGATTTGTTAAAAGATGAAAGAAAGAAAAATAAAACTCTAGAAAAGAAAGTAGCTGATTTTGGTGCGAGAAATGTACTTGCAGACAAATAAAGAGGTGGTTATATGGGAACAAAAAGTTTTACAGATATTCAATCATTATTATCTGCTGTAAATCAGGAAATGGCGCAGGTTATGGATGAAATTAGTGTCGAAGGCGAAATGATAGCGTCAAGAAATGCAGAGTCGTTCTATTCTCAAGGAGATCCTTCAAGTTATATAAGAACTGGAAAATATGGCGATGCTCCAACATCTGATGGAGTACAAAGGTCTGGGAATACTGTTTCTACAGATATATATATGGAAGAAGCAGGTCATGGATATGCAACAGGTACATTTTCTGCAAGAGAAGTTTGGCAAGCTGCTGAAGATCATACTGCTGGCGTACTTGGTAAATCAGGACTTTGGCAAGACTCAGAAGATGAGATTAAAAAAATGGCTTATGATAAATTTGCCAAACATTTTAAATAGATGATATCAAAGAATCCTATTAGCTTTAGCTGATGGGTAGTTGACATAACATTAAACACAAGAAGACGTTAATCACGTCTTCTTTTTTCATGTAAAAGAAAGGATGTGATTAACAAAAATGAGTGATTTTAGATTAAAAGTCCAAGCAGAACTTGATGCAAAGAAGTTAGATGGACAAATCAAAGAGTTAAAAAAAAAAGAAATTCCATTGAAATTCAAAGCTACTGGATTAGAGGGGCTAGATAGTAAATCGTTAAAATATATTGACAAGTTAAAGTCAAAAGATGTAAACGTTAAATTTAATGTAAATGGAATTAATGAGTTAAATACAGCTGTTGATACGATTAAAACATTATCTGGCGGAAAAGGCAAGAAGATAAATATTGAAATTGGTGGAAGTAAATCTGTCGAAAAAGATATTTCCAATTATAAATTATTAAAGAATCTTGCAGATGAGATTAGTAGAAAAAAAATTACATTGACTGGTCTTGATGTTGGAAAAGACGGGAATAAAATATCTGAACTTAAAAAGCAAATTAATTCTTTGCAAGCGGAATACAATAAAATGTTTCAGTCTTCAAAGGGAAAACTAAGTGACAATCAGCTTGCAAGTCTTACTCAAGTATTTTCAAAGATGGATAATAAAATATCCGAAACAAAGGCAAAAATGCTCGATATGGCTGATGCTCCTAAAAAAGTTGCAAAAGCTGTAAACCAACTGGATGTTTCTACTTTTATAAATAGGATCGGTAAAACAATTAAAGCAAATACAAAACTGACAGATGAATGGATTCAGAAATTACAAGAACTTCAACTAAAAGCTGCGAAAGTCACAAATGTAGATGAGTTTTCAGGTGTCAAAAAGCAGTATTCGAATTTCATGTCTGAGATTGGTAAAGAAGGATTACTTGGATTATCTTTTGCAGATAGGTTTAAAAAATCTTTCGGTCAGATTTTTCAGTTCTCTGGAATTTATTCAATGATCCAAAATGGTATTTTTCAAATTCCAAGACAGATAATTACTGCTGTTAAAGATATAAATGCTGCACAGATTGAGCTTGCAAAAGTGTCAGATGCTTCTGGTTCTCAGTTATCTAGCTATTGGGACGAAGCGGCTAATAGTGCTAAGAAGTATGGTGCTACGATTAGTGATGTAATTAGTAGTACTGCGGACTGGTCGAGGCTCGGATACAATCTTGAACAAGCAAAACAACTGTCCGACATGACAACTCTTCTTCAACGTGTCGGAGACAACATGACGCAGGAAACGTCATCTCAAGGTCTTATTTCTACATTACGAGGTTTTGAACTTGATGCTTCTAGTGCGCAAAAAATTGTAGATGTTGCAAATGAGGTAAATTTTGCTGCCTCCGTATACAGTAATGTATATGCTTTATGTGCTTAATGTACATATTGATGATGACTATATCGGTTAAAGACCAGAGATGGTTCAGACCGAGGAAAGGCTATAATAATTTTATAAAAATTTGTAATTAATTATTATAGAATCCGTAGAGACTGCGATGGTTTATAGAAGTAATGATATTTACCTAAGTCATCCTCCTAATTGTATTAGGATGAATATACAGTCCGATCTCACGCTATAATCGAATAAATTTAAAACGTGAGAGGTAGGCAGAAATGACCTACCCTCTTCTATTTTTAGAAGAAGTAACAATTTATGAGCCAACACACAGCCAATTGATACATCTGGAATTTTTGAAGCAATGCAAAGGTCTGCGTCGTCATTAAAGGCAGCCGGAAATACGTTCGAACAAGGAGTTTCTTTAGCGACTGCTGCAAATAGTGTAGTCCAGGATAGCCAAAAAATTGGTACAGCACTTAAGACAATTTCTATGCGTATTCGAGGGGCATCGACGCAGATGCAAGAGGAGGGTCTAGACGTAGAAGGAATGGCTACTTCAACGTCAAAACTACGAGCAGAAATCAAAGCCCTTAGTGGTGTTGATATTATGAAGAATGCAAATGAGTTTAAATCTACTTATGACATTCTTGATGAATTATCAAACAAATGGTCTGAATTAACAGATATACAGCAGGCAAGTGTTACAGAACTTATAGCAGGCAAAAATCAAGGAAATGTTATGAGTGCCTTAATGAGCCAGTTTGATATAGCTCGTGAATCATTAAACACAGCTTTAAACGAATCTGACGGTTCAGCAGAACGAGAATTAGAAAATTATCAAAAGGGTAAATTGTATACCCGTATGTACAGAAATGTGCATATAGCACACATTTAATTGCAGGTAATGCGTAAAGCCTTACACCACAATAATCAGGAAACTAGATTATGATGGTACGAAAGTAGAAACAACGTAAGGATGGTATATGGTCAAAAGCCTAAGTACTACTCTTCTATTAAGAGAAATCGCTGTTCATGCAGGAAAGTTCCCTAACGTTATACGTAGACCATATGTTAGATAAGCCGAGGGAAAATCTTCAACGACTAGAGCCAGATCGGGAATTAGAAAATATTCTAATACAGATAGAGAATATTAAAAATAAGAGTGGAAATCTCGAATATCTAATTCAATACTCGTAGGGCGCAATCGCTAATGGCGTAGGTGAAAATCCTTTGAATCGAAAAGGTGTGACTGCTGCTTTTTATAAGCGTGGTTAAGAAATAGTCTATTCTCATGCGAAAGTATGAGTTTGTTGTATTTTATAAAGAATGAAAGAAGGTGTGAAAAATTAGTAAAAGATATACAGAAGACGAAATAAATTTATGTTTAAACACTCTTGGGTATTATTTATGTGAAAATTTTAAAACATTAAAAGATCGCATCCATATAATAGATGATAACGGTTATCATTACTATACTCCACTTACAGATTTGATACATAAAAATAAACGACCAGATAAAGTATCTTTAAGTAATATATATTCAATTGAAAATATAAAGAATTATATTAAGATTAATAATATTAGCACAAGATTATTGAGTACTGAGTACATCGGCTCTTATAACAAAATGAAATGGGAATGTGTATGTGGAAATATATTTGAAGAATCGTGGAGCAAGTTTAATCAAGGATATAATATATGTCCAGAATGTAAAAAAAGATTAGTGTTTGAAAATAGAAAACAAAAAAAGAAAGATGTAATCTTAAGTTGGTGTCGTGAAAATGATTATAAATTATTAGATTTGTCGTATGATGATAATTATTGTTTTGAATCTTTCTCAATTGAAGACGAAGAAGGATATAGATATATTTTAAAGTATAATAATTACACAAAATTTAAGCCTTTAAAATTTCACACTTCAAATATATATACAATTTATAATATAAATAGATGGTTAAATATACTTGGCTTATGTGATTACGTATGTATCAGTACATCTTATGTAAATAATAATACAAAATTAAAGTTCATTCATTTAGACTGTATGAAAACTTTTTGTTTAACATTAGGAAAATTCCAAAGAAAAATATCAGAAAATGGATTGTATATTTGTCCTAATTGTTTTAAGAAAAAAATTGAATCATATCATGCAAGTGTTTTAAAACAAATTTTTATGCACGAATATAAAAATGTTATTGTTGAAGATAGAAGTTGTATAAATAAAGAAACTGGATATGCATTACCAACAGATATTGTATGTTATGATACAAAAGAGGTTGTTGAAATACAGAGTAGTTATCACGATGTTGAGTACAAAATTAAATTGGATTTGTATAAAAAAAATTATTGGTGGTTTTAAAGTTCATACACCTGATATTAGAGATTACAAGATTATAGAAATGGTTCAACTATTCTTTCCTTATATCAAAGAAATACCATCGTATATTAATGTTAAATATAATTCATGTCCAAACTATAAAGAACTACAAAAAATATTAGATAGTGGAGTTTCAACAAACGATCTTTCTATGATAACTGGAGTTGATGTAAACTCAATAAGACAGTATATCTATAAAGGAATTTTAAAACTACCAGATGATTATAAAGAAAATATATTAAACCATAAAAAAATTGTTCAGCTTGATAAAAATGGAAATCTTATAAATACATTTGACACGATATCAGAAGCTGACAGAAATGGATATAAATCAGGCACCATCAGAAGAGTTTTAAATGGCAAACAAGAATACTCTTATGGATGTATATGGATGTATAAATCAGATTATAAAATACAACAATGCAATAAGTAGCGATTATTGTTAATAAAAAGATTGAATATAGTTTAGATCGCATTAAGGCTTCATTCCAGGAATTTTCAACAACAACTTTAAATTCAAATATATTTAAAGCATTTGTTGATGGTGGAAATGCAGCTTTAAACGTAATAACTGCAATCATAGATAAACTTGGCGGATTACAAACCGTCATTGGTGGCATTGCCACTTTCTTTATGCAGAAAAACGGTTCAGGTAAACAAACTATTTGTTTCATATTATCATAGTTTAAAATGCCTATTTCTATAATGTCATATAATAATGCCATATGATTAACGTAGAGAGATCTGGTCAATGATTAGCATATAAATCATATCAGGGAATCGTGATCGTAATGGTCGAAACTAAATGCCGAATATCGGGGGAAGCCGTAAGCCAGAAATGGTACTTAATTGATGCAATAAAAGTGTAAGGTGAAATTCCTTATGTTCATGACGGAATAAGTATTTATACGAAAACGGTAGTCCCGACACGTTACAATAAAAATGAAAGTGTGGTTTCATGTATCGTGCGAGAGGCTGACAAGGCATGACGTAGTACAGGCGTAATTGTACTATTGGTTCAAACATACAGTCCGTGACCACGGGGAAAGCCTGTGGAAGTCGTAGGGGATATGCAAGTAGTCTACTACTACCCTATTGACACAAATCACACAAACTCATTGATGACTTGCAAAAACTTAATGAGTATAAAAAACATAAAACAAATATTATCTCCTATTGGAGAATATAATATAAAGAACTCCATGAAGATATGGACTCCACGGAGCATAATGGAGTAAAAGGAAATAATATTATGGCTAGATGTCGTTGGATTTGTCATTATGGAATCGGATACTTACATTTCTTGACATCATTTTTGTTATGCTATTTGCCTTTTGATCAGACAATTCTGGATTGCTGACGATTAAAAGTGCAACATAACATTTTGATACATATGCGACAACATATGCTACAAGAGTGAAAATACCGCCACTAATTAATAACTTTAGTATGTTCAATACTACCCTCCTTCCTGTAAGATTTTGTAAGTCTTAATGGAAAATGGGCAGAATAGCCCTTAGAATATTATTTTCCAGAATCGTATCAGTCTTACACTGATACTCCCTGTTTTCTGATGGATAGTGCGTGCATATAATGATGGTACAGGTTTGCATCATAACTATCTATCAGAAAATATTATATCATTTTCACTAAAAATGGTAAATACAGAACATTAGTTCATACACATCTGAAAATGTATATACTATATATAGTATACAACTGAATATAGAAAAAGTTACGTAATTTACATAAAAAACTGTTCTACTTCTATGCAAAAATTATTGGTATTATTTTCTTGTAAAGAAGAAGCTTCAATTTACACATACTAAAAATAAAAGGGTGTGTGAATATATGCGTAACAGATTGCAGGAATTAAGATGGGAAAAAGATTGGTCACAAACACAACTTGCTATGAAAAGCAATGTGTCACATTCTACAATAAGTTTGATAGAGAATAATCCTCTTGAAAACCCACATGTTTATACAGCTATCAAACTTGCCCATGCTCTTGGTGTGTCTGTTGAAGATATATTCAAACTCTGAGAGTGGAGGAAAGATATGATGAAAAATATAGGTGTAGATGTCATTGGAATTCAGGTAACGAAAAATACAGAAGGTAAATTTGATCACAAGGTTGTATCGGAAACAAAATTCACAAGTTATGAAGAAGCAGGTAAAAGTATAGATGCTCATAATGTAAAAGGTCTTGTGTTTGTTGGTATTCCTACATACAACTAAGTATTATGGATGTGGATTTTTAATCAATTCATCCAGTGTGATATCAAGAGCATTGGAAAGTAAAACAAGTGTGTTCAAATCACAGGTTCTTGTGTTCTTTTCATAATTTGAGATTGTCTGATGCTTAACAAATACTTTTCTGGCAATATCATTTTGTGTCATTCCACGTTTCTTCCTATAATATAAAAGGTTTTCTGAAAAATAATTCATGTATTGCACCCTCCGAGTAAAAAAGATGATGTGTATTATTATAGGAAGAAAATGGAATTGGGTCAAATACAAAATATGGGTATTTTTGTATTTGTTATTGATATATGTCTTGGATGCATAGTTTTAGATTGTACTTTGTTATATTGTGTCGTATAATATTATAAACGGTAGAAAATTACCAAATATAATATCACAAAGGAAAAAGATATGGACAAATTATTACATGAAAATATGATTTGGCATGATACAAATGAAATTAATAAATACACGGAGAATACAATAGAAAATAGAAAGAAACCAGCAAAAACAGCTGCAAAAATAATATTGGCTGCGACACAATATACATATAACTACATACAAGGATTGAAAAGATTAAGTTCATATGACGCTTCTTCAATATTGCAAAGTGATATTAATTGGTTTAAGAATTCAGATAGAAACACACCACAAAAATGTTCTGAGTCTAATGAAAGTATAAACGTGTGTATTGGGAAAATTTATTATATAAATTACGGAAATACTTTTAAAGGAGAACTCTCATACTTTCATTACGGATTATGTATTGGAAAAAAAGATAAAAAGATATTGGTTATTCCGATGCGAACTGGATCTGACATTTTTGATAGTTCTTACCACCCAAGTTACAACTCAAAAGGAAAGAAAAAATATAGAAGATGTTATGAAGAAGAAGGCTTTATTAAAGAGTGTGTCTTGTTAATAAATGATACTAAATATATCTCTTGCGGAAGAATAATAAAAGGATCATCATCTGAAATTAACAAAGATGTACTAAAAGACATACAAATGCAAGCCTTTGGTTTTCAGTATCCGGAAATATATAATCAATTTATAGATCAAAATACTAAATTTGCAAAATTAAGTAATGATTATACAAATAAAAAAAATGAAATTATCAACTTGAAAAATGAAGTTAACAGATTAAAACAAAAAATGGAAAAATCGGTTGACAATTCTAAAAAAGTGTGATATATAAATATTATAGGGAAGTTGTGGAATATAACTTCAATATGGTTATTGATAAATATATTCGATCGTTTCCCACAAAAAAAGGAGAAGTTTCTTTTGTGAGTTCATTGTTGTTCTCACCACTTTTGCAATGTATTTACGGTTTAATTAAGCACTCAACAGTGTATTAGGAATAATATGAGATTGTTTGTTTAAGATAATTGTTGTGCATTGGGTTAAAAACGGTTAAGTTTTTCGGAGCAGTAATTTTTTTACTGCTCTTTTTTGTATGTTTGCATGATACAAAAAACACCTGCAAACAGGTGTCTCATATTATTTTAAAAATCACTTCCATAACTATTACCACTCATATCCACAATCTGCACATTGAAACTGACTTTTTATCGTTCTTACTTAATAAAACAATTATACTTTTACATAAATAATAATATTAGGAATTCAATAATCATAAATAACAACGTGTATACAATTCCTATGTAGCACTTATTCAGATATTTTGATCGGTTATTTATTTCTTTATTATTTTTAATTGCCATTGTAATATATTCAAAAGAAATTTGTTCCATAATATTATTGACAATCTCTTTTTCTGTATATTCATCAATATGTGTTTTACTTTCTTCAATAAAATTTTTCACATTAGATGGTTTTGGATATCGAAATCCATATTTTAAGAAACAAAATAAAAAATTCGCAAAAGCTACTAAACCAAATAAAATTATAAAACACAAGATTATTGCCGCTGCAACTGATATAAAATTAAATGACTTCATCTTCTTCACTAAATTAAAGATAATCCAAATAATCCCAGATGTTTCAGCAGTTAATAATGTTATTGTTGGTGTAAATTTGCTATTTATCCTATCTCTCTGTTTTTCACCATCGTAATATAATTCTTTGTAGTAGTCATTTTCAAAAGAAAGGATGTCGTTATATGAACTCATTAAAAAAACCTCCCTTACCAAAAGCACATATTATAGGAATGCAGCCAGAAATATTCTGTCTTTCCTTTAAGCAACAAAAAATATGTGATGATTTTAATAAAAAACAAGACGAAATTGCAGATCAAGAATTCAAAAAATGTAGAATGGCATTTGCTACATGGAAAGAAGCAAAAAATAAGTAAAATGCTATTTCTTCTTATTCTTCTTGTACATAACATTTAAATCCATATTAAATATTTCTAGGCGTTTACCGATTATATTAGCTTTCGGTAATGGTTTACGAGTATCTTTTTGCTTGTTTTTATCTGCTGTAGTTTGCTTTATACTTTTGTTATTTTCGTTTGTCATATTCATTCCTCCAGAAAGCGTAAGTGATTTTATTTTGAAAGATAATTATGTTTACTCAAAAGAAGTAAAAAAGAAAAGAATGTCAATTTTACTTTTAAGGATAAAATTATTTTGCTATACGATTGCACATTTATTTGATTAAAATTTATATCCACAATCCTTGCATCTCATTTGTTTTTTAGCATCGTTGCTGAATAAACCAAACAACATAGATCCTTTGATCTTCTTCCCGACAGATATCACTTTTCGCTGTACATTAAGAATAATTTATTTCTATACGCTTAATGTTTTTATGATTTCGTCTTCATATAATCCAAAATATCCGACCATTTTATTCTGAGATGATAACAGTAATTTAAAATAATTTATATCTTTGTTATCTATTTTTGATAACATATGATGGAAAATATCAAATTCTAATCCAAATAAAGTATTTATTATATCTTCTTTTAATAGATGTTGAACTTCATTAATACAATATTCTTTCCAAAAATCACACATGCTCTGGTAATACACACAATGTAGAACTAAAAAATAAGTATAATTATTTTCTTTTTTACTTAAAAGATTTTTTATCGTTGCAACAAAATCTTCAGTTTTATATACTATATCTTCTTTTACTGTTTTTTCTTCAAACCAATCATGTGTTTTATCATCAAATGAAAACTTTTTACCTTCATTATAGGTTTCAAAATTCATGCTTATTTTCATTTGAACTTGAATAGCTCTATATTCCGATAACATTTTTATGAATGGAATTTTTGTTTTTGCACTCACTTCTGGAAGAAAACTTTCGTTATCTACAATGTGAGTAAATTCATGATAAATAAGAGGTAGTGCGTTTTGTTTTAAAACATTAATATAGTTTTCTTCTATATTAAATATTTGAGAATTATTTTGATAGGAAATATACGTAGATGCATTTTCACCTTTAAATGTTTTTACTTTAAATTTTGGCATTTTAGTAATTCCCATAAATTTACAATACGCACCAGTTAATCCGTAGATTTTTAATATATTTTTATCCATACATATCACACTTTCTTAAAGGAGATGGTCTTTATTTGTAATATTGAAAAAATGTTAATAGGTTATATGGTAGAATTAAGCAAGCCAATAGAAGATACAAACTATATCCCTGCTTCTTATGTTAAAGAATACAACCGTAGGTGTAAGGTTCTTGAAAATGAACACAGGAACAAATGTTGCAAACGTTCTAAAAATAAATATTTTTAAAGTAGGTGATATTTTTATGAAGAAAACTTATATTTATCAAAAGCAGTTAGCAAAAAAACAAGAGCGTATTTGTGCTTTGGATAAAATATTCGTGTTATATCTTCCACTTATGACCACAATTTTGACACACGTTCATTGGTTTACCAGAGCCGACAAATCCTGTCCAAAATGAGTAACCACGAGTTGTCGTTGCAATTGAGGTAGAACCACACTTCGGACACCTCGGACGATTTGCTTCTTCTCTTGCTTTGTTTTTCTGTTCGACTTGTGACCGGAACTGTGACATTTTAAGTTCATATTCTATGATGTCTTTTTCTTTGAGTTCCTGCATGGCTTTGAGAAATTGAGGGTTATAGTTTGACATTTCTCCTATTTCATGTAGTTCGTCTTCTGTTATGTTTGTCTCTACTAATGTATCTTTATCACAAATTTGACATGTTTTACCAATTTTATCTTGAAAAAAATAAACTTGATATCCAGCATAAAATTCTTCAGGATCTTCTATTGATTTTTTACATTTCGCACATTCTGGACAGTATTTGATATTCATAAACTCTCCTCCATTTTCAAATAATATATTATTGCAAGTAATATAATTATATCAATTAAAATAACGGTTGTAAACTATGATAAAGAAAATGGATTTTCTTCTATTTTAAGTTCTTCAAATACGACCCGTAATGTACAAATATCAGATGATGATTCTAACTTTTTGAAAAAATTGAATGGAAGAATTTCGGCAGAAAAACAGCTATCAAAAGTTGATTGGGATGGATATATAAAGAAACATAAAGAAGCAAGTGCTTCTATGAAAGAGTTTTTAGCAGATGGTTCATATAGTGTTAAAAGTTTAAAGAATTATCAATCTTACCTTAATTCGTCAGCAGAGTCTACGTCAAAGTTTTCTACGGCAACATCCAAACTCACATCTGGTCTTAAAAATATAGCAGGAGCAGTTGGCTCCTCATTATTAAACTTTGGTGCGTCTATGGCTGTTATGGCTGCAATTACACTTGCTGCAAAAGGTATTGATTATCTTATCCATTACCAAGACAAGATGATTGAAAAAGGCGAGAAGGCAAAAGAAACTATCTCTAATGCTTTTGACGAATTTTCATCTAAGAAAACTGCTGTTAATGATTTAGGTAAACAGTTTGCAGACAGTGAAAAAGACATCACAAGTACTGGTGACGCAATTGACTCAATTGGTAAGAAATATACTGAATTCAAGAAAGGTATTGATAGAAATTCAAATAAGAATATTGGATTGTCCGACAGTGATTATCAATCATATTTAGATTTGTCAAATCAACTTGCAGAACAATTCCCTACTCTTGTATCTGGATATGATGCACAAGGAAATGCAATGCTTAATCTTGGTTCTAATGCTGAGATTGCAACAGCAAAGATAAAAGAACTTTATAATGCTCAGATGTTGTCTGCTAATGTTAAAATTGGTGAACAGCTTGATGATAATTACAAAGGTGTTGTTACACAGATTGATAAATACCAGGGTGAAATTGGTGAGTGGAAAACAAAGGTAGAAAAGAATAAAAAGGCACAAAAAGATGTTCTTCCGAGCTTAAAAACTATTTCTTCCGGTGAAATAAAATTTGATGCGGCTGCTTTTGGAAAAAATGTAGGTAAAGTACAGAATGAAATAAACACCATTCTTATGAAAAACGGTATTACAGTTGATGAAAATAGTCAGGTTTCAGATGATGGTACTGTAAGGATTTCTGCTCCTAAATTATCTGAAGGTGTATCAAATGAAATAAATAAAGTTTTCCAAAAGTATGGTCAGGATGCAGCGAATAGTCTTGCTATTGACAATACGAAGTTTGAGAAACAGATTCATGCGAACGAACTTCTTATTAAGGATCAATTAAAATCAATGACTGATTCTATTGGTCAGTATATGCAGACTTCAGAAGTGTTTACTGGTTTGAATTCAAAGTTACAAGATGCTTTTATTACGAATTTACCTAATCTCGATATAAATACCATTTCTGAAGACTACGGTGGTGACGTACAGAAATTTTTATATAATGAATTTCTAACTCCTATGGAGAACCTTGCCCCGGAATCTCAGCAGAAATTGGCTGACTTGTTGTCTCTTGATCCTAAAAATTTAAATATACAGGAATATCGGAATTTAATTGATAAGACATTAAAAGCTGTATTCACGGATAAAACAGAAAGAAGTAATTTCAAAAAAGCATTAGGATTAGATACTGTTGTTGACGATGCGAAAGAAAATCTTAATCGCCTTAAGAAGCAAGTTAGCGGATTTAACACTGATCTTCTAAACACCTTGTCAATTGATGAGATCAAACAGGGTCTTGACATTACGGCTAATGATAAATTCTCTGGAACGTTTGAAGAATTTGTGGCAAAAATCAAAGAAGCTAAATCTTTAGCGGAAACAGCAATTGATATTAAAGCAAATCCAAAATTTGATGCTATTGCAAAGGCAGATGAGACAGCAAATGCTGGTGATGATTATGTAAAATCCATTCAGTATGCAAAAGACGCAAAAGAAATGTATGATAAGGGTCTTATAGGTACAGATGACTTTAAGACTCGTGCAGCATACTTCTCTCCTACTGGTGCAGATGATGATGTGAATTTTGCTGAGAACTATCCGAAAATCAGCAGATATATGACAGAAGATGCAACTGGTGTACAAAACTTCTTAAACGATTTGAAGTCGAAAGGTCTTGCAACATTTGAGACACTTAGCGATGGAACTAAGAAATGGTCTTATAATATAAAAGACCTGGAAGAATCTGCCACAAGCATGGGTATGGGCTTTGAATGGTTCATGGATATGTTTGGGCGTTTGGAAGATTATGGATTCCACAATAACTTTGTTGGTTCTGTCGAAGAAGGTACTGAAAGGATTACAGACCTGTCAACTCAACTTGTGGATGCACAGGCTGAACTCGAACGCTTAAAGGCAACTGGAGCAGATTCTACTGCCATCTCACAGCAAGAAGAAAAAGTTGCACAGTTAAAATCTGATATAGAGCAAACAACCCAAGCTACAAAACAACTTCAAGAACATGCTGTAGAGCAATATGCAAAACAAATCGAATCAGCAAAAACTCAGATTAGTTCGTTAAATGAGCAGAGAAAATCAATACAAGATAGTGACTATGGCGGAAACGGTGCTGCTATAAGAAAGCTTCTTGGAGATAAAATAAAAGAACTTGCAGACTCTAATGGTATAGAATTGGATGCAAATCTTAATATTGTAAACGAAGATGAAACCATAAAAGCACTTGAAGGTCAAAAGATAACTGTTCCAATCGAGTACGAACAAGTAGATTACAAAAACATTGACAAAATAAAAGAAAAAGCTTCAAAGGCTTTAGAAGACGGTAAATTTGTAACTAAAAATGCAATATTAAGTATTGATCTAGATAGCACAAGTACGGAAAATATCGATAAACAATTATCGTCATTGAGTGATGCTCTTTCATACATTCGTAAAAATAATGACGGAGTATTAAATATTGATTCTTCTGAAGTTCAGAATGCTTTAAATATTTTAAATGCACTCTATGCTCAAAAGAGAAAACTTGCAGATGAAAAATTTGATAGCATGGATTTATCCGGAATGGATAAGTCATTATCTTCTGCTATTGAAAAACTACATGAGTTCCAACAGCTAAAAATAGAACTTGACAGACAGAAGAATCTTCAAAGTGTCGGAGTTCAAATTGACACATCTTCAACGCAAGATGCATACGACAAGATTGTAAAACAGTTACAGAATCTTGATCCTGAAATTCAAGCCAAACTTGGAATTGATACAAGTAGTGAAGAATCTATCATGCAATGGATTGAGAGTTTTAATCCTCAAATCACAGCTCAGTTAAACATTGATAAAACAAAAGCAGAAAACGAACTTAGAGGTATCGCATATAGCGATGAAAATGAAATCATCATGAAAGTAAACGCCGATACTTCTCAGATTGAAAATGCTATTAGTTCTTTACAAAATGGTAAATCTGCAACGTTCAATGCTTCTGTTACTGATAGTAAAGGAAACTCTCATGACTCCACACTGGTAACTGGGACAAAGGACGAAAAAGGTGTAATCCACTACTATGCTGAATTTGAAGATGAAGGTAAAGTAGAATTAGAGAAAAACCAAGACGGAAAACTTGTTTATAAAGCAGACGTTAAAGACGTTGAAGATAAAGTAAGTGATTTGAAATCTGAAAACCCAAAGGTTAAAGTCGAACTTACACCAGAAGAACAAAAGGTTCAAGATGCGTTAAAATCTTTGTTAAACGACCAAACAAAAACAACGTTTTCTGTCGATGCCGATTTTTCAAAGGTAAAAGATGATATAAATGCACTTGAAGTTGGGCATTCGATTGTGTTTACAGCAAATGTAGATGGTGTTGATCAAGCTGTAGCAGCAGTTAAATATCAAGATGGTTCAATTGGATACATTGCAAATGTTGATGGCGTATATTATCAATTAAGTGCAGTACAAAATGCAGATGGAACTGTCAGCTATACAATTGGCAATTATCCAACAGAAGTTCCAAACGCAAATCAAACAATTGATAGAACTCCAAACAATTCACAAGTATCAAAATCACCTTCTTCCGTAGGGCAGACAGTTAATAGAACACCAAATAATTCTGGAATATTACAAGCACCAACAATTGCACAAAAAGTTATTAGATTTTTTACTGGTGGAGACAAACTTCTTGGAACTGCTCACGCAAGCGGAACTTTAAGTAATTCTTCTAATTTAAAAGACAGTTGGAAAACTAAAAAAGATGAAGTTGCTCTTACTGGTGAGGTTGGCGAGGAACTTGTGGTTTCTGGAAATCGTTGGTTTATAACAGGCTCTAATGGTGCAGAATTTGCTAATATACCAGCAGGATCAGTTGTATTCAATTCAAAGCAGACGAAAGAGTTATTTAGTCAAGGATTTACAAAGTCTCGTGGAAAAGGAAATCCTTCATTACCTGGACTTCCTGCGTTTTTAGAAGGAAGTGCTTTTGCCGGAGGTTCTGGTAGTGGCGGATTTAGAGGCGGAGCTTCAAAATCCTCTTCCTCAAAAAAGAAATCCTCCAAATCATCATCCAATTCCTCAAGTTCTTCCTCAAAATCTAACTCTTCATCCGATTCTTCAGCTTCAAAAGAAACCGAGAACTTAGTCGATTTTATCAAAATCCTCTATGATCGTGTATCAAGACTTTCTGATCTTGCAGAAAAAGCAATCGACAGAGCTGTTGGATTGGTTAATAAACAGACGAAAGCTACTGATGCTATAGACAAAGTACGTACAGAATTATCTACAGCTCAACATGCAGCAAATAAATATCTTGAGTATGCAAATGGTGTTGGTCTTTCTGAAGATTATAAACGAAAAATCAGAGAAGGAAATCTTTCAATTGAAAATATCACAGATGAAAATTTGAAAGACAAAGTTTCAAAGTACCAGTCATATTATGAAGATTATCTCTCATACTCTGACAAAGCATTAGACCTTCAGGATAAACTCGCTGACCTTGCAGAGAAACGTCTTTCTATTATTGAAGATGAATATGATGCAATTGAGGATATCCAGAAGTCACTTCAAGATAAATTAGAAGCAGACAGAGATTTGCTTGAAAATCTTGGAACAGCTATCGACAACAGTTTAAATACAAACAGTATCAAAGATGCTATTAATTCTCAAGCAGAGGTATACAATGATTTAACTAAGAAGCTTGCAGAGTACCAAACAGAAGTTCAATCACAGCTTAATTCTGGATTAATGAAGAAAGGTTCAGAACAGTGGTATAATGCTCAGAAAAATATTAACGATTTTACAGCTAATATTGCAAAAGCATCATCTGAACTCATTGAACTCCAAGACAAACTTCGTCAAATCAGTTATGACACTCTTCAAAATATCATTGAAGGATTTTCACGCTCTACGGATAAAATTGGTTCATATATTGAATTACTCGAAGCCAAGAATGAAAGAGTTCCAGAGAAGGAATATCAGAAACAGTTAGATAATAACAATGCTGCAATTAAGACTCAGTACGATTTGAGAAATAAATATCTTGCAGAACAGGCATATTATGATGTCAACTCTAAGAGATATCAAGAATTAGCTGAGAAAATTAATGATGCAGATGTTAATATTTTAAAACTTCAGAAAGACAATGAAGATCTCAAAGATTCAATCTATTCACTTAGAATTAAGAATCTTGAGGACGCAATCAAAGGATATGCAGACCTTGAGGATGAATTATCTAATTTTAGAGATTTGTTGAATGATGATGCATTCTTTGACAAGCAAGGCGGAATTACCGATGAAGGACTTGCACAGATTACTCTTCTATCTCAAAGTCTTGGAAATGCGAAACAGAAAATTGCAGATTACACAACTGGACTTCAGAAGATAAAAGAACTGTATGCAAATGGTGTAATCTCATTAGACGAGTATAATGAGAAAACCAAAGAGTACCGTGATGGTATTCAAGATACCACAAAAGATGTCAAATCATATCAGGATTCACTGACTGATTTGTACATGAAAGCAATGCAGACTGAGGTTAATTATCTTGATAAGATCGTTGATAAGAGAAAGAAAGCTTTATCTCAACAAAAAGAGGCGTATGAATTTTCAAAGAAAGTCAATTCTCAAAATAAAGATATCAATAGTCTGAAGGCTCAAATTCAAGCCTTAGAAGGGGTAAATAATTTAAGTGCGCAAAGTCAGCGAAAGAAATTAGAGGCTGAATTAAAAGAAAAAGAAGATGAACTTGCAGATACAAAGCGTGATCATGAGTATGATATGCGTTCTCAAGGCTATGATGCAATGAGTGATGAGCTAAAGCAACTTATCGAGGACACAACGTATGACTTAAATCATAGTGCAGATAAGAGACTTGAAGTTATCAACACAATGCTAGATAAAGAAGTTGGTTTATATGTTAATGCATTTAACAAGATCAATTCTGTCATTTCCAATACTGGATTTGTTGGAAGCACAGACTTTAACAATGCTCAGTCGCAGATGTCAACTCAAAGTGGTGCAACTTCTACTAAGAACAACGCAACGCAGTCTCAAGCATCATCAAATAGCAAACCATCTACTTCTGCTTCTGGTACTAATACAAGTGGTATTAAAGATAACTCTTATGAGAACAATAAGATCACACAGGAAATTCTTAAAGAGCAAGATACTTCACACAGAAAAGTTGCTGAACTTACTGTAGATAAGACTTCTGTTAGTCTCGAAGAGGGAAAATCTATTGGCATTAAAACATCTGTACGTCCAAATGATGCTGCCAATAAAACCTTATCATGGACTTCCAGTAATACTTCAATTGCAACTGCTTCTAATGGAACGATTAAAGCAATCAAACCTGGTTCTTGTACTATTACTGTTGCTACAACAGATGGCGGTGGAATCTCTAAAACAATTGGAGTAACTGTAACAAAGAAGCCCGAACCTCCAAAGCCAGCGAAGAAACCTACAACTTCTACTTCCAATGGTAAAGACGGAATCTTAAGGGTTGGTGATACTGCAACTCTAAGTGGTAGATATTATTATGACTCTTGGGGTAAGCGTCCTGCCGGAAGTAAATATTCTGGTGTTCAAAATGGTGTAAAGGTAGATAGTTATTCATCATCTGATTTTGGCGGAAATGCAAAACGTACAGGAAATTATAAAGTCCATATTGGTGGCGCAGATGGTGTTTACAAAGACCTTGGGTGGGTAAGACCTGACCAGTTAAGTGGCTACAAAAACGGTATTGAACGTGTACCTTACGACCAAGTTGCAGAGATTAACGAAGGTAATAAGGATGAAACAATCATTACTCCAAAGGGGCATACTCTGACACTTCTTACAAGGAACAGTTCTGTTCTTAAGAATGAAGCACAGAAAACTCTTTGGGACATTGCTAATAATCCACAATTATTTGCAGAAAAAATCATGAACAGTGGCTTTGCTTCTGCTCATGTTGGAAGTTTTGCAGATAGTATCAAGGGTATTAAAATGCCTACCGTGGAGAACAATAATCAGCAGAATGTTACTGTTGAAAATCATTACGACAGTCTTCTTACTGTCAATGGTAATGTGGATAAAGAAACATTACCAAAACTACAAGAAATTCTCAAACAATCTTGTGACTATACTAGAAAAGAAATGGTAAAAGATTTTGAAAAACTTGGTCATAAGATTAAGAGATAGATTTATGGCATCGCTAGGTAAAACTAGCGGTGCTGTTTTTATATACAATTGAGAAGAGGTGAAATAATGGCAAAACAATTTATAGATTTTTCTTTTCTTGAGAAAAGATTATCTTCTCTTCCATCCAAATACATTTCTGTAGATTTTGATACAGATGATACGATAGCTCTTGGAATGGAAAGAGAAATGGAAACAGGAGAAACAAACAAATATAGACTTGAACCAAATTATTTTAATGACAAATGGTCTGGCGGTCTTGAGTTTGATTTAGATATTATAAAAAATCCATGTGAATATAATGGACAAGAAAATTTGGAGATCACAAAAAATGAGATAAGAGAAATCACAAGATGGTTAACCTCTTCTCATTATCCTGAGTGGATACAATTCGAGTATGAATCATCAGATGATGAAGTTACCAATTATTATGGTTGGTTCTCAAATATAGAAAATTTTGTCGTAGCAGGAATTGTCTATGGACTAAAATTACACTTTAAATGTACAACGCCTTTTGCGTATACAGATGTTAAAACATTTAAACAGTCTGTTGCAAACACATATAAAAATTTTTTGATTAATAATGATTCTGATTGTCTTAATGAATATATATATCCTCAAATAACAATCAAACCAAATAGTAATAACCAAATGTTTTTCTGCAATTTAAGTGATGTAACTCTATTAGAATCTGGAACATTAACAAAATCAAGCTCAACATATTTCGAATCTTTAATAGATACATTGGAAAAATATGCAAAATCAAAAGGATATACTGTTCGTTATACTGGAATTGGTGCAAAGGAAATAGAATCGCTGTGTAACGACACTGCTGTTCAATTTTACTTAGTAGATAAGTATGCAAATGAAATGAAATGTACAGCGTTCTATATAAATGATTCAACAAAACAATATAAAATTTTAACAGGTGGATTTTTCTACCTATCATTATATAAAAGTCTTAACATTTATATAGACACAAAAAGATTAATAATAAACGATGAACTTGGTCGTATGGTAACTTATGACAAACTTGGAATTAATGATGTAGATCAAATGTATTGGTTTAGATTAATTCCTGGAAATAATACAATTCAAATCTATGGAGATTGTACGTTTGAAGTAAAATTTAGAGAAGAAAGAAAGGTTGGTGAGTAAACATGCATCAGCCTTATAATATTTTTAAAATTCCAGAACAAGCAAAATTTTATCTTGCTAGTCCAAACCATAAGATACTTTGCGCTTTTAATGGAATAGATGAAAGTTCTTGCAGTCTAAAAAGATTGCTAAACGATACATACGAACTAAATTTCGATGTGAACAGATATATATTGTATGAAGACAATGGAATATCAAAACTCGTAGAATCTAATGTTTATATTCTTTTGGATAACTTAATGCGTATTTATGTAGAAAATGTTGGATGGTTTGTAATGTCCTCTCCGTCTGTCCATAATGACGGAACGAAAGAATATAAATCAATAACGGCATATTCAATCAATAAAGAATTTATTCAGCATGACTTGAAAAATTTTAAAATAAATCAAGGAACTACAGATTCTTATGAGATGTTAGCAGACGGAAATGTTGAAACAGTTGATGATGTTGAATTCGCAAAAGAACAAATTAAATTTTATAATTCCAAAAATCCACAATTAAGTTTACTTGATCTAGCGTTAAAAGCAGGTGGGATGTATGGTTGGACGGTAAAAGAAATAGATTCAGTTCCTAAAGTATATAAATACTATGATGATGATTTAAAAGAACAGAAAAAGACAGTTTTGTTATCTGATGAGATAGGAACTTTTGATATCGAAAGTCAAGATTTATTTTCTTTCTTTACTCAAGATATGGCAAAGTATTTTGAATGTGTATTTATTTTCGATTACCGATTGATGACTGTAAGTGCATATAGACCTGAAAACCTTGGTAAAAATACAAACATTAACATTCATCTCCGCAATTTACAAAAAACGAATGATATAGATGTTGATGACTCTAATATTTTCACAAGATATTATGTTCAAGGTGATAATTCGCTTGGAATTGAATATGTAAACTTTGGTCATAATTATTTAGAAGACATATCTCATTTCTTAAATGAAAAGTATCTTTCATCAGAACTCATTTTCAAATATAAATTATGGCAAACTGATGTCGAATTAAAAAGACCTATTTACATAGAAAACACACGTAATTATAACAAGCAACTTTCTATTATTTCAGAGCTTTATGACCGTGTACCATTAGATGACTGCTCTACTAATTGGAGTACTTTTTCAGATGATGAACTTCGTGAGGCTCAAGCTAATTACAAAGCACAGTTGAAAGGTTATGAACAATTCTATGTTGATGAAGAAGGAAATTTTGACGAAGAAGCATTGAAGAATTCTGTGGACGCAGACACTTATTATCAGATTAAAGATGTAATTCTTCCATCAATTGAAATTGAATTTAGCAATAGAAATCTGCCAACAGATGATAATAAAGCAGAATATGTTGATACGTATAAAACAAATTGGAAATTGTATGGTTTAGACGAGCTTAAAAATAAACTGGCAGACTATAAAACAGTTATTGAGATATGTGAAAAAAATGGATATAACGTACCATATACAGATGAATCTTCTCATACGAAAGAAACTCATGAAAAAATGTATGAAAAATATATTGATGCAAAAAATCAATTAGATGAGTCATATATCGGTAGTTGTCAGGAAGCGTATACCAAAAGACAAAAAGAGATAGATGCTGCAACAAAAGTTAGGGATGAGTATGATAAATCTCGTAAAAGTGCAGCAAAAGAAATTGATAAAGAATGTTGGATTCATTCACAAAATGGAAAAACATATTCATTTACTAACGAAGATTTAAGAGATTTGTCACGATTGTATTATGATGGTGATTATGAAAATACAAACATGTTTTTAACAAGTTCTGACGATCAAGTATCTGCAATAAACGAGCAGTTAAAACTATTACAATCTGCTCAAGATGATTTATACATAGCATCACACCCACAGTATACATACACAACAACTTTAGATAATTTTATATCATTATACGATTATAAAAATTATACAGATAATCTAAATCTTGGAGATTATGTGTATTTAGGAGTTCGTGATGATTATGCCGTAAAACTTAGAATTGTTTCTATTGAATATAATCCACTTGTTATGGGTGGAGATATTACAATTGAATTTTCAAATATGATTCAGTCTAAATCGTCACGTACTGATTGGTCATATCTATTGGATCAAGCTTCTAGTTCTGGAAAAAATTCATCTCAAGGGTCTTCAAATAATTTTCTTAACAATGAGGGGATTACTCTTACTGCTGGTTTAATTCAAAAACTTTTATCTAGCGGAGCATTTTCAAATAAAGTATCACAAATTGTAAATAACGAATTCGCAGGAATCATTGCTGGAGGCAGTGGTTCTATTTCGATTAACGAATTAAATGCAAAGATGATAAAAGTGACTGACATTATTGGTGAAAATGGATTCTTTGAATATTTACAAGCAAAACTTATCTCAGCAGATAAAATTGTTGCAGATAGCGGAGATTTTAAAACTTTGTCTGCTTTGGTTGCAGCAATTGATAATTTGTTGGCTGGTAATATCAGTGCAGAAATTGCTCATGTAATTAAGCTTACAGCAAAAAATGTGCAAATCGACGAAGCTGTAATACGAGATCTTATTGCGGCAAATATCACAGTGTCAATGTTAAAAGCAAGTGATATTAGCACAGATAAATTCCATATTGTCTCTGAAGATGGCGGTGTTGAAATTATTGGAAACACAATGCAGTTTAAAGATTCTAATGATGTTGTAAGAATTCAGATTGGCAGGGATGCTACGGATAATTTTACATTCTGTCTTTATGATGAAACTGGACAAGGAGTACTGATTGACTCAACAGGAGTAAAAGAATCTGCTATTTCTGATGGCTTAATAAAAAATGATATGCTTGCTGATAATTCAATTAGTAAAGATAAATTAAATTTTAGTATTGTTGAGCCTGACGAAAATGGAAATATCGACGCAGGAAAAGTTGTAATAAATGGAAAAGGAATTGACGTAGAATTTACATCGATTCGTGAGTCAATAGAATCTGTAAAGAAAGATATTTCTGAAATTGAGCCATCTTTTAATATTGTAATGTCAAATGAGTCGCAAAATATTCCTTGTGATAATAATGGTCTTACTTCTCTCTCATTACTGATTGAAATTCCTTTTATTGGTTTTGTCGGCATGTCCCAAACCTCATGTTCTGCAACAGTTGGAGTTCTTCCTGCTGGTATGACGTTAGGAACAATTGAAGATGCAACAGATACTACGTCGGGAAAAGTTATTTTAAATATTTCACAGAACGCAAATCTTGGTGGAGATGACATCTTAACAGGAACAATTCCAATTACATTTACAATTAACGGCAAAGAGATTGTTAAAAATTTTAATTGGACAAAATCAAAAATGGGAGATCCTGGACAAGCCGGAGCGTCTGCAAGGATTTTTGAATTAAATGCATCTTCTCTTGTTGTAAAGAAGAATAAGAACGGAGATTTTATTCCAAATACAATTACATTTTCTTCATCGTATAGAGAAGGTAATTCAACTAAAAAACAATCATACTTAGGAAGGTTTATTGTAAAAGAATCGCCAGATGGATCAACATACTCCACTAAATATATGTCAATAGAGGACGAAGATAGTATTGTATATAATATTTCTACTGACGATGTAGAATCAATACAATGTATTTTATGTTCGTCAGGAGGAGTTTCTAATCAATTAGACGAACAAACAGTTGTCGTATTGTCTGATTCTAACTCTCTTTCGGAAGAAATCAAAGAAATAAAAACCTCAATGTCTGGTATGTCTTCAAAGGTTGATGCCGTTGAAAAAAGTATTGATAGTAAAATTTGGCAGAGTGATATTAATACAAAAATTCAAGAATATGACAACTCAGAAATAAAGATAGTTAGGGATCAGCTGGCTGAAACAAAGTCTATTATTGGAAATATTTCTTCTACTGTTTCTGACGTACAGTCAACGCTTGAAAAGAAAGCTGACGGTTCGACTGTTCAAAAATTATCAGAAAAAGTATCTCAAAACGAGCAGACCGCAGAAGGATTTAGACAGACAGTTGAAAGTAATTATGTTACCAATGATTCTATGAAAAGTGCCTTATCTTCTGCTATCTCAGAAAGTGCAAAAGAGATTAAATTGGAAGTAAGCGAAACTTACGAAACCAAAGATAATGTTAATACAATCAAATCTGACTTGACATTAAGAGCAGACAAAATTGCTCAAAGCGTAGAGGATGCAAATGGAAACATCTCTAAATTACAACAAACATCAGAACAAATTCAACAATCTGTTGAATCTGCAAATGGAGAGATATCGAATTTAAAGCAAGATGCAGCGTCTTTTAAAACAGAGGTATCACAAAAATATCTGTCAAAAGATGCTTTGGCTGCATTGAGTGTTGGAGGACGTAATTTATTAAGGAATTCAAACACGTTAGATTTTAAAGAATATGAAATCATGTAGAGAGGTATATTTGCCTCTCTACATAAAATGGAAGGAGGTTATAATTTGAAAAATTTTGATTCAGTTTCTATTGTCGGAATGTCTGGGGAAGAAATAACTTGTGGACATATTGAATGTACAGAAACAACAACTTTAAGATTGAATAATACAATAAAGTTGACAGGAGATTATGTCTATCAGATTATTCTTAAATCAAAAAATCAATCTTCTATCACACTAAAAATTAAAGATCAGGAATTCGAACTTTCTTCTGAAATTGAATGGAAAAGGTTTGTTCAAAAATTTTCTGTAGAAGATAATGAGTCTTTATATATTGATTTAATATTTAATTCGGGAGAATATTGGTTTTACAATGCGAAATTAGAAACTGGTACGGTTGCAACTGCGTGGACTCCTGCTCCAGAAGATTTTGATCAAAAACTATATTCTATTCAGTCAAATTTTGAGCAAAGAGCAGATTTTATTGAATTGTCAGTTGCTTCAAAACAAGATATACTTCCTGCAAAAATTAGATATATTCGAGATTATCTCGCATTGGCAACAGATAATACGGAAAGCTGTTGGGTCGAGTGTAAAGTTGTAACAAATAATACAAATATTGTATCTGGCGAACAGAATGTTGCATGTTTGACCTCAACCACTCTTTCGTCGGATATTGAGTTAGAAGATATTAAAAATTTTGTAGATGAAGATTTGGATACAAACGTGACAACCGCAGATTCTGACTGGCATTATATCCAGGTTGATTTAGGCGAAGAGAATGCAGTAAGTACTGGTTATGTTACTATTTACCATAAAGAAGGAAAATCATATAATCATAAACTTGTTGTATCTTTAGATGGAAATAACTGGTACGAATTATTTAATAGCGAAAAAAATGGTACATACGACGAAACTTCAGATGGAAAGACTTACCTTATAAATGACGGACTGGTTAATAAGAACTTGTCTTTTATTAAAGTAAATCTTGATTCTATTACTCAAAAAGTTCAGGATGCAGAGAATAACTACGCAAGCATAGCAACAGATGTTGATTCTATTACACAACGAGTTGAAAGCGTGGAAAATACAACTCAAGAAATTCAGGATGATACAATTCCTACTCTTACAGATTCGGTTAATAAGCAAATATCTGAAATCAAATTAAATTCTGATCAAATTTCTCAACAAGTAACCTCAATCCAAGGTGCGGTAGAAAAACAAGCACAAGAGATTCTTGATGCAAATGGATGGCGTGTATCATTGGCAAACATTGGTGCATATGATGACTCTTATGCAACAGAGACAGTAAGCATGTCTTTAACGCATGACGGAATGACAATTACTCGATCTGCCAGTGAAGGATATCGAACACAGTTTACAGGGGATACGATTAAAATCGAATATGATAATGGTCGTGGAACTTATGAGAACGCAATGAGTATTGAAAAAGATTTAATGTATTTAACACGACTTAAAGTAAAAAATGGTGTAGATCATTATACCATAAAAGAAATACCAATGACTTATACTTTTGGGAATTTGAAGATTGGAAGCTTGGTATTCATATCTAGCTCTGGAAATTCATAAAGAAACGAGGTGATAAATTGGCAAATTGGGAAAGCAGACTTACATGCTCTGAAACATATGTGTCCGGAGGACAAGAAAACTATTCTAATGTAACAATAACAATGCAGATAAGACGTACTGATTATGCAATGATTGGACATAGCTCTAGTGCATATTGGTATATAAATTGTAATGGAACGGCATCAGGAAATCATTCTTTGACATTTAATTGGAATAATACACCTGCCGGAACTTGGTGGACTGTAGGAAGTTACAGTTTCAAGATACCACATAACAGCGACGGAAGTAAAACTATTAGTTGTGCAGGAGGTTTTTATACTGGTATATCCCCTGCTTCCTTTGCGGCTTCTGGTTCTTTTGCTCTGACAAAAATTGGACGTTATGCAAACATAACTACTTATACCTTATCGGATATAACACAAACAAGTGTCCGTATTACGTGGAATGCAGATGCAGCTTGTGATAGTGTGGCATATATGATAGAAGGAAAACAATGGGTATATTTAACTGGATTGTCTTTTGATGTAACCGGGTTGGATCCGGGAAAGGATTATAAAATAAAAATTAGTGTGAAAAGAAAAGACAGTCAGTTATGGAAAGACAGTGCCTACAAAACGTTTAAAACAAAACCGATTGCGTCGATAAACAATTCTTCAATATCATGTAATATTGGAGAAAAATTATCTCTTTCTTTTACAAATTATTCAAACAATAAATCATTTCTTAGACTATATCAAAAAAACTTATCCGATGAATGGGATTTAATTGATGAGCGTGAAGATATACAGCAAGAAACTTATGAATGGGATTTGACTAAATTTAAAACAACAATGTTTGACAACACACCAAATTCAAACGAAAGTCAGATCAAAATTATATGTGGAACAACTATAAATTCAAAAGAATATACGAATGAATATTTAGGAAAGGCTTTTGTAACAAATAGCAATCCAGTTTTGTCAACTTTTACGTTTGCTAATACCGATTCTAAATCTGTTTCTATGCTTGGCAACACCACCACTATGATTACTTATTATGGAAACCTAAGAGTATCTTTAACACAAGAACAGAAAGCTATTCCAAAAAATAGTTCAACGATTAGTTATTATAATGTGTCAGTAACAGATCCGGATAAAACTACAATATTAAAAAAGATTGAAGAGTCCTCTTCTACTTTATTTTTAGACTTTGGAGCATTTTCACAGTCTGGAACTGTAAAGATAAATATTGAAGCAGTTGACTCAAGAGGAAATATTAGTAATTTAATCTCAAAATCATTTCAGGTTTATTTATATCATAACCCATCAATTGACTTAAACTTATCTCGTGTAAACAACTTCGAAAAAGAAACAAGTCTTGTAATAAATGGATATATTTCTAGAGTTTACACTTCTTCAAATAGAAATTCATTACAATCATTAAAATATAGATATCGTATACAAAACGGAAGCTGGACAAGTTATGCTACTATATCTCCCTCTTCTTCTGTTTCTGGAAATGATTTTAAAATTTTATATTCCAACGCCTTATTCATTACATTAGATAATCAAAAGTCATATGATTTTGAATTTGTTATAACAGATAAAATGCAAAGTATTACATATGTTACTTCTGTTGGTCAAGGAAGCCCTTTAATGACAATTAGTGATAATGGTACTGTATTAATCGGGGAAATTCCAAATCAGGACAATTTGTCAAATAATTGTAAATTGATAATTGCAAGTGATGTTATAGTAACCGATTCTGAAAGTAATCAAAGAAAAGTCTTGGAAACAATTTCGGAGAAAATTACTTTTACTGAAAGTGAAGAAATTGAACCAAAAAATTTAATAGATAATAGCATTTGGTGTCCAATTATTGCAACCATTGATTTAAGTTCGTCTTAAAAAGGAGGGAGAAAATGGCAAAATATTTGAGTTTAAACAACACAGAACAAATAGAATATTATGATTTTTATCTGACAAAAACATCATGTATTTTTAAATTTTTTGATTCGGATTATTCTACAATCGCAGTATTCTTTGGGGATGATATAATTAAAAACTGTACACTGTATGACGATGAAACTAGTATAAAAACAAGTTATTCTTTGGACATGAAATTAAAATCAATTCAATCAGAAAATGGCTCAATAACAATCAAAAAAAATACTATTATTAAAGAAGGCTATTTTACTGAAGAGAACTTAGTAGATACCGAAACTGGAGAAGAAATTGTAGACGAAGATGGAAACAGAGTTGTTCAGAAGGTCTTTCATCCAGCAGAAATAGAAAGTGAAAAAATCACAAAAAATGGGACAATAATTACCGTTACTCTTGAGAACGCCAGTATTAATGATAGAATTAATTCGTTGTCGAAAAAGGCTAATAAATACGATTTGTCATACGATGTAGTGTCTACTCTTGCTCAGAATTTAAGTGATGATGATGCAGTAAAGTTTATAGATATATATCCTTTATTTATTGATCTTGCGACACAAAATTTTGTTGCAAAAGACGAAGGATATAAATGTGTGTACAACGGAGAGTTGTATAAAACAACAACGGATAATGTACCGTTTATTGTTGATAAAAACCAAGAATCAGAAACAATGACATTATCATTAACTGATAACTACGAAAATGATATTCCCGTATATGGGATTATAAATAATCCAAATTTCAAAAAAATTTCTGTGGATAAGGCGGTGATTTAATGGCTCAAACTAACACAGGAATTGTTATTCCGTTGTTTCGTAAAATTGCTAATGGATTCCAAAAAATATTTATTAGTGCGGAAAATGTCATGTTAAAAGATAATAGTACAACTATTCAGGATTATGTTGATGGCTGTGAGCCAGAACTTGTCACTTTGGCATCTGGTGTAAGATTACAAAGGTTGGGAAAGTTGAGGATTTTACATATCGTCAATGCATCATCATCTAGCGATGGAACCATTGTAAACCTCGAAGAGAAAGATAGACCGTCTAATTATACATTTGCTTCAGCTTTTGTTAGAGGACAAACACGAGGAGATTATTTTATTTCAGTTACACCAACTTCGTTTGGCACCGGGAAAGTTGGTCTTTTTTATGGTGCAAATGTAGCCACCTCAATTACTGGAAGTTATATTGGTGGGAATGTTGTATGGATTGTTGATTGAGTATTTGAAAAATAGAAATTTCACAAAAGTAGCAATTCAAACAAAAAATAAAGAGGATAAGTTCCAAAAAGCAAGCTAATTAATACTTATTTGCGAGTATTTATGCTTGCTTTTATTTTTTATGTATTAAAAGGAGGCAATATTATGGCATATAATTTTATTCAGAATTTTACAACAGTTAATTTTTCTAAAGGTAACTCAGGTAGAAAATGGATTGTAATTCACTATACAGGTGGGAAAAATGATACTGCAATGGCAAATTCGAACTACTTTAAAAACACAAATCGTGGAGCATCTGCTCACTATTTTGTAGATGAAATAACTGTAGTACAGGTCGTTAAAGATGAAAATACAGCTTGGGCTGTTGGACGTAATTATGGATCAAATAATTTATTCGGCAAGTGCACAAATAACAATTCTATTAGTATTGAAATGTGTTCTACTGGCGGAAAGATTGCAGACGCTACATATAGAAATACTGTAGAGCTTACAAAAAGCTTGATGAAAAAATATGAAATTGATGCAAACCATGTTGTTCGTCATTGGGATGTATGTTCTAAATGTTGCCCAGGATGGAACGGATGGGGAGCAAACGGATGCGACTCTTCTATTTGGAATCAGTTTAAAAAAGATATAGTAAGTGGTACAGTGGCAACTATCCTTACTCCATCTAAAACCACCAACTCACAGTCATCTTCTAGTTCTTCAAGCTCCACTTCTGCTTCAAAACCAACAATTACATTTAAATATAAAGTTCGTGCTGGCGGAAAATGGTATCCAGAAGTATGTAACCTTGCAGATTACGCTGGAGTTCGTGGTAAAGCTATTACAGACGTTGCAATTGGTGTGACACAGGGGTCTGTCAAATATCGTGTTCATGTTAAGGGTGGCAGTTGGCTTCCATATGTAACAGGATATAATGTATCTGACGGGAATAATGGATATGCAGGAAATGGAAAAGAGATTGATGCGATTGAAGTATATTACAATACACCGTCTGCTTATGCAAATAAGTATGGATATAAGAAAGCTAAATACAGAGTTGCCGTAATTGGCAAAGATTACTACTCATGGCAGTATGATAATGAGAAAGGTAATGGCATGGATGGTTATGCTGGAGCTTTCGGAAGATCAATGGATAGATTCCAGATTTGTCCAAATTAATTTTCTGTAAATAATATTATGGGGAATAGTTGAGATTTAATACTCTTCTATTCCCCATTTTTTTACGATTTTTGTAATAAGAGTTGAACCCGATGGTTTTACATGTTATTATATAATACTGCCTTGAGATTACTTGGATAATACAAATTAAATAAATGGAGGGATTTTTATGGGAGATGTTAGTGCAAGAAAAAGACCATCTGGTGCAAGTTGGGAATACAGAATAACTCTTGCTTCGATTAATGGAAAAAGACAACAGAAATCAAAGAGTGGTTTTAAAACAAAAGCAGAAGCTCTCAAAGCCGGACGTGAAGCACTTGAACAATATGAAAACTGTGGAGAAGTTGTTGTTCCATCTGAAATGTCAGTATCAGATTTATGTGATAAATGGCTCGAAGAGTATGGAAAAACTGATTTGCAAGCACAAACAATTGATGGATATGAAAAGAAAATAAGACTCTATATAAAGCCTGTAATTGGCAAATATATGGCTAAATCTGTTACAAGATTACAATTGCAAGAATTAATAACCGACATGGCTAACAAAGGATTTTCAAAGAATACGCTTACTAGCGTTAAAGGACTAATTAACTCTATATTTGATTGGGGTGAGATGAACAAAATAATAAAATCATCTCCTGCTTATAAATTAAAAATTCCAAAAAGAACAGAAGTAAAGTCAAGAATTGATAGTCATGTTTTTATTCCAAAGGAAATGATGGAAAAGATATTTGATAGATTTCCAAAGGGATCTTCTGCTTATATTCCATTGATGATTGCATATCATTGTGGTTTAAGATTAGGCGAAACATTTGGACTTGTTTGGGAAGATATAGACTTTAAAGATAAAACATTAATTGTAAATAGGCAAGTGCAATGGATGTCAAATAAGAACAGAACAAAAGAAGATAAATTAAAACAAAATGGCACGAAAGAAACTGGCGGTGGGTATTGGTATTTCTCAACTCCTAAGTATGACAGCTACAGAACAATTGATTTAGATGACGAGTTATTGGCTGATTTAATTGAAGAAAAAGAGAAACAAATTAAAGCAAAAGAATATTATGGTAAAAGATATTATAACTATTATAGCATCTATAATCCACTAGAAAAAAATCATGATATAGATATGGAAATAAACCCAATTGGATTAGATGAGACAGAATTTAAAGTAGATTTTGTAAACAGAAGAGAGTCTGGTGAATATGTTTCTCCTAGAACAATGCAACATGTTTCTTCTGTAATTCACAAACAATTAGATTTTAAAGAATTTGATTTTCATTCTTTAAGACATACTCATGCTACAATGTTGTTGGAACAAAAAGCACCTTTCTTGTATATTAAAGACAGACTTGGACATGTAAAGATTGATACTACGAAAGTATATACAGATCATCTGACAGATACTATGTCAAAAGAGGGACTAGATGTATTAATGAATATTTATAAAAAATAATCAATTTATGATAATATAGCCATCTATATTTTGCCCACAAGTTAGTTTTTGTGTGGGCAAAGTGTGGGCAAAGCACCGTGTATGATTTGTGGGCAATGGAATAAAAAAGGAGGTAAACACAATTATTTGTGAATACCTCCTAATTTTTTTGGTTATATTTGACTATTTTTGTCTATTTCTTAGAACTTACCAGCCTTAGCAGCTTCCTCAACAGCTACTGCAACAGCTACAGTCATACCAACCATCGGGTTGTTACCAGCACCGATCAGACCCATCATCTCAACATGAGCCGGTACAGATGAAGATCCAGCGAACTGTGCATCAGAATGCATACGTCCCATTGTATCTGTCATACCGTAAGAAGCCGGTCCTGCTGCCATGTTGTCCGGGTGAAGTGTACGTCCTGTACCACCACCTGAAGCAACTGAGAAATATTTCTTTCCAGCTTCAAGACGCTCTTTCTTATATGTTCCTGCTACCGGGTGCTGGAATCTTGTCGGGTTTGTAGAGTTTCCTGTGATGGATACATCTACGTTCTCTTTCCACATGATCTTAACACCTTCTACTACGTCGTTAGCTCCGTAGCAGTTAACTTTTGCACGAAGTCCGTCAGAATAAGCCTTACGGAATACTTCTTTCAGCTCTCCTGTATGATAGTCAAGCTCTGTCTCAACATATGTAAATCCGTTGATACGTGCAATGATCTGAGCAGCGTCTTTTCCAAGACCATTCAGGATAACACGAAGAGGTTTCTGACGAACTTTGTTTGCTTTCTCAGCGATACCGATAGCACCCTCAGCAGCTGCGAAGGACTCATGTCCAGCCAGGAATGCGAAGCACTCTGTATCCTCTTCAAGAAGCATCTTTCCAAGGTTACCATGTCCAAGACCAACTTTTCTCTGATCTGCAACAGATCCCGGAATACAGAAAGACTGAAGTCCCTCTCCGATTGCTGCTGCTGCGTCTGCTGCCTTTGTACATCCCTTTTTGATTGCGATAGCTGCACCTACAGTGTAAGCCCATTTTGCGTTCTCAAAACAGATTGGCTGGATTCCCTCGATCATCTTGTAAACATCAAGACCGGCTGCTTTCGTTACTTCAGCAGCTTCTTCGATGGAGTTGATTCCATACTCAGCAAGTTTTGCAAGAATCTGTTTCTCTCTTCTTTCATATGATTCAAATAATGCCATTGAAATAGTCCTCCTTACTCTTTTCTCGGGTCAATGATCTTAACAGCATCGTCAACACGTCCATACTGTCCTTTTGCTTTTTCAAGAGCAACAGCAGGCTCGTCTCCGGCTTTGATGAAATCCATCATCTTGCCAAAGTTTACGAACTGATATCCGATGATCTCATCATCTTCATTCAGTGCGATTCCTGTTACATAACCATCTGTCATCTCAAGATAACGAGGTCCCTTTTTCAGTGTACCGTACATTGTACCAACCTGTGAACGAAGTCCTTTTCCAAGGTCTTCCAGTCCTGCTCCGATCGGAAGTCCGTCCTCTGAGAATGCACTCTGAGTTCTTCCGTAAACGATCTGAAGGAACAGTTCTCTCATAGCTGTATTGATAGCATCACAGACAAGGTCTGTATTCAGTGCTTCAAGAAGTGTTCTTCCCGGAAGGATCTCAGAAGCCATAGCTGCGGAATGAGTCATTCCTGAACATCCGATTGTCTCAACAAGTGCCTCCTGGATGATTCCGTCTTTTACGTTCAGTGTCAGCTTACAAGTACCCTGCTGTGGAGCACACCAGCCTACACCATGCGTAAGTCCGGAGATATCTTTGATTTCTTTTGCCTTTACCCATTTAGCTTCTTCTGGAATTGGAGCTGCGCCATGGTTTACGCCCTGGGCTACCGGACACATCATTTCTACTTCGTGTGAATAAATCATGTTAATACTCCTTTCAATATGTATGATTTTCTTCGTATACGGTACACTTTTTCGCACTAAAAAGGGCTCAGAGAACCCTTTCTTCCTATGCATGATACTCTTCCTGTCCACCGGGGCACACCTATCTGCCCCGGATGCCTGTACCATAGAAAAAGGTGTGCCACCTGCCGCACACTTTTCTCATTGCACCATATGTGTTTATTTTCGCACAATTTACCTCATTCGTCAATCATTACTTTGACAAGTTTTTCACTAAGAAATGCCAGATTTTTTATAAATCTGACATTTTCCACCCTTACTCTTCTGTAAGCAATCTTTCTTTTAACATTTCAAGTGCCGTTTCTACTGTATGCAGCCGGTTTTCCATCCGGTTTCCCGTAAACCGGCATTCTTTCACTGTAGTCTTTCCATTCAGATAACAGCCGATATAAACCAGTCCCACCGGTTTTTCCGCTGTTCCGCCTCCCGGACCGGCAATCCCGGTGGCACTCAGTGCAGCTTCTGCTTTCGCTGCCCTTGCTGCCCCTTCTGCCATCTCCCGTGCAGTCTGTTCACTGACTGCTCCAAACTGCTCCAGAGTCTGATGTGAGACCCTCACCAAACGTTCTTTTGCCTCATTGGAATAAGTAACATATCCTTCATTCAGTACCTCCGATGCTCCGGCAACATTGACCAGAGTGCCTGCGATCATCCCACCGGTACAGGATTCTGCCGTCGTTATATGGAATCCTTTTTCTGCCAGAAGTTCAACCACAGTCTCTTCCAGCGTCTTTTCTCCTGCAGCCTGCTCCTTTAAATACCATTCCAGATACATCTGTTACATACCTCCCTGCGTCAGAACCTGTCTGTTCGTCCATACATAATCAATCAGTGAAATGATCGTCAGGGCAAGAGCCAGCCAGATCAGGATCTGTCCGATCAGATCAAAAACTCCTCCAAGATCCGCGATCAGTACAATGATCATCGCCATCTGAGATACGGTCTTAAATTTTCCCCAGTAATTTGCTGCGATCACAATTCCGTTGTCTGATGCAACCAGCCGGAATCCACTGATGATAAATTCTCTTGCAATGATAACAATCACGATCGCTGTCGGCAGCTTTCCTGAAGGGATCAGGCAGATCATTGCGGAGCATACCAGCAGCTTATCTGCCAGCGGATCCATAAATTTTCCAAAATTCGTCACAAGATTATACTTTCTTGCAATCTTTCCGTCCAGCATATCTGTCAGACTTGCAATCACAAAAATTGCCAGAGCAATCCACTTATTTGCCGCCCCTCCTACGTCCGTCAGCATAAAAAACACAAAAAATGGTACCATGATCACCCGTAATACTGTCAGCTTATTTGGTAAATTCATAATAACTCTCCTATCAAATCATAATCCAAAGCACCTGTTACTTTTACTCTTGCGAAATCACCCGAAAGTAACTCTTCATTTGTATTGATAAAAATCAATCCGTCAACATTCGGAGCGTCTCTGTAAGTTCTTCCGACATACGCATTTTCATCAGCAACTTTTCCTTCGATCATAACCAGAACCTCTCTTCCGATCATGTCTTCCGCCTTGTCAAATGCGATCTCCTGCTGCAGTTCCATGATCTCTGCCTGCCGGTCTTCTTTTACTTCTTCTTCGATCTGCTCCGGCATTCCTGCTGCCGGTGTATCCTCTTCCGGCGAATAAGTAAAGACTCCCAGACGGTCAAACTCCATCTCGTCCACAAACTGCATCAGTTCTTCATGCTGTTCTGCGGTTTCTCCCGGGAATCCTGTGATCAGTGTTGTACGCAGACAGATATCAGGAATCTCACTTCTCAGCTTTTCCACTATATGAACCAGTTCCTGCTTCGTAGTCCTTCTGCCCATCCGCTTCAGAATCGTATCATTCGCATGCTGGATCGGAAGATCAAGATAATGGCAGACTTTCGGTTCTTCCTTCATCACCTGGATCAGTTCATCTGTAATCTCTTCCGGATAACAGTATAAAATACGGATCCATCGGATTCCGCTGATATTACACAATTCTTTGACCAGCTTATGCAGTGACTTTTCTCCATAAAGATCCTTTCCATACAGCGTCGTCTCCTGTGCCACAAGGATCAGCTCTTTTACCCCCTGCTCTGCCAGTTCCCTGGCTTCATTCACAAGACGCTCCATCGGAACACTCCTATAATTTCCTCTTACTTTTGGAATAATACAATATGTGCAATGCTTGTCACATCCCTCTGCGATCTTCAGATAGGCAAAATGTCCTCCGGTTGTAACAAGACGCTTTGTCTCCGGCAGTGGCAGTGCATCAATATCCGAAAGGATCACTTCCTGATTTCCTTCAAGTGCTGCATCTACCGCATCCAGTATTTTATCATATGCCGTCGTTCCAAGTACTTCGTCTACTTCCGGTATTTCTTCCAGAATCTCATCTTTATAACGCTCTGCCATGCACCCCGTCACGATCAGTGCTTTTACTTTTCCTTCTTTTTTCAGTTCTGCCATCTCTAGGATATTCTGAATACTTTCTTCCTTGGCATCATGAATAAAGCAGCAGGTATTGATCACGATAATATCCGCTTCCTGCTCATCATCTGTCATCTCATATCCTTTGGATGCCAGTAATCCCAGCATAACCTCTGTATCAACCAGGTTTTTGTCGCATCCCAGAGAGATAAAAAGTATCTTCATATAAATCTGTAACCTCCATGATGTATCTATTTTTTATTTTCACATCTGCGTTCTGCGTAAAAAGAGCAGATACATTTTTCGCATCTGCCCCCGACCTTCTTACTCTTCTTCCTCCGCATTCTCAGCCATGATCTTTAATTTACCTTCATTCAGCTCTTCAATCGCTATTGAAAGTGGTTTATCTCCATTCTTAGCAGGAACTAATGGAAGCTCTCCGGCGATCAACTGTCTTGCTCTTTTGGATGTAGCCATTACGATAGAATAACGGCTGTTGACGATCTTGGATTCTCCCTCTTCAACGTCTTTGTTCACGACCTTCATCAGGTCTGTATAAGATGGATGCAGCATATTTATTTTTCTCCTTTCAAACTGTTCAGATCTTCTTTGATCTTTTCCATAAATCCTGTATTTCTGGTACTACGGTGATGCTCGCCACGGATAATCTGATGAACCTCCTCCACACAGGTGTCCAGATCATCATTCACGATCAGATAATCGTATTGATCCATTCCTTCTGCTTCTTCACAGGCACGATCCATTCTTGACTCGATCACATCCAGCGTCTCTGTTCCCCTTCCGACCAGACGGCTTCTCAGCTCTTGTGCTGTCGGCGGAGTGATGAATAAAAGCAACGTATCCGGGAAAGCCTTTTTTACTTTCAATGCCCCCTGAATCTCAATCTCCAGGATCACATCCTTTCCGGATTCCAACTGCCTTTCTACATAATCACGCGGAGTGCCGTAGTAATTTTCCACATATTTAGCATACTCTATCAGTTCGCTGTTGGCAATCATTTTTTCAAATTCCTCTTTTGAAATGAAAAAATACTCTTTCCCATCTGTCTCGCCTTCTCTTGGCTGCCTGGTGGTTGCCGAAATAGAAAGTGCATAATTCTCAGGATATTTTTTCATAAGAGCTTTCATCAGAGTTCCTTTCCCTGAACCCGAAAATCCTGATACAACGATCAATATACCTTTTTTGTCCATAATCCCGTTCCTCTTTTTCTCAAACTACTCTATATTCTGGATCTGCTCCCTGATCTTCTCAATCTCAGTCTTCAGTTCGATTGCCAGATTCGATACTTCCAGATCATTGGCTTTGGAAAGAATCGTATTCGCCTCACGGTTCATCTCCTGTGCAATAAAATCAAGTTTCCTTCCGATTCCTTCCTTTTCTTCCAAAGTCGACCTCATATGCTGAATGTGGCTTTTCAGTCTCACTACCTCTTCATCGGTACAGATCTTATCTGCAAATAAAATTACCTCTGCTGCGATCCTGCTTTCATCGATCTGCACATCTTCCAGAAGCTCTTTCACCTTTGCCTCCAGCTTTGCACGATACTCTGCAACGATCTGCGGAGAACGCTCTTCCACTTTTCCTACCTGACATTCAAGATAAGACAGTTTTTCAAGAAGATCCTTTTTCAGATTCTCGCCTTCTGCTGTCCTGGTTTCAACAAACTGACGGAATGCTCCCTCTAATGCTTCTTTCAGTCCATTCCACAATTTATCCTCATCCTCTGCCTGCTCTTCCATTGTAAAAACTTCAGGGAAACGTGCAAGTGAAGATACACGGATATCATTCTCCAGACCAAATTCTGTCTCCATCTGCTGAAGATACTTCAGATACTCTCCGGCAATTCCTGCATGATATCTGACAGAAACCTGGGACTGCGATGCATCTTCATAAGTAATAAAAATATCTACTTTCCCTCTGCTCGCATAAGATTTCAGCAGAGTACGGATCGATGTCTCAAAAAAATTCAGTTTCTTTGGCATACGGATATTTACATCCAGATAACGGTGGTTCACACTTTTCAGTTCCACGGTAAACTTTCTGTTCTCCTTCTGAACCTCGCATCTGCCAAAACCGGTCATGCTTTTGATCATAATTATTCATCCTCTGTAATTCTCATTTTTCCCATAAAAGAAACGGTTTAAACGTCTCGTTCAAATCCGTCTGCCTTCATGTCTATAATCTTATTTATTATACTCCTACTTTTCCTTATTGGTCAACAGGTCTTTTTTGAAGTTTTTCAGATTCTGTGCTATACTGATTTCAGACTTATAAGAAATGAGGAATCTGAAATGGCATTTGACGGAATCGTTGTCGCGAATCTCGCGTATGAATTAAAAGAAAAACTTATAAATGGAAGAATTTCCAAGATTGCACAGCCTGAGACAGATGAACTTCTTCTCACTGTGAAGTCAGCATCCGGGCAGTATCGTCTGCTGATTTCTGCCGATGCTTCTCTTCCGCTGCTTTATCTTACTGATACCAACAAGCCAAGTCCTATGACCGCACCTAATTTCTGCATGTTACTGCGAAAGCATATCAGTGGTGGCAGAATCGTCGACATTTATCAGCCGGGACTGGAACGGATCATTCACTTTAAGATTGAGCATCTGGACGAACTGGGTGATCTCTGCCGGAAGGAATTGATCATAGAGATCATGGGAAAGCACAGCAATATTATCTTTTGTTCAGAGGACGGAAAGATCATTGACAGTATCAAGCACGTTTCCGCACAGATGAGTTCTGTACGTGAGGTTCTTCCCGGACGGGATTATTTTGTACCAGACACGATGTCCAAGGCAGATCCTCTGACCGTGTCCTTTGAAGAATTTTCCTCACATCTGACCAGGAAACCGATGCCTGTGTCAAAAGCAATCTATACAAGCTTTACCGGGATCAGTCCGGTCACTGCAGAAGAGATCTGCTCTCTGGCAGAAATGGATTCATCTATCGCCGCCAAAGAATATTCTGAGGATCTTCTGCTGCATCTTTACACGCAGTTTTCTATTTATCTGTCTGCTGTAAAGGAGCATACTTTCACACCGGTTATTTATTTTAACGGATCAGAGCCAAAGGAATTTGCAGCACTCCCTCTGTCCCATTTTTCCAATTATATGCCGAAGGAGTTTTCTTCGATTTCACAGGTCCTTGAGACCTATTATGCAACCAGGAACCAGCTTACCCGTATCCGCCAGAAATCCGCAGATCTGCGTCATGTCGTACAGACTGCACTGGAACGGAACCGTAAAAAATACGATCTCCAACTCCGCCAGTTAAAAGATACCGAAAGCCGGGATAAGTATAAGGTTTACGGGGAATTGATCAATACTTATGGATACAATGTTGCTCCCGGTGAAAAAAAACTGGAAGCTCTCAACTATTATACAAATGAAATAGTATCCATCCCGTTAGACCCCGTCAGGACACCGCAGGAAAATGCACAGCGGTATTTTGCAAAATACAATAAGCAGAAACGTACTTTTGAAGCACTGACGGTTCTTTGCAAAGAGACTGCCGAAGAGATCTCCTATCTCGAATCTGTACAGACTGCACTGGACATTGCCCTGACTGAGAATGATCTCGCTGAGATCAAAGAAGAACTGACCAATTCAGGATACATCCGCCGCAGATATACAAAAAAGAAAGTCAAAATAAAAAATAAACCGCTCCACTATATCTCCAGTGACGGTTTCCATATCTATGTCGGTAAAAATAATCTGCAGAATGACCAGCTCACTTTCCATTTTGCAGTTGGGAATGACTGGTGGTTCCATGCAAAGCAGGCTCCGGGTTCTCACGTCATCGTCCGAACCAATGGAGCTGAACTGCCTGATACTACTTTTGAAGAAGCAGCACGGCTTGCTGCTTATTATTCCAGTATGCGTGGTTCTGACAAAGTAGAGATCGACTATGTTGAGAAGAAACAGGTCAAAAAGCCTGGTGGAGGCAAGCCCGGATTTGTCGTATATTATACGAATTATTCTATGGTCATCGACAGCAACATCAGTCAGATCCGGCTATGTGCTGATTAAATTTTTCAACCGGTTCTATACCGAGATTCTCCGATCTACCATCTGAAGAAGAACATATCCTGGCATTTTTCTGCCATATAAAAACCACAGAACAAAATTCCCGGTCTTTCTCCGGGTTCTGTTCTGTGGTTTTATTCTCCCGCTGCTTCTTTTACTTCCTCAGGAACTTCAATGGCATCCACCTGATCAAAATCTGTAAACTTCAGATCGATCGAATAAAGATTCACTTTGCTTGTCTCTCCATAGGATTCATAGAGTTCATTCAGGACATCACTCATATCCACCAGGATCCTTGCCGGCAGCATCTCATCTTTATAAATTTCAAAAATCACCGGGATTTTCAACTCCCTGATTGCATCTTCATCCGGAAGTTCTACCAGGTGAAAAGCATTGACCATATCTTTTCCAAGAATGCCCATCAGCTCTGTTCCGGTCACATCCCCGTACATCTGATAACATTCTTTTCCATCTTCTTTCACAGTCTTCTTTGCAAGATGAAAAGATTCCATTGCTTTGCCTTCCTGCCTGAAAATATCACCGTCCACTCCAAGATGACTCTCGGAGCTGTCCCCTGTCGTTTCCTTCACCCAGCTATCATTGGTTCTGCTGTACGTTACCGCTTTTCCATCTTCCTGAACCTGATAGATCTCCAGGTCGGCTGAAACCTGTGCATTCTTGATCTTTACTTTGGCGGTTCCCTTTGCATATCCGGCAGGTGGCTGTGTCGTATTCTCAAGATCCAGTGCCATATTGACATTTCTTATGTCCAGCACATCTTCCATCTGGATCGCTACTTCAACATGATTTGCTGATGACGTGACGTTCTGCATATTTTCTTCCATGTCCGCCAGCAGCCTCTTCGGTGTCATCCTTCCGCTGCATCCTGCCAGCATCCCGGTCAGTACAAAGAGCAGCAGAATGGCTGCCACTTTGCACCTATATTCCTGTCTGCCTTCGCCTCTGTATTCCAGTCTGCCCTCATACCCGGTCTTATATCTGCACTCCCTTTTATATCTTTTGCTGGATACTGGTATTTTTTTGTCTGTCATACTCACTCCTGTCCGGACAGATAATCAATAAACTGCTGAGCTGTTCTTCCTGAAAGTCCTCCATGAGATAACTCCCATTTATTTGCTTCCAGAAGAAGTTCCTCTTCCGGCAGACTGATTCCATTTTTAATGGCGAGCGTCCTTACAATCTCCTGAAATGCTTTTTTATCCGGTGAACCGAAATAAATCGTTACTCCGAATCTTGCTACCAGTGACAGCTTTTCCTGTACCGTATCATTTGTATGCATGTCTTCATCCCGATCCTGCTTGTCTTTAAATGTCTCGCGAATCAGATGACGACGGTTGGAAGTCGCATAGATCAGTACATTTTCCGGCTTTTTTTCAAGGCCTCCCTCGATCACAGCTTTCAGATATTTATATTCAATCTCAAACTCCTCAAAAGAAAGGTCATCCATATAAATAATAAACTTGTAGTTTCTGTTCTTGATCTGAGCAATAACATCATTCAGATCCTGAAACTGATGCTTATACACTTCGATCATACGCAGTCCCTGATCATAATACTGGTTCAGGATTGCCTTAATTGAAGAGGACTTTCCTGTTCCCGCATCTCCGAACAAAAGACAGTTATTTGCTTTTTTCCCTTCCACAAATGCTTTTGTATTATCGATCAGCTTCTTTTTTGCATTTTCATATCCAACAAGATCATCCAGATGCACATGTGCAATATTCGTGATCGGCACGATCTGAACTTCTTCATGCTCCGGATGCTCCACCCGGAATGCCTTGTGCAGACCCAGTTTACCTACACCAAATTCTTTGTAGAACTGTGTCAGGATCACTTTAAACTCTTTTTCATCCTGTGCTGTACCAAGGTCGCAGCTCAAAGTGCAGATCCGATCCCGTATCCTGCGGTTAAAAACCTTCCCACCGACATTACATTTCTGATAATCCAGAATGACCTGCAGACATTCTGCATCCAGACTTTTTTCCATCGCACTGAAATCATAGTCAAATAATTCCTTAAATATTTTAAAATCATGCAATGCAATCTCATTGATACTTCCTTTTACTTCTCCCACAATCTCACAGGATGTGCTGTATGCATTCTCATCACTGGCAAGAAGAAAGGTAAGATAAGTATGCCAGAGATTTCCCTCAAATCCATGACTTACTGACAGTTCCAGCAGTTCATTGATACAATCAAATAACAATGCTCTTAAGTCTTCCCTGTTGTAATACTCACTTTCATAATGGTCGATCAGAAAGGTAATATCTTTCAGAATCTCACCATATTCCATGTTCTTATACAGCATCAGTTCATTTGTCCGCATTTTTATAACCTCTTTTCCAGCTTCCGTCTTTCTTTTGTGTCTCTGTGCTTAAAATAGTATTCTGATCAGCAGGCTCTTTTTCTCAGATCTGTCCGTCTATGGAATAATTTCCCAAAATCCGGAGATTTCTTGCCTCTTCCCGCAGACCTCTGATTGCATTCTTCACTGCCGCATCTTCCAGATTTCCATCAAAATCTACAAAGAAACGGTACTCCCACTGCTTGCCCTCGACCGGTCTTGACTCGATTTTTGTCATATTCAGATCATTATAAATAAAATGTGAAAGAATGTTATACAGTGAACCGCTTTCATGAGGGAGTTCAAACTCGATACTGATCTTGCTTGCATCTTTCAGAAAGATCTTCTGGTTTGTAACCACGATAAACCTGGTTGAATTATCTGCCTCATCATTAATCTCATCCACCAGTACTTCCAGTCCATGAATTTTCGCTGCATAAGTACTGCACACTGCAGCCTGTGCCTTATCCTGGTCTTCCAGTACTTTTTTTGCTGCGATCGCTGTATTTACAACACTGATCCTCTGCCAGTCTGAATGGTCATCCAGGAATCGGGTTGTCTGCATCAGTGCTTCTGCCTTAGAATACACCCTCTTAATCTCGCTTAACCTTGTTCCCGGAAGCCCTGAAAGAGTATGAACAACCGGAAGGATCGTCTCTGCTACAATATAATTTTCAAATTCATCCAGCAGATCATACATCTCGTTCACCGGACCTGCCGAAGAATTTTCAATCGGAAGAACTGCAAAATCCGCAGAGCCTTCTTCAATTGCCTCCATCGCATCCCGGAATGTCCTTACATGAAAGCAATTCACATCCTCCCCGAAGAACTGGTTCATTGCAGCCTGCCCGTAAGCCCCCTCTGTTCCCTGAAATACGACTCTTGCATTTTCTTTATCCAGGGAATGAATCTGAATAAACGGTAACCGCCCTAATGCTCCTGCCTCTACCAGTCTCTGGTACTGAAGTTTCCGGCTCATCGACATCAGTTGAGAATACAGTTCTTTAATTCCCTTCTTATTAAATTCTCCCTGCACTTTTGAAGCCACATCTGCCAGTTTGTCTTTTTCTCTCTGACGGTCATAGACTTTTCTTCCGGCTTTTACTTTATATTCACCTACCTGCTGGCAGACATCCATTCTCATCTGATATAGCTCTGCCATACGGTTATCAATCTCATCAAGCTGGTTTCTCAATTCTTCCAGTGTTGCCATATCTTTCTTCTCCTTTGCACATACTGATTTTTAGTATAATACATTTTTTCTTTAAAATCTACGATAGATTTCTAATCGGAGAATGAACGTTCCCTGAAATGAGGAAAAATCTCCCCTTATATTCTTTCTCATATACTTTAATTTGCTCTTGAAACCACCGCCAATTTAGTATATCATTATACAGAAAATAGATTCGATCTTTACAGGTTTCCGCCGTGGATCTCCTGTAACCGGTCACAATGCAATATCAATTAAAAAAGAGGGTTATATTATGAATGTGAATGAATGCATTACAACTCGCAGAAGTATCCGAAAATACAAGCCTGATCCCGTCGATCACTCTTTGATTGAATCGATCGTATCTATGGCATCCTATTCTCCTTCTTGGAAAAATACTCAGATCACCCGTTATATCGCAATTGATGATTCTTCTATTCTTAAAAAAATCGCAGATGATTGTACCCCGGTATATAATTCCAATATCATACAGCAGTCTCCCATGCTGATTGCCGTTACTTTTATTAAAGGAAGGTGCGGTTTTGAACGTGACGGTTCTTATTCTACAAAAAAAGAAGACCGTTGGCAGATGTTCGATACAGGAGCTGCCTGTCAGACTTTCTGCCTTGCTGCAAAAGAGAAAGGGCTTGGCACTGTCATTATGGGCATTTTTGATGAAGACAAGATTACAGAGCTTTTAGAGATTCCAGAAGAACGCGAACTTGCAGCACTCATTGCTGTTGGTTGGCCTGACATCGACCCGGAAGTTCCAAAAAGAAAGAGCGTGGATGATTTATTACAGTTCCGATAAGATATACATTTTTACAGTTCTATAATACAAGGAGGTTTCCTGATGAAACATTTGATAAGCCCACTTGATCTTTCAGTGGAAGAATTAGACCAGCTTCTTGACCTGGCACAGGACATTGAAGCAAATCCAAAAAAATATGCCCACGCATGCGAT
>OGLM01000266.1_pt1 | contig 65087 bp, 47 predicted proteins | sample 1572531 | NCBI WGS metagenome assembly OGLM01 (sample SAMEA2581909, study PRJEB24529) | metagenome | biome: Human gut stool | place: China | collected 2011
CTTCCCGAAAGCGAGTGCAAAGGTACAACCTTTTAACGTAAACACCAAACGTTTTACCAACTTTTTCCGGGCCAATCCCGACACAAGGACACACAAACACAACCACATGGACAAGAAACACGCTGTAAAACACGTGTTTTACAGCAGGAAACACCGAACACACTGAGGGAAAACTTTTTTTCAGAATGGAAGGAGGTAGATAGCCCCATAAAATCCATAAGCGTTCTCCCAGACGAAGCTGCATTCCGCCAACAGAACCAATTTAAGTATTATTATAAGGTATAGCGTTTGTAAATCGTAGACATTATTGTATATTTGCGTAATTGTGTGGTTTTACCTACTTATACAACGTATGAAAGATTTCGTCAAATATACTTTGGCCACGCTCTGTGGCTTGTTTCTGGCTAGCATAGCCCTCTTCACATTAGGCATCCTGTCCATTGCGGGGATGATGACCATGGAAAGTACCGCCCCATCCATCAAACCCCAATCCGTGCTTCGCCTGACGCTAAACGGTGAATTACAGGAAGATGCACCGAACGACCCTCTCGGAGACCTGTTCGGCAGTACTTACCCCACCCTCAGTCTGAGAGAAATACAGACAGCCATCCAAGGTGCTAAAGAAAATCCGAACATAGACGGTATATATATAGAAGCACAAACCCTCTTGGGGGCGACTCCCGCCATGATACGAGACATCAGGGAATCCCTCGCCGATTTTAAGAAAAGCGGCAAATATATCATCGCATACGGAGACAACTATACCCAAGGGGCTTACTATATTTGCAGCATAGCCGACAGCATCATCCTTAATCCACAGGGGCAGGTAAACTGGTGCGGTATGGCTTCGCAGCCTATTTTTTACAAAGACCTGTTGGAAAAGATAGGCATTAAGATGCAAGTGTTCAAAGTAGGCAGCTACAAATCGGCCGTGGAACCGTTTACAGCCACCCAAATGAGTGACGCCAACCGCGAACAAGTCACGTCCTACCTGAACGACATCTGGCAAACCATGCTGACGGACGTATCCCGCTCACGCTCCATCAAGAAGGACTTGTTGGACGAATACGCAGACAGCATGCTCACATTCCGCCCCGCAGAAGAACTGGTACGGAACGGCATGGTAGACAGCCTTTGCTATATCGACGGGATAAGCCGGATGTTACGCGCAAAAACCGGAAAGGACAAAGGCGCCCTACCCCTCGTCAGTGTGAAAGAACTGGCGGCTGCCACCGAAACAACCCCGAAAAAAGGTGATAAGATTGCAGTCTACTATGCATACGGAGACATCGTAGACCGAAAGACAGAATGGAGCGAAAATGTGATAGACGCAGAAACAGTATGCCACGACCTGAGAACCCTGCGTGAAGACGAATCGGTCAAAGCGGTAGTACTTCGCATAAATTCCGGAGGCGGAAGCGCTTACGCCTCCGAACAGATATGGCATGAAGTGAAATTACTCCGTAAAGCCAAACCCGTGGTCGTATCCATGGGTGGAATGGCAGCCTCGGGCGGTTACTACATCTCCTGCGCCGCCAACTATATCGTGGCCGAACCGACTACGTTGACCGGAAGTATCGGCATTTTTGGCCTCATTCCCGACGCAAGCCAACTGCTCAGCGACAAATTAGGCCTGCATTTCGATGTAGTAAAAACCAATGCACACGCCGATTTCGGCACGCCTGCACGCCCGTTCAATCCTTCGGAAGCTCAAATGATGCAAGGATATATACAACGAGGTTACAAGTTGTTTACCGAACGTGTAGCAGAGGGACGGAATATGGAAACCGGCCAAGTGGAAAAACTGGCCGAAGGACGGGTTTGGACCGGACAGCAGGCCGTAGAGAACGGACTGGCCGATGCCAATGGCAACCTCCAGACCGCTATCAAAAAAGCGGCGTCATTGGCCAAAATAAAAGATTACCATACGGAATACGCACCGACTCCGGCCCCTTGGTACGAGGGGTTGTTTGACCAACAGAGAAAGGACTATCTGAACACGGCCTTACAAGAGACCCTCGGAACATATTACGCCCCGCTAATGAACCTGAGACAGATCCGGCAAATGAGCGTCCTGCAAGCCCGGATACCGTATGAGCCCAACTTTATCAACTAAACCATCATGGAAGGAGACTTAATCAAAATCAACGAATGGTTGTTACCGGTAGCTTGGCTTTACGGAATAGGCGTAAGGATTCGTAACGAGCTTTTCGAAATGGGAATCCTGAAATCCAAAAGTTACGACATACCCGTTATTTCGGTCGGCAATATCACCGTAGGCGGTACCGGGAAAACACCACATACGGAATACCTCATCCGCCTGTTACGAAAGAAGCATAAAGTGGCCGTGTTGAGTCGGGGATACAAACGTAAATCAAAAGGATTCATTTTAGCCACATCCGAAACGTCTATGCCCGCCATAGGCGACGAACCTTATCAGATGAAACAAAAGTTTCCAGATGTCTATGTCGCTGTGGATAAAAACCGTCGCCGGGGAATTGAAAGGTTATGCGACGAGCAAATCGCACCGGGAACAGAAGTCATCCTGTTAGACGACGCATTCCAACATCGTTATGTAAAACCAGGTATCAACATCCTGTTAGTAGATTACCATCGCTTGATTTGCGACGACAAGTTGCTCCCCGCAGGACGTTTGCGCGAACCGAAAGAAGGAAAAGACCGAGCCAATATCGTAATCGTGACCAAATGTCCGGAAGACATCAAGCCCATGGGGTTCCGGGTCATCAGTAAGGCGCTAAAGTTGTATCCCTACCAGAAGCTGTTCTTCTCAACACTGAAATACAGCCGTCTCATACCGTTGTTCGGAGAGGAAGAATATCCTTTGGACGAGTTGCTGCCCCACAAACATGTCTTGCTGCTCACCGGCATCGCTTCGCCGGAACAAATGAAAATGGACCTCGAACATTATGAAACGGATATCACGCCGCTTTCTTTCGGCGACCACCATTATTTCTCGCCCAAAGACGTAGCCCTAATCAACGCAACTTACGCCCGAATGTCCCCGCCGAAGCTAATTGTAACCACAGAAAAAGATGCGACCCGCCTGAAGGGCCTCAACGGCCTGAGCGAAGAGGTTAGAAAATCTCTCTATGCCCTGCCGGTCGAAATAGAGATACTGCAAAATCAACAAGAATCGTTTAACGAAAACATTACTGGTTATGTATTCAAAAATTCAAGAAACAGCATCCTGGCTAAAAAGTAGGATGACAACAAGCCCCACAACGGCTATCGTTTTAGGTACCGGATTAGGTAAACTGGCCAACGAAATCACAGATGCGACCCGCATTTCATACAAAGAAATTCCCAACTTCCCAGTCTCTACGGTAGAAGGGCATTCGGGTAATCTTATCTTCGGAAAACTGGGTGACAAAGACATTCTGGCCATGGAAGGCCGCTTTCATTACTATGAAGGCTACACCATGCAAGAGGTCACTTTTCCCATTCGTGTCATGTATGAGTTGGGCATCAAGACCTTGTTCGTCAGCAATGCTGCAGGCGGCACCAACCCCAAGTTTGAAATTGGCGACCTGATGATTATCACCGACCAAATCAACGCACTTCCTGAGAATCCGCTACGCGGTAAGAACTTTCCGACCGGCCCCCGTTTCCCGGATATGTCGGAAGCCTACAACAAGGGACTCATCCGGCAAGCACTCGCCATTGCCGAAGAAAAAGGAATCAAGGTACAGCAAGGCGTATACCTCGCTACACAAGGCCCGACTTTCGAGACTCCGTCTGAATATAAAATGTTCCGCATTTGGGGCGCCGATGCGGTTGGCATGTCTACCGTACCCGAGGTCATCGTAGCCAATCATTGCGGAATCAAATGCTTCGGTATCAGTGTCATCACCGACCTTGGAGTGGAAGGAAAGATTGTGGAAGTCAGCCACGAGGAAGTACAGAAAGCTGCCGATGCCGTACAACCCCTTATGGCCGAGATTATGCGTGAGATGATAAACCGCGCTTAAAGCCCATAAATTTATGCAAGAAACAAACAGGACAGAAATCTCTACGCTCGGAGAGTTCGGGCTTATCAAGCACCTGACAGAAAATATCCGGCTGAAAAACTCTTCCACCCGCTATGGAGTTGGTGACGACTGTGCCGTCATGGAATATCCGGCCGACAAACAAGTCCTCGTCACCAACGATTTGCTGATGGAAGGCATACATTTCGACCTGACATACGTCCCGATGAAACATCTCGGATACAAGGCTGCCATGGTCAACCTCTCGGACATTTATGCCATGAATGGTACCCCCCGTCAAATGGTGGTCTCCATTGCTTTAGGCAAACGTTTCTGTGTAGAGGACATGGAGGCTTTCTACGATGGTATCAAAATGGCATGCGAAGCTCATGAAGTCGATATTGTAGGAGGCGATACGACATCTTCGCTTACGGGGTTGGCCATCAGCATTACCTGCATCGGGGAAGCAGACAAAGACAAAGTGGTTTATCGCAACGGAGCCAAAGAAACCGACTTAATCTGTGTCAGCGGAGATTTAGGAGCAGCTTACATGGGATTGCAGTTGCTCGAACGCGAAAAAGCCGTTTTCAACCAACAGTTGCAGGAAGCTCACAGAAACGAAAGCCCAAAGACCACAGAGGGATTATACGAAGCCCAACCGGACTTTAGCGGAAAAGAGTATTTACTGGAACGACAGCTAAAGCCAGAAGCACGACGTGACATTGTGCAAGCATTGGCAGCCGCTAATATCCGTCCGACTTCCATGATCGACATATCAGACGGACTCAGTTCCGAATTACTGCATATTTGTACGCAAAGCGGTGTCGGTTGCAGGATATATGAAGAACATATTCCCTTAGATTACCAGACGGCTGTCATGGCAGAAGAGCTGAACATGAATGTCACGACCTGCGCCCTGAATGGCGGAGAAGACTATGAATTATTATTCACAGTCCCCATTGCCGACCACGAAAAAGTCAGCCAAATCAAGGACATTAAAATAATAGGTCATATCACCAAAGCCGAATTAGGCTATGCACTCATCAGTAGGGATGGCCAGGAATTTGAACTGAAAGCTCAAGGCTGGAACCCGCTTAAAGGCTGATGTGCCGCATTGTTTCAGCCTGGTTGGACAACAATCCTCCTTACTATCAAAAACAATCGTCTGCATTTAACTACACTCTTACCTATCTTCTCCGACCCAGAAAATAGGTGAGAGTTTACTTTTTTCTCCTATATTACACAAAAATATATCGAATATATTTGGCATTTCAAATTAAATCGCTACCTTTGCACTCGCAAAACAAAAGTAAGTCGGTGCCATAGCTCAGTTGGTAGAGCAAAGGACTGAAAATCCTTGTGTCCCCGGTTCGATTCCTGGTGGCACCACTTGAAAGTCAAGCAGTTACTAATTAAGGTAGCTGCTTTTTTTATTTCTTTTTGCATCTTTTTCGGTGATTTCTATCTGAAGCAAAAAAAGACAAATGAACAACAATAAAAAGTGAAACAAATGATACGTATAAAACGCTTAATACGAGCTCCATAGGCGCAATTACAATACAAAAATGGAAGGTTCTTGTTAAGTTCTCATTGTTAATCACTAACTTTGCAAATATCATCAATCAATTATCGCACATTTGCAATATAAGCCAAATATGGGAACAGAAAAGACAAACAGGTTAAAAAATAGTATTGGTAGAACAAGGAAAAACTGAAAAATGGCTTGCCGGACAGTTAGGAAAGAACGAGGCACCCCTCATTGGAAATGTTAATGAAGATAGCTGCCATATTGAATGTGGATGCGAGAAGATTGATTAATAACGGGATAGAAGAATAAGATCATGGCCAAGAAACAACTGAAAGAGAAGAGCATAGAAGAAACCCTTTGGGATTCGGCAAACAAATTACGCGGGTCTGTTGAACCTTCGGAATATAAGCATGTGGTACTGAGTTTGATATTCCTGAAATACGCCTTCGACCGCTTTGTGGAACGTCGCAATGAACTGATAGCCGACCATAAGGAAGCGTTTGTAGACCAACCTGTATTCTACAATGCCAAGAACGTCTTTTATTTGAATGAAATCAGCCGTTGGGATTACCTGATGGAGAATGCCAAGCAGAATGACATCGCCATCAAGATAGATGCAGCTTTGGCGCAAGTAGAGAAAGACAACCCGACACTAAAGGGAGCTTTGCCGAGCAATTATTATTCCGGATTAGGGCTTGACCGTACCAAATTAGCTAGCTTACTGGACGTCATCGGCAAGATAGATACGCAGAAAGACAAGGAACACGATTTGATAGGGCGCGTATATGAATACTTCTTGGGCAAATTTGCCATAGCCGAAGGCAAAGGTAAAGGTGAATATTATACGCCCAAGACGATTGTCAACCTCATTGCAGAAATGATACAACCCTATCGGGGCAAGATATATGATCCTTGTTGCGGTTCCGGCGGTATGTTTGTACAAAGCATGAAATTTATCGAAGCGCATCACGGTAACAAAAAAGACATTTCCGTATATGGACAAGAATATACCAATACCACGTATAAGTTGGCGAAAATGAATCTTGCTATCCGTGGCATTGCCTGCAACTTAGGTGAAAGGGCCGCCGATACTTTCCATAACGACCAACACAAAGACTTGAAAGCGGACTTCATCATGGCAAATCCGCCTTTCAACCAAAAGGCGTGGAGGGCAGAAAATGAACTGACCAACGACCAGCGTTGGCACGGATATGAAGTTCCACCTACAAGCAACGCCAACTATGGTTGGATTCTAAATATCGTTTCTAAACTGTCTACCAATGGAATGGCGGGATTTCTGCTTGCCAACGGTGCGTTGAGTGGCGATGGTACAGAGTTGAACATACGTCGCCAACTATTGAAGAACCATTTGGTGGAAGCCATTGTAATCCTCCCTCGTAATATGTTCTACTCTACGGATATCAGCGTTACACTTTGGATATTGGCTGGAAATCGCAAAGCCCGAACGGTAGAACAGAACAGCGAGTTGGTGAACTACCGCAATCGGGAAAATGAAGTTTTGTTTATCGACCTACGGCAATGGGGTGAACCGTTCGAGAAGAAATATATCCAGTTTTCGCAAGAACAGATTGCGCAAATAGCCGAAAACTTTCATAACTGGCAGCACGAAGGCCATGAACAAACCTATCGCAATGTACCCGAATACTGCTATTCCGCTACGCTTGAAGAAATTGAAGCGAAAGGATGGTCACTCGTTCCTAGCAAATACATTGAGTTCAAAAACCGGGATGAAGGCATAGACTTTGACACGAAGATGAAGCAACTGCAAAGTCAGATGCAAGATCTGCTTCATCAGGAGGAGGAAAGCAAAAAGGAGTTGTTGAACCTGTTTAAAGAGTTGGGGTATGAACTTGAATGACAAGATTGTAATTTACCGTTCCGCCGATGGGCAAACCATCGTAGATGTCAGGATGGATGGGGATACGGTATGGCTTTCACAGGCACAGATGGCAGAACTGTTTCAAAAGGACAGGACTGTCATCGGACGGCACATTAACAACATATATAAGGAACATGAATTGGAGCGTGAGACCACATGTGCAAATTTTGCACATGTGGGTAAAGATGCAGACCAAACCTACCAAACAGCCCTTTACAATTTAGATGTTATCATTTCCGTAGGCTATCGTGTAAAAAGCCAACGCGGCACGCAATTTCGTATTTGGGCAAACAAAGTGTTGAAAGAGTATCTGGTGAAAGGCTATGCCGTCAATAAGGCTTTGTCGGAACAACGCTATACGGAATTGAAACAGTTGGTCGCTGTCTTGGGCAGGACGGTCAAGGCACAAGAGGCATTGACTTCCGACGATGCGCTCAATTTGATGGAGGTCGTTTCCGACTATGCCTATGCCCTTGATACCTTGGATAAGTACGATTACCAACAACTGGCAGTGGAGCAGACCACCAACGAAGCAAAGTTCCATGCTACCTACGGGGGAGCCATGCAAGCCATCGAAGAGTTGAAAGCCAAGTTTGGCGGAAGCCAATGGTTTGCCCATGAGAAAGACGATTCGTTCAAGAGTTCCATCGGGCAGATTTATCAGACCTTCGGAGGACAAGACCTCTATCCGTCAGTAGAAGAAAAAGCCGCCATGCTGCTTTACCTCGTAACAAAAAATCATTCGTTCAGTGATGGCAACAAGCGCATTGCCGCCACGCTCTTCTTATGGTTTATGGCAGGGAATGAGTAGTGGTGAACCTGATAAACAAGAACAACTATGAATAAGGGAGAAATGAAACGGCTAGGTGACTATATCCGCGAGGTGGATGTGAGGAACAGGGATTTGGAGGTGACGAAACTATTGGGTGTCAGCATCTCCAAAGAATTCATGCCATCCATAGCAAATACCATCGGAACGGATATGTCTTCTTACAAAGTGGTTGAACCACGACAATTTGCATACGGACCTGTAACCTCACGCAACGGAGACAAGGTTTCTATTGCCTTGTATAAGAACGATGAAAAAGCGATAGTTTCACAAGCCTATACGATATTTGAGGTCAAGAACAAGCAAGAACTTCTCCCCGAATTCCTGATGATGTGGTTTCGCCGCCCGGAATTCGACCGCTATGCCCGTTTCAAGTCACACGGCAGTGCACGTGAGATTTTCAGTTGGGAAGAAATGTGTGATGTGGAACTGCCCATTCCCTCCATAGGACAACAAAAGATTGTTTCTGAATACGAAGCCATTACCCGTCGCATCCACCTCAATGAGCAAATCATCAACAAGTTGGAAGAAACGGCGCAAGCTCTCTATCGCAAGATGTTTGTGGATGGGATTGACAAGGAGAATTTGCCAGAAGGATGGAGAATGGGAGTAATTTCTGATTTCGGTGATGTCATTACAGGGAAAACTCCATCAAGTAATGCTCCAGAAGATTTTGGAATGGATATGCCTTTTATTACGCCAGGTGATTTTCAATATTATAGCAAATTTTCTATCGGTTCAGAAAGGGGATTATCTGCAATCGGATATAAACGTTTAAGCAATAAAATTCTTCCCGAAGGGAGTGTTATTGTCACATGTATCGGGTCAGATATGGGGAAAGTTGTAATTGCTTCGGAACGATGCATCACGAACCAACAGATGAACTCAATCATTGTCAAAGAAAATTTTTACTCTGATTATTTGTACTACTACTTATCGAGTATGAAAGAAAAATTAAAAGGAATGGCACTAGGTAGTTCTACGATGCCTCTATTAAATAAAAGTGATTTTGAAAAAATCGCAATTGTAATACCTGCAAAAAGCAGTCTTTATGCTTTTGACACAAAAGTATCTTCAGTTAACAAACTGCTAAGATTGCATTTTAAGGAAATATATAAACTACAAGAGTTACAGTCTTTACTTTTAGCGAAGATGGGACAACAAAAAGCAAACGAATATGGACAATGAATATAATTTCTACGATAACGCCCCGGCTAATTTCAGTTTCTGCTTCAAGGAGGAATGCGCCTCAACCGAAGAATGCCTGCGGTGGCTTGCCGCACGCGATTTGAAGAAAGACCGCACCAACCTGTAAGTCATCAATCCGCTATTGGCCGATGCCGCAGGCAAGTTTTTCCAAAAAGCAGAGAAAATGCGTGTGGCATACGGATTCAAGCGGGCAATGGCACAAGTCCCTGCTAGACACGTCCGCAGTGTGCGTTCCGCCATTTGCGGACTGGTCTGCCTGCGCAACTACTATTACTTGCTGCGTGGAGAAAAGCCGATGTTCCCCGATATGCAGGAAAAGATTGCTTCCATACTGCAACGTAACGGCTTACCTGCACCCGTTGAGTTCGACTGCTACGAGTGGCAGTATGAATGGTAGAGTTAGTTATTTTGCATTCAGGTATGCAATTTCTTGCATTATGCAATGCGCGGTTGTACATTAAGCAGTGCAAATTGTTGTATCAGGCTATGTAAAAACATAAAAAATAATAATCTATTGACAAATGAATATAAAATAAACTTATGGACAATTCAGTTTTAGATTTAGTAAAAGGAGTTCCTAACATATTAGGACAAATCTATTCAGACCTTGCCCAACCGAGCGTAAAAGCTGTTGGACAAGCATTGGGAACTGTATTTGAATTTAGCACCTCTTTTTTATTGCCAGTGAAATTGTTGAATGAAAAATTCAAATTGAATTTTAAGAAACGAATTACAGAATATGAACAGAAATTAGAGGCAATACCTGAAGACAAACGCTGTGAAGTACATCCCCAAGTAGGGACTCCAATTATTGAGAAATTGTCGTACACTACAAATGATGACATCGCTGATTTGTTTACCACACTATTAGCAAACGCATCTAATGTTGATATGGTGAATACGGCTCATCCTTCTTTTGTCACAATGATAGAAAGGTTGTCACCTGATGAAGCAAGAATTATTAAATATTTAAAAGAGAAAGATGACATACAATATTGTGATTTTAGAGGAAATGCCCTAAAAGGGGATGGCTATAACACCATTATGGAACATGTTAATCTTATTCCGCAAGAAGTTCATTTAAGTTTTCCTAATAATGTAAATGCTTATTTGGCAAATTTGGTAAGTTTAGGAATTTTATTCGATATGGATGGCTCTTACATAATTGACCAAACTATCTATAATAAAATCAAAGCTGTTTATGGGTTTGAGAGACTTAAGACCCAATTCGTACCCAATGTATACAAAGAACTTGTTACCAATGATAGCTTTTACAAAGTAACTGATTTTGGTAAACTGTTTATTCAAGCTTGTATTAAATAATGTAATCTTATGCCAAACTTCAACGAACACGCCCTCGAACTCTCCATCATGAATTTGTTCCAACAAGAGGGTTACACATACACAAATGGAGAAGAAATCCATAAGGAAGTGAGCGATGTCTTGCTTCAGGACGATATGCGTCTGTATCTGCGTAGTCAGTATAAGGCCGAAGGTATCACACCTTTGGAGATAGAGCGCGTACTTGCCAAGCTGACTGCCAATGTGGGCTTCTCTTTGTATGAGCAGAACCGCCATACCTATCGGCTGATGACGGAGGGCTTTTCGTTAAAGCGTGAGGATGCGGCTTTGCCGGATTTGTTTATCGAGCCGATAGATTTCAGCGAAGAGGGCATAAAGAATAATCTGTTCCGTATCGTCAACCAGTTGGAGATACAAGGCTCGGAACGGCGCATTCCTGATGGCATTGTTTATGTGAATGGTCTGCCCGTTGTAGTATTGGAATTCAAGAGTGCCGTGAAGGAAGACACCACCATCATGGATGCCTATACGCAGCTTACCGTGCGCTATCATCGCGACATTCCCGACCTGTTCAAATACAATGCTTTTGTGGTCATTAGCGATGGGGTGAACAATAAATATGGATCTCTGTTTTCTCCTTACGACTTCTTTTATGCGTGGCGGAAAGTGGAGGCGGACGACAAGGCCACAGACGGCATCAACTCTCTTTTGACAATGATGCAAGGATTGTTCCGGAAAGAAAGGCTGTTGAGCGTGATAAAAGACTTCGTGTTCTTCCCCGATTCATCGAAGAACGAAAAGAAGGTGGTTTGCCGCTATCCGCAATTCTTTGCCACGCACAAGCTGTTCGACCATATCCGCTTGCACTCCAAACTTCAAGAAGGTGGCGATGGAAAAGGAGGTACTTATTTCGGGGCGACGGGCTGTGGCAAGAGCATCACGATGCTATTTCTCAGCCGTATGCTGATGCGGAGCAAGGAATTTGCCAGTCCTACGATTGTGCTCATTACCGACCGCACCGACTTGGACGACCAACTTTCCAAGCTGTTCGGCACAGCCAAGAAATTCATCGGCGATGAATGCGTAGTGGAAGTGGAAAGCCGGGACAAGCTTCGCAAACATCTGGCCGGACAAACCAGCGGAGGCGTATTCCTGACCACTATCCACAAGTTTACGGAAGACACGCGGCTTTTGTCGGAACGGGCTAACATCATTTGCATCTCAGACGAGGCGCATCGTTCGCAGACCAATCTCTCCTTGCAGGTCAGGCAGACGGATAAGGGCGTAAAGCGCAACTACGGATTTGCCAAGTATCTGCACGATTCATTGCCCAATGCCACGTATGTAGGTTTTACGGGTACACCGATTGATGCCACGATAGACGTGTTTGGCGAAGTGGTGGATGCTTACACAATGACTGAATCAGTAACCGATGGGATTACTCGGCGTATCGTCTATGAGGGACGTGCCGCCAAGGTGTTGATCGACAACAAGAAGTTGCAGGAGATAGAACAGTATTACAATCAATGCGCCGAAGAAGGAGCGAATGAATACCAAATAGAAGAAAGCAAAAAAGCCGTCACCAAGATGGAGCGCATCTTGGGAGACTCCGACCGTCTACAAGCAGTGGCGGAAGATTTCATTGCCCACTATGAGAAACGGGTGGAAGAAGGAAGTACGGTAGAAGGCAAGGCCATGTTCGTCTGTTCCAACCGAACCATCGCTTTCAGCCTTTATAAAAAGATTATCGCCTTGCGTCCCGAATGGGCAAAAATACCCGGCGAAGAAGCGCATGAGGACCATTATATGATGGCAGCGGAGCCACGTGTCCCATATGGGAATCAGGAGCTACCTATCGAGAAGATAAAACTGATAATGACCCGAAACAAGGACGATGAACTGGAACTTTACAATCTGTTGGGAACAGATGAAGACCGTCGTGCCTTTGCCGAGGAATTCAAGAAGCCTAAGTCAAACTTCAAGATTGCCATCGTGGTGGATATGTGGACAACGGGGTTTGATGTGGATTGCTTGGATACGATGTATATAGACAAACCTCTTCAACAGCATACCTTGGTGCAGACCATTTCGCGTGTGAACCGTGTCTATCCGGGGAAGGAGAAAGGCTTGGTGGTGGACTATATAGGCATCAAGAGCAATATGAATGTGGCGTTGAAACGCTATGCGCAAGGGGATGCCAACTTGGATTCGGTGGAAAATGTCGAGCAATCCGTTACGATGGTGAAAGACGAATTGGACATTATCCGCAGGATGTTCGGCAAGTTTGATTATTCTAAATTTACGACAGGGACACCTTTGGAACAACTGGACTGTCTGAATAAGGGTGCCGAATTCATGCAACGCACCAAAGAACTGGAAAACTTGTTCATGGGACACGCCAAGAAACTGAAATCAGCTTTTAACCTATGCAGCAACCATGAAGAAATCAGCGATGCGGAACGTGAGGAAATCCATTATTTCACCGGTGTGCGTTCCATCATCTATAAATTGACCATTGGCGACACGCCGGATGCTTCGCAAATGAACCGCCGCGTCAGTGAGATGATAGAGGAAGCCATACAGTCGGAAGGCGTAGAGGAAATTATCCAAATAGGCAACGACAAGGAAAACTTGGACGTGCTGAGCGAGGAGTACATGGAACGTCTCGGTAAATTGAAATTGCCCAATACCAAGGTGAAACTGATGGAACGCCTGCTGAAAACCGTTATCACGGAATTCAAGAAAGTAAACAAAGTAAAAGGCGTGGACTTCTCCAAACGCCTGAATGCATTGGTGGACAAATACAATAACCGCCGGGACAGTGCCATCTTTGCGGACGAAGTATTGACAGAGGTAGCCAATCAGATGGCAGACTTGTTGAAAGAGTTAAACAAGGAAAAGAAATCTTTCCTTGATTTAGGCATCAGCTACGAAGAAAAAGCCTTTTACGATATTCTTAAAGCCATAGCCAAGCAATTTGGATTTGAATATCCAGAAAACAAGCTATTGAAACTTGCAGCAGAAATCAAAAAGATAGTGGCGGATAAGTCTAAATATACCGACTGGTCTACTCGCGATGATATAAAGGCAGAACTAAAAATGGATTTGATTTTGGTTTTGGCCGAATACGGCTATCCTCCTGTGACGAATGATGAAGTATTCAAGGAGATTCTGGAACAGGCGGAGAATTTCAAAAAGTATAATGGATAAAACGACTAATATGAAAGATACAATAAAAGGTATTATAATTGGAGTTGTCAGTAGCTTAATAGCATCCGGTATTATTTATGGGACAACAGAGAAGTTTTTGTGGAATATTCAATTACCCCTATGGGGTTGGCTCGTACTAACACTTGTCATTCTTTTTGCATTTTATCTTATCAAGCGTCTTATACTATTACATAAAATACGAGATATTATTTCCGAATATACAGAAGGTGCTTTTGGAGATTCCTATGTTTATACATGGGAATTCAAACGAAATAGGAAAGGGCAATATAGTGTTTATGGATATGAAGCGACAAAAATAGCTTTGAAAAAGTCATTAGCAGAACAGAATAATGAGCATATTTTTACTTGTGGACATGAAGTACCCGAACAAATAATAAAAATGATGATACAGTTGACTTTAATGTCAATGATAAAGAAGCGATTAGGTGTTTTGTTACGACCTACATTAGAATACTTACATTGGATAGAAAATTCTCAGTGTCACAAATTACTTCATTAAAAAGCTATGAATACCGAATCTCAAAACATAGAGTTCAAAGAATCTTGGCGCGACGAATACCAGAAATGGATTTGTGGCTTTGCCAATGCACAAGGCGGTATCCTTTATGTGGGCATAAAGGACAATGGCGAAGTGTGCGGTGTACAGAATGCCAAGAAACTGATGGAAGACATTCCGAACAAGATGCGCGACATGATGGGTATCTTGTTGGAAGTCAATCTGAAAGAGAAAGATGGAAAGCAATGTCTGGAGATTGTAACGGAGGCTTATCCTTATCCCGTCAGTTTTCGTGGCAAGTATTACCAACGTAGCGGCGCAACCAATCAGGAACTGAAAGGAGCGGCACTCGACCGCTTCATGCTTCGCAAGCAGGGCAAGACTTGGGATGGTGTACCTGTGCCTTATCTGAAAGCGGAGGACTTGGATAACGCTACGTTTGATTTGTTCCGCAAGTATGCCAAACGGAGCGGACGCATGGAGGAAGCGGACTTAATGGACGATAATCACGGACTGTTGGAGAAACTCCGGCTTTATGAGGGCAGTTACCTGAAACGTGCTGCCGCCTTACTATTCCATCCCGACCCGGAAAAGTATGTGACCGGAGCGTTTGTAAAGGTTGGCTTCTTCCGCGAAGGTATGGATTTGGTATATCAGGACGAAGTGCACGGCAATCTGTTCCAGCAAATCATGAAACTGATGGACTTGCTGTGTACCAAGTACATGAAAGCCATCATTACCTACGAAGGCATCCAACGGATAGAAACATTGCCTATGCCCCGTGAGGCACTCCGTGAAGCATTATTGAATGCCTGCATCAACAAAGACTACGCAGAACCTTCTCCTATTCAAATCCGCGTGTATGAAAACAAGTTGGAGATAATCAACGGTGGGGTACTGCCCGAAGGATGGACGGTGGAAACCTTATTGTCCTCACATCGGAGTATGCCTTATAACCCTGATATAGCCAATACGTTTTTTCGTGCTGGTGAGATTGAGGCGTGGGAACGCGGCATCAAGCGCATTATCACTGCTTGTAAGAAAGATGGATTCTCCACACCGGAATTTCGTTATGATGCTTCGGGTATATGGACAACCTTTAAGTTTGAGTACCCGGAAAGGGCTACGATCCAAAGCGACCAGAAAACTACCCAAAAGACCATACAAAAGACCATACAAAAGCTAACGGAGCAACAACAAGCCATATTGGTCTATCTGAATGAACACCCCAATGCCACACGAAAAGAATTATGTGAGAAGATTCCAGGTGTGACAATGGGAGGTGTTATACACAATCTTTCCCGCCTTCAAGAGCTTGGCTTACTGAAACGTATAGGAGGCAGGAAGCAAGGATATTGGCAAATTATAGAATAAAAAAGGATTATGGACGATTGGGAAGAATCTGAAAACTGGCACGAGGACTTGATGGCATGGGAACACTTTCAAGATGAGCTTGAAAGGATTAATGGATCCCCCTATAAATTTCTAAAAAGTCCCTTCATCTTTCAGTTCGACCCGTAACCCATTGTCTGAAAGCCTATTGACGGGCTGAAGGATTAGGTGTGCATCTTTCAGCCTGCTGTCATGCAGAAGAGGCCAAATCATTCTGCGCCAAACGAAAAATCGTTCGGCTGAGAATGATTTTTCGTTTGGCGCAGAAAAAAATAGCGTCATGCCCAAGGCAATGTCCGCCTCTCTACGAAGTAGGGCTGAAACATGGCTGAAAGATGTCCGGATGAAAGTTCAGCCTATAACCATCTTACTATAAACCTATTATATCAATCCCTGAAGGATGAAAGGCAATTTCGTAAAACTCTTGGGAGGGAAGCCGCATGAACTATCCTTAATAGTGGAAAGAGCTTCCCCCCACAAACTCACGCAGCAGGGAAGTCGGTGGAATTTCATCGTCTGCCATAGGCACGAAATAGCGCAGGAACTTACGCAAACGATAAGCCTCGGAATACTCCGGTACATTTTCAGGCACCCTTTCCAATATCGGCAGAGCCTGGTTGCGAATGACCGCCAATTCGAACAACAAAGCACTGTTGAACATGGCATCGGCCTCTTCCTGATAAGGGAAAATCCATTTGTCTTCCCCCTCTCGCACACTGGGCCAACGGCGGATGGTATCCAAGGCCGAATATCCCCGGTATTTGTAATCGCGGATGATACGCCGCAACAAACGGTTGTCCGTAGTCGGAATATAATTATGCGCATCCAACAGGATAGTCGTCATGGCCGAGACATAAATACGATATTTGTATTGTTCCTCTATCTGGGCTGTCAACTCAGGATTCAAGCCGTGGATGCCCTCCAGAATCAGTATCATGTGCTCTTCCAACCGAAGTTTCTTCCCGCTCTTCTCACGCAGGCCTGTCTGAAAATTGAAATGGGGCAGTTCCACTTCCTCGCCTGCCAACAACGCTTGCAGTTGGCTGTTGAAAAACGGAAGATCCAAAGCATAGAGCGACTCGAAATCATACTCTCCATGCTCGTCCCGCGGCGTATGCTCCCTATCCAAGAAGTAATCATCCAACGATATGGGATAAGGTTTTATCCCGTTGGCCATCAACTGAATGGACAAGCGTTTGCTGAACGTCGTCTTTCCGCTCGACGACGGACCGGCTATCAATATCAGTTTCAAAATCCGCCTCGACTGTATTTCATCGGCAATACGTACGATCTTCTTTTCCTGTAATGCCTCGGCTACGTTGATCAACTCCGTAGTCCGACCCTCTTGACAAGCTTTGTTAAAGTCACCTACAGTACCCAGTCCGACAATTTCCTGCCAACGATGATGCTCGCGAAAGATTTCGAGCATCTTCTCCTGATGTACCATCTCCTCCAGTTTTTCGGGATTCTTCCTGGACGGAATACGCAACAACAGGCCATCATAATATTTCATTACGTCAAACACCTTCAATCCTCCCGTCGATGTCAGCAGCGAACCGTAAAAATAATCCACCGTCTGATCCAACTGGTAATAATGCGTGTAGATAGCACCATAGCTCTCCAGCAACCGTACTTTGCTCGTCATTCCCTGACGGCGGAACATTTCTATCGCGTCCTCTGTAGGACTTTGTATACGATGGAAAGGTATGTCGGCATCTACAATTTCCCGCATCCGGCGCCAAATGGCCGTCACGTCATCCTCTTCTATCGGCCGCCCTATACGCAAGTCGCAATAGTACCCTCTCGATACCGGCGTCTCGATGCGCAACACACACCCGGGAAATAAATCTTTCACTGCTTTTACCAACACGAAAAAAAGCGAGCGGGTATAAGTACGCATTCCTGAAGACGAGGTAACATCAAGGAACTCCACATCTTTATCATTATAAAAACGATAATGAAGTCCTTCCACCTTATTATTGACCTTCGCACTGACCGGCCCGTAAGGCATTTGCAGATTTAACGCATGATAAGCGTCCCAAAGTGTACTTCCGATAGGGAGTTGAAGAGTTTTTTTATTATTTTTGCAACGTATTTTGATTTCTTGTACCATAAAGCTTTTCGGGGATTTGAATAAACACCTTAAAAATAGGCAATGGGACGGAGAAAACATACTATCGTTCACTTATATTTCGACTGTTTATGGTGGTTTTAGCATTTTTAAAGCTTTTAGGTTGCCTTGGCCTACTGATGTACGGTACAAGACTCATGGGAGAGAGCCTGCAACAATTAGCCGGGGAACGGCTCAGGCATATCCTCGATTCACTGACCACCAACCGTTTCACGTCCTTACTCACCGGTGCGTTGGTCACAGCCATGATACAGTCTTCCACCGCAGCTTCGCTGATGACCGTCAGTTTCGTGCATGCCGGCATGCTCACGCTCGTCCAAGCCCTGCCCATCCTCATGGGAGCATCAGTAGGCAATACATTCATCGCCTGGATTATGGCCGCCGAATTCAATTTCAGCATCAGCAACTACATTTACCCCTTGATATTAGTGGCGTTTATAATGACCTACTACCGCAAATGGAGCGCGTTGGGCAATTCTATCTTCGGCCTATGCTTCATCCTGCTGAGCCTTGGCCTGCTCTGCCAAATGGCCGACGACATGACGCTGACCGGGCCAGACGGCATAGCCCGCTATTTGGCCGTTTCCGACGAGAATTACGCCTCGTATGCCATATTGCTGCTCATTGGTGCTGCCGTCACTTTCGGCGTACAGTCCTCCGCCGTGCTCATGGCCACTTCAATGGCCCTGTGTTCCACCGGCGTATGGTCCATCTATTCCGGCGTGGCTTTTGTGTTGGGTGAAAACATCGGCCGAGCCATCGTCACTTGCCGTGCGGCATCTTCTGCCGGAACGCCTGCCCGCCGTACAGCTCTCGGACAACTCGTTTTCAATTTGAGTGGCGTAACCTGGATGTTTTTGGCCTTTCCTTATTTCGTCAATCTGCTATGCGACTTTATCCATTTCGACCCGACGCAAAAGCTCATGGCGGCCGACAAGAACCTGGCTTACGTTTTAGCAGCCTTCCATACCGGTTTCAATCTTTGCAACGCCGCCCTGTTTATCGGTTTGGTCAACCCTCTCGAACGACTGGCTACCCGCTGGGTGGCCAAGCCACGGCACAACGACGAAGAGGAAAGCCAGTTGCGTTTCATTACCAAAGGGATGCTCGACACTCCGGAACAGTCCGTCATGGAAGCCCGTAAGGAAATCATCAACTATGCCGACACCGTCACGAAAATGTTCACCCAAACCCGTTTCCTGTTCTCCGTATCCAATGAAACGGAATTTAAAAATATTTTCACCTTGGTGGAACACTATGAAGATATTTGCGATGAAATGGAAGTAGACATAGCCAACTACCTGAACAAAGTCTGTACCGAAGAACCATCGGCCGACCTTAAACGTGCCATCTGCGGCATGCTACGCGAAGTGGCCGAAATAGAAAGCATCGGAGACAGTTGCCATCACATCGCCCATACCGCCCGGAGGAACTACCGAAGCACCCAACAACTCACGGAAAAACAGTTGGAACACATCCACCAGATGTTCCAACTGGCAGAACAAGCATTGGAACAAATGCGAACCATCTTATCCATCCGGAAAGCCCCGAGAGAGGCTTCTGCAGCCTACTATATAGAAAAGGAAATCAATAAATTCCGCAACCAACTGCGTAACCTGAATTTTACAGACGTAAACAACGGAGTGTATAATTACCAGACCGGGGCAATGTATATGGATGTCATCAACGAATGCGAACAACTCTCCGACTGCATCCTCAATGTAACGGAGGCACGGTTGGAGACCAACACACCGTCCTGAACAGAAGAACTCTTCCCCCTCCGTTTATCGTTTTATGACAGGCAAATAAAAGCAACAAAATTTGTTTTTCCACATTAAACACATTACTTTTGCGAAGTAAATTTATTAACCTAATCATTTATCATCATGGATAATTATAAAACCCTTCTTAATAGTTTTGCCATCACCGAGGAAATCAGTGAAGACCAATACACCCAATTGGAAGATTTGACAACTGGCGTCAGAGCCAATACATATATTTCACCGGGAAGTTACTACATTATTGATTTCTATAAAATGGAATTTTACCATGTGTTCGAAAACCATTGCTTTTTATGCGGATACACACCGCAAGAAGTCCGGCGTATGGGATTTGACTTTTACCTCAAGTGTATCCCCAAAAACGAAGCCCCCATGTTATTTGAAATCACACGTGCGGGATTTGAGCGTTTCAACCAACTGCCGGAACAAGACAAAATGGAGTATTCCCTCTATTACAACTTCCATTTGAAGAAAGAAAACTTCAAAATCCTGGTCAACCAAAGAATCGCTCCATTAAAGCTCTGCCATGGTAAATTATGGTTGGCCCTTTGTGTAATGACCCCTGCAGCATGTAATGAAACCGGAAGAGTGTTCCTTCGCAAACACCAAGGTATCCCCTCTGCACTTTTCTATTCCCTGAAAGAAAAAGCATGGTCGGAATTTACTTTCATCACCTTGAGCGAAATAGAAAAACAAGTCATCTTCTGCGGCTTAAAAGGCATGTCCCTCCAAGAAACAGCTGAAGAAATATGCCGGGGAGTTGACGCTGTCAAGAAAGTCCGGCGTAACCTGTTAAAAAAAAGCGGAACAAAAAATTTCAGAAGTTTCTGCCAACTCTGCCTCCAACACCATTTGATATAGTGCCGACGACAACGTTCTTCCCCTTCCGGCCTGTGCCTTCCGATGAAAGCACAGGCCTTTTCATTCTTTTCCCGGTCAAAAAATTACCCTTTTGGATAAAAATAAGACTTCATACAGTCATTTTTTCCGAAACATTCCTTCCATCCTTGTTTTTATTCCTACATTTGGACTAACCAAAACGGAGGTATCATGAAACACGTCATCATAGCCGGAGGAGCCGGATTCATAGGTTCCCATCTTTGCGAATACCTGCTACATAAAGGTGATAGGGTCATCTGTCTGGACAACTTCCGGACGGGACATCCCAAAAACGTGTCAGCCTTAACGAACCACCCATACTTCAAATTAGTGGAACACGACATCACCATGCCCTATATGATAAAAGGTATCGATGAAATCTATAATCTGGCTTGCCCGGCTTCTCCCATACACTATCAGGACTCCCCCATTGAAACCACCAAGACTTCGGTCATCGGCACGCTCAACCTGTTGGAACTGGCACGCGAAAACCATTGCCGGTTCCTCCAAGCCTCTACCAGTGAAGTCTACGGCGACCCGGAAGTCCACCCACAGCCCGAAAGTTATTGGGGGCACGTCAACCCGAACGGCATCCGTTCCTGCTATGACGTGGGCAAGCGCTGTGCCGAAAGCCTTTGCATGGACTATCACCGGAGATATGGCGTAGCGGTGAAAATCATCCGCATTTTCAACACCTACGGGCCGCGCATGGCCTGTGACGACGGACGTGTGGTTTCCAACTTCATCCTGCAAGCCTTGCAAGGCAAAGACCTCACCATCTACGGCAACGGCATGCAAACCCGGAGTTTCCAATACGTGGACGACCTGATTCAGGGCATGGAACGTATAATGTCCACCCTGGACAGCTTCACCGGACCAGTCAATCTCGGCAATCCGGAAGAACATACTATCCTGGAATTTGCCGAACGTATTCTTGAACTGACAGGAAGCCGGTCACGGATGGTACTCCGTCCTCTCCCTGCCGACGACCCGAAACGGCGCAATCCGGACATCACATTGGCACGACAGGCATTGGACTGGCAACCCCGGATATCCCTCCGTGAGGGATTGCAACAGACCATCGCCTACTATCGTAACCTTTTGGCCGAAAGCCCATCACAAAATATCTCCCGACCATGAACAAGCACGTCCCTTCCATATCCGTCTGCATGGTGACTTACAATGCGTCACCGTTCTTGCGTGAATGCTTGGACAGCATCCTGTCCCAGATATTCTCCGATTATGAACTGCTGATTGTGGACGATGGCTCCACAGATGATACTGTGGATATTATCCGTTCTTATCCGGACAGAAGAATCCGGCTCATTCGTCACCGGCACGACTATATTGCCTCCCTGAACCTTCTGTACAACAATGCCCTCGGCAAATACATTGCCCGTATGGATGCGGACGACATAATGGTCAGCGACCGTTTACAGGCTCAATACGAATATATGGAAGCGCACCCCGAAACCGACATCTTGGGCGGGCACATGCACTGTTTCAATGCCGGGGAGTACGATTGCATCCTGCCTGCGGGCACGGACATCACCATGCCTCAAATGCTGGAACAATGCTATGTAGCCAATCCCACGTCTTTCATCCGCAGGTCAAGTTGGGTGTCGCACCACCTGTCCTACCGTAGCGAAGGCATTTACGCCGAAGACTACAACCTGTGGTTGGATGCCCTGTTGGGCGGATTGCGTATCCGCAATCTGGACAAGATTGTGGTGCACTACCGTTTCAATCCTGAACAAATCAGTTGTAAGTATAAGGAAATCCAAGCAGCCCACGCCATGGCCTTGAAGGACAAATACGGCCGGTTATGGGCCGAAAAGGAACAAGCCGTAGCACTCGAAGAGGTGGAAATTCCCCTCAGCAATCTCCCGCTTACCGTGGTCATACCTTTTTATAATGAAAGGGAAGAGGTGGGGAACACTTTGGAGAGCATCCGGCAGACCGTCGGGGACGAAGTGGAGGTCATTCTCGTGGACGACTGTTCCGATGATGGATGGGACTATGTCGCCTGCGCCCGGCAATACGGGGCGCATTACATCCGTAACTCCATCCGCATCGGGGCGGCCGCAGCCAAGGAAAAAGGCATCCGCAGCGCACGTAGCCCTTACTTCCTCCTGTTGGATGCCCACATGCGTTTCTACATCTCCGGCTGGCACCGGATTCTGTTACGCCTTTTGCAGGAAAACGACCATCGTTTGCTTTGCTGCCAGACCCGCGTCCTGCAAAAGGAAGAGGGCCGGATAAAAGACACGACGGACATCCGCACTTTTGGGGCATACCTGTCTTTCCACGGAGGCGAGACCATCCCTTCCGTTTCATGGCTTTGCCGCGAGAAGGCCCTTCATCTTACGGACAACCGGATTCCTTGTATTCTCGGTGCAGGATATGCCGGGAGCAAAACCTATTGGGACAAGCTGAAAGGTTTCCAAGGATTGGTACATTACGGCTGCGAGGAACTCTATGTAAGCCTGAAGGCGTGGTTGGAGGGCGGAGGCTGCCGCCTTGTGCCGGAAGTGGAAATCGGCCATATCTATAAAGACCGGTTCTCCTACACCGTCTATCCATCGCAAATCCTGTACAATTATTTGTTTGTGGCCGAGGTGCTCTTCCCCACCTCATTGAAGTGCAAGACATTCGCGTTGGCCTGGTTGCGGAACGGGGATGCCTACGGAAAAGCCCTGAAATGGATGGAATGGTACAAGGCACGCAACGAAGGACTGAAATCCTTTTTCCGTACCTTCCAAGGACATGACTGGCCTTTCGTAATGGGCATCAACCGGCAGGTCAGCCGGGAGATGGAGAAAGAAATCGACCGGAAGTCCACCTCCTTGGCGCATATCGTATCAGCGTGCCTAACCCGTTGCAGGCAAGTATCCACCTATGGGCTGATGGACGGACTGACGGGATACGTCCTGCTGTTTTGGACTTACTTCCGCTATTCCGGCGAAACACGTTATGAAGACGAAGCCACGGAGTGTTTCAACCGAGTATGCGAAGAAATCCCCAAGGGAGAACTGCCGTTGACTTTCCGAAACGGGATATTCGGTATCGGTTGGGCTTTCATCTACCTGTGGGAACAAGGGTATGTGACGTATGAGGAAGTAGAAGAGGAATTGGCAGAGGCTGACCGCCGTGCCTTGTCGCTGTCTCCCCTGCGCCTTACGGATTTGTCCCTCGAAACCGGTTTGGGCGGCCTGTTGCTTTATCTCACCGCCCGGATAGGCCATCAAAAGAGGATGCACGTTCCCGTCACATTTCCGGAGACCTATATCCACGAAACGGTGGAAGCCGCGAAAGCGGCCTTGGCAGTCTGTCCGGAAAAGCCGGACGCCCGTTGGGTGTCCGTGCTGATGTTGGCCGCCTTGTTAGAGCAAGACGATTGGGCTACCCTCCCGTTGCTCGTCAGTGATATTACGGATGTGCCCGATTTCCTTCCCAAGGACGAAGCATTTTGGACAGACGGCCTGTCGGGCGTAGCCGGTTATGCGTTGAATTTAATTCACTTTAAAAATATATGCCATGAAGTTGAGTAAGTATTCTTTTGTCATCAAGAGAGGTTCTGATTACGTTTTGTACAATTGTTGGACGGAAAAGATGGCCGTGTTGGAAGACCGGTTGAGAGAATGGTTGGAATCCGGTGATGTAGACCACATCCAAGACATCCATCCTGAATTTTACGACTACCTGCTTCGGGAACAGTTCATTGTGGACAATGAAGTGAACGAGGCCGAAGAAGTCATCAAGAAGTGGAAAGAGGAAGAGGAGAAAGGCGACAGCCTCAACATTATTGTCAATTCCACTTTGGATTGCAACATGCGTTGTTGGTATTGTTATGAGAAGCATAGAGAAAATACCAATTTGACTTCCGAGACGATTTCAGCCCTGCTCAATTTAATCCGGAAAAAAGTAGCAAGACCAGAATTAAAAAGAGTACACATAGCTTTCTTTGGCGGTGAGCCATTGTTAAGCTTTGAACAATCTGTTTGGCCTCTGTTATTTCAGGTAGATGAACTATGTGTACAGCATAGTAATTTGTTTAGCACAAGTTTCGTTACCAACTCTTATCTACTTTCAGAGAACATCATATCCCAATTAGAAACCTTACACTTGTGCAATGCTGTCTCTTTTCAAATCACCTTGGACGGTAATGAAGAGACCCATGACAAAGTCCGCCATTTGGCTTCCGGAAAAGGTTCTTACCAAAGGATTTTATCCAATATCCGCATGGTACTCCGACATAAAATGCCAGTCACATTACGTTTAAATTGCACAGGATACAATATACGCACATTTGTAGATGTGGTATCCGATTTGAAAAATTTGCCACAAGAAGACAAGAACTTTGTGACCATTGACTTTCAACGGGTATGGCAGGATGCTCCACGTACTGACGTGGATATGCCCACAGAACAAAAGAAACTTCGAGAACTTTTCCTACAAGAAGGATTCCGCGTGAATGAGCTGAAGCATATAGACATCAGCCGATGTTATGCAGACAAGGCCAATGACATTGTGGTAAACTATAATGGAGATTTATATAAATGTACGGCTCGGGATTTCATACCTGAAAACAGTGAGGGAAAACTTTTACCGGGCGGTGAAATGCGATGGAACGAAAAACGCAAACTCCGTGAACAATTAAAGTATGGGAATCAAGCCTGCATGGCCTGCCGGATATATCCGCTCTGTCATGGGAGTTGTAGCCAAGTAAAGATTGAGGCACAAGGCCAATCCGGATGCATCCGTAACTATTCTGATATCTATAAGACAAAAGTTATAAGAGATAGAGTGGATTTCCTTTTGGAATCCTATGTGTAACATTTTAAAAACAAATTTTATGAAACAGCGAAAGAAATCGTTGAAGTTGCTACTCAGTAGCGATTTCAGACCTCTGGAAGAAAGTAAAGAGGGAAAACTAAGAGGCGGATTCGCAGCGATTGTTGCTTCTACAGGAAATAACTGTATGTGCAACGGTAATAACTGTGACTGTAACACAAGTTGCAATCCCCCGAATAACTGTATGTGCGACGGAAATAACTGTAGTTGTTCTTCCTCTTCTTCACCCTCTTCCTCAAATAGTAATACAGGTGGAGGCACAACGACTCAGTCTCCTTCATCCAGTAGTTCTACTTTTGGACTGTTTGGGTTCTTCTAACAAATTTCAAGAAAAGAGGGAATGGGGAAGTCCCATCCCCTCACCTTAAACCAAGCTTGTAATAATTATGAAACATTGGATTACTTTTCTATTTGCCTTATGCAGCTCTACGATTTCCGCACAGCAAACTCCATACCAACTATGGGGAGCTGTACGCGATGCCTTTACAAAAGAATCCATTCGTAATGTCCACTTAACCTTAATGACCCCAGATAGTGTAGAAATCGTAAAAGATGTATCTGTTGGAAGCACTCCGGGAAGTCCCAATTTCACTGTAACCGACATACCCGGAAGCGGAACGTATATTTTACGCTGTGAAAAAGAAGGCTACACCACCATAGACACCCCGGTCAAATTAAAATACAGCCGTTTACGGCAGACCCGCGTATTCTTAGACAAAGACATACTAATGACTAAAGAAATGACCCGCAAACTAAAAGAAGTGGAAGTGAAAGCCACTTTAGTGAAAATGGTCATGAAAGGCGATACCATGGTATACAATGCAGCAGCTTTCCAATTGGCACAAGGCTCCATGTTGGACGAATTAGTCCGCCAACTGCCCGGTGTGCGATTGGAAAACGGGCAAATCACCGTAAACGGACGTTTCGTGAGCAGCCTGATGCTCAACGGGGAGGACTTTTTCAAGGGTAATCCTAAAATAGCTTTGGACAACCTACCGGCTTATATGGTGGACAAGGTAAAGGTGTATGAACGGCAAAACGACCGTGACAGGGCTTTGGGTATTAAAAAAATGGGTGAGGAACCTTTGGTAATGGACGTGAACCTGAAAAAACAATACAGCATCGGTTGGATAGCCAACGCTGACGCGGGATATGGCACGGACGACCGGTATGGGGCACGTTTCTTCGGTTTGCGCTTTTCTCCCCAAACCCGTTTGTCCCTATATGGAAATTTCAATAACATCAACGACATGCGTACTTCTGATACATACGGGAATTGGAATGGAGGAAACGTCCCAGAAGGCACTACCGACCGCCAGTCCGGTGGCATGGACTTGTTAGTGAAAGACAAAGAAGGACAGTATAAGTTGACCGGCACACTCACCGCCTACCATCAGAAGGAAGAAAAAGACATGCAACGCCTCTCCACTACATTCTTTTCCAATGGGGATATTTATAACCGTACATCGAATTCCTTTAGGAACAGGCAATGGTATATAAATCCCTATATCGACTTACAACTCACTCCTAAGAAAGGTTTGTTCTTCAGGATCAACCCTTACGCAAGATACCAAAACAACCAAGGAAACGCATTGACCCGAAGTGCGGACTTCACGGAAAACGTATACGAACATTACAAGGGAGAAGCCTTGGACAGCCTCTTTGCCCCCAATGCTTCGGAGGTTTATACCCGCATTTTGGTAAACCGCCTGATGAACAGCCAGGAATCAAAGGCATACCAATTCAGCACAGGGAGCAGCATAGAACTTTCCACCAAAGGAGTGACCGGGAATGACAGATTTACCGTAAGAGGGAATTACAATTACAATAAAAACCGGAACAGGGATCTCCAACGGTATGATGCCTCTTATTGGAACCACGGTAGCCATACAGGCAACCAACGTACCGCCCAATACGGGGAAAACCATTACAAGAATGCCTATTACGACTTGTTGGGCGAATATTCACTGGAACTGGCCAACAGGAACATGGTGTGGCGGATTACACCGGGATATATGATAGACTACGCTTATCAAAATACATCACGTCCTTTTTATACCTTGGACGCAAACGGAATGTGGGAATACGATGTAGACCAACTTTCGTCCATGAAAGACGGCTTGACCCAATACATTGACCTGCAAAACAGCTTTTACTCCACCCGTAGGACTTGGGCACACAATTCATTCGTAAACCTGCAATATTCCATTTTAGAAAACAGCAATGAAAAACTATGGCTGTATGTGAGATTTCCCATGCGCATGGCTACCGAGAAGTTGGATTACCAACGGGAACGGACAGACACCCTGCTACGGAGGCATCTGAATTTCTTTGAACCGGATTTGAAATTAAAGTACTATCCGAAAGTAGAAAACCGGGACATATTTTTCATCTTGAACTACCGGCTTACCCATTCCGCACCGGATTTGTCTTATAACATAAACTATCGGGATGATGCCACGCCCTTGGTAGTCCGCCTGACTAATCCGGGGTTGAAAAACGCGCATAACCACAATCTCTACACATCTTACAATTGGGGGGACTGGAAAAAGCAAAGGTTCTTCTATACTGCCCTGTACTATAATTTGAGACTCAATGCCCTTGCGCAATCACTCACCTACGACCGGATGACAGGAATCCGGACTTACCGGCCGGAAAACGTCAACGGGAACTGGAACATCGGGGGTACGTTCAGTACCACCACGGCATTAGACAAGGAAAAGCTCTTCACCTTAGTGACTTACACCAACTGGGGCTACAACCATAGCGTGGATTTCCTGAATCTGGATGATGCGGAACACAGCATCCGTAACACAGTCAACAATACCACGTTGGGAGAAAGCCTGAATTGCGAGTTCCGCAAAAACGGATACTTTGCCGGGTTGAGAGGAAACTTCAACTGGTTGAGGGCGAAAGGAGCGAACATACGTACCATCGAAAGCTATAATTACAGCTATGGCATTACGGGAAAAGCCCCTTTGCCTTGGAATCTTGAAGTCAGTGCAGACTTGATGATGTACAGCCGGAGAGGGTATGAAAGCAACTTGTTGAATACAGATGAGTTAGTGTGTAACATGCACCTGAGCAAATCTATCCTTCATGGCAATCTGGTATTCATGATAGACGGCTTCGACTTGTTCAAACAACTGTCTAATGTGCGTTATAACGTCAATGCACAGGGGCAGACAGAAACCTACTACAATGTCATGCCACGCTACTTCATGTTCCACGTGATGTATAAACTGAACCGCGAACCGAAAAAGAAATAGTTTTATGAAACATTGGATTACCTTTCTATTTATATTCTATGCCGTTTTATCCGCTGCCGTGGCTCAAAACAAACCGACACGGTTTGATGTATGGGGACAAGTTTTGGATGCAAATACGCATGGTATCTTGTCGGGAGTGAAAGTTTCTCTGTTAAGCCAAGACAGCGTTTGTATCGGAACGGTAACTTCTTTCGACAATGGCATCACCAACAACAATTACCAAATAGGAAATGTACCGGGTTCGGGAAATTATATACTACACCTTGAAAAAAAAGGATATACCTCCATATATAAGAACGTGACCTTAAAATATCATAAATCACGAAGACCTACTGTTATTTTAGATGCCATCCCGATGCACAGGGAAATGGTACGCAAACTGAAAGAAGTTAAAGTGACCGCCACATTGGTCAAAATGGTGATGAAAAAGGACACGGTGGTATTTAATGCGGATGCTTTTCAACTGGCTGAAGGTTCCATGCTGGACCAATTGGTGGCCCGGTTGCCCGGAGTGGAGCTTCGTGGCAACGGACAGATTTATGTGAACGGCAGGTTCGTCAGCAGTTTGCTTTTGAATGGGGAGGATTTTTTTAAGGGAGATCCTTCCATTGCTTTACAAAACCTGCCGGCTTATACGGTAAACCAGATTAAAGTCTATGAGAAACAAAGCGACAGGGACAAAGCCATGGGGTTGGAAAAAAGGGGGGAACAGCCGTTGGTCATGGATGTCAACCTGAAAAAACAATATAGTGTGGGATGGATGGCCAATATGGATGCCGGAGGAGGCATAGAAGACCGATATAGCGCCAAACTGTTCGGACTTCGCTTTTCACCCCGTACAAGACTGACCGTATACGGGAATCTCAACAACATTACGGATTTGAGCAGCCCGGACGGTAACGGCAATTGGAACTCCAATGTGAATCCGGTGGGTACCATCGACCGGCATAGCGGAGGAATAGACCTTTTATTGCAGGACAAAGAGAAAAAAATCAAGACCACACATAGTTTAAGCGTTGTACACAACAAAGAGGATATTGACATGAACCAAAACTCCACTACGTTCTTTCAATCCGGAAACGTGTATCAGCGTAAAGAATGGAATACTCAACAGGAAAAATTGTATGTAAATTTCAGCAACTCTTTCCAGTATATTCCCCGGTATGGTTTCTACTTTACAGTCAGTCCTTACGTAAACTATAGTAAAGAAGAATATGACAGTTGGACAAGAAGTGCGGATATGGAGGCAAACCTCAGCGAAAGATATGAAGGAGAAGTCTTGGACAGCCTTTTCTCTCCAACAGCTTCACGCGAATATACGAAAAACCTAATCAATAAGCTTCGGAGTTGGGAAAACGAAAAAAAATCCTTTCTATCAGGTGGAGCAGATTTCTATTTGGCTTTCAGGCCTAAAAAGTTCAATAGGGATTTCCTTGAAGTTTCTGGCGGATACAAATATATGGATTATGACTATGCCAACAAATACCGATATGAGATGTCGTACTGGAATAAGGGAAACAATACCGGCAATGAACGGAAAACCAAATATTACATGGATAATTACCGGAATTCCAGTTTCAATTACAGGGCGACTTACAGTTTGCTTTCCAGTTTTGAACGCCATTACCTGAATATTCCTTTTGAATATAGTTTTATATATAATCACAGGAATTCCGAACGTCCGTTTTATGACATTACGGACTCGACATTATGGGCGCATGAGGTGGACCAGTTGTCTTCTTTAAGGGGGAGCCTGACGCAATACATGGATTGGACCAACAGTTTCTTTTCTAAAAACGAGACTTACACCCATATCCCGAAGCTCGTGGTTTATTATGCATGGAAAGACCACAAAAATGAAGATAAATTATGGGTGCAGGCAGAGCTACCGGTCAATATCGTGCAAGAAAACCTGGATTACCGGCGGAATGTCGTGGACACGGCAATGAACCGCAGAACCGCTTTTTTCAATCCAAGGTTGTTCATGATTTATTACCCGGACGAAAACAACCGGCAATACAATCAACTAAAATTTGATTACAGGTATAATTCATGGGCGCAGAATCTGACCTATAAGATAAATTACATGGATACTTCCAATCCGTTGGAAGTATGGATGACGAATCCCAACCTGCCCGACAGCCACAGCCATTTCGTGGGGTTTGACTACAATTGGGGCATACCGGAAAAACAACTCCGGGTCTTTTTCTATTCAAATTATACCTACCGGATGAATTCCCTATGCCAGTCTATGACCTACGATGCTGCGACCGGTATACGCACTTACAGGCCGGAAACCGTGAACGGGAACTGGTATTACTATGGTGGATTCAACACTGTGGCACCGATTGACAAAAAAAGATGGTTCTATTTTTCCAATTTTACAGACTGGACATATAGCCACAATGTGGATTACCTCAGCCTGAACAATCAAAGCAGCATACGCAATATTGTATACAAGGCGACCGTAAAGGAATCCTTGCGTTTGGACTTCCGGAAAGACAAGCTGTTTCTCGGGTTGAGGGGGAACTTCTATTGGACGAATGCCAAGGGGAAGAATATTTCCACCATCAACACGTTTGATTACAGCTACGGGTTGAACGGGAACTGGGAACTTCCTGCCGGTTTCGGACTTAGCGGAGACCTGATGATGTACAGCAGGCGTGGACTTGAAACCAACCAACTGAACACGGATGAGTTCTTGTGCAACCTCCATTTAAGCAAATCCGTACTTAAAGGCAAGCTGGTGTTCATGCTGGACGGTTTCGACATCTTCAACCAATTGTCCAACATACGTTACAACATCAACGCCCAAGGACAAACCGAGACGTATTATAATGTGGTCCAAAGATATGCCATGTTAAGGGTGGTATATAAATTCAACCGCGAACCGAAAAAGAAAAACTGACGAATATGAAACATGCCATTCTGATTATCGCTTACCATCAGGCGGATTTCATCAAACGCTGCATAGATAATTTTGATGACGATTTCCTGGTCTTTATCCATTGGGATAAAAGGGCGGAACTTACGGAGGCCGACCAAGCCATGCTGGCCGGGCATCCCTGCGTGAAATTCTTGGGGAAAGACTATCCGGTGAACTGGGGAAGCTACGGCTTGGTACGGGTAACGCTATTGCTCTGCCGGGAGGCGATGAAACACGGGGATGTGGAGTATTTCCACCTTATCAGTGATGCGGACATGCTGACGCGCAATGCAGCCTGCTTCAAACATTTTTTCCAAATACACAAAGGGGAAAACTTCATGGAATACGGCAAGTACAATTCCGAAAGCGGAACTTTCGACGAGGAGTGTTTCCAGAAAATGACGCTGTTCCACCGCACGGAGAAATATAACCTGAGAGACCAAGAGGAACATAAACGTTATGCTGCAGAATTGGAAGAGCAACGGAAAAGCGACAAACGCCGCCCCTTACCCGGCATTCCGCTTTACGGAGGACCGGCGTGGTGGAGCCTGACCCGTGAATGCGTGGCATATTTGTTGGAGAAAGAAGACTATATCGCACAACTTTATACCGACACGCTCCTGCCCGACGAGATGTTTACCCAGACGTTGCTGATGAATTCCCCGTTCGCTTCCACAGTGGTCAACAAACATCTGCGTTACATCTGTTGGGAGCATCGGAACGGCAACCGTCCCGCCGTGTTGGATGAAAGTGACTTTGCACGGGTTCTGCGGGGGGATTTCTTCTTTGCCCGTAAGGTGGATCCAGAAGGGGTATCAAAACCGTTTGTACGTCTGGTAGACGAAATCTGCCTGCATGCCCCGTTCATAGCCGACGGGACAAAAGAGACGTGGGAAAGCCTGTTGGATACAATCCATTCCTTCCTGTATGCCAAACGGGACATATATAAGGTACGGGGATACCGGTACGGCACCATAGGCGTATGGATATTCCTGTACTTATATGGGAAACTGAGGCATTCGCCTTTCGACCTTCCGGCTTATCTGGAACAGACTGCCGAGGTGTGGGAGGAGGACTTGGACACGGAAACGCCTTCTGAGGAGTGGGGATTCCTGGGCATGGCCGCCTGCATGGAATACTTGTACCAATTCATGGACTGTTCCCTGTTGGACGTGGCATTGGACGAAGTGAACGACTACGCCTATAATTACCTGTGCAACATGGGGACGGAGGAAATAGACGAGGAATGGAGGGCTTCTTTCCAAGCTTATTTCCATTACCGGGAAAAGAACGGGAGGCTCACGGAAACCGACCGCAAGGTATGGAATATCTTAAACAAGGAAAAAACGGCCTGTACTGCTGCCGCATGGACTTTCTCTTGTCCGGAAGAGGTGGCAGAAAGAATGAACCGTACCAGTTCGTTGGGGCTTTCCGGCTATGCCGGATTGGGACTGGCGTTATTGGCCAAAATCACAGGAAAAGAACAGGCTGACTGGTGGCCTTTGCTTGACCTCATCCAAAAACAATGAAACGATGAAATTCACCCGGCAGTTCGACCAAATGGATTGCGGCCCGGCTTGTGTCCGCATGCTGGCTGACGCCCACGGGCGCCAGTATCCCATATCCTATCTGCGTTCCTTGGCGCATTTGAGCCGGGAGGGGGTGAGCGTGACCGGTATACGTGATGCCTTGGAACATATCGGGATGAGGTCTGCGTCTTTTGAGATGACGTTGGAACAACTGCGGGCCGATTGCCCTTTACCGGCCATCTTACATTGGGAACAGAACCATTTCGTGGTGTTGTACGATGTGCGGCAAAGCAAATGGAACGGCGCATGGAAGTATGCCGTGGCCAACCCTGCGTATGGGAAATATACTTTCTCGGAAAAGGAATTTTCCAAATATTGGTTGAATGGAGACAAGGGAATCGCCGTGGTGGCAGAACCGACTCCGGCATTCTACGAAAAGAAGTCTGTCAAGGAGAAACACAGTTTCCTGCAGTTTATCAGGAAGTATGTATGGCCGTTCAGGAAAGAAATGGTGCAGTTGTCTTTCGGCATGCTGAGTGGCATCCTGCTTTCATTGGTAGCCCCTTTCCTTACGCAGGCCATGGTGGACAGCGGTATCGCCATGCGCGACATGGATGTCATCCGCAACCTCTTGTTTGCCCAGATAGCCCTGTTTATCGGTTCTTTCTCCATGGGGATGATCAGCAGCTGGGTGACCCTGTACATGGGGACGCGCATCAACATCAACGTGCTCCACAACTATTTATGCAAGTTGCTGCAACTTCCCATGACTTTCTTTGAAACCAAGAGCGTGGGAGATTACCAACAGCGGATAGGCGACCACGGAAGAATACAGGGATTTACCACGCAAGCCACCATGCAAACCCTTTTTTCACTGGTGTCATGTGCCGTATTGTTGGTCATTATCGGCTACTACAATATCATCATTCTTGCGGCCTACCTTCTCATTACGGGATTGAGCACGGCTTGGATGAGCTATTTTTTCAGGCTCCGCAAATCGCTTGATTATGAGCAGTTCCGCGTGGGAGTGAGGAACCAGAACAAGCTTTTTGAAATGATGAACGGCATTGTGGACATCAAAGTCAACACTTACGAGCAATACAAGATAGGGGAATGGAACGGGATGCAGGAGGAACTATACCGTATGAGCCGTAAAAGTCTGCGGTTGGGACAAATACAAAACACGGGGTATACGGTCATTGGCCAAATACGGAATATTTTCATCACGTTCTGGATTGCGGCCGAAGTGGTGCAGGGCAACCTTACGCTCGGTATGATGATGAGCATTTCCAGTATCATAGGACAGGTAAACGGCCCGCTGTCGCAGCTTATCGGGTTCCTGCAACAATACCAAGATGCCAAAATCAGTTTGGAACGTTCCGAAGAGGTCTATTTGTGCCAGAATGAAGACCGGGAGGACATGAAGGAACTCACGCCGGACCGGCCTCCGTTGGACATCCGTCTGGAAAACGTCACGTTCCGGTATACCGGCAGCATCGGAAAGGCCGCTTTGGAAAATATCAGTTTTACCATCCCTTCCGGAAAGATGACGGCCATCGTGGGAGAAAGTGGGAGCGGAAAGACCACGCTCATGAAACTGCTTTTGAAATTTTATACACCTACGGAAGGGCATATACGGCTCGGAACAGATGATTTGGCGGATTACAAGGCTGAATCTGTCAGAAAGGCTTCGGGCATCGTCATGCAGGAGAACTTCATCTTTTCAGATACGATACAGAACAATATCACGATGGGGGAAGCATTCGACAGGAAACGGATGGACGAGGCTATTCGTGCGGCTTGCTTGGACGAATACATCGGAGGACTTCCTTTGGGCTTGCAGACTCATATAGGAGCCGAAGGCATAGGAGTAAGCGGGGGAGAGAAACAACGTATCATGATAGCGAGGGCTATTTACAAGAATCCGCTTTACCTGATGATGGATGAAGCTACCAGTTCGCTGGATGCGGAGAATGAACACCGCATTACGGAAAACATAGGCCGTATATGCCGGGGGCGTACATTGTTGGTCATCGCACACCGCCTATCGACCGTGAAGAATGCCGACCATATCATCGTGCTGCGCCATGGTTGCGTGGTGGAATCCGGCACACACAAGGAACTCGTGAGTAAGAAAGGGTATTATTGGGAATTAGTCAAAAACCAACTGGAACTGGCCGAATCATGAAAGAGAGGAACACCATACATGCTTTTTTACTGCACTACGGCATTTCTACCGTATTGTTGTGTATGTTAGTGGCCATTGTCGTGATGTTGAACACGGTGGACATCAACCAGAAAGTAACGGCCGACCTCCTGAAGGAAAAAGGGGAATATAAGGCTTACGTGGTCAAAAACACTTATCTTTCCCTGGACAAGGGAGGCTCCCTGACCATAGATGCCATGGAGGGGAAGAAGCTGACGTTTACCATACAGTCTGTCATGGAAGAACCGGATTATTATGTGGTCTGCATGACACCTGATGTCCGGACTGCCGTGGAAAAGGCTTTTAGAGGTAATTCCAAACTGTCCGGCTATGTCTATACCCATAAGGTGAAACTGTGGCATCTGGTATTTTCCAAAATCTCTTTAAACAAAAATACGTTATGGTGAATGGTTTTTCGGTTATCATGCCTACTTACAACCAGGCTTATTTTATCCGCAGGGCGGTCATGAGCCTGATAAGGCAATCCTACCCGCAGTGGGAACTGATTATCGTGAATGATGGTTCAACAGACGCTACGGACAGAATCATCAGCGGCCTGCCACAGGATGAAAGAATCAAATACCTGCATTATCCGGATAATCGGGGGATGGGATATGCCCTGAACAAAGGGTTGGACATAGCACGGTACGGACATATTGCTTATCTTCCGTCGGATGATTTCTTTTATGCCGACCACCTGAAAGACTTGAAAGAGGCTTTCGAGTCCGACGAACGGGTTGTCCTGGCTTATTCAGGGGTGAATTTCGATGACACGGATGCCTATGCCCCAAGGGACAATACAGATTCGCTGACCATGATGCCTGGCCATTCTTTGCAGTTAGTGCAGGCCGCCCACCGTAAGACTGCCGACCGGTGGACGGAACGGCAAGAACTGGTGACTGCGGATCTTTTTATCATGTTCTGGCATAAACTGGCCGGACAGGGTATCTTCATGCCAACCCTGAGAATCACCGCGAAATGGACGAACCATCCTTGGCAAAGGCATAAGATTTGCGAGGAAGATTTCGGAGGCAACCTGTATAAGTACAAGGACTATTACCAAGTGAAGGAACCGGTAAGAATCCGTATGAGCCGTTACCGGCTATTGGACGAAAAGGAAACGTATAAACCAGTGGCACGTTCCATTCCCGGCAAACCGTTGATGAAGATACTCATCATCGGGGCGTTGAATTACAATCCGGAACGTTTTTGTGCTTGGGAAGAAGCCGGATGCCAACTGTATGGCTATTGGTATCCTGTGCCTTCAATGGCTCATGAAAGCATAGGCCCGTTCCCTTTTGGGCATATTGAAACCATACCCCATGGGACAGATTGGACGGAAAGGGTCAGAGACATTTGCCCGGACTTGATTTACCTGTGTTTCTGCTGTTCTTCCTTGGAGTTTGTGTATGACAGCATGATGGAGTTGCGGAAAGCAGGCGTACACGTGCCTTTCGTATGGCATCTGAAAGAAGGACCGCAGCTTTGCATGCGTTTCGGGACTTGGCCGAAACTGATGGAACTGTATGAACTTTCAGCCGGAAACATTATCACAAACCAGCGGACAAAAGAGTGGTATGATTTGTTTCTGCCGACAGGCAAACCTTATCTGATTTTGGATCAGGAAATGCCCAAAAAAGAATATTTTGAGAGACCGTTTTCGCCTAAAATCTCGGCTTCAGACGGGGAAATCCATACGGTGGTTATCGGACGGATGATCGGGATTTCCGTGGAAGACATGCGGAGATTGGCCGCACACCGCATCCATGTGCATTTGTACTCGGCCAGTTATTACAGGCAGAAGAACACGGGCAATAACTTGTATGGCAGGGTTGCACAAGGATATTTCCATGTGCATGCCTATTGCCCCAATGAAAAATGGGTGGAAGAATTTTCCCGTTATGATGCGGGTTGGCTACATGCCGGCCACAGCCGGAACAGGGGAGATTTGTTCCGTGCCATGTGGGATGATCTGAATATCCCCGCAAGGGTGGGCACATTGGCCGCAGCCGGTCTTCCCATGATTTTGCGGCGGAATACAGAACATATCGTAGCTTCAAAAGAACTGTCGGAACAATATGGAATAGGCATTTTGTATGATTCCATCACCGAACTGGCAACACAACTGCACGACAAGGATTTCATGGATATTCTAAAAAGAAACATGCAGGAGCATCGGATGGAATTTACAATGGATGCACATACGCCCGAACTTATCCGCTTCTTTCAATCCCTCATATAATATGATAATGGAAATACGTGAAAAGATGTTATGGCAGATAGCCAACACCGTAATGGTGAACCACCAGTTTATAGACACACCGGAATTTTGTGCCGAACAGGCAGAGGCTTCCCTTTTACTGTTCAAAGTTTCCCAACGATTAGATATAGACATTTACCGTGATTTTGCATTACGGTGTTTTGAGAGATGTGTATCCCAACTTCCTAAAATATCTCAAAAAGTGACCGCTGCAGGATGGGCCATCTGCCGGATTTTAAATGAAGGATGGACATCAGGGGACATGGATGCGATACTTCATGACGTGGACAAGAGAATAGTTCCTGTACTCAACCGGAATTTTGATTTCGGTGACGAAACGAAAGGAAACTTCATCCTCCCCCACTTTTACCTTCTGGAACGTCATAAGAAAGACAAGAATTATTGGACAACCCAAAGCGACATGATCCAAAACCTCAAGGCTTCCATCAACCGCCACACAGAAAAGGGTGGTGTTTTCTCCATCCTCTGCCAAGAATCCATCGACCGTTTCCTTCTCCATGCAGGTGTAAAAACAGTTTTTGCCGATAGTTATCCTGATACCTTGTATGCCCTTTCACCGGAAGAACTCACGGCGCAAGCATGGAGGTCTTTGCTTTACGGACAACGCATCGCTTGGACATTCAGCGAAAAAGAACTGGCCGACTATATCGACCGGAGGATTGCCGATTTCGATGCCACGGAAGACTTGAACTTGCAAGGTATATTAAGTATAGGACTAATCATATAATTTCCATGGAAAAAGAATATGACCTTATCATAGTGGGCAGCGGCTTATACGGCTGCGTCACGGCTTATCTGGCACATCAGGCCGGATGGCGTTGCTTAGTCATCGAAAAACGGGCTTTCACCGGTGGAAATATCCGCGATGAAATACGGGAGGGTATCAATGTACATTCATACGGGCCTCACGTCTTCCATACACGCCATCAGGAAGTGTGGGACTTTGCCAGCCGATTTACCCCGTTCAACCATTTCCGTTATTGCCCTCTGGCACGATATGGCGGCAAAATGTACAACTTGCCGTTCAACATGCACACTTTCTACCAATTGTACGGGACCCAGACTCCGGAAGAAGCCGCATTGCGGTTACGGCAAGAGCAAGGGCTTTACCCCCATCCCCGGAACCTGGAGGAAAAAGCCGTCTCCATGGTAGGCCGCACGATGTATGAAACCCTGATTAAAGGATATACCGAGAAACAATGGGGACGGAAAGCCACGGAACTCCCTCCATTCATCATCGAACGCCTGCCCCTGCGTTTCACTTTCGACAACAATTATTTCAACGACCCTTATCAAGGAGTTCCCATGGCAGGCTACTCACCTTGGGTGGACAAAATGTTGGAGGGCACGGAAGTACGGTTGAATACCGATTTTCTCGCCGACAAGGACTATTGGATGAAGAAAGCCGGACATGTCTTATATACCGGAGCGATTGATGCGTTTTTCGACTACCGCTTGGGGGCACTGGAATACAGAAGCCTGACTTTCGAGCATGTTTTATTCGAACAACCCAACGTACAAGGCATCGCAGTCATCAACGAAACGGACAGCCGGATACCCTATACCCGAAGCATCGAACACAAGCATTTCGCCTTCGGCACACAACCGGTCTCCATCGTCACCCACGAGTTTCCACAAACATGGGACAAAGACCGGGAACCTTTCTACCCCGTCAATGATGAAAAGAACAACACGCTGTACCGGCAATACCACGCATTGGCGCAACGGGAATGCCCCCACATTACATTCGGAGGACGGTTGGGACTGTACCGTTACTTCAATATGGACGAAACCATCAAAAACGCTTTGGAACAATGGGAGGTCTTAAAAACGAAATTGCTTCCGGCTTGAATCCAAACCGGAAGCAATTTCGTTTTTTGTCCTTTTTTAAATCTTATTCTTCGTAAGGCTCGAAATCATCCTTGCCCACACCGCAAACCGGACAAACCCAGTCTTCGGGAATATTCTCAAAAGCCGTTCCCGGCTCAATACCTGATTCTGGGTCTCCTACCTCGGGATCGTAAACCCACTGGCAAACTGTACAAATATACTTTTTCATCGTTCAAATTGGTTTAAATTCATTTTTATATCAATAACTTGTGCAAGTATACTACTTTTTAGATAGAAAACAGCAGAAAAGCCCTTTTACTTTCGTTTTTTTAACACATATACCTAAACCGTAACTTTGCACTTTCCCTATTCTTTCCTGTGCGTGAACGTTCCGCTTTCTCCCACGGTGCTGCCCCAAGGAGGAGTGACCTCATTCTTCCAATGACAAAGATGGTAAGCGTCTTGGTCTATTACCCCTTCTTCTGTATAGATCTCAGCCGAACAATGCCACCCGAAAGCAGAAGACTGTTTGGCATGCATTTGGACGGACTTCAAAATCCCGTCTTCGCCAAAGGAAGAGCGGCAATACATGCGATAAGAATAAAGTTCCATCCCCAACAAGTTCCTCAACGTACTGGACTTCTCGAATACTTCTTCTCTTTCCGATTCCGCACTGTCCCTGTCGCATCGTTCCATACTTTCCATGTCTGCAATAAGGCAACCTATATTCTCAAACACAATACGGCCCTCTTTTTCCGCTACAGCCCACGAACGGTAGGTGTTACCCTCCTTGCACCATTCCAACTCAATGACTTCCATTCCCGTATGCATCTCCTTTTCACAATCGTTGCGAATGGCATCAATCATAACGGTCTGCCCCATCACACCTGACAAGCACCTCATCAGCCCCACGCTCACCACATCGTAGGCATAACGGGTGTTGTCATAATAGCACACCGTGTTGGCCACGTCCGAAAACAGGCGCGACTTCACCTCTTCCAATTCTCTTTCCGAATCAATCGTCCCCCGGTAAGTGTACCCTTTCAGATAGAGGCCGGCTCCGTTTCCATCCCGCCTTTTCACAGCCTCTTCCCCATGATGTTTCAGGGCATATTCCAGCTGTTCTTTCCACGTTCCCGGTCGTCCGCTTGTGGACACTTGTGCTGCCATCGGCATATTCCACATCAAGAATACCACCCAGCTTACCCCACATAAAATACCCTTCATTTATTTAGAATTTATATCCAACAATACATCAAACAACTGCCTTCTGCAACCAGTCCTCGCCAACAGCCCCAAAAAACTCCGGAGCAGGATACATACACACAGAATAAGAGCAGCCCCATCATGATGATACAATATCCTATCCTCGCCCACCGCAACTTGGTTCTAAACATCGGCACACCGACAGAAAAGCAAACGACTGCCCAACAGTTCCTTTCAGCCAAAAAATAAAGCCCTAAAGCCAATGCACTTATCCCCCATATCCAAGAAAAGGCTTCCACTATATCGTTTTTATATCTCATCAAAATTGCACAACTGTTTTTCCATTCTTATCGTACACAATAGTGTTAGTTATTGGAAGGTCACCAGGCATACTGCCAGGCCTTGTCATCGTTCTTACCGTAATTCCTCCTTGCCTTGCAGCTTCAAGGATTTTACTTGAGGTATCAGCTACAATTAAACCTGCTGCCGTACAACCTGCAGTGTACATAGCACCAAGAGCCGGTGGAAGTTTTGACATTCCTATACCTATAACACCAGCAATGGCAAGCTGCATAGTAGACGTATTGGAATACTGTTTATAGTAATCTAAAGCACCATCAGTATTAGTATAAGTTGTAGTTTGAGTAGACCCCCAATAATCATATTCTAATACACTTTTATAATTTTCTCCTTCATCGATTATTTCATAAAAAGAACGTTTGCGTGGAAACAGATTCATTTTAAATTCTGTTGGATACAAATCCCCATCTACCACAAACAAAACACCTGCCTCTATTAAACGATTATTTTCGGCAATACCATTCACAAAAATTCGGAAAAGCTGATCCGATATATCCAATTCTTCTCCAGATGTAGCTATTAAAACTAACAACCCATTTTCAACTTCCACATAAGGTTTTATACGCTCATTGGCCATAGTTAAGATTTCAACATCTTCTGAAGGCATACCAGTTAAGTCAAGAAATTTCCCTTCAACACTTTTCATCTGTAATTGGTGAGACGAGGTTTCTGTATTATTACAGCCCGTTACCAACACAAATAAGCCAATTAAAAACAAACCGATTAAACTACATGTCTTTTTCATATTTTTTATTTTTATGTTATTTCAAAAATAGTCGATTCTAAAAGATTCTCCAAACAAAAAGCGTATACAAATTCAGACACGTTCAATTTGTATACGCTTTTTACAGTCCTTAACACAATGGCATATTTACAACTTCATTATTATACTACGTAAATCACTCCCCAGCCCTTCCAGTTTTTTCTTCAACCTCCATCGGCGTAGCCGGAATGATGCCGGTTTCACATGCAGCAACCAGGCTATCTCCGTATTCCTGAGGCGCATCCGCATAAGTAGCACGACAAGCATGTCATCCTTGGTCAATTTGGGATAAACCTGATGCACACGCTCTATAAACCTCAGATGTTCCTTTGCCAACAAATGCTCGCCCATCATAATAATACCCTTTCCTTTAAATAGAGCTTCAACTATCCCCCGGAAAGACAACATCATTTTCTCTTTCAAATTACGTTCTTGTTCCATAGCTATCCGTATTTAAGATTTTCTTCATGTAGCCGTACTTACCACCACACTTGCCGTCCTTCTTCGTACGTGAAGATTCGTTCATCTTTTCCTTTCGTCCGGTTCCGCAGCCAATACAATGTACCCACAGGTACGTTTTCATATACAAGGCTGACCGTAGCAGCCACTTTTTCTCCTAAGGAGACCCAATGCCGGTCTGCCCAATAAAACAATTCATAACGGTCACCGACTTCTATGGTGTTACCGTCACCGCGCGGCGTACAAAGCACCTTTTCCAACGACACGGGTCGCCCGAAGTCCATCCCTACCCAACCTCCGGAATGTACCGGAGCATCGAAATAAGTCAACAAGTCACCGTCGAAAGCCTTTTCTTTCGTCCTTTCCGGATTGTTGCCCCAAGAGCCCTCCGTACCGATTATAGTTCCACGGATTTCCCCATGGCTCCCCCTTTCGTAAAAAGCAACCTCTGCAATGTTACAATGCGTGCCGTGCCAAGGTTGGATATAACGCCAATACCGATAAGCCCTTACCGTATCGGCAATCCGGATTTCATGCCCCAAGGCCGAACCGTCCATAATACGGAACAACGTATCTGCCGCCTCGAAATCAGGACTGTCAGAAGCTTGTATTTCAGCCCCGACAAGACGGCCTGCGTATGGCAGCACGTAAGGAAAAGCCGGATATTTCCGGCGTAACACAAGTTTTTCCGTTGCCAGTGTATCCGCTGTGAATTCCCTTTTATGACCGTCATACTCCAACAGGAAGGGATGGCCTATGGCTTTCTGTTCCCCTTTGGAATTAAAGATGACGGGCAAATAGACGATGTTCAGCCCCACATCCTGAAAAACCGCCTTCCCGCCTTCTATCCGGGCAAAGTCCACCGGTGCCCAAGTTTCCTTGTCGAACACGGCCAAATAAGCATAGCCCGTTTCACCATGGCAAGCCACTTCCACATCTTTACAATCCATGTATTCCCGGGTCACGTCTTTCATGAAAGGTAATTGAAACGTTTCCGGAACATATTCGGCCTCTTCATGCAGTCGTTTCAAATCCGGGTTTACCGCATAGGTATGCCGGAAAATCTTGGCTTTCTTTTCATCAAAGTTATGGGGTTGGTCGGGATTCGTGTCCGCTCCCCCGAAAGTCAGGTTGTTCCCGTTGTTCCCCTTGACCACGTTCCACGTATGCCCGGAAGCACGGACCGGCCAATGGGGCGTGAAATCACATGCCACCGGAATCCCCAAGCTGCGCATCACGGAAACGGTGATATTGGAATAATCATCGCACACTCCGCAAGGCAGCCTCATCCGTGTCCTGAGACGGTACACCGGAACAATGGCTGATTCTATAAAATGGGGACGTAACCGCCGTTTCAGGCTGTTGTTGGCGATAAGGGAGGCCTGCAAGGCCGAATTCCAATACAAGTCGCTATATTTCAAACCATCCAACTCTCCCCGGTAATCCTCCCACAAATAATCCCTCCAACCATCCAAATATTGGAATTCTTCCATCTTGTAAGGCAAAAGGTATTCACAGAATTCTTCAAAATCCAAATGCCTGGCCCAAGCCCCATGTTTCCATCGCACAAAAGCGGTGTCTATGTGCCGTATCAGGTAATCCGCCGTAATGATTTCCACATCTTCCACTTTACCATAATCAATGTCGTCCATGCGGAATGGCAAACGCTCAAGAGCACCTTTCACCTCCTCCATCGGGCGACCCGACAAGGAATCCAACACAGCATCCACTGCATCATAATAACGGTTTACCGACACCGTATCGGCAAACGAATAATGGCCGGGCATATTGCCAATGAGAAACTCAGCGGCTTTCGTCTTCAACGAATCCTCGCGATAATGTTCCAACACTGCTTCCAGTTCCCCGCTATTCTTTCCAGCCAGAATTAAAGCCTCTTCCACGGCTGTGTTCCCGTAACGGCAAGCACAACACGCACATAAAACCATAAAGTAAACTATACCTTTCATACGCTTGACTATTTTATAAATATATACGTATGAAGGTGTAAAACTACTTATTAAGAAATTACAACATTAGAACTCTTTAACAAAGAGCCGTGAAAAGGCATTCTTCCCTACCCCAGAGTTTTTCCAAAAACATGTTTCATCTTTCAGGATGAATCATAAAGCACTGGAACAAAGCAAATTAATACACTGAAGGATGATTCGGCCATCTTTCAGCCTACTGTCATGCAGAAAGGTGAAAATCAATCTGCGCCAAACGAAAAATCATTCGGCTGAGATTGATTTTTCGTTTGGCGCAGAAAAAAAGTGCCTCGTATGCCGAACGATTTCCGGTCCGTTACAAGGCACGACTGAAACAGGGCTGAAAGATGGTGAAATCATCCTTCAGTTCATAACTTGCTATATACAAGAGACTTACAGAACAACCTGAAAGATGAAACATGTTTTCCCAAAATTCCTGGAGGAGGGAAAGACGCGCTTCCTCCTTTTGCCCTTTCATAATTTTTCCAAACAAACCATAAGCTCTTCCACCCCTTCGGAAGCTCCTTTCATCAAATGATGCACACGTCCCCCGCCATGGATACCTGCCACGGGCTTGGGATCTATCACATAAATGGGAGCATGGGACGGGACGTAATTCAGCAGCCCTGCCGCCGGGTAAACATTCAGGGAAGTGCCGATAACGACAAAAACATCCGCCGTAGAAGTGATGTCGATGGCAGCCTCTATCATCGGGACAGGCTCGCCGAACCAAACGATGAAAGGCCGCAACTGGCTGCCGTCTGCCGCACGGTCGCCTATTTTCACTTCCCATTCCTCAGGGCGAAGTTCACGGATGTACTTAGGGTTGTCCGGTTCCAAACTCGATGTGACTTTCGTCAGCTCGCCATGCAAATGAACCACTTTCGTGCTGCCGGCACGTTCGTGCAAGTTGTCCACATTCTGCGTGATGACCGTCACATCGTAATCTTGCTCCATGGCTGCCAACAACACATGTCCCCGGCATGGTTCCACCTCTTGCAACTGACGGCGGCGTTCATTATAAAAACGTGTGACCAACTCCGGATTGCGGGCATATCCTTCGGGAGTGGCCACATCCTCCACCGGATAGCGGTCCCACAGCCCGCCTGAATCCCGGAACGTACTCAAACCGCTTTCGGCCGACATGCCTGCCCCCGTCAAAACAACAACTTTTTTCATCTATTTTAGTTTTTTACCTACAAAAATAGGAAAAAATACAAGCAAATCATCCTAAAGGTCAAATAATTCAATTAACTTTGCGCCCTTAGTAAGGACATTATTATTAAAAACACCACAAAATGAACAAAGTAAGCTACGCATTAGGCTTGGGTATCGGACAACAACTCAAAAGCATGGGAGCACAAGACCTTTGCATCGACGATTTCGCACAAGCCATCAAGGACGTACTCGAAAACAAAGAACTGGCAGTATCTCACCACGAGGCACAAAGCATCGTGACCCAATATTTTCAGGAAAAAGAAGCAGCCATGAACAAGGAAAAGGAAGCCAAAGGCAAACAGGCGAAAGCGGACGGCGAGAAATTCCTTAAAGAAAACGCGCAGAAAGAGGGCGTGGTCACGACTACCTCCGGACTGCAATACATGGTGTTGCAAGAAGGCGACGGCAAAAGCCCGAAAGCGACAGACAAGGTGCGTTGCCATTATGAAGGGATGCTCATCGACGGGACGCTCTTCGACAGCAGCCTGCAACGCGGCGAACCGGCCGACTTCCCGCTCAACGGGGTAATCGCCGGATGGACCGAAGGGCTCCAACTGATGAAAGAAGGTGCAAAATACCGTTTCTTTATCCCTTACTTGTTAGGCTACGGTGCAGGCGGCGCAGGAAATTCCATCCCGCCTTACAGCACATTGATTTTCGATGTGGAACTCATCAAAGTACTTTAAAAATTATTTAATTCATAGTAACAAAAATGAAAAAAACAGGTATTATCGCGGCTGCCGGCTTGGCAGCACTCATTTCTTCTTGTTCTTCTTCGGCTCCGAAGGCAGACATGAAAACGGATGTGGACTCTTTGAGTTATTCTATCGGTATGGCACAGACCCAAGGTCTGAAACCTTATTTGGTAAACCGTCTCGGAGTGGACACCACTTATTTGGCAGAATTCGTAAAAGGTCTGAACGAAGGTGCCAACGCTGGCGACGACAAGAAAAAAACAGCTTACTATGCCGGTATCCAAATCGGCCAACAAGTGAGCCAGCAAATGATCAAGGGCATCAACTACGAAGTGTTCGGCAACGACTCTACCCAAACCATCAGCTTGCAGAATTTCTTGGCAGGCTTCATTGCCGGCGTGATGGAAAAAGGCGGCCAAATGACCCTCGAACAAGCACAGGAACTGGCTCAGACCAAAATGAAGGAAGTGAAAGCCAAGAGCCTTGAAAAGACTTACGGCGACAATAAAAAGGCCGGAGAAGAGTTCATGGCGAACATCGCCAAGAAAGCCGGTATCAAGAAACTGGCCAACGGTGTATATTACGAAGTCATCAAAGAAGGTAACGGTGAAATTCCGGCAGACACCAGCCGCGTGGAAGTAAACTACGAAGGCAAGCTTATCAATGACACGGTGTTCGACAGCTCATACGAACGCAAGAGCCCGGCCACATTCCGTTGCAACCAAGTGATTCCGGGGTGGACTGAAGCCTTGACCCACATGCCCGTCGGTTCGACATGGATGGTATATATCCCGCAGGATCAGGCATACGCTGAAAGAGAAGCCGGCCAAATCAAGCCGTTCTCTGCCTTGAAATTCAAAATCGAATTGCTGAGCATCAAAAAATAAAACCGGAAAATGAACGGATTGAAATATGCGGTCCTTTCCTTGGCTGTCCTCGCCTGCTTCGACGGCAGCGCAAAGAGAAAAAACAAGAAAGCCAAGAAAGCGGAAACAGTCCGGGTGGACACATGTTCCGTAGACACGTTCAGTTACGCCATGGGCATGGCTAACACGCAGGGGCTGAAAAACTACGTCACCAACCGTATGAACGTGGACACCGCCTATATGGCAAACTTCATCGAAGGTTTCAACGCTTCGCTCTCGGAAGCCGAACGCAAAAAGTTGCAGGCATACAGTGCCGGATTGCAGATTCGCCAACAGGTAGAGGAACAAGTCATCCCGGGCATAGACAGACAGATAGCAGGGAACGACTCCGTGAAGACCCTCAACCGGGACCTCTTTTTGGACGGGTTCGGCAAGATGCTAGCAGGTCTGCCAACGGACATGAGTTTGCAAAAAGCAGAGGAAGTGGCCCAGAAGCAAATGAAGTATTACCATGACGCGAACATGGAACGCAAGTATGGCGACAACCGCCGTGCCGGTGAAGCTTTCCTGAAAGCCAACGCCAAAAAGGACAGCGTACGGACTTTGCCTTCGGGAGTGCAATATAAGGTATTGACCCAAGGCAACGGTGAGGTTCCTACCGCCACCTCCAAAGTAAAAGTGAACTACGAAGGACGTTTGGTAGACGGTACGGTTTTTGACAGTTCATACGAACGTAAACAACCGGCCACTTTTGGTTGCAACCAAGTCATCAAAGGTTGGACGGAAGCACTTACCCAAATGCCGGTAGGTTCCAAATGGGAAATCTACATTCCACAGGAACTGGGTTACGGCTCACGCGAAGCCGGCAAAATTCCACCCTTCTCCGCATTGATTTTTACGGTTGAGCTGTTGGAAATTGAAAAATAAGTGAACTATTCTCTATAAAAAGACGCCAAAAACATGTTTTGGCGTCTTTTTTTGTTAAAGCTGCATGCAGTTTGCAGAAAAACGGCTATATTTGCTTACAAAATGTCCAATCAATATAAAAAACAACCTATGGAGAAGATAGACAATTTAGATAAGAAAATTCTGGAAATCATTACGGGAAATGCACGTATTCCATTTAAAGATGTGGCTGCGGAATGCGGCGTATCACGTGCGGCCATCCACCAAAGGGTACAGCGCCTCATCGACCTCGGTGTCATAGTTGGTTCGGGCTACCACGTAGACCCCAAGACATTGGGTTACAGCACCTGTACCTACGTGGGTGTCATTCTCGAACGCGGTTCGATGTACAAACGCGTGGTAGAGGAACTGAACCACATTCCGGAAGTCGTGGAATGCCATTTCACCACCGGACCTTACACGATGCTCATCAAGCTGTATGCTTGCGACAATGCCCATCTGATGGAACTGTTGAACAACAAGCTGCAAGAAATTCCGGGAGTAATCTCCACCGAAACCTTAATTTCACTGGAACAGAGCATCAATAAAGAAATTCCTATCGTTTTAAATAAAAAATAACCCTCATGAGTTCGGGTTACTTCGACTGGGAAACCGCTTACGGCCAATACCACAACCGCTTCCCGGGATATAAAAAACAACCTGTAATCGGTATTACAGGCAATTTCGGAGAAAAGGGGTGCGAACTGGCCGAAGGTTATTTTGAATCCATACTGAAAGCGGGAGCCACTCCGGTCATCATCCCTCCTTTTGAGAACCGGGATGCGTTGGCCAATGTGTTGGAGCATGTAGACGGCCTTTTGCTTTCGGGCGGAGGCGACCTGAACCCGCTGTTTACTGGCGAAGAACCGATTCCGCAACTGCACAGCGTCAATTACAAACGTGATTTGGCCGAACTGCTGCTTATCCGCCTGGCTTACGACCGACAGATTCCTATACTGGGCATCTGCCGGGGCATACAGATGCTCACCGTGGCATTGGGCGGTTCTGTCTACCAGGACATCTACAGCCAACAACCAGACCGGCAACTGCTCGGACACGACCAACAACTGGACCGAAGGTATGCGTCGCATACCATACAGCCTACCGCAGACAGCTTGGTTTTACGCCGTTTACTCGGTGAGGCACCGGTCGCAGTCAATTCTTTCCACCATCAGGCCGTCAAGGAGACGGGCCCTCTCCTACGGGTTTGTGCCACGTCGCCGGACGGTCTTATCGAAGCAGTGGAGTCGGCGGAATACAAATCGGCATTGGGCGTGCAATGGCATCCCGAATGTTTCATCCTGCGGCAAGACGAGAGCATGATGCCCTTGTTCCGGTGGCTATGTGAAGAAGCCGGTTCTTTCCGCGAAGCCAAAGCCCTTCACCGGAAAATACTGACGTTGGACAGTCATTGCGACACCCCCATGTTTTTCCACAAAGGCATCCATTTCGACCAACGGGACCCGAACGTCCTTGTCGACCTCCACAAAATGACAGAAGGCCGGTTGGATGCCACAATCATGGTGGCCTATCTGGCGCAAGGCGAACGGACGGACGAGGCATTACAGGCCGCCACAGCAAAAGCCGACCTCATACTGACACAAATAGAAAAAATGGCGGCGGCTCATTGTACGTCTGTGGACATCGCTTACACCCCATCCGATTTGCTACGTTTGAAAAATGCCGGCAAGAAAGCCATCATGTTGGGCATCGAAAACGGATACGCCATCGGGAAAGACCTCTCCCGCCTGCGCCACTTCCGTGACCGGGGTGTCGTGTACATGACTTTATGCCATAACGGCGACAACGATATTTGCGACTCGGCACGGGGAAAAGGAGAGCACGGCGGACTCAGCGCATTCGGCCGTGAGGCTGTGCAGGAAATGAACCGCTTGGGATTGATGGTGGATCTCTCCCACGGAGCAGAAAGCAGCTTTTACGATGCGTTAGAACTTAGTACCACTCCCATCGTCTGCTCCCATTCGTCTTGCCGTGCCTTGTGCAACGTACCGCGCAACTTGACCGACGAACAGATGAAGGCACTCGCCCGAAAAGACGGAGTGGCCCAGGTCACTCTCTATAAAGGCTTCTTGCGCGAAGACGGTGAAGCTTCCATCCTCGATGCCATAGAACACTTGAACCACATGGTAAACATCATGGGCGTAGAGCATGTAGGCATCGGAACGGACTTCGACGGTGACGGAGGAATACCGGGATGCGCATCGGCAGCGGAAGCCATCAACTTCACCCGCCGCCTGTTAGCCGAACGATACAATGACACGGACATAGCCGGCATCTGGGGAGGAAATTTCCTAAGGGTCATGCAACTCGTGCAAGACAGCAGGACTTGCTGACCGGAAAACAGAATAAGCAAAACAGATTCATGAAAAGAACTATTTTAAACTTGCAATGGAGCACAGTCCTCGGTGTTTTTCTATCCGTCTGTACGGCTTGCGGGCATAAAACCGGAAACGGGACAGGCACAACCGACAGCATTCCTATGGCTGCCGCACCGGAATTCAATGCAGACAGTGCTTTCGCCTATACGGCTGCACAATGCGCGTTCGGGCCTCGCGTTCCGAACACGGAAGCCCATCGTCTTTGCGGCACGTACATTGCCGAGAAATTCAAAAGTTTCGGCGCGACCGTCACCGACCAATATGCAGACGTGAAGGCATACGACGGTACAGTCCTGAAAGCCCGTAACATCATCGCATCTTATAATCCCGATGCAAAAGCACGCATACTGGTTTGCGGGCATTGGGACAGCCGTCCGTGGGCCGACAACGACCCGGACTCTGCCAACTGGCACAAACCGGTGTTGGCAGCCAACGATGCAGCCAGCGATGTGGCCGTCATGTTGGAAATGGCGCGGCTCATCCAACTTCATCCCGTTGAAATAGGAATAGACTTTATCTGTTTCGATGCGGAAGATTACGGCGTGCCGCAATGGTCCGACCAAGCCGGAGACGCTTCGTCATGGTGCCTCGGCTCGCAATATTGGGCGGCCAACCCGCATGTATACGGTTATCAGGCACGCTTCGGCATCTTGATGGACATGGTCGGCGGGCAAGGCAGTACTTTCTCCAAAGAAGGATATTCCCAAAGATACGCCTCACAAGTCGTCGATTTGGTTTGGAACACGGCTGCCCAATTAGGATACGGGCAATTCTTCCCTATGCGTGACGGGGGGTATATCACCGACGACCACGTACCGGTCAACGAGATAGCCGGTATCCCGTGCATCGATATTATCCCTTACTTTACCGATGCCCCGTCCGGGTTCGGCCCTACGTGGCACACGGTAAACGACAATATGGAGCACATAGACCGACAGGTACTGAAAGCTGTGGGACAGACGGTAATCCAAGTGATTTATAACGAAAACCAATAAAATGGAAACGATTAACGAAATACAAGACGAAATCATCGAAGAGTTCAGCGGCTTCGATGACTGGATGGACAAATACCAGTTGCTCATCGACATGGGCAGCGGACAGGAACCGCTCCCCGAAGAGTACAAGACCGAACAGAACCTGATAGACGGTTGCCAAAGCCGGGTGTGGCTGCAAGCCGACTACCGGGAAGGACGGGTCGTGTTCCGCGCCGAAAGCGACGCGCTGATTGTAAAAGGTATTGTGGACTTATTGGTGCGGGTGTTGAGCGGACATACCCCGCAAGAGATTCTTGATGCCGACCTTTACTTCATCGACCGTATCGGACTGAAAGAGCATCTTTCGCCCACCCGAAGCAACGGTCTGGTAGCCATGCTTAAACAAATGAAAATGTACGCTTTGGCTTTCAAGGCCAAAGAAGAAAAGGTATAAACACGCCCTCTTAGACGAGTAACTTAAACTCAGGTGCAGGAAAAATCCCGCACCTGAGTAAGCCGCAATAGGGTACAACACCTTCTTCCATCATCATGCCAAACCCATGGCACAAAGCCTCTACCGGGTCGACTAACAAAGGAATAACAAAAGTATTTTAGGGGGTACGTAAATGGTGAAAAACAGGCATATTGCAAAAATAATATACTTCAGCATACTTCCATTTGAGAAAAATCACTACCTTTACAGCATGTTGGGGAATCAATTCTTTCACATTTACTGATGAAACTTATGAAAAAGACAATTGTAGCTTTCGTATCATTGGTGTGGCTTTTTATCGTTACCTTCGGAAGCCATGCACAAACTACCGTAAAACTGCCCGCCAAGGCGTATCCCGTGAAAGTACCTCACAAGACCGATGCCGGAGTGGACCGCTATTGGCACGTCACGCAAATCCTCTGTCTCGGTCCGTCATCAGGCGGCTACAAATTCCGCATCTACGGCAAGGCGGCCCAGTCATCTTCTTCCCATACCATCAATATGATGTACCTGCTTCCCAACAACCGGGTACAGATAGCCGGGGCTTACATCTTCCCGGCCATCACGGAAGGCAAATCGTTCAAGTTCGACATCGTGTCGGCTTTCAAAGGCTATGCACCATCCTCGTTCAACGGTTTCTTTATCCATGACGAGGCATTGGCACGGATTTTGGAAAACGAAAGGCGCGAAGCCGCCCAAAAAGCCGAAACGGTATCTCCTCCACCCGCATTACCAGAAATCCAGAACATCGTGGAGGACGCCATTGCGGATACGGAAATCCCCAGTACGGAACAGCAGCCCTCGGAGACAGAGAAAGACGAGAACATCTATAACATAGTGGAACAAATGCCGGAGTTTCCGGGAGGGTTGTCTGCTTGCATGTCCTACCTCGCCCGTAATGTGAAGTATCCCACAATAGCTATGGAAAACGGAATACAAGGCCGGGTGCTCGTGCAATTCTGCGTGGAGAAAGACGGGAGCATCAGCAACACCGTAGTGACCAAAAGCGTGGATTCCTCTCTCGACAAAGAAGCCCTCAGGGTAGTATCCTCCATGCCCAAGTGGACACCCGGCAAGCAGAAAGGCAAACCAGTTAGGGTGAAATACACCCTCCCCGTCCATTTCCGATTGAAATAACTTTCCTTTTTATACCTTATTTATTAATACCTTATCCGTATGTACAACAACGAAATTTGGACCAAACATACCCGCCTCATCCTGACGGGAGTTATCATCGTAGCCATAGCCGGTTGGGTGGCCGGCATCCTACAAACGGCTTCCATTGCCATAGACACTGCCAACGATTTGCTGAAAACGGCTAGCGAGGAAGAATTGCCTTTAAAACCGTTCACTCTCAGCGCACAAACCCTGACTATCATAGGCTACATCTTGTACCTCGTCGGACTGAATGGCTTTAAGGCGATACAAAAGAATTACGAGGCATCTGCCATGGTGGGACGCATCTCCACTGCTTGCGGTTTTGAAATCACAGCCACCCTATTGCTCTTCCCGGCCTCTTTCCTACCTGTCATTTTCGGTTGGTTATTTCGGTTCGGCGCTTTCGTATGCACGATAATCTCGCTAATCCTTCTCAAATCGGCTTTTGAAGAACTCCGTGAAGAAGCGACGTGGAGCAAACCGGCTCTCAAAGGTGCCGAGCAGCTACGCAAATCCGCCGTATACAACATCAACTTGATTTGGATGCCGTTCGTAGCTGCCGCCGTCATAGTGGTCAGCATTCTTCTCTTTACGAAAGGTATAGATTTCAACAACCTTATGTACACGGGCTTCGATGAAATCTCCCGTCAAATCAAGGGTACCGTTTTTGCCATAGGGCTTGAGGTACTGGTCTTCGGCCTCATTATGCTTTATTGGTCTGTCATGCAGTTCGTGCTGCGTATCCTCGGATGGGTCAACATCCATGCGGAGCGCCTCGTAGAGGAAACCAATGCACAAGATGAGAACTCAACCGTAACCGCTCCCATTACCCTCGAAGCCCAAACAGACACCTCCCTGTACACACCCCATACGAACACTCCGGATACCGAAAACAGCGTTCCCCAATCCCGCCCTTCGCAAAGGAACAAGATCCTCCTTTACGGTGGTATCGCTTTGGCCATCCTCGTTACAGCAATTTGCATGGCTTTCTGTGGTTCTTCCGCTAAGGAAAAATTCTCGGGTACATGGCGATTCGACAACGAATTCGAAGCCGCCGAACTCATCCTCGACCTCAAAGGCGATTCCACAAAAGGCACATTCTATTTCGGTAGCAAAGAAGAGATGGGGTTCTTCTCTATCAGTTTCGACGTGGCCTCTGTCCAGGTGGAGGGCAATACGGCCAGGCTCGAACTGACATGGTGGGACGAATTGGAAAACAAAGATATCATCGTGCCGACCACGCTTTTCCTCCGGACGGACAGCGCAAAAATAGACATCACCGTAGGTAACGAAGATACGCCTGAATTGGAATGTGGAGGATACGGTTATATCTTCCCCGTGACATTCACACTCGACCGTATCTCGAACCGGACAACACCTGAAAACGGAGATGAATCCGGTAATAAACCCGAAACCGCTAACGAGCCCACAGCCGAAATGGTCGAAGCTGACGCTCCTACTGAAAAGACGACGGATGTCACAGAAGAAGACTACTCGCAACCTTTCCGCGGCACTTGGAGTTGGACAGATGAAATGATCCACAACGACTACTATGATGATGACATACCAGCCGCCATCGTTACTCTCAAGCTTGATTTCTACAACGCCAACTCCGTGAAAGGAGACGGCGGAACGGCCGACGGATGGATGAACCTTGCCACTACTTCACCACAGCGAGTATCCGAAAACAAGATAACTCTCAACGAAGTCATCGGCAACAAGGCATTCATCACTGTGTTAGACGGCTATAGCGAAATGGCTGAGTACCAAGCTACAATCACTTTCAATCCCGGAAACAAGACTTTGGAGTTCGAATTGGGCGACCTTATCGGTGAACTGGACGAAAACCAAGCGTTTATAGCGGGACAAAGCCCCACAGGAAACTACAGCCGCGTGATACTGAAACGGAAATCCGAATAACCGTAACGCCACTGTTCTTCCTTTTATTAGTGGTATTGGAAACACAACTCAACCGATAAATACACCATGAAAAAAGCTGTTTTATCCCTTTTCTTGTTCTACGCCGCTGCAGGCATACAGGCACAAACCGACCGCGATGCCTGCTGGCTTAACGCCGCGACCGGCGCGTGGGAATGGGGCTTCTTCAAAGACTTTGCCGTACACGACGCACGTCAATGGCAATATGCCGCCGTCAAGGAAGGCAGAAAGAAAACCGCCGTCACCTTACGAAGCGGCAAAGAAACCTTGCAACTGGAAATCCGCCAGCGGAACGACTCCGTTTGCACCATCGCCGTCAACGACGGAAAGGCACAGACCTACCGGCTGTGGGACAGCGCGAAAGGCATCCTTTCCTACCTGCCAGCTGACGACACGCCGCCGCAACCATGCAGTTACCGGGAAGACAGCGTCACATTGTGCGGTTATCTGCCCAGTATGGAGCATGCCACTTTTACCTGTTCCATGCCCCAACTCACCGAATATCCCAAATTCCAGACACAAACCGACTCACTCGGACGTTTCCGGTTGCGCTTTCCAGCCTTTGGACCGGCACAAGCCCTTTGCCGCATCGCGGGACACACGTTCACGCTACTGCTCAATCCGGAACAAGACTATTACCTGTACATGGACGGCCGTTCCCCTATACTGATGGGGGAAGATGCACGGACGAGCAACGAACTGTTGGCTGTCGGAATGAATTTAGACGTATTCTCTCCGACCGAAAGGGACATCCACTCGGTAGACAACCGTACCTGCCTTGACGAGGTACGGCACGAACTGGCACGCCGTGAACGGCAATTAGACAGCCTCATCGGCAAACACCCCAACCTGTCCCGGCGTTACCGCACACTGAAAGAAGAAGAAATCCGTTACAGCGCCCTCCACCGTCTCGCCTACCAACGCTACAACCTTTCGGATTTCGGCGAAAAGCGTCTCTCCCCGGAAATCGTACGAGCCATTGATTCCTTATGCCATACCATACCACCCGTACCCTACACCATCTTCCCCGACTACCACGGCTTCCTGCAACAATCCGTTTACTATCAGTACCAACAGTTTCTCGTCCGTTTTGCCGTCATGATAGACTTGGAGAAGTTACAGCAAGTGTTGCCCTGGCAAGAAGACTTGCACCTCCCCGACACGCTTTTGCAACTCATAGACCGGACGGTGGACATGGGACGAAAGTTCTCCCGCGACAATCCGGCTGACAGCATGGCCATGCAGGCATATAATGAAAACCACTTCAAGATTGCGAGAGAAATACACCAGTTTCCGGAATTCCGGGAACGAGTGCCCCAAATCATCGGAAACGCGAATTTGTTAAGATACCAGGAACTCCTTGAGTCTTCCACATGGACCCGTTTCCAGAAAGATCTGGCCGAAACCTTGTTGGCATGGGAAGCATTGGAACGTGACCATACCCCCTTTCCGGAACCGTTGATGCGCGAAACCATGGCGCATATCCAAACTCCCGTGTTGCGCGAGGCCGTCGCCCGTCGGCAAGACTTCTACACCCGCCAACTGCAAACGCCCTTCGACTACCAAGGTTCGCTGAAAAGCAACGACATCGTGGCCGGACTGACCGACGGGAACGAAATCCTGCAACGCATCCTCGCCCCCTATCGCGGCAAGGTGGTTTATGCCGACATCTGGGGCGGATGGTGCGGCCCGTGCAAGGGGCACATGCGTGACTTCGTCCCGGCCATCAAAGAAGCCATGAAAGGGCGCGACGTCGTATTCCTTTATTTGGCCAACCGTACACCGGACGACGCATGGCGGCAAATCATCAAGGAATACGGCTCAGTAGGGGCGCAAACCGTACACTACAACCTGCCCGGCACACAACAGGAAGCCGTAGAAAACATACTCTTGAACGGCGGTTATCCCTCTTACGCCATCTTCGACAAGGCGGGGCGGCTCGTCACCAAGAATGCTCCTCGTCCCAACGAAAAAGACAAACTGATACAAGCATTAAAAGAGCAACTCTCCCAAAAAGAATAAACCCAATACAATTAACCACTAAAAATAAGAAAAATGAAAAAGAGGAATTTTCAAACAGTTTTCATGTTGCTGCTCATCCTATTATGTGGAACAAACATAGCATGTGGCAATCAAAAGACATCGCAGGACACTCCTGAAGAGAAAACAGACGAATATGGACAACTACTCATCCAAATAATGGAATACAGTGGAAGTATGGATAAGTTTAATGATTACCAATTGGCTTTCATTCCAATGGCTCAAGAGAAAATACAAGAATCGGACAAATCAGAGTTCAAAAAAATGAGCGAGGAAGAAAAAGAGCAAGCAGCCCGGGAAATGACGCAGAAGTACTTTAAAGGCGCATTCAAAAAAGACCTCGCTGATTTACTCTCACCCTATTTCCGAAAAGAAGTGTCATTGGAACAGTTGAAAGATTATGCCGCAAGGCTGAAAGACGAAAAGGTACGCATAGCCATGCAACATGTATTGACAGCTTCATCTTCATCCGTTATAGAAGAAAGTATAAGCCAAGGGATGGAAGTCATCTTAACCGGAGAAAAACCGGAAACCGTATCCCCCAAAGCATGTACTGATACTTACAGGAAATGGTTTGAAGAATATTATACGATTTCGGACGCACAAGCCACCATAGACAATGTCCTCTCCCAACTGAACAACATGATTCCGCAGAACGGGGACAGTCCGGAAATACCGAATGCCGACCTCATAGAAAAGATGATCGACTTCGTCAAAGAGAATATGAAGACCTGCATGTTGAACGCTTATACAGACCACGTAAGCGAGGACGACCTGCGTACACTGTGCGAAATGCAGAAACAGCCCTCTGCCCAAGCAGCCTTAAAAGCCAGTCAAAATATGGCCCACAACATCATGTCGGTAGGGATGGAAATCATAGCCAAATACAATACATGGTTAGATTCACAGCTATAGACCGGCATCACATGGACTAACCCGCCTCACCGCCTCGCGGGCACGCTCCAGAATGGCGAAAAGCTCGTCCACCGTTTCGGCACGCAACATGGCGATACGCGTCTCACGGAAATTGGGGATTCCCTTGAACACGGGCGAAGCGGCCAGATGGCGGCGGCTGTGCAGGATGCCCCGGTATTCGTCGATGCGGCGCACGCTAGTGAGCACCTGCTCCTTGAGCACGTCTATTTTCCAATCCGCACTCATCACCGGATAGCCGCTCTTCACGGCTTCGTGCGCGGCCGACGCGCTTCCCGGGTTCAAGACATCCGTGATTTCCTTGAAAATCCACGGGCGGCCGAAAGTGGCACGCCCCACCATGACGGCATCCACCCCGTAACGGTCGAAACACTCACGGGCGCGTTCGGGCGAGGTTATGTCGCCGTTCCCGATGATGGGAATCGTCATGCGCGGGTTGTTTTTCACCTCCCCGATGAGCGTCCAGTCCGCCTCGCCGGTGTACATCTGCGCCCGGGTACGGCCGTGTATGGTCAAAGCCCGGATGCCGCAATCTTGAAGGCGTTCGGCCAAATCCACAATCACCTTACTGCTTTCATCCCATCCCAGACGGGTTTTCACCGTGACGGGAATGTCCACGGCATCCACCACGGCCCGCGTGATTTCCAACATCTTGGGAATGTTCTGCAACATGCCGGCCCCGGCTCCCTTACCCGCCACGCGCTTCACGGGGCAACCGAAATTCAAGTCGAGCACGTCGGGACGGGCACGTTCCACCACGATACGAGCCGCATCGGCCACCGGGCCCGGTTCCTTGCCGTAAATCTGGATGGCCACGGGACGCTCGTCGTCGCACACCGCCAGTTTCTCCAAACTACGGTTCACCATGCGCACCAAGGCATCTGCCGCCACAAACTCGGAATATACCATCGCCGCACCAAAACGCTTGCATAAGAGACGGAAACCGATGTCCGTCACATCTTCCATCGGGGCCAGAAACACGGGATAAGGCCCGAACTCCACATTTCCTATTTTCATGGGTGCAAAGGTAGTGAAAGGCGAGAGCAGAGGCAAATGAAAACGGAGTTTTCTTATTTGGCTTTGCCGAACCGAATCCGACCTTCGCGGGAAGCAAAGGTCGGCAACCTTTTTAAGGAAACGGCAAAGAAAGCCCAAAGAGAGCGTAAAAAAGCAAAAAACACTACCGCGTCTCCGGTATATCGGGAAAAGGGCGTATCTTTGCAAACAAAACCCCACACCATGACGAGAAAAGATTTTGAAATCATGGCACCGGTAGGCTCGCGCGAATCATTGGCCGCAGCCATCAAAGCCGGAGCCGACTCCATATACTTCGGCATCGAAAACCTGAACATGCGGGCGCATTCGGCCAGTACGTTCACCATCGACGACCTGAAGGAAATGGCACAAACTTGTGCCGCACACGGCATCAAGAGCTATCTGACGGTAAACACCATCATCTATGGCGAGGATCTTCCGCTGATGCGTACCATCATAGATGCGGCCAAGGAAGCCGGCATCTCCGCTGTCATTGCTTCGGACGTAGCCGCCATGATGTACTGCCGGCAGATAGGGCAGGAGGTACACCTGTCCACCCAGTTGAACATCAGCAACATCGAAGCCTTAAAATTCTATGCCCAATTTGCCGATGTCGTGGTGTTGGCCCGCGAACTGAATATGACGCAGGTCGCCGACATACACCGGCAAATAGAGGAACAACGCATTTGCGGTCCGGGCGGAGAGCTGATACGCATCGAGATGTTCTGTCACGGCGCACTCTGCATGGCCATCAGCGGGAAATGTTACCTCAGTCTGGACAACACGGGCCGGTCAGCCAACCGCGGAGCCTGCATGCAAATCTGCCGCCGGGGCTACATCGTGAAAGACCGCGAAACGGGTACGGAACTGGAAATCGACAACAAATACATCATGAGCCCGAAGGACTTGAAGACCGTACGTTTCATCGACCGGATGATGGAAGCAGGCGTACGCGTGTTCAAAATAGAGGGACGTGCTCGGGGGCCGGAATACGTGGCCACTGTCGTGGGCTGCTATCAGGAAGCCATACAAAGCGTGTTGGACGGAACGTTTACCGAAGAGAAAAAAGACGGATGGGACGAGCGGTTGGCCCGCGTGTTCAACCGTGGTTTCTGGGACGGGTACTACCAGGGACAGACTTTAGGCGAATGGACGACGAACTACGGCTCGGCCGCCACGGAAAAAAAGGTCTACGTGGGCAAGGCCATCAAATACTTCTCCAAACTTGGCGTGGGAGAGTTCCAGATCGAAGCGGCGGACATGAGCGTGGGCGACCGCCTGCTCGTCACCGGCCCCACGACAGGGGTGTTGTTTATGGATTTGGAAGAAGTGCGTTACGACCTGAAACCGGTGGAAACCGTAGGGAAAGGCATGCGCGTGTCGTTCAAAGTGCCGGAGAAAATAAGGCCGAACGACAAGCTATACAAACTGGTGAAAAGCGTGAAAGAAGCATGACGCGCCGCAATATAGGGGCAAAGCATACGCCCATGACAAATAATCAGGCTTTTTTTTGGGAAGGAAGCCTGATTTTTTTATCTTTGCACGGAGAATATCACACATTTTAAAATTTAATGAGTCTGTTGAATTTCACTCACCTTTTAGCGCAAACCGTCACGGAATTATCCGAAGACTCGTCCCTGAAAGGTTTGTTTCATGAACATCAAGACGGAGACCCCCTCCCTTCGGGAAAAGTCCTGCACGAAATTATCGAATTGTGCCGTGCCATCCTTTTCCCGGGATTTTACGGGAAATCCACGGTCAACCATCATACCATCACTTATCATATCGGAGTCAACATCGAGCGGATGTACAACCTGCTGACCGAACAGATACATGCCGGACTGTGCTTCGATGCCAAGGAAACAGGCGACTGTGCATGCGACACCAAACGCGAAAAGGCCATCGACCTGGCCGGACAGTTCATCAGCCGCCTGCCGGCTTTGCGCGAAGTGTTGGCCACCGATGTGGAAGCGGCCTACAACGGCGACCCGGCAGCCGAATCTTACGGCGAAATCATCAGTTGCTACCCTATCATCAAGGCGTTGAGCAATTACCGCATCGCCCATGAACTGCTTTTGTTGGGCGTGCCCTTGATTCCGCGTATCATCACGGAAATGGCACATTCCGAGACAGGCATCGACATCCATCCCGCCGCCCGAATCGGCCACCATTTCACAATCGACCACGGCACGGGTGTCGTGATAGGGGCGACTTGCATCATCGGCAACCACGTGAAGCTCTATCAGGGAGTCACGCTCGGAGCCAAAAGCTTCCCGCTCGATGACGACGGACACCCCATCAAAGGTATTCCGCGCCACCCGATTTTGGAAGATGACGTGATTGTCTACTCCAACGCCACCATTCTGGGGCGCATCACGGTGGGCCGGGGCGCGACAGTAGGCGGTAATATCTGGGTGACGGAGGACGTGCCCGCCGGCGCCCGACTCGTACAAAAGAAATATAAATAAACCAATAGCAAACAAGCATCCATCGAAAATCGCGAGTAAGCGAGCGCAGACCGAGCTTGCTCGAGTCTGCCGAGCATGAGCGATTTATCCAACAAAACTTACACAATGGAAACTGAATTTGAACTCATCGCCAAAACCTTCCAGGGATTAGAGAATGTTTTGGCCAAAGAGCTGACCGGCTTAGGAGCAAACAACATCCAGACCGGACGCCGGATGGTGTCTTTCACCGGTGACAAGGAACTCATGTACCGCGCCAACTTCGCCCTGCGCACGGCCATCCGTATCCTTAAACCTATCAAACATTTCAAGGCGGAATCCGCCGACCAGGTTTATGATGCCGTCAAGGCCATCGACTGGAACCAGTATCTGAACAATGAAACCAGTTTTGCCGTAGACTCCGTGGTCTTCTCACAAGAGTTCCGCCACAGCAAGTTCGTAGCCTATAAGGTAAAGGATGCTATCGTGGACTACTTCCGTGAAAAAACCGGTTCGCGCCCCAACATCAGCGTGACCAACCCGGACTTGCGCCTGAACATACACATCGCAGAAAACGACTGCACGCTGTCATTAGACAGTTCCGGTGAATCATTGCACCGGCGCGGCTACAGGCAGGAAGCCGTGGAAGCCCCGTTGAACGAGGTATTGGCCGCCGGCATGATCCTAATGACGGGATGGGACGGCGAATGCGACCTGATAGACCCGATGTGCGGTTCGGGAACAATAACCATCGAAGCGGCACTCATCGCCCGCGGCATCGCACCGGGCGTGTTCCGCAAAGAGTATGCTTTCGAGAAATGGCCGGACTTCGACAAAGAGATGTTCGACCGGATTTACAACGACGAGTCGCAAGAACGTGAATTCACACATAAGATTTACGGTTACGACATCAACCGCAACGCCGTAGACATCGCCACACGGAATGTCAAAGCTGCCGGACTGAGCAAAGAGATCGAAATAGCCCAACAAGATTTCCACAAGTTTACGCAACCGGCCGAGAAAAGTATCATCATCACCAACCCGCCGTATGGCGAACGCATCTCCACACCCGACTTACTGGGATTGTACCGGACCATAGGCGAACGACTGAAACACCAATTCCTGGACAACGATGCCTGGGTCCTGAGCTACCGCGAAGAATGCTTTGACGAAATAGGGCTGAAACCGTCCATCAAAATACCTTTGTACAACGGTTCGTTGGAATGCGAGTTCCGCAAATACCAAATATTCAGTGGAAAATACAAGGAATTACGCGCCGAAGGCAAGGAAATCAAGACCGATGAGGAGCGTCGGCAAATGGCAGAAAAACGACGTTTCAAAATGCACCGCGAGTTTAAAAGGGCCATTGATGACGAAGAAGACTTCACCCCCAGAAGAAGGGATTATGACGACCGCGACAGTCGGTCACGCGGAAACCGTCCTTTCGACCGCCGTCCGCGAGAAGAACGCGAGGACAGAGGAGCGTCATACGAAAAACGTCCGTTTAAACGCGAAGGAAAAACTTTCGAACGCAAAGAACGCTCGTTCGACCGCAAGAACAAGTCGTTCGACCGCGACCGGAAACCATTCGGGAAAAACCGTAAATTCGACCGCTATGATGAAGAAGATTAATCTTTTCATAGTGATTTCATTACTGTCAATCCTCGCCATGGCACAAGGAAAAAAGAGTTTCACGTTGGATGATTTGCTTCCGGGAGGAAGTACATACCATCAATTACAGCCCCAAAACCTGTACACGGCTTGGTGGGGCGACCGGTTGGTGGATACGGACTTGGACGGCTGCCATGAGATAAACCCCAAGGACGGAAGCAAGAAGGTGCTGTTCACCTTATCGCAACTGAACCAATGGCTAGGAGCCGGGGAAGACTCATCGGTCGTGCATAGCTGCTACAATGTGGAGTTCCCCGATGGCGGACAACCATGGGTAGCCACCGTCGTTTCCGGAAAAGGAAAAAACGGGGGTAAACCGACCTCCATATACACTGTAGTAGACTTCAAATCGGGAAAGAAGGTATGGGAACAGGAATATCCGGCGGATGCCACGGCATTGGACCGCTCCCCGTCTTCCAATAGCCTGGCTTTCGTACGGCAACACAACCTATATGTCACGACGAAAGAGGGACAAACGATGGCCGTGTCTTCCGACGGCAGCAACGACTTGGTGTATGGTGAAGCCGTACATCGTAACGAGTTCGGCATCACCAAAGGAACATTCTGGAGCCCGGACGGGAAACAGCTCGCTTTCTATCGGATGGACCAAAGCATGGTGCCCGACTATCCGCAAGTGGATATCACGACACGCATAGCCACCACTTATCCCTGCAAATATCCGATGGCAGGAGAAAAGATGCACAAAGTGACGGTGGGCATCTTTACGCCGGCCACAGGCCAGACAGTATGGCTGCAAGCCGGAGACCCCACCGACCGTTATTTCACGAACATTTCTTGGAGTCCGGACAACCGGAAAATATACATGATCGAACTGAACCGCGACCAAAACCACGCGGAATTGGTTTGTTACGATGCAGCTACGGGTAAAAAGGAAGGCGTGATATACGAAGAGGAGCATCCCAAATACGTGGAACCGATGCACGGCCTACAGTTCCTGCCGTGGGACAGTTCCAAGTTTATTTATCAAAGTCAACGGGACGGTTACAATCATCTCTATTTGTTCGACCTGTCCAAGCCACAGGCTTCACAACGACATAAGACATTCCAAGGCAGCTCATGCGAAGAACATGTCAAGGTCACCCCGTTGACCTCCGGCGAATGGGTGGTGAAAGAAGTCTTGGGTTTTGACCAGAAAGAAAAGAGCCTGCTTTTTTGCAGCAACGAAATCCATCCGTTGCAGTCCAATATATATAAGGTACGCGTAAAGGATGGCAAACGTACCCTTCTGGACAACGGTGAGGGTGTACACTACGGTAGCGTGAATGCAAACGGCACTTACGTAGAAGACCGTTACTCTTCCCCCACCGTGGCGCGCGGCATCAGCCTGACAGACACCCGGAACGGGAAAGAGCGTAACTTGCTGACTGCCGAAAACCCATGGAAAGACTATAACGTGCCGGAAATTACATGCGGGAGCATCAAGGCCGCCGACGACACCACCGACCTCTACTATCGGATGGTGAAACCCGTGGATTTCGACCCGGATAAGAAATATCCGCTTATCGTATATTATTATGGTGGAACGACTCCCACCGAACGTGGCATCAGCAATCCCTATTGTGCACAACTGTTTGCTTCACGAGACTATGTAGTATATGTCATCAATCCGAGCGGAACTATCGGTTACGGACAAGAGTTCTCGGCACGCCACGTCAACGCATGGGGTAAACGCACAGCCGACGATATCATCGAAGGCACCAAGCAATTCTGCAAAGAACATCCATTTGTCAATGATAAAAAAATAGGCTGTCTGGGTGCATCCTACGGAGGATTCATGACCCAATACCTGCAAACACAAACCGACATCTTCGCAGCCGCGGTTTCGCATGCCGGCATCAGCAATGTGACGAGCTATTGGGGCGAGGGTTTCTGGGGATATTCCTATAACTCTGTTGCGGCAGCCGATAGCTATCCTTGGAATAATC